>WNGK01012551.1_pt1 | contig 12399 bp, 11 predicted proteins | sample 5400601 | NCBI WGS metagenome assembly WNGK01 (sample SAMN13153376, study PRJNA577476) | soil metagenome | isolation source: 60 cm soil or saprolite under Garry oak tree replicate 1 | place: USA:California | collected 2016-06-15 | reverse complement strand
TGCGCTCCACTGAGCCAAGGGAGGAGATAAGTATCCCATCCATGTCAAAGAGAATGCCCTTGCAGCGAATCTCCACCGGGGAAGAAGCGATAGAAGAAGCCATGCACCATTGTATCGAGACGCCGCTGAGGCTTACCGCTTTGCGGATTCGGCTTCCTGCGGCTCGCCGAAGGTCACTCGCGGAGGATCTCCCAGAGCCACGGAACCCTGCACGGAGGACTTCTTTGCACCCCGCCTCACCTGGTTTTGCTTCAATGTAATGGCCCCGTCCGCAATCGCAGCGTCCGCCGTCCAAAGATCAAATCGAGACAATGCCGCCGGCGCCGTCGGATCCGTGCCGCCTGCCACCGATCCGTGCCGCCACTCGAAGTGCAGTGTCCCGTTCGCCGAGTCGGTGATGTCCTTATCCGTGTAGCCTGAGAGCGCCACTTCACCCGCGCCGTCAAGTTCACCGCCCGACCAGGTCATGCCGAGCAACTGCCCCACCTGCGCTGAGTCGAGGTGGGTGAACTTTCCTTCCAGCCGGTAAGCGGGCTTCAACTTGGTAATTATCGTGCCCGTCCCATGGACCTGCCCCCCCAGCAACCCCGCATTCAGGGCGGATATCTCCGCGCCGGTGGGCCCAATGCGAATCGATGCCGAAGCATTGGTGAGGGTCACTGGGGTCAGCAGGAGCGAGTCGGCCTGCACCGTGCCCTCAAGAGGCGGCCACGATGGCGCGGAGGACGGGCGCAGCCGCTCGATCAGCGTGGACAGAAGAGTGCCCTGCTCACCCAGAATCGCTTCCTGCAACGCGGCAGCGTCAAGCGACCCAAACTTGAGCGTGAAGCGCGGCAAACAGGGGGCCGGAGCTTCGCACGATGCGGGTGGTTCCAGCGTGGCAATTCCTTTCACCGGGCCATACGAAAACAAAATCGGGTCCCAGCGGTAAGTGCCGTCTTCCACCTGCAGAGTCGCCGACGAAATCATCACGGCATTGGCGAGGAAGTCAGACTTCCAATTTGCGTTGTGCAGGGTAATCGTCCCGGTGAGCTTGTCTGCCACGGTATTTGCGAAAACGGGAGGAACCGGCGAAACAGCAGCGGCGCGCGATGCGCTTCCAGGTGGAAAGCTCGCACCCGGAGCGGCCAGCCACGGACCCTCCGCACTCAGGTCAACCGCCGCGGGCTCTCCCGCAAACTGGTCCAGCGCGGCAACCTCCCCGGCGCCGGCTATTCGCGCAAACTCCCGCACGCGCTGTAAAGATGTCGTTCCACGGACTCCCAACTGGTAGCCGGTCAAGCTCAGCCTGGCGGTCACCGTGAGAGGCCCTGTGCCGCCTGCGGGGAACGCCACGGTCGTCGACAATGCTGCCGGCCTGCCTTGCTGCGCTGGAACCGGATCAAACGTCATCCTGGCAATCTGGATCGGCTTGCTGAGCCGATCGCCTGCCAGTTGCAGACCCGCTACGGTAAAGCTGCCGGAAAGCGAATTCTGCACCGCTGGATGAAGCGAAGCGTGAATCCCGCCTCGTCTCGCCGAACCGCCAAGAGCCGGCGCCGCCGTATCAACACTTGCTGCGGTGGGATCGTAGCTCATTTTGCCGCTGACCGTACCCTGGGCCTCGAGGTCCGGATCGAGGTTGTTGCGAAGCGTTCTGAGAGCGTCAAACCCCACTTGGGCCGGGATCCGGTCTAGTTCCAAGATCAGTCGCGGTGGCTGATCGCCGCCCGGTACATCGCCGGTAAGACGGGCCTGTCCGCTGCCAATCGGGGAGTTGCACACCAAACTCCGCACCTCTCGCGCCGCATAGCGAAACACGAAACCGCAGGTCGCGTCAAAGTCGATAGGAGAGGCCGGGGTGAATTCAGCGCGGTGCACTCCCGAAGCGCGCAACCTGGTCTTTACCTGGGCAGAATCGGCGGTACCCTCTACGTGGATCTCGCCGGTCATGTCGCCACGCCACCCCTGGTCTGATCCGAGAATAAGCCGCGAAAGCTGGCCCAGTTGCGCATCGCGCCAGTCCACGTCGAGCCGAATCCGCCGCTGCCGCAAATCGGCGGCCTGACCGAGGGTGGCTTCCATTCGCACCAGCCCCGTATCGGGCAAGTCGAGGCTCACGTCGGTACGGGCGGGCTGACCCCGTAGCCTCACCCGCCACGGCCCACTTCCGTCGTGCCACAGCGACAGATCGGCTCCAAGCAGTGAAAATGGCAGCTTTTCGACCCCATCCTTGATGTTGATACGGGAGTTGGTCGCTTCAATGTATGGCAGAGGGATCGCATTGCCGGCGCCAGCGCTCGGACTGGCTGCTGCACTATGAAGCAGCGAATCCAGGTTCCATTGCCCGCCCGGCATCTGCACCAGGTTCAAGCTTGCCTCATCAACACTGATGCGGTTGATCTGAAGTTGTCCACGCCAAAGCGGAAGAAGCCAGATGGACGCCGTAACGGTGTTGGCATGAAGGATGGGCTCCGCCCCAAATGCCGGGTCCTCTTCGACAATGAGGTCGGTGAGCACGAAGGCCGGACGCGGAAGCATACGCAACTCGACGGAAGAGAGTCGCACGGGGCGTCGCAACGAAGCCGACATCAATTGCGTGATCCGGTTCTTGTAGCGGCCGATGCTCACCAGGGGCGGCACGATCAGCAGGATCAGAAGGGCTGCGAGCGCTGACCCGGCCAGCCACAGCTTGATGTTCCCCCGGTACCGCTGCGGCACTGTTTGCGTTTCTGGTTGCGGATCTGGCCTCATCGTCCCTAATCGTATTCCGCTTTGAGCGCCCGTTGCTTAGTGAATGAGCTTGAGAGTCCGCTTCCAGCGCGTTTCGGTGATGAAGTGCACCGCCACGTGTCCCATCCACGAAATCTTGTTTACGAGGCCGGGCTCCTCGTACTGATTTTCCGGAGTCTTGAACGACCAGTAGTTGAAGAGCGGGCGGCCCACGATATTTTCCCGGGGAACAAAGCCCCAGTACCGCGAATCGAGGCTGTCGTGCCGATGATCGCCCATCATAAAGTACTTGCCCTGGGGAACAACCAGCTCATCGTTGAGAATGTGGTTGGGAGCGTCAACCGCCCAGGACTCCGTCGCACTGGGATCCATGGCCGGAGGAATGGACGGGAATTCGTCCAGGAACACCTGCTCACTGGGAATGGCGGGAGATTCGAGCGCGGTCTTCGGAAGATCCTGCGCAACGCCGTTCACATAGACGATGCCGTTGCGCAGGTGAATGCGATCGCCGGGTATCCCGATCAGCCGCTTCACGAGGAACAGATACTGCGGGTTGCCCTGCGCGTCAGGATCGGGTACCGGCTTCACAAACACCACGATGTCGCCATTCTTCGGCTCGCGATAGTGCACAAATGGCATCCACTTCGCCGGCGGCGCGAGGGTGATGCGATCGACCAGCAAGTGGTCGCCCACCAGCAGGGTGTTCTCCATCGAGCCTGAAGGAATTACGAAATTCTGGCCGAGAAAGGTAAGAATGAACAATCCCACAACCAGCACGGAGCAAATGCTGGCGACCGCCTCAAATGGGGTCTCTTCTACCTTCGTTTTTGCGGGGTCGGTGGCAGGCTGTTCCTGGGTCGAGGTCTTTTTGTTCGTCATCCTGTCGTCCGTCTTCGAGCCGATACGGCACGGCTGAAGACGTGCCCTTTCAAGACATTGCTGTAAACCAATCGCTTGGCTTTACAGGCTGCGGAAAAACTCTGGTTTTGTAACAGTCCTCCACCGGCAGTCGTGCCGTAAGTGACTGAAAATAAGTGGGGCTTTAGCCCCTGCGGGATGCTTTTCAGCCCCGAATATGAGTTTTTCCGCAGCCTATTTAGCCCCTTCGCCCGTATCCTTCGTTCCCTGAAAGTTCTGGCTGCGGCTGTTTAGTGAACCACGCGGAAGATGCGCTTCCAGCGCGCGAACCCCGCCAGCTTTGCTGAGAGTTCCCTATCGTGTCCGAGTCTATCATCCGCGGCCTGTTGTACATCCGTCGCTGATGGCCGGCTGACCGAGAAGTAAATCACCAGCGGCCGCGCTACGATTGCCTGCCTCGGCACAAAGCCCCACGAACGCGAATCGTAGCTGTGGTTACGATTATCCCCGAGCATGAAATACTTGCCCGCCGGCACTACCAACTCGCCATCGTGAGTGAGGCTCTGCAACTGCTCCCACCACGCCGGATCGACGGCCGGATCGGTATAAATCCGGGCCGGAAAATTGTCGCGGAAGGGGTTGGGAGTAGCAGGCTCGAATGCCGCGTAGGGTTCATTGAGTATCGCGCCGTTGACTGAGACACGCCCGTCTTCGATGCGAAGGTGGTCCCCCGGTAGCCCTACAACCCGTTTTACAAGGAACCGGTGCGGATCCTGCGGGAAATGAAAAACCACCACGTCGCCGCGGGCTACATCGCGGTAGGGTAAGAGATTCCTTAGCCAGCTTCCCGGGGTGCCGGCCGGCGCATAGACCTGCTTGTTTACCAGCAGAAAGTCACCCACCAACAGGGTGTGCTCCATGCTTTCCGATGGGATCAGGAACGGCTGCAATACAAAAGTCAGCAGAAACAGGGCTACAACCACGGTGCGTAACAGCGAAGCTCCAGCCTCAGGAAGCGTGGGCAGATGCAGCCTCAAGAGCGACATCTGATGGTGGGGTTCGCTGGCCAATTGAGCCGGGGTACTCATTGCGCCGTTGCGTCCTCCTGTTCCGGATCTTCGATCGTGGGGTCGAGGGTGCCGTTGAATGCATCACTCGCATCGGCAGTGCCAGATGCAAGCCCGGCCAATGCCCGGCGGGCGGCGTCCTGCTCGGCGTGCTTTTTGGTACGGCCCAGGCCACGTGCCAGAGGCTTGCCCGGCTCGCCTTCGCCGGCCTTCAACCGTACCTCCACAAGAAACTTCTTGCGGTGGTCAGGGCCGCTCTCGCTCTTTACTTTGTACACCGGCGTACCCGCCCCTGCAGCCTGCAATTGTTCCTGTAAGGCCGATTTATAGTTGCCCAATGCTGCACCGGAACGCAACTCCCGGGCTAGCTGCTTCTCGGCCTCCCCCATCACGTGCCGCCGAACAAACACACGCACCGGATCCAGTCCGCCATCCAGAAAAAGAGCGCCGATTACAGCCTCCATAGTGTTCGAGAGCACGGTGCTCTTGCGCCGCAGTCCGCTTCGGTCCTCGCCGCGGCTGAGACGCAGATGCCGGCCCAACTCAATCGATTCCGCCACCTCCGCCATGTGCTGCCGGCTTACCAGCTGAGCACGCACCCGGGTCAGTTCACCCTCACGCCACTCGGGATGCAGCAGAAACATCGCCTCGGCAACCACCAGTCCCAGCACAGCGTCACCCAGAAACTCGAGACGCTCATTATCGCCGGCAGCTTCGTCATCGCCCTTCTCAAGAGCCTGTTCGTTAGCCAGTGACCGGTGGGTGAGCGCGCGCGTCAGCAGTTCGGGACGCGCAAAACTGTGCCCGAGAGCTGCCTCCAGATCGCTGAGAACTGCCGCCACATGTGCCTCAATCACAAAGGTTGACTAGAGGAGCGCCCTCACTCCCGTCACGCTGCCACGGTGCGAATACTGCCGCCGATGTCTCTATTAGACGCCATGCCCGCGCAAATGCGTGCTCTGCGACCGGTTATTGAGGCTGCGGGGATACATTTTGACCTGGAACCGTTCCAGGCTTGGCTGACTCAGCACCCGGCTTGGCTGGAGAAGCACCCGGAGCATCGTTCGCGTCCTCTTCCTCGCAGCTATGTCCTCTGATGGCGTACGCCGCCTTCACGCCGCGCTCGGCCGCCAGGCGGGTATCCTGCTGCCCGTCCCGGTTTTCCAGCGCCAGCTTGTACTCCGACAGCGCCTGATCGCGCTTGCAGTCCAGGTCGAGCATTCGGCCGAGATAGATATGTGACCACGCCAACAGGCGCGGCTCCTTGGTCGTAGCCAGGGTGGTCTGGAACCGGCTGATGGCTTCTCCTGGATGTCCCATCATGACTGCCGCACGGGCAAGGATAAAATTCGCGCGGGCTGTGTCGGCGACGGACTGAAGAGTATCGGCGTGCACCGCCAGCGCCTGTCGGGCCAAAGCGCTCGCCGTTCCAATGTCGCCGGAAGCCAGCCGTGCTTCCGCAAGGTCCAGGCCCTCCAGTTTCCGTGGCTTTGTGCGCTCCAGCACGTCGCCATCAGCCTGCTTGTCAAACTCAATCTGGCGGGCCCGATGTACTTGCTGGTCGATGTCCATTCCATAGACCATCTCGCCAATTGAATCCTTCAAGCTTGCCGGATCTTTCTCAAAATTCAGCAGTTGCTCGTAGAAGTACTGCGTCAGCACAAACCCCTGGGTCAGGTCGTGGTGCACAGTTGCCAGGCGAATGGTGTCGACCTTCTGCTGATAAGCTTGCCGTTCGCGCTCGTAGCGTGGCAGATCTGACCGCTCCACTCCAGCCGGCATCTTGAACGCCGGAACTCCGGTGTCCATGGTGCGCGCCTCGATTGCCTTGATGAGGCATTCAATAGCTAGGGGCACAGAGTCTGAACGGAACCTGAAATCAAGCGGAGCCTCGCGCACTTCCTTGAGGATGGGCTGCATCCGGTCGACGGCGTTAGCGCGCGCAAACAGCAGGGGTTCGATCAGGTAGTGCAGATACGTATGGCGTACGTCGTTCATGCGAATCTCGCCAGCGACCGGCGAAACCACGACGACGTAATCTGGCCCGTAGATGCGGGCGTTCACCGTCCGCGGAGACAGCATCGGTTCCATCACCACCACAAAGCGGCGTCCGTTGTACGTCGAAGCAGGCATCTTTAGATAAAGATTCGTCGACACGATCATCTTCGACAAAGGATCGTGGAGTTGCGAGGTCTCCTCGTCGTAGGTGTGGCGCACCGCAAGCCACGTCCCGTGCAGATCTGTAGCACTTACAAATTGCCGCAGAAGTGGCAAAAGCTCCACCACCTGCGTTGAATCGGGGGGCATCTCTGCCAGTTCGGCCGATGTCTCAAGTTCAGGCGGCGGAGTGAGATAGAGGGCTAGCGAGATGTATTGCGCCACATCGCGCGAAGTGCCCGTCATTCGATGCTGAGCGATGAAGAGGCACATCTTGTCGCGAGCCTTGCGAGCGTCCTCGCTGCGGGCCAGTGACTTGTTGATCTCCTCGCGAACCCGCGTTCGCACCGGCGAACTCTCGTCCAATCCTTCGTCGTAGCCGCACGCGTTCAGGGCCGACGCCATAAGAAACACCGGCTCCAAGCTGACCAGCGAGATCGTTGGGCCAGCTGGATCGACCAGCGACGGCGCCTTTTCTTGCTGAGCAGGGGTGGAAGAGGAGGAGCCCTGCTGGGAACTGCTGCTGGATGACTGAGGCTGGGCTGCTGCGGATGCGCGCCCCATACTGACGCACAAAAGACCGGCGCCGAGAACGGCGGTGAATCGAAGCTTGCTGAACGACATGAAAAGACCCTGTCTGCAGTCTAGTTAGACTGGCCGACAGGGTCAAACGAGAGGATCTAATTTTGGGGTACTTATCCGCGAACAGAAACGCCGGAGAACGACAGCACCGCCAGGCCGCGTACCGGTTGGCCGAAGAAGCGGGCCGGCTCAAAAACGCTTACAAGAAGCAGGTTCTCAACCTGCGAACGGGTCGCCGCGTCGGTGGGCCCTGAGACGATGCGATAGTCATAGACTTGGCCCGATCCGTTCACGTAGGCCTCGACCACTACCGGGCCCGAAACCGCGCCGATCTGGTTGTCGCCGGCACTGGACAACGAATAGAGCAGCCGCGGCGACGTCGCCATCCCCAGAGGCTCATCGCCCGTAGCTTGCGCCGTCTCCGGCTTGGCCACAATGCCTACCAGAACCACGACCGTACCCAGCAGTAAGACTGCACTCGCAAATCCTGCTGCGGCTTGCAGCAGAAACGGACCCACCGTGTTGCGCCATGCGAGGTTCCAGCCATGGAAGGGGCTTTTGCGGCTCCGTGCACGCTCCTGGCTCACAGCCACGCGAATACGCAAAAGCAAATCGTTTGGCTCCTGTACCGGCCCGAGGGCGGCAAGCGATGACTGCAACTGGCGCAGAGATCTCCACTCTCCGGCGCACGGCCCGCACCCCTCCAGGTGGGCTGCGATACGCTGCATCTCCCGTCCGGTCAGCCGGCCGTCAAGATATTCCGAGAATTTTGATTGCATTCCACTGCAGCCGTTCATCGCGCCTCCTCTCCAAGGGGCATTTCGAGTCCCGTATGCGAAGGCCCATGACATTCGCGTGGTTGAGACGTCAAGAGCGCTTTGAGACAAGCACGTCCGCGCACCAGCCGCGACTTCACCGTTCCCAGATTCACGCCCTGCATCTCCGCCACTTCCTCGTACACAAACCCTTCAATGTCGCGCAATATCATGGTGGTGCGGAAAGGCTCGGGTACCTGCGCCAGCGCTGCCTCTACACGAGCCCGATTCTCCGCATGAACGACCATGTCAAAGGGCGATTCTGCGGGATCCACCAGCATCTCTTTGAGCCTGACAGGCTGCGAACAGTCGCCATCCGTCATCTCTTGCTCGATCGGGACCTCCTGCTGCTTGTGACGCGCCCACCAGCGCCGCTGGTTCGAGGCTTCGCGTAAGGCGATGCGATAAATCCAGGTGCGCAGAGATGACTCGCCATGAAAGCTGCCGACACCCCGAAAGACCTTTACGAATACGTCCTGTGCGAGATCGGCGGCATCGGCGCGATCCTGCACCGTGCGGGCCAGAAGAGAATAGATCGGCTGGTGGTAACGCGCGATCAGCCACGCAAAAGCTTCTTCCGAACCGGCCCGAAGTTCAGCGATGAGGGCCGCTTCGTCGGATTGAAGGGTTAGCGCGCTAGCCAGATTGCCCATGGTGAGGTCCGCCTGCAAATCAGTGTCCTCCCACATTACCGCAACTCTCGCACAGTTGGCACCTGCCACCATGCTTCCAGATCAAAAACCTGGCGATCAGTCGCGGCCACTTGCCCAAACGGCCAAACCGCGCCGCCAGGATTCACTGCTGCATCAAGTGCGCGGGAAACGGAATCATCTGCTGAACTTTGCTAAATGTCCCGCGCGCCTATTATCTTAGACACCGGTACCCCCCATAAGTGTTCCCGGTCACGGTTACTCCGCCCAAGGATTCATGCTGTGCCCCGCTGCCAACTTATCTCTTGGCGCGCTGCACCGTTTGACGAATCCCCGCCCTAGCGGAGACAATACAAAAGTTGCATTCCTGCAGCATGTGGGCCTGTGGCGCAGCTGGGAGCGCGCTTCCATGGAAGAGGTCATCGGTTCGATCCCGATCAGGTCCACCAATTCTTTCAAGCATTTAGCGCCACCTCCCTTCCGCGACTTTGTCGCATCTTTGTCGCAAATTCCAAAACCACACCACGAGCTGGCTTCGCAGGCACTGCCGCAACCCGAGTGGTAGTGTTCTCTGGAATCGCCGTAGGCATCCCGAGAACATCGTTCCTGGACGAGCCATTCGTCCCCGTTCCCGCGCGTGGTGTCATCGGTGGCTCTGGTGCAGGTGACGCCCCCGCCTTCCTCGACAACTCCGCATGGATTGCATCGAGCGTAGTACGTACTCCCGGAAGGAGAACCTGCATATAAACGTTCTCCGTGGTGTCCGTCGTCTCATGCCGCATGAAGCCCTGCACGTCCTTGCTTGATCCCAGTTCCTGAGCCAAGGTCGCGATCGTGCGCCGGATGACCTGGAATGTCAGCTTCGGCAATTCCAGTTCCTCGGCCAGCTTGTGCAGCACCCGCTTGCGGAAGTTGCTCGGATCCAGTGGACCTCCGAACCGCCCCCGAAAGATAAACGCAGCTGGTGATACATCCTTACGCTTCGTCTTCAAGTGTTGCCGCCATTCCCCCAACTTCTTGATCAGATCCTCACAGATCGGTACCTGTGAGGTGCTCCGCTTGGTCTTGCCGTACGGACGAATCTTCCCCTTGTAGTACGTCTCCTTAATATCAAGGAGCAACGGTTCTTCCAGGAGGCTTCGCCAACGCAAGGCAACCACCTCGCCCGGTCGAAGAGCGTTCGACATGTCGAGCATGAGCAGCAACCAGTCGCGAAGATTCTTTTCGAGAAGTCTGTCGAGCGCGGCGCGAAGCTGGTCCCAAGTGAGGACGGTCTTATCGACCTCACGCAGGTTTGCCGGCACCTTCACCAAACGTGCAGGGTCTTTCGGGAGGTAGTCTTGATCGACCGCCTCAGCAAAGAGAGCCCGCATGTAAGAGCGAATCTGCAACACTCGATCCTTGGAATGAGTTTTGGCCAGCTGATTGAGGTGATTCTGCAGGATGTACTTGTCGAACTTCTCCAGTCGTACATCCTCGAACGGAACGATCAGATCTGCCGTGATGATCAGCTTCTTCACCTTGGCAGTCTCTTCTCTCCAGTCCGCCTCTTTCAGTGGCAGGTAGCGGTTTCGGACAAACCATCCGAAGGTAATGGTGCCGTTTTTCACGGAACCGTCTTCGGTGATTTGCCCACTCAGTCGGGTGATCTCCTGCGCCAATTTCTCACGAGCCTGAGACTTGTTCATCTCAGATTTCAGGCCAAGAGCTACCGGTGAAGAGACCGTCTTCGGTTGATTGGTCTCCGGATCGAGGATGGTGCGGCGGAAATAGCCGTACCACTTCTTCCCTCGAATAGAGACCCATCCTTTCTGGTACGAAGTTCCCATTTATTCCTCAAATTCTGTGTGGGGGAATAAGCGGGCCGTCCCCATTTTACCGGCGCTTGCGCCTTAAACAGGAGGCCCGTTCCCGCTCTTTCAGGAACTCTTCGATTCCGCTCGCACGATAGCGCAAGGCGCCATCGCTCATGCGAATGACCGGCAAATAGGGCAATCTCCGCGAGGAGTGGTCCCAGACCCAGTCTTTACTAACCTTTAGCTTTAGGGCGACATCCTCGGCAGTCAAAAGGGGATCGACCATCTCTACTTCCTGCACCATCAGCGCAGATCCCATAGCTTGATTTCCTCCAATCGTGGGGTATCCGGGCCGGTGCGGCCCGGCGAGTGTGGAAATCTTGGGTCGAATTCGATTTTCGGTCAAATCGACGCCGACTCCTACCCTGCCCGCCGGTCCAGGCGTTGAAAGTCCATAGAATTCGGATTTGACCGAGTTTTGAGTCCACGTCATGCTGTCTCCGCGTTCGATGAAGCAGAGTTGCGACTTCAACCAGCACGTGGAGCGGCAAATGTTTGATTCCATCGCAGACCTCGCGAGCAAGTTGGCGGCAACGGGTTACTTCATTGACCCAGTGATGGCCCAGGTTGTTTATCTCGCTGCCAAACTTCAGAAGCCGCTTCTGCTCGAAGGGCCGGCAGGCAGCGGAAAAACGCAATTAGCGCTCTCGGTCGCCACGGCTGCCGGCACGCATGTTGAGCGGCTCCAGTGCTATCGCGGTGTGACCGAGGACAAGGCCATCGGTCGCTTCGACGAGAGCCTGCAGCGTCTCTACATGGAGTTTTCAAAAGGCGAGCACGAAAACTGGCAGACCGTTCAGGCAAACCTCAAGGGGCGGGACTTCTTTCGGCCTGGTCCACTGATGCGTGCACTCGAATGCGATCGGCCGTGCGTGCTGCTCATTGACGAGTTGGACAAGGTGGACGATGGTTTCGAAGCGATGCTGCTGGAAATACTTTCTGCTTGGCAGCTCTCGATTCCTGAGTTCGGCACAGTTGGAGCAAGGAGCATTCCCTTCGTCGTGCTGACCAGCAATGAGGAGCGCAGGCTGGGTGACCCGATCCGGAGGCGCAGTCTTTATGTCCGCGTCGAGCATCCGACGCCGGAGCGTGAAGCCGAGATCATCGCCAGCCGCACCCCGCAGGCCAATGAGGAGTTTCACCGCGAAATGGCGGGGATTGCTCTTTCCTTCCGGAATTACTCGCTCGAAAAGCCGCCCTCGGTCTCAGAGATGATTGACTTCGCTAATGCGCTTCGACTCCTAGGGACCGACCACGTAACCGCGGAGCACCGTGACGTACTGCTGCCGTTCCTGGCGAAGACTGAAAAGGACCGCCGACACCTCCTGTTGCGCGAGGGATTCAAGAGCCTCCTCGACGACGGCGCCCGCTTCGCGCAGAGCCTCGCGCTCCCCGGAGGGTCTCCATCATGAAGCAATGGCTTTTCCTCTTGTTGTTCGTATTTCCTCGGTTTGCGTTTGGTGAAGATGATCCGGCGCATGCGGAGCACTTTGTGCGGCAGTACGCAGCGCATTACCGTGTGCCGCCTGAGTTGATCGCCGCGTTGATCGACGTCGAATCGCGTTGGAACCCGCGAGCGGTTTCCAACAAGGGCGCGATGGGGCTGATGCAGCTCATGCCGGCGACAGCGCTGCGTTTCGGCGCCTTTGACCCCTTCAACGCGGAACAGAATATCGCCGCGGGCACCCGCTACGTGACGGCG
>WNGK01008960.1_pt1 | contig 12399 bp, 15 predicted proteins | sample 5400601 | NCBI WGS metagenome assembly WNGK01 (sample SAMN13153376, study PRJNA577476) | soil metagenome | isolation source: 60 cm soil or saprolite under Garry oak tree replicate 1 | place: USA:California | collected 2016-06-15 | reverse complement strand
ATTGGGCGAGGCGTCTGGTGGTAAAGACGTGGACGAGAAGGAATTGCGAATGATGAGCGGGGAGGTCTTGAAAGTCTTGAATCTTTGGGAGAAATCCCTGCACAATGATCAGCCGACCCCTCAAATGACAACTCAGAGCCAGGCCAGGAAGAAGCTCCCCGAGCCCAAGAAGGGAGACGACTAGTCCGGGTCGGATACTAACCTAAGCTCACTACTGGGTCCCTGGAGAGAGATTAAGCCATTCCACTAGGGTTAAATGTTCGAAGTTATACATTGTGTATAACCATGGCCATAAGAACGGTAGTGCGTAAGTGGGGCAACTCGTTGGGAGTTGTGATTCCAAGCGAAGAGGCCTCGAAGGAGGGCCTCAAGGAGAACGATGAGGTGGAGATCGTGATAAAGAAGACCGTGGACATCAAGGAATTGTTCGGCAAGTACAAGTTCAAGGACCTCCAGTCCCTCAAGAACGAGCTGAGAGAAGGCTGGAAGTAGAACGCCCTACTTCTACGACAGCTACGCCGTACTAGCCTATCTGGCGGGTAACAGGCACTATGCGAGATACTTTGACAGGGAGACGGGATACTTCACGGTGCTGAATCTGATGGAGGTCTACTATGCGGTCTTGAGGGATTACGGTGAAGATGAGGCTGAGAAGGCCTACTCTGCAAACGCGAAATACATAGTAGAGTTCGGCGATGAAGATGTGAAGGAGGCGATGAAGAAAAGGCTGGTGCTGCAGAGAAAGAAGACCAACCTCTCATACGCTGACGCGCTGGGATACACTGTCGCCTCCCGGCTGAAGTTGAAGTTTCTCACAGGAGATCCAGCGTTCGAGGGCCTAGAAAACGTCGAGTTTGTGAAATAGTCCGGTAGCAATCACGAACCTCGCAACCAAGAACTACGTTTCCCCAATGCGTCAAGGATTTCATGGTACAGTTCGCCTCTCTTTCGGTCCGAGCAGCCATAGTAGCCCAGTTCAAGAACCCTAGACCCACTCTTCTTTAGCAGGCTCGGTGATTTGAGCTGAGCAGTGCTATGGAACCTGTTCAGGCTCTTTCTTTTGATCTTGACGACACGCTACTGGACGGGAGCAGATTCTCCTTCCAAGAGACAATTCTCCCCACGTGCGCAGATCTGGCCAGAGTAATCGGGCTGGAGGCTAATCGAATATTGGAGGCCAATAGCAAAACCTGGCAAAGCTATTGGCCAGAAGTAGAGGAGAAGTGGGCCCTTGGCGGGCTGAGCGGGGCAGAGGTCAGCCTGGAAGCCTGGCACCGCACACTAATGGCCTGTGGACGCGACGACGAGTCACTGGCGCGTCTGGCAAGAAATATCCACTCACAGCATCGCCGTAAAGCTCTGCGTCTCTTCGACGATGTTCACGAGTTGTTAAACGTGCTAAAGCCTCGCCTTCGTCTCGCGGTCATCACGAACGGTGCTTCAGATACTCAGCGCGGAACATTACGACTGCTTGGCATCGAACAAGTCTTCGATGCAATCGTCATATCGGGCGAAGTCGGCGTCGCGAAACCAGACAAGTCTGTTTTCACTCTGGCTGTGCAAAAGCTAGGTGTCAAGAAGGAGAACGCCTGGCATGTGGGTGACAGCATGAAAACCGATGTTGCGGGCGCGCTGGGCGCGGGACTCACTGCCGTCTGGCTCAACCGGGCCGGAGTCCCTAGAAGGGAAGACGACCCCAAGCCTCACCACGAAATTCGCTCACTGAAGGAACTTGCCCCACTCGTGTCAACTACGCTCTAACTGGCTCAGGAATAACCTTAAATCACTTCTAACCAAATCCGAGACAACACTGAAGGAGTCTGGGATTAACCCCGTTCCTGATGACAGGTTTGACTCTGACTGGCTCACTTAGAAGCTGGAAGAAGCTAACCGGACCCGAAGGATCCCCGTTCCCAACGCGAGATTCGAGTAGCCCCCGGGCTACCATCGATCATTAGTGCGAATTTAGTGTGGCTGTCGCGGTCGTTGGGATCGTTACAGCCGTCTTCGTCATCAAGAAGACCCGAAAGAACTCAATGCCATCTGGAAAGTCTGCCGGGACCGAGCGGACGGAATCCTAGCTCGGCGAACATTGACTCGGTTCCGCCCCACAAGAATGAACTCGAGTATGGTTTCCCTCGGGGAAGGGCGATTGGATATCCGTCAACCGTCCCGCCCCCTCTCGCGGCGATGAAGCCGAGTGCGCCTTCCAACGCGACCCTCGCAACTCCCGCCCTTCTATGGTCGCGGTCGACGAAGAAGCAGGTAATCCTCCACTCGGGCGGAGCCACATCCATTTTGCCATACCCACTCATTCGGCCCGGAAGCTCGACAAGGGGTCCGAACTGACACCACCCAACAACATCAGCCCCGTCGTAGACGAGGGCTGCGTGGGACCGGTTCGCTCGAACAAGCTTCTCCTTGTATTCCTTGTGCTTCCCAGACCACTGCTTCGCCTCACTAGGGGCGAGGTGGAAGAAGGTGCACCAGCAGCCACCCCACACTCCATTGTGTTTTTCGACCATTCGCTCAAAGTCGGGCCAGTTCGGTGACCCGAGCTCCCGGACTGAGAATCGCGCCACGGACTTTCCCCCGTGCTTCCTGCGGGACCCCGAGTCGCCCTTCGAGTCTACACCCAAGGACGTCAATTTTTTCAAGACCTGTCAAATTTCTGAGTATGACTGAGCTAAGAGACTTCTTCCAAGCTTCGAGACGCAAGCACGACACCGCTGATCAGCTCCCCTACCAGGACGAGTGGGTGTCCCTGGGAATGTGTGTATTCACTAGAATACTAGTTCCTACTTTAATGGCGAATCCAAGCCAAAGCTTCCTTCCTGGTCTGAATCGTCACTGCTACATCATAGCTTAAACCCCGAGTTATGGAACCCGCCTCTTGACCTAGACAGGTCGCCCCGTGAACTCAGCTGTGTTTGAGGAATGGCACTAAATTATTGGCCGCGGGGCTGCCAACTCCTGTGACGAAGTCATATCCGGGTCCAGCCGTGCAGACCGCGCCACACTTCCCATTGCTTCCCACAGTAATGTCTCTGTAGTTGAGGCTGTAAGCAGAGCCTGCAGCAGCATTGTAGAGGACAGTTTCGCTACCGAAAGATGTGGATGATAGTGGATTGGCTTTTCCACTGTCGACGATGGCTAGGAGGGCTGACCACTGCGGTGCTCCAAAGCTTGTGCCTCCGCCCGTAAACCATCCATAAGCACCGATAGAGCCATACCCATCGTATACCGCATAGGGCGTGTTTGGATCCGCGCTATAGGAGACGTCTGGAACGCCTCTAAAACCACCGCTGGATATCCCATAGTTTTCCTGGTAGGGAGGTTCCGACTCGTATGCACTTATTCCTCCGCCGCTTCCGCTCCACGCGGTCTCGTTCAGAACGTTTCCCCCACTATCGAGAGTCAGACTCGTTCCACCAACACTGGTTACAAAGGGCGAGCTCGCAGGGCTCCCGACTCCGTGACCAGAGTCGCCGGAGGAGGCAACAAAACTTACTCCCGCCACTTGGAACTGACTGTCCACAAGTATTTCTGAGGAGGTTTCCTTGCCACCCCAGCTCATAGACACCACGTGTACACCTACTTGAGCAGCGGCGTAACCAACAGCACCGAACATTTCACTGTTAGAATTGTCAAGAGATTCCACGAGCAGAATCCTAGCTCCTGGGGCAATTGCGTGAGCCCACTCGACATCAACATCCATCTCCCTTGCCCAATCATGGTTAGCATCGTTTCCCGAGTTTGACGGGTTGGGCTGGCCTTCCGGGGTCGCCTTGGCGAAACAGCCGTTGGCCGTTGTGCAGGAAGGTATTCCAAACTGGCTGTCGAATATCGCAAGGTCGTCTTCGATGACCGGATCGTCGAAAGCATCCACTATGGCTATTCTCTGACCAGAACCGCATAGGGCTGGGCTTCCCCATGGCTTTGTGAAGGAGCAGCCTAGTTTGTCGAAGCCATAGGCATGTCTAATCTGCGCTGGGAAGTACCCTCTGGGAGTGGTTAGGTTAGTAGCAAAGCCTTGGAGCAGAGGAAGCATCCCCCCCATGGACCATGTATTGTCGTGGGAGAGTGAGACAGAGTAGACCTCTGGCATCACAGTAGCGATGGTGAGGACGACAAGGGCGAAGCTAAGACCTAGTCTTAATGACCTCAAGAGCTGGAAACCAACTTGTCTTTATGAAACGCTCTTAATTACCATTTCTCGTGCGCATACGGGTCTTCTCTAGCGGGCTTTGGATGCCCCAGGCTGCCTTCGATCATAAGCGCGAATTCAACCGAGCCTTTCCTGACTGTTTCTCAGCCGATAAGCTCAGAGGGGTTCTGCCGGGACGATGTGGAACGTTCCGAAGCTCATGTTCGTTGGACATTTGCTCAAGCTAGAGAGAGATGCAGGTTCGATCCTTCTAGAATTATTCTCGCGGGCTTCTCAATGTTAAGCAGAGAGACGCGATTTCCCTGCTTAACTCCAATGCAAACATCGAGTAACTGTCTCGCAAGTGCTTCGTAATCCAACAACAATCTAGTTCCCCCGCCCAAAGTAATTTCTGAGAAGCTAGTTAAGGATGGTTCGGGCAATGGTCCCGGTGCGAACATGACAGACGACTTCCTAGAGCAGTGAACAAGTCTATGAGTTCACCCACGCCCCACCGTACAGTTGAGAGGTTCGAACATTTTGCGACTACTGTCTACCCTGGCAAGTCACCCCTATACGCGACTCTTGCCGCCAAGATCGCAAAGGACCCTGAACTCCTCGAGCTGGCCGCGGCTGCCGAGGAAAAGGATGCTCTCCCCAACCTCTTCCTAGCATCCGTTCATCTCCTCCTACTCAACGGCTCCCGGCATCAATTGGTCGCATTCTATCCCAGCCTCAATGGTACATCGAGACAATACGACTATGCTTATCCATACTTTCGAAGCTTTGTTCTCGAACATCGAGAAAAGATTCGTAAAATAATCGGAATGCGCCGGGTCCAGACTAATGAAGCTGCACGCTGCGCCGTTCTCCTTCCCGGCTTCGAGTTCCTAACCCGACAAGCTAGCGGCCGTCCTCTCTCACTGATCGAGATAGGATCCAGTGCTGGACTGACTCTGATCTGGGATCGGTACCAATATAGTTACGGCGAGGGTTTGCAATGTGGAGATCCGAATTCGCCAATGCGCATAGAATGCCTACTCCGAGGAGAGACACGCCCACCACTACCGAGACAGTTGCCAAGAATCGCCTCTAGAATAGGAATCGACCTGGATCCCATCAACCTGAACAATCCGGAGAACGTCCAATGGCTGCGCGCCCTAGTCTGGCCAGAACAAGAGAAACGAGCCAAACAGTTAGAGCAGGCCATGCAGCTTGCCAAACAACAAACCCCACACATTCTAGCTGGAAACGCAATCGACCTTCTGCCTGGCCTGATTAACGATACTCCAAGAGACGCAGTATTATGCGTGTACCATTCTTTCACGCTCACATTCGCGAAACAGGAGCCCAGAGACGATCTGATTTCCATCATGACGAAGGCATCTAGGGAGAGAAAACTATTCCTAGTCTCAATGGAGTGGCCCGCAGACTCGGAAAGTCCCCGACTCGAACTCGTATCCTTCAACGATGGAAAAAAGGACGAGAAAATACTAGCTCGGTGCGATTCACACGGAGAATGGCTAGAGTGGCTCGACGGTCAAGCGGTTAATCTGTGTGTTCAGTCGTCTCAATAATGGAGGGCAAACCATTAGAGCGAAATGCATACCACGGATTACCAAATTCTCTTAAGACCAACAATGACTGTAACGGATCACAGCTCTGGAGGATTCTTCATCGAGAATCTACTCGGGTCTGGAATATCTCCCTCTGTCGAGGGCAGTCAGAGAATTTCAGCTGACGAGCCGTGTCCTACCGTAAGTGGACAACAGTTGAGCTGGAAAGATTGCAAAGTCGAGTTTGGCTCCGAACCTAGGGTTTTGAAAAAGGGGTCGGCCTAGATTTGTCGAGGCCATAGGATTCACGGTTACGGGTTGGGTTCCACCGGTCCCGCCACACTAACGGTCAGAGCGTCAATCTAACGGCTGGCAGCTTCCCAGCTACCGCCAACGTGCCCTCAGGCTACGCCTTCACCGGTTGGAGCTCTACGAGAGGCATCATCGTCGCGAGCTCTCACAGCAATGTCACCATGATCAGCGTCGCAGGGCCGGGTACCCTTGCTGCAAACTGCAAACTCCTCGGGAGTCACGAGCCATCTGGACTTGGTGTTCCTGGCCCTAAGTCCATTCACCGCCGCCCTCTTAGGTGCCGTATGGCTTGCAGAGGGTATTTCGGCAACGTTCTCATTGGACTGGCTTGCGTTACTCTTGGCTTGTGGTTGGCGCAGGGGGAGGGGATGGAGAAACCTATGATCGAGAACGAACTGGTACGGCTCCACGTCCCCAGCAGTTTTAGGCGGTCAGTAGCTACTGCTATTAGTCAGTTGTTCCCGCGTGCCAAACCTATTTATGAAATAATGCGAATTAATAACCATGGCTGACCCTAAGAAACAATCCGTCTACTATGTTGTCATTGTTGTGACCAAGTACAGGTCTTTCGAAGAGGCGAAGGCTAGAGAACCCGAAGCAATCGCGACTCACATTGCGCGATCAAAGCAACTGCATGAGAAGGGAAGTTTGTTGATGGGTGGTGTTTTCCTGGATGACCCTTCTCAAGGGCCCCTCAGCACCATGGCAGTTCTTACATCGCATGATGCAGCCGAGGAATACCTCAAAGAGGACCCCTTCATGCTGAAAGGGATGATTGCTCAACATTACATTCGAAAATGGGCAAACATGTTTGCCTAGCTATAGTCCTTTAGAAGGAATAGAGGTTAAAAAGAAATCAAGTAGGCGAGAACTTAGTCCCCATCAACCCGCCCCAAACCGATTTTCTGGGTACATAGAGACATCCTGTATAATCGACCACAGACCGGCGGAATGTTCCGTTGTGTGAGAGTATTGAGATTGCGACAAGCTCGTAGGTCTTCAACCAACAAAGGTCTTGTTGATGAATTTCGAGCTTTCTCGAAAATAGTCTTGGGGCCGAACGGTTCTCAGTTCGGTCCCTTGGGTTTCCAGAGGATGGCTGCTACGCCGCCTAGAAGGCTGATGATGGATCCGGCCACTAGCACGTATGGAATGGTCGAGTAGTATCCTGTGTAAAGTCCTCCTGTGACCACTGTCACGATCATCGACGAGATGAGCTGGGCGGTTGAAAGGGCAGCGATGGCGGCGCCGAAGGTTATGTTCCTCTCGGGCATCTCGTGCAAAAGCATGCTCAGGATGACGATTATCAACCCGACCGATATTGTGTCTGGGAAGGCGCGGTATAACGCAATCACTGGATAGGCCAGTCCTATCATGCTCATCGATCCTCCGATGAGAGTTAAGGTGAAGGCGCCTGTGGGCTTGTTCAATTCTGAACTGATCACTTCTCTTTCATAATCAATTTCGTCGGAAGTTTTCGACGGGACCCGGCTACGTGTCTGTTCATATTTACTAACCTGCCTAGGCTGGTGATAAGGTACTTCCGACCAGTATGTTGTTAGCCCAGTAGAATCCAGTGTCGCCGCTCGGCAGAAGGTCATACGTGTAAGCTTGGCCGTATGGGACAAGCTCGACGACAGTCAAGACTGAATTGTCCAGGATGTCGCCCTGTCTTAGCTCGCCAAACGTTCTGCCGTCTGCGGTTGGATGGGCGGGAGACGCGTAGAGTTGTCTTCCATCCTGTAGAACGATATGGACCACTTCATGTATTGATGGGACCGGGCTCTTTCTAACCTCTAGGACCGTACCAGTTGTTTTTCTGCCGAACCTGTCGACAGTCCAGACTGGTGTTCCCACTGTTACGTTCTTCACGTTGAGTGGACCGTTGAGAGTATTGATGATCGTATCTCCGGACAGGCAGATTGGACATGATCTGCCGCTGCTAGTCAAGGTTCTCTGGAATACAGCTATCTGGCTGGGGAAGTTTATGCTTTCGAGTATTATGGAGACACCCTCGCAACTGATGCCGATGTCATCTCCGACAGTGATTGTTCTGTTCATGCTGAAGCAGCACAATGGCCAAGGGTTGTAGAAGACGCCCTCGACAACGTTCAGGCCGATTTGTTTGATCGTGAACGTGCCCACCTTGTCTCCAATCGTTGCGACCAACGTTGTCACGGTTGGTACCGTAGCTACTGTTGGCAATGCATCTATGATTGCTTGAGAGATGGGAAGCCAAACGCTCACCGGCCAGTTTTGGGTAGTGGAGGGAAGTTTTGCCAACGGAACTGTTTCAACAATGAAGAAAATTGTCGCCCCTCCGTCGGCCGATACCCATGCCGCAGCCAGGTCGTAGACTGATACGGGCCGGTTGTCAGGGGACATGCAAATCGGGCTCTGAGCTGAATCATAAGCGACTGGTCCGAAGCCGAGAGGGCAGTTTGCCACGCAGAGATGGTTCGCCACGTAGGTCCCCGTAGGGCACGTGAGAAGAACATTAGGCTGGGTCAGTCCACTACTGAATGCAGCTGAGACAGGTCCTTTCAGGAGAAAGAGCCCGGAGGCGACTGCGGCAATTACTACGACGGTAACTAAGAGTAGGACCCCCAGTGTCCTTTGTGCCTCCGTGGTGAAGAAGCGCATTTCCTTAGCTTCTCTCCCTTCTCCCGGCCCCATTATGATTTAGGCGTTGGAGAAGATAATCCTACTCATCAGAACGCCGTGTTCTCATAACGGAACGGCGCAAATTCCCTGTGCTCGGCTCATCATCTATGAAGAGTCATCGGGGGGTGTGTCCTAGAGGTTTGGGGAGGATACGTTCCGCAATCGTACCTGGGACTAGAGAGAGCAAAATCTATAATTCAGAATGGCCCTCTGCGGGTCGATTAGAAAGTGTGAAGTCTTAGTTCGACAGGGGTTAAGGAGATGCAAGATCTACAGTTTCCGGCCTTTCGAGTTTCAAAGGGTCTCCTTGACTGGCTGTTGCAAGGAGACGAGCCTTCGGTAAGATACCATACTCTCGTTCAACTGCTTGGTAAAGATGAAACCAGCCGGGAGGCTGAAGATGCAGAGCGACAGATTGGACGAGTCGGCTGGGCCGCCAGAATACTGGGCGAGCAAAAGGAGAGCACCTACTGGGACAATCCTGAAACATGCTACGTTCCGAAGTACGCGAGTTGCATCTGGAAACTCATCGTACTGGCTGACCTTGGGGTATCAGGTGAAGATCAGCGGATAAAGAACAGCATAGAACACTTCTTTGGCCTGCACAACGTGGAGACGGGTGGTTTCGCCCTTCGCCCAAAGGGCTCGGAAAAGTTCGACCCGCATGTCTGCGCGACTGGCAACATGGTCCGAACACTAGCCAAATTCGGTCTGGCCGATGATAATAGGGTTGGGAAGGCCATTGACTGGCTCCTCTCCCAACAGTTGGCAGACGGTGGCTGGAACTGTTATGCTGTGTGGGGTGGGAAGCACGGTTCCTTCAAAGCAACAATCGAGCCCCTCTGGGCCCTATCTGAACTCCTCCAAAACAATCCTAGAGCAGAGTGGAAGGAATCGGCAGAGAGAGCATCAGAGTTTCTTCTGAGACATAGAATATTCAGATCAGACCGGGATGACACTGTGGTCATGCTAGATTTTCTCCGCACGCACTATCCACTACACTATCACTATGACTACCTTCACGCGCTAAGAGTCCTCACAACGCTCGGAACTAGGGCCGATCCAAGGATGAATGATGCGTTGAAGCTCCTCTCGGACAAGAGACTACCAGATGGACGATGGATACTGGAAGGCGTGCATCGAGGATGGCGGTATGACCATGGCTGGCATGGGGTCTCAAAGCTGGCCGGCGAGGTATTTCGCCCGGAAGAAGTCGAAGTCATCCAGGACGGTTGGGGATCAGGCAGGACCCTCCAGTTGGAGGAGGCTGGAAAGCCAAGCAAATGGATCACCTTACAAGCATTGCTGGTTCTAAAGAGACTCGGCAATTTGAATTTTGAATAGCTAGTGGGATGCCTGGAACCACTCAGGAACTCCGAGTCTCAGCAACACCTACTGCGGGACCAAGCGGTACAGCATTTGAGAGGTCAGGTTACCAGCATGTTACTTGAGTTACCGGGTGTGACGAGAGGTACCCGATTCGGTGGAGAGGCATTCTTCTATCGAAAGAAGTTCTTCTGCCACTATCATCCCGCACACGGTTCCTTCTTCCTTGAGACCTTCGTCTGGAAAAACGTAAATCCAGTTCTAGGAAAAATTCCAGGCGCTATTTCACACCCTGAGTATGGAGCATACGGATGGGTTAGACTCCCCATCAGCTCAGCATCCGAGATTGTTCAAGCGAAGAGGCTTGTCGAGATGACATACCGGTATATCCGGACCACCAAGAGAATCTCGGTTGACAAGAATCTCGGTTGACAAGGACAAGTTCAGTGATGAACTGCTTAGTCTAGTGAAGGCGAAGTTTCCACAGATCGGGTTCAAGCCTGGGGAGAGTAAGAAAAGAATTCAGATCATTATGGAAACGCCTGAGCTGACTGACTTTGACAGGGCAGAGGTATTGTTGAACCAGGCTGCACGCGCACTGAGAAAGGGAAAGATGATGATAGGGTCGAGAATGGTGTCATGAGTTCATAGGCATCGTTGCATAGTTTGCATCCTACGCGTCGCACCCTACAGCTACGACCGGCTTGACAATCCGCGCCGAAAGAGTCCCCCCCCGTGCATCGAAGTAGGAACAGTCAAGGGATCAAGGTCAACATTGATTGCAAAGGCCGGCTTCTTCGTACCTTCCACCAGCAGAAACTGTTAGAACCTCATTCATTTCTCTCGGCATTGATGAAGAAAATTGTGCGGCGAGTGATTCGTGACTTGGTCATCGCACCCCTACCTGCTCTTGTCTTCCTTGGCATTAGCCATCTGGCTACTCGGAAACCTTGGGGAGTATCCACCGGTTTCCCGCTAGATTACAGTCATTACAACTTGGGTTGTTCCACGCTGAATTCGTTCAATGGCTGCGGTTACTCGTACGACCCGGTCTTGGTCGGCCTGGACTTTCTGTTTTGGCTGGCAATAGCGTTTGCACTCACACTTGTACTGGATGCGGCTAAGCTCTATCGAGCGAAGGCACGAGGCACCGCCGGAATAACTGGATATGACATTTCGTCAAATCATGTTATCCAAAGGAGCTATGGCTCTAGTCGTCTGGGATCTATCAATCGGTCTCTTCATAGTTGGTATCGGGATTGGCCTAATTGTAACTGGTTTCTCGTACGCAGTGGACGCCTCTGCGACAGGAGGCCAAGGTCTTTTTGCCTACACGGGCTTGCCATTAATGTACACCGGAACTTTTCTTTCCGCAGCCTTCTTGATTCTCGTTATCAACAACGCTTAGATGGCCTAGAATCGTCGTCTTGACCTTGTGAAAATCTTGGTCCTGGCCTACGGCTGCCCGAGGAAGGATTCAACTCAGATTGAGAAGGTTGAAGCTCGATATCCATGAAAAGTTTTCGCCTTTGCGGAGCGTTGTTAGAACGTATATTCTTCCGATGAGAAAGACAGCGCTTATCGCGAGATAGATGGCTAGAGAACTGTAGTTTGGAGGGGCGCACGTACTGGCCCCGTTTAGTCCAGAACAGATGGCCACGAGGGTACCAACCAGCGAACCGACCACGGATATGATGCCGATGAAAACCAGAATTCCTGCAATGATCTTCTTCACTCGGTCGCTTGACACATCCCCCTAAGCTACTTGACCGAGCTTCTAAACAGGTTGCTCTTGATCGCTTCCAATACTTGGCGGCTCTGGGTAGTGGCCCGAGACCTCCCGGTGGATGAGCGTTTCTCATGTCTCTAAGGTGTTTTCTTGTTGGCTATTCCAGGCCCTGTAATCGCCAGGCCCTGCGCGTTCCGTGACCACTATGGGGAGTTCACGCGGTTGGGCTTCGAAGTATTTGGGGTGAGTGCCCAACGCGCACGCACGTGCGGATACCCGACTTTTGCTTCGAGAAAGACGGCATGAAGGTGTACCTTGAGGTGGTGACTTCTGGACTCCCGAGTATCTTGAGAGGAAGGTAAGCAAGCTCAACTCGATCGCCCCGGTATAGACATGGTCTGCAATAGGCGATGGGTCTTAAAGCTAAGCGAATAGGAGAATAGAACGAGTCGGGAATTGGTGACAGCCGAGTGTGACTGTTCTCCCTCGTAGGCTTGTCAAAGGAGACACCATAGGCATCATCAGTCCATCCTCCCCGTTTCCCGCCTGGTTTCCCCGCCGGTTCGCGAGAGCCATCCACAATCTCGAATCAAAAGGATACAAGGTCAAACTAGGGGCCCATGTCCGCGACAATCTCGGTCACAAGGCTGGCGAGAGGAAGAATC
>WNGK01012458.1_pt1 | contig 12400 bp, 10 predicted proteins | sample 5400601 | NCBI WGS metagenome assembly WNGK01 (sample SAMN13153376, study PRJNA577476) | soil metagenome | isolation source: 60 cm soil or saprolite under Garry oak tree replicate 1 | place: USA:California | collected 2016-06-15 | reverse complement strand
GCACCGCGCCGATGGTCCAGCGTGCGATGTCCGGGTCGGCGGTCTGCAGGATGAAGCCGTCGGCCTGCTCGCCGGTGAGCTTGAGCGCCTTCGGCCCGTAGGCGGCCATCCAGATCTCCAGCTTGCCGTCGCGCACCCACGGGATCCGCAGCGGCTGGCCGTGGTGCGTCACCTCACGCCCCTCGGCCAGCCCTCTGATCACGGTCATCGCGTCGGACAGGGTGGCCAGCGACATGGGTGGCTGGCCGATGACCCGCCGCGCCGAGTCGCCGCGGCCGATCCCGCAGACGGTCCGGTTGCCGTACATGTCGTTCAGCGTGGCGAACAGCGACGCGATGACCGACCAGTCCCGGGTGCCCGGGTTGGTCACCATCGGCCCCACGGTCATCGCCGACGTGGCGGCCAGGATCCGCGAGTAGATGACGAACGGCTCCTGCCACAGCACGTGCGAGTCCCAGGTCCAGCCGTAGGAGAAGCCCGCCTCCTCGGCCCGCTGCATCATCGCGATCACGCCGCTGGCCGGCGGGTTGGTCTGCAGCACCACCCCGAAATCCATGATCCCTCCCATAAAGACAAGACAGGTACCGAACGAAGTGGGTTCCTGCTAGTGCAGGTACTGATTCAGCCCGCGCGGGAGGAACGCGCCGTGGCCGGGACTGCCCTGGTAAGCGCCGTCGCCGATCACCACGCGGCCGCGCGACAGGGTGGTCACGACCTGGCCGGTGATCTCCATGCCCTCGTACGCGGAGTAGTCCACGTTCATATGGTGGGTCGCCGCGGACAGCGTCTGCCGCGCCTGCGGGTCGTAGATCACGATGTCCGCGTCGGACCCGGCCGCGATCACGCCCTTGCGCGGGTACAGGCCGAACATCCTGGCCGGCGTGGTGGCGGCGACCTCCACCCAGCGCGCCAGCGTGAGCTGGCCCGCCGCCACCCCGGCGTGCAGCAGGTCCATCCGGTGCTCGACGCCCGGCATGCCGTTGGGGATCTTGGAGAAGTCGCCCCGGCCGAGTTCCTTCTGGTCCTTGAAGCAGAACGGGCAGTGGTCAGTGGACACCACCGACAGGTCGTTGGTCCGCAGGCCCCGCCACAGCGAGTCCTGGTGGTCCTTGGGCCGCAGCGGCGGCGAGGCGACGAACTTGGCGCCCTCGAACTCCGGCCGGGCCAGGTCGTCCAGGGACAGGTAGAGGTACTGCGGGCAGGTCTCGGCGAACACGTTCTGCCCGCTGTCCCGGGCCTCGGCGACCGCCTCGAGCGCGTGCCGGGCGGACAGGTGCACGATGTACAGCGGGCAGTCCGCCACCTTGGCCAGCGTGATCGCCCGCGAGGTGGCCTCGCCTTCGAGCTCGGGCGGGCGGGTCAAGCCATGGTTCACCGGCTCGGTTTGGCCGGCCGCGAGGGCCTGCGCGACCAGCTGGTCGATGGCGATGCCGTTCTCCGCGTGCATCATCACGGTCGCGCCGGAGCGGGCCGCCTGCTGCATGGCGAGCAGGATCTCGCCGTCGGTGGCGTAGAACACGCCGGGGTAGGCCATGAACATCTTGAAGCTGTTCACCCCGGCCGCGATGCAGGCGTCCATCTCCTTGAGCGTCATGTCGTTGACGTCGGAGACGATCATGTGGAAGCCGTAGTCGATCGCGCAGTTGCCGTCCGCCTTGGCGTGCCACTTGTCCAGCGTGCCCAGCAGCGAGGTGCCCTTGGCCTGGACGGCGAAGTCGATGATCGTGGTGGTGCCGCCCCACGCCGCGGCGCGGGTGCCGGTCTCGAAGGTGTCCACCGAGGACGTGCCGCCGAACGGCATCTCCATGTGCGTGTGCACGTCGATCCCGCCGGGCAGCACGTACTTGCCCGTCGCGTCGATGACCTGGTCCGCGGCCACCGCCGCCGGGCTGTCCGGGGCGGCGTCGGTCACCTCCCGGGCCAGTACGGCCGCGATCTTGTCCCCGGCCACCAGCACGTCGGCGTCCAGCGTGCCGGACGCCGTCACCACGGTGCCCCCGCTGATCAGGATGCTCACGGCTGCACCAGCGGTCCGTACGCGTCGGGCCGGCGATCCCGGTAGAACTGCCACAGGTTCCTGACCTCGGCTAGCTGCTCCATGTCCAGGTCGCGCACCAGCACCTCGTCCTTGTCGTCGGCCGCGGCGTCGCCGACGAGCTGCCCGCGCGGGTCGACGAAGTAGGTCTGGCCGTAGAAGTCGTTATCGCCGAGCGGCTCGATGCCCACCCGGTTGATCGCGCCGATGAAGTACTCGTTGGCCACCGCCGAGGCAGGCTGCTCGAGCCGCCACAGGTACTGGGACAGGCCGCGGCTGGTGGCCGACGGGTTGAACACGATCCGGGCGCCGGCCAGGCCGAGCGCCCGCCAGCCCTCAGGGAAGTGCCGGTCGTAGCAGATGTATACGCCGATCCGGCCGGCCGCGGTGTCGAAGACCGGGTAGCCCAGGTTGCCCGGCCGGAAGTAGAACTTCTCCCAGAAGCCCTTCACCTGCGGCAGGTGGGTCTTGCGGTACTTGCCCAGGTAGCTCCCGTCGGCGTCGATCACCGCCGCGGTGTTGTAGTAGACGCCCGGGTGCTCTTCCTCGTACATCGGCGCGACGATGACGATGCCGTGCTGCCGCGCCACGTCCTGCAGCAACTTAGTGGTCGGCCCGTCCGGGATCGCCTCGGTGTAGGAGTAGTAGTCGGCGTCCTGCACCTGGCAGAAGTACGGCCCGTAGAAGAGCTCCTGGAGGCACACCACCTGAGCGCCGTCCGAGGCGGCCGTCTGGATGTGGTTCACCGCCGCCGCGATCATCGAATCCTTGTCCCCGGTCCAGCGCTGCTGGATAAGCCCGGCCCGGACGATCTCAGCCATCGGTCCTGCCCTCCTGTAGTCCGCGTAAAGCCCCATCTTCCCGCCTGCCCGGCCTTGTCGTAAGCCGTCCGGCTCCAGGGAAGACCTGGGTATCAGCTCACCTCTTGTATATCCCGACAAGGTCCCAGGCTGGCGGCGGGGGTGCCACGTCGCTGCGGGCGACGTAGGGCAGGACGAGGCCGGCCGCGGCGATGAGCGCGCCCGCCGCCACCAGCCGCAGCAGCGCCGAACCCGCCACCAGCCGCAGCAGCGCCGAACCCGCTCCCGGGCCGGCCGCCTGCAGCATCCCGGCGCCTGCGCCGAGCGCGAGCAGCACCTGGGGCACGGTCGCCCACACCAGGCAACCGGCCCCAGCAAGGAGTAGCGATCCATGATCGCGGCTATCGTGAGCAAGGTGACGGCTGATGCGACCTCGGCAGCGGAGTCAGCGCTAGGTCCAAATTTGCAACCACGCCGATGTGACATCGAGGTGGTTATAGCAACACCAATGTCACATCGGCGTGGTTTGCGCCCGGGATCCAGGCGAAATCCATGAGGCTTCTCTATATTCAAGGGCTAATTGAGGTTTCTGCACACGGTGATGATCCGGCGTGGCGCGCTGCCAGGCGATCAAGGGGCTAATTGAGGTTTCTGCACACGGTGATGATCCGGCGTGGCGCGCTGCCAGGCGATCAAGAAAGCGTTTCCGCGGAAACGCTGCCCTCCCGCTGCACCGGCCCGCCGTCGCCGCCCGCGCCGAGCGTGCCGCCCGCGCCGAGCGTGCCGCCCGCGCCGAGCGTGCCGCCCGCGCCGAGCGTGCCGCCCGCGCCGAGCGTGCCGCCCGCGCCGAGCGTGCCGCCCGCGGCTACTGCGGCGATCTCCGCTAGGAGCGCCTGCTTCGTGCCGGGGTCCACCGCCAGCTGGGAACGGCTCAGCCCGAGCGCCGAGGCCGCCCGCCGGTACTCCTCCGTCAGCGTGGTCCCGAACATCGGCGGGTCATCGCTGTTCAGCGTCACGAACAGGCCCTCCGCGAGCAGCCGCGGCAGCGGATGCGCGGCCAGGCCAGGAATCTGGCGGGTGCAGACGTTAGACGTCGGGCACACCTCGAGCGGAATCTGGCTCTCGCGCAGCCGCGCTATCAAAACGGGGTCGCCCAGACAACTGATGCCATGCCCGATCCGCTCGGCGCGCAGGCCGTCCAGCGCCTCCCAGATCGTCGCGGGACCAGACATCTCGCCGGCGTGCGGCACGCTGTGCAGCCCGGCGGCCATGGCGGAAGCGAACACCGAGCGGAATGCCTCGGCAAAAGCGGGCCGCGCCTGCTCGATCCCGGCCAGCCCGAACCCGGTCAGCGCCTCCGGCGGCCGGGACAGCGCGTGCTCCAGGGTCGCGTACGCGGCCGGCGCCCCGAGCTCGCCGGCGATGTCGAAGATGTAGGCGATCCGGACCCCATGCTCCGAAAGGGCCGAACGGGCGGCGATGTCCAGCGCCTCGGTCAGGTCGGCTACCGCCATGCCCACAGCGGTGAACGTGTACGGGGTGACGGTCAGCTCGGCGTACCTGACGTTCTGCCGGGCCAGGTCGCGCGCCGCGCCGAGCACCAGCTCGCAGACGTCGGCCGGCTCGCGGACCAGGCTGCTGACCGCGCCGTAGACCTCCGAGAAGTGCGGGAAGTCCCGGAACTCGTAGAACGCGGCCAGTTCCGCCGCGGACAGCGGCACCCCGACCCGAGAACCGTCGGGATGCCGCCGGGCCAGCTCGAGCACAGTCGGCACGGTCGCGGAACCGACCAGGTGAAGGTGAAGTTCTACCTTCGGCAGCCGGTCGATGAACGCATCGATGGACTCCATGGCCTCGACGCTAGCAACCTCCCGAACCGACCCGGCATATATCTAACAGAAGAATGTCAAGAATGGATCCTAACGAGCCGGGCCGGGAGCCCGACCCGGCAATCGGAGCCCGGACCGCCTAACGAAGCCCGGACCGCCTAACGAAGCCCGGACCCGGCAATCGGAGCCCGGACCGGCTGACCAGGCTACGAGGCCGTCGCCTTGGCCTTCGCGGCCACCTTCAGCGCCTGCTTGTAGGACCGGACCTCGCCGAGCGACTCCTCATCGGTGATGTCAGCCACCGAGAACCGCGCCCCCTCGGCCCCGAACGTCCCCGCCGCCTCCCGCCAGCCATCCGGACGCACCCCCAGCTGCTTGCCGAGCAGCGCCACGAAGATCTGCGCCTTCTGCGCCCCGAACCCTGGCAGCGCCGCCACCTGCTTCAGCAGTTCGGCGCCCGACCCCGCGGACTGCCACACCCGGGCGGCGTCGCCGTCGTACTGCTCCATGATCAGCCGGGCCAGGTCCTGGACCCGGGCGGCCATCGCCCTGGGATAACGGTGCAGGGCCGGCCGTTCGGAAAATATAAGCGCAAGCCGGTCCGGGTCGAACTCGGCCAGCTCGGCCACCGTGGGTTCGTGCCCCAGCCGCCGGACCAGGTCCAGCGGCGCGCTGAAGGCCCGCTCGAGCGGGACCTGCTGGTCGAGCAGCATGGCGATGAGCAAGGCGAGCGGGCTGCGGCTCAGCAGTTCGTTGGCCTCCGGCTCGACCGGCATCCAGATGGTCACGGCGCCCTCCCCAGCGTCGACCAGATCACCCATGTCCGCAGCGTACTCTGCCACTGAAGACCGGGCCGCCGAGACCCAACCGATGATGCCCCAGCGCGCTATAAGCTAGAAGCAGCTGGGCCGGCCTGGGGGCCCCCGGCCCGGGACGGATGATATGGAGTCAGCATGACACCGCACATGAAGTGGGGCATCGCAGGGGTCGTCGTGGCCCTGATCCTGCTGGGGTGGATCCCCTTCTGGCTGGCAGGCCTGCTCGTCATCGTCGCCATCGCCATCCCCGCGGGGGCCTGGATGATGCTCGACGAGTCCCAGCGGCGCCGGTACCGCGAGCTCCGCCGCCGGCAGCGCGGCCAGATCAGGTAAGCCGCCGGCTGCGGGCCGGTCCGTAAGCACGGCCGCGGGAATGACGGCTGTCCGCCGGGAATTGCAATAGCTAGCAGTTCACCGAAGGAAGGAAGCGCAGATGGCCGTCCGCCGCCTGAACCACGCCGTCCTCTACGTGCACGGTCTCCAGCGCACCGTCGACTTCTACCGGTCCACCCTCGGCTTCGAGGTCCGGCTGGAGATCCCCGCCCGGGCCGCCTTCCTGCGCGCTCCCGGCTCGGTCAACGACCACGACCTCGGCCTGTTCGAGATCGGCGTCGGCCGCGCGCCCGACCGGCCCGAACACCCCGGGCTTTACCACCTGGCCTGGGAGGTCGGCACCCTGGCCGACCTGGCCGACACGCGGGACAAGCTGCTCAAGGCCGGCGCGCTGGTGGGTGAGAGCGACCACCGGGTGTCCAAATCGCTGTACGCCAAGGACCCGAGCGGCATCGAGTTCGAGGTCTTGTGGCGGGTGCCCGCCGAGGACTGGGCCGCCGAGACGGCCGACGGCGACATGATCCTCCCGCTCGACCTGGACGCCGCGATCGCTCGCTGGGGCCAGGACCAGGCGACCGGCGCCGCGGCCGGCTCGCCGACCTAGCGTCCCTCGGACACCCGCGTGATGTAGGTCACCGCGACGAACGACCGGAACATCGCCAGCGGGTCGTCGCCGCTGATGCTGACCGTCCGCACTCCGGTCCGTTCGGCCCCGCGGACCCACGAGGCCACCTCGGCCATGTCCGCCGTCTGCATGTGCACGTCCAGGGTGGCCGGCAGCGTGACCGCGGGCGGCCGGAAGGCGCCAGCCCGCTCCACCACCCGGCGCGCCCCGTCCGCGATCATCGCCCGGGCCACCTCCGGGTGCCGGTTCACCGCGCCGAACCGGGTGAAGGACTCCTTGACCACGACCCGTTCGGCGTCGGCCAGGAACGGGCCGGCCTCGTCGATCGTCTGCCGGTCCCCGGTGATCAGCCCGACCGGCACCCCGCAGGCCAGCGCGACCAGGGCGTTGATGCCGCTCTCGCCGACCCGGACCCCGTTCAGCGTGACGTGCGACACCACCGAGGGATTGTACGTGTGCGACAGCACCGAGCTCTCGCCCGAGATCGACCCGTGGTAGCCCACCATGAACACGACGTCCGCGCTGGCGTCCAGACCCTGCATCATGTACAGCGGCTTGTGCCGCCCGGACACGTAGGTCGCCTGCCCGTGCAGCAGGGCCGGGTCCAGGTTGTTCATCGTCCCGTGCGAGTCGTTGCAGACAACCTCGGTGGCGCCACCCGCGATCGCGCCGTCGATCGCCGCGTTGACCTCGCCGAGCAGCAGCCGCCGCCCCTCCTCGTACGGCCGGCCGGGCGGGAGGCACTGCGACCAGTCGACGATCCCGGCCACGCCCTCCATGTCAAACGAGATAAAGACCTTCACAAGATCAAGAATTTATCCCGAACGGGCCATCTGGGTCACCGAGACCGGCACGGATTCCGTCGTCCGCATCACCCTAGGCGGACCCGCCTGACCGGTCTACTGTCCTCTTCGGGACGCGTGGCGGCGAACTGCAGGCGGAGACGACGCGAACCTGGAGAGCCCGCTCCGGCGTCCGCAGCGGCCACGCCCGGCGGCAGTCGCTGCTGGTCGGGCTGCCGGACCCGCGCGCATGACTCGCGGACCACGTGCTGCCGCCCGGGGCACGGGGTGAGCCGCCGGTCACGGTTTCTGCCGTCGCGGTGCCCGGCGTCGCGCTGGCCCAGGCCTGAGCCGCGGCCTCCTCGACGGTCAGCCCGACCCGCGAGGTAACCCCCGACCCGGCATCGGCCGCGCGCTGCGGCTGGGACACCGTCATGTTCCACGCGAACGCGAGCACGACGCCGACCGCCATCGGGCCGATCGTGGACACGAGCCCCATGCCGCCACGGCGGCCAAGGCGCCGTCCCAGTCTTTTCCCCCCGCGCCCCGGATTGCTCCTTCGCACGGGTAGGGAGCGTACCAGGACGCCGGGAACGACCGGGCGCGGTTCACGGCAATGGGTTTCTTACGCTCCGGTGACGGGCGCTCGCGCCCGGCCGGACCCGGAACCCTTACCCGGCCGGCGCCAGCTGCCCCGGGAAGAGCAGCGCCAGCTGCCGCGGATACCCGGCGATCAGCCGGAGCTCGTCGTCGGTCAGCGGCTTTCCCGTGGCGGACGCGCACAGCTGGACCAGGGAGAACACCAGGTCCTCCGTGCCGTCGGCGACCGCGATGCCGAGCCCGTCCAGGACGTGCCGGAACCCGGCCTTGCCGCCGTACTCACCGGTGAGCACCACCCGGCCCTGGCGCGTGAACCAGTCGGCGGGGAACGGCCCGAGCGCCGCATCGTCGTACAGCTCGTAGTTCCCCCGGTCTTTCAGCGCCCCGTCGGCGTGAATGCCCGACTCGTGTGCGAACGCGTTGCGCCCCACTCCCGGCCAGGCAGGCGGCAGCGGCTGCCCGAACGCGTACGCCGCCCACAGCCCGAACCGCCGGGCCCAGGACAGGTCGAGCGGATCCCCGATCGCCGTCGACCCGATGACCTCGCTGACCCCGAACCCGTACCGGAACGCCAGGATGCACGACAGCAGGTCGGCGTTGCCCGCCCGCTCGCCGATCCCGTTCACGCACGTGTTGATCCAGGCGTCCTGGCCGGCGTCCAGGTCGCCGAGTGCGCCCGACACCGAGTTCGCCACGGCCAGGCCCAGGTCGTTGTGGCAGTGCGTCTCGACCGGGATGCCGACCGCGGAGGCGAGCTTGCCGAACCGCTCCCTGATCCGCCCGGGGGAGTCGCCGCCGATGGTGTCGCAGTACCGTACCCGCGACGCGCCGGCCTCCTTCGCCGCGAGCGCGAACTCCAGCAGGTACCCGTCGTCGGTCCGCGACCCGTCCTCCGCGTTGACCCCGATGCTGTGCTCCTCTTGCGCGCCTCCGGCACGACGCTCGCCTGGCGCGCCTCCGGCACGACGCTCGCCTGGCGCGCCTCCGGCACGACCGAGCCCCGCCTTCGCAACCGCCACAGCCGCGGTCATTTCCTTGATGATCGCGGCGCGGTCCAGCTTGCCGCGGAACTTGTGCGCGATCATCTGGTCCGAGGTGGAGATCGACAGGTTGTAGTGCCGCAGCCCGCTCCCGTCGGCCCGGACCGCCACGGCCGCCTCGACGTCGGCGGGGACGGCCCGGCACCAGCCGGAAAGCCGCAGATCCCCGAACGCCCCCGCCTCGGCCAGCGCCAGGCACGCCCGGACGTACGGCACCTCGTGGAACAGGAAAGGGAACCCGATCTCGGACTGGGCCACGCCCAGCCGGCCCAGGTAGAAGTTGACCATCACCTTGCCGAACTTGGACAGGCCCGTCCGCGCGGTCTGCACTCCGTCCCGGTTGGTCACGTCAAGAAAGTGGATCGATGGCATGAATTCAGATTGACGAGATGATCAACTATCGTCAATATTGATTAAAATCAATCATTCCGAACGAAGCCGGGTAGCCGCTCACATAACGGACTCCCGCCCAGCTGGCGAAGCCGCGCCTCCACCACCGGGAGCAAGCCGGCCAGCACCACGTCGGCTCCGGCTGGCCCGGCTCCAGCTAGCCCGGCTCCGGCGGGCCCGGCTCCAGCTAGCCCGGCTCCGGCGGGCCCGGCTCCAGCTAGCACCGTGCCGTGGGTGCTGATGGTCACGGTCAGCGGCGGGACGGTCAGCACGGCGCTCTGACCCAGCAGGTAGCCGTCGGCGACGCCGGGCACGGGCTGCGCCGCGGGCGGCGCCGGCCGGCCGCTGCCCGCGGGCCGGACCTCGATCCGCAACATGGGCCTGGCCGTCCTGGTCGGCTGCCAGATCATCGTCCGGCTGCCGGATGGCCCGCCGAGGTGCTTGCCCTGGACGGGGGTGCCGAGGACCGCGGCCGCCTCGGCCGCCATGACCAGGCCTGCCGGGTCCGGCAGGCCGCCGGTGACGGCCCGCTCCTGGTCCGCCGCGACCTCGGCGAGCGGGCGCGCGACGGCCGGCGGCTCAACTGGCTCCACCGTCACCTGCTCCCGCTTGCGCAGGTTCACCCGGGCGTGCACAAAGGTGCCCGGCGTGAGCAGCCGGTACGGCTCGCTGCCGATCTCCAGATCCCAGGCCTTGGCGCGGGTGCCGTCGTCGATCGCGACGTGGTACTGGTCCGGGCTTTCGCTGTCACCCTTCACCATCCACTGCCTGATCACCTGGCCGTCGAACTCGGCGAACCGCGCGAACAGCGACCGCCGCGCCAGCCAGACGCCTACGCCCACGATGGCGCCCACCACGACCAGCGCGACCATTTCCTCCGCGAGCACCGCCATGCCGTGCGTGCCCAGCCAGATCGCCGCGGTGAGATAGAGAACCGGGCCGAAGATGAACGCCAGCAGGATGAGGCAGGACCGCGGCCAGGGCCAGGTGTTCGTCTCGATCTCGATCTGCTGCCAGCTTCCGCGATAACGGGACCATGCCACGTTGGTGCCGCCTTGGGCGAAGACCGCCAGTGCGGCGGGCGCGGCGCCGAGGGCGGCCGCGTAGGCCGGCAGCCGCCCCTCGCCACGGGAGGCGGCCAGGCTAGCAGCGCCGCCGGGCGCCGCGGCGACAGCCGAACGCCATCGGCCCAGCGCCGCCTGGCCGGCCGCGCTGCGGCGTCGCGTGGTCCCGACACCGATGGTGACCCAGCACCCGACGAAGCAGAGCCCGCCCGCGTAGGCCAACGCGCCATGCTTGCCGGCGGCGGTGACCGCGGCGAGCAGCGCTCCGGCCGGGATCAGCAGCAGCAGGCACAGCAGGGCGATCCGGCGCGCGCTGAGCCGGGGCCGGGTCAGCCCGCGGCGGCGCGCCTCGGCGTCGACCTCATCCCGGAACGCCGACATGAACTCGGCTTCCCCGCCCCCGAAGCCGTCCGACAGGGCCGGGGCGGGAACCTCGCCGCGAGCGCCCGCCCGCAGCGCCACGTGCGCCACCACGCGCCGTTCGAACGGCGTGAGCGGGCCGCCCGGCGCCTCCGCGGGAACCACGCACATGACCGAAGCCCCCGGTCCCCAGGCTGCCTGCCCGCCAGGCCCGGCGTGCGCGCGCACCTCGAACCAGCCCCGGGCGGCCAGGTCGACCAGCGTCGCGCCGAACCCGAGCTTGGCCAGCCGCCCGGCCAGCAGGCTGACCACGGCCGGCGGCTCAGGCGACAGCGGCGCCCCGCCATCGCCCAAGCCGTCACCCCCGCCCCCGCCCAGGCCATCGCCTGGGTTCCGGCCCCCGCCTGGGTTCCGGCCCCCGCCTGGGTTCCGGCCCCCGCCCGGGCCATCACCCCCGCCCCCGCCCGGGCCGCCCCCCTCGTGCGGCCCAGGTGAAGGCGGAGCGGTCAGCAGGACGATGAACAGGAGCAGCCATCCCGCGCCGGCGATGGCGGCCACAGGAAACATGACATTTCCCTCCGAACCGTCCCGAATGTTCCCCGCCGTACCTGACACGGTTGCCGCGGCTGTCTGGTTCAGCCGTAAAAGATTGACAAAGATCGAACTCTCATCAATATTGATTAAATTCAATATGCCGAACGAACCGCGGGGCGCATGGCCAGCTTCCTGACCGCCACCGAGGCCGCCCGGCGGCTCGGCGTCAAGCCCGCCACGCTCTACGCGTACGTCAGCCGCGGCGTGCTGAGCCGAGCCAAGGCCACGGACGGCCGGGCCAGCCTGTTCAGCGCGGATGAGGTCGAGCGGCTGGCCCGGCGGGGCCGCCCGCGGCGCCCCGCCGGGGTCGCGGACATCACGGTCGAGTCGGCCATCACCGAGATCACCGGCGACAGCCTCCGTTTCCGCGGCCTGGACGCGACGCGCCTCGCGGTCAGCCGGACCTTCGAGGAGGTCGCCGAACTGCTCTGGACCGGCGAGTTCGGGTCCGCGCGGGAACCGTGGCGGGCCCGGCCCGCGGCGCTGGCGGCGGCCCGGGCCGCGCAGGCCGCGCTGCCCGCGGGGACGCTGCCGCTCGAGCGGCTCCAGGTGATCGTCCCGGCAATGGCGGCGACCGATCCGCTCCGGCTCCAGCTCGACCAGTCGGCCGTGCTCGCGGCCGGCCGGAACATCATCGCCGGCATGGTGGACTGCCTGCCCTCGGGTGTCACCGCGGATCCGGGCGAGCCGGTCGCCGGGCGCCTGTGGTCCCGGCTCTGCGACCGCCGGGCCAGTCCCGGGCTGCTGCGCGCGATGTCCGCGGCGCTGGTGCTGCTGGCCGACCACGAGCTCGCCGCCTCCACGCTGGCCGCCCGGGCCGCCGCCTCCGTCCGCGCCGATCCGTACGCGGTAGTCGGGACCGGTCTGGGCGCGATGAGCGGAGCCTTGCACGGCGGGGCGTCCCTCGGCGCGGAGACGCTGATGGCCGCGGCTAGCGGCCCCGACGACGTACCCCGGGTGGTGGCCGAGTTGCTCCGCCGGGGCGAGAAGGTCCCCGGTTTCGGGCACTTCGTGTACCGCGGCGGCGACCCGCGCGCCATCCTCCTGCTCGACCTGGTGCGCCGAGCCGCGCCGAAGTCCGGCCAGCTCGCGGTGGCCGACGCCGTGTTCGCGGAGGTCAGGCAGAAGTC
>WNGK01014761.1_pt1 | contig 12401 bp, 6 predicted proteins | sample 5400601 | NCBI WGS metagenome assembly WNGK01 (sample SAMN13153376, study PRJNA577476) | soil metagenome | isolation source: 60 cm soil or saprolite under Garry oak tree replicate 1 | place: USA:California | collected 2016-06-15 | reverse complement strand
GCATTTACTATTTGCAAGGTCGACTGGCGGCGCTTGTCGCTTCCAGTTTGGTAACCGGCCTTTTCTGGCTGAACGTTCTGTTCATCGGGATAGCGTGGATCGTCGCCCGGTCCGTCCGCGGGGCGGTGGCGATGATCGTGAGCTTGACTCTCGTGCCCCTGTGCATGCTTGGCGGCATCGGCTGGTTGCATGTACCGATGGATGTCATCTCGGCGCCGGCCACGAACGTTTGCATCGGCATAGCCATCGACTCGATGATTCATCTTGTCTTTGGCGTTCGCCGCGCGCGACGCGATGGAAAGAAAGGCTGGCCAGCTTGGGTGGCCGGACGCGAAGAACAATGGCGCGGGATTGTCTACTCGGACGTGATCTTCGCCGCGGGCTTTGCCATTTTCGTGCTCTCCGATTTTCCGCCGACGCAGCGTTTCGGTGTGGTCGTGCTCGCCGGCCTAATCATCGACATCCTGGCAAACCTGTTCGTGTTGCCGCTGCTCGGTGGCGCTCAGTGGAAAAAGAAGTGATCCTCGACAACCGGATCGTGACCAAACCATACGGCCGCGCCTTCATGCAAGCCCTGCCGAAGTGTCCGGTGGAGATTGTTTAACGTATTGCTCTTATTCAGTGCGACCTTCCATCCACTTTTCGTCATCGAAACTGGCCGCAGCAGTGCGGTTCTCTGCGTCGAGCTTCAGATAAATTCGTTCAAGATGCTTGCCCACGGTTGCCGGCCTTATTTCTAGCATCACGCCTGTCGGCGTTCGACTTCCAGCGCGCGAGCCAAAAGAGCATTTCGCATTGCCGTCGGAATCGCTTTTTGCCAATGAAATATTCGGCGCGATGCTAAGTGCTTATGGCCAATCTGCCGCAAATCCCGAGCTTTCTCGGTACACCCCCGACTGCAATCCCGAACCCTCCTGTTGTTTCGCATCGACAAGAGTTGCCCTTTGGCGAACTCACTTGGGAAGACTTCGAAAAGCTTTGTGTGCGCCTCGCGCGCAGTGAAAGCGAAGTCGAACATTGTCAGCTTTACGGAACAAGGGGACAGCAGCAAGAGGGCATCGATGTTTATGCGCGGCTTGCAACAAACCAACGGTACGTCGTTTATCAATGTAAGCGCGTCGCTAATTTCACAGCTAGCGACATTACCCATGCAGTACAAGCATTTCTTGCGGGAGCGTGGGCGGGCAAAGCATCACAATTTGTTCTATGCACCCAAGTCAGTCTTGAACCCCGTTCCTTAGCCGACGAGTTCGAAAAACAGGCAACAGCACTCAGAGCAAGAAATATCTCCCTATTAGCATGGGATTCCCGGCAGCTCTCGGGGAAACTGAAAGATGACCCGAAGGTCGTTAACGATTTCTTCGGCAAGGCGTGGTTAAGCTCATTCTGCGGCGCTGAAGCCGCCGATCTTCTTCGCAATCGTCTCGACGCAACACAGGTTGCGGAGTTTCGTAGAAATCTCGGTCAGTTCTATACGCACGTGTTCAATGTTAATGACCCGGCATCCGAAGCAACTTCGTCGACCGAGATACGTCTGCTGCCCATCGATCAGCGATTCATCGTACCTGACATCGAAGAACAGCAAACTATTACGACCTCTATGGGCGCCTCACCGGCACCGCAACTGCATCGAGAACTTCCGGGCATTCCTACGGCTTCTGTTAAGGCGCGCCTCGACGCTCAAACACATTTGAAGTCGTTGCAGCGAACGATTCGACGGAGATTAGGGGCCGATGAATGGCTCGGCGCTTCACACAAACACATAATCCTTGGCGGTCCCGGCAGCGGGAAAAGCACGCTCTTAAGGTTTATCATAACTGATTTGCTAAAAGATCAACCCGAACTTGGTTCATTGGCTTTAAAATGGGGAAGTCATCTGCCGATCTGGCTACCTTTTCCGGCCTGGACCGAGAAAATTCGTCATCATCAGGAATGCTCGTTGCCTGATTTGCTCAAAGACCATCTTCGCATCTGGGCCGAGGAGCGTCTTTGGCCCATTGTCGAGAAAGCTCTTGAGGATGATCGATTGCTCCTTGTTGTGGACGGACTGGACGAATGGGTCGACCAGAATTGTGCCCAACGGGCAGTAGACAAGCTTCAAGTTTTTGTCGCGCAACGAGACGTTCCAACGATCGTGGCCAGCCGCCCCCACGGATTTGCGAAGTTGGGCTGGCAACAAACGGGATGGCAAACGGGCCAACTCGCGCCATTCAACCGGACGCAACAGAAGAAATTCGCTAGCGCCTGGTTCAAGCACCGGGCACTGATGCTCCAACACCCGGAGAGTCAGGCCACATTAATTGCGAGTCGGGAGGCAGATAGTTTCGTTAATGAGCTCTCCGCTAACGCTAACCTTCGCGAGCTAGCGGGAATTCCATTGCTACTTAGGATTTTTGTTTACTTTCGTCTCCGCAACACGGCACTTCCCCAGAATCGGTTTGAAGCATATGACCGCATGGTTAATCAGCTCATTTCAGAGCATCCGAGCAATAGACAACGAGCGGCTGACATTGCAGATACTAGCGAACTAGATTCTGAGGACATTCGCACAGCTCTTGGCATGCTTGCGTTTGAGATTCAGAGTCGCGAAACGGGCGGAGTTATAAGCAAGGACCGAGCACGTTCTATCATAGAGTCCCATTTAAAGGACGCAGAACACGGCCCGGGACTCGATTCTCGTCTCGCAGTGCGACTGAGTAAGAAGTTATTGGAAATCGGCGAAAATACTCTTGGCGTGCTAGTCGAAAGAACACCAGCGGACGTTGGGTTCTTCCATCGGAGCTTTCAGGAGTACCTCGCCGCGAATCATGTTTCGAAGATGTTATTTGACGCACAGCTGAAACTCGTGAATGACTTCTGTGCCGATGCCCAATGGAGCGAAGTGATTCTCGCGCTTTGCTATATGACGAGACGCCCAGCGGAAGTACGAAGCTTAGTCGAAGCGCTGAGAGGCCACCTCGCGACTGCATCCCGGGCTGACCGCTATCCAGTGGAGCGATTGGTAGCAGAGATTGCGTTTGGAACGTTTAGCTGCCCAACCCCGATAGCGCGTGAGGTGGCGAGCAATGTTTTCGAACAGATCGGAGTGGGGGATTGGATGCCGCAGCGTATCAGCCTCACGCAATTAGCTCTTGGCGGTCTTCGTTCTACAGCCCTACGGGACATACTCCGCGACCGGATCAATCGTTGGTTTCCGTGCTACTCTCGGTGGCGCGGCGATCTTCTTAACACACTGACTTCGTGGGAACCGTCGAGCGAATTGCTAGAATGTCTCTGGAAAAACCTATTCGATGAAGAACTTTCAAACAGACGCGGTGCAGCCTCAGCCATTTCGACTAGGTACCGCGAAGATGTTAAAGTAGGTGATCGCATCGCATCCCTAGCCAATGGTTCCATTTCCACTGGTCCAAGAGTCGCCGCAATTGAAGCTCTGTTCACAGGCTGGCCTAAGCATCCGGACCTTAGTCGAATACTAGACAACGTCAGGGATTCTGTCAGCCCAGAGCTCCGGCTCGTTTCGATACTTGGGCGTATTCAGTTACAAAAACACACCGAGGAAGATTTGGACGAATTGTTGAGGCTGAGCGGCGACTCAATGACTTCCATATTCTGGCGCGACGACATCATTTCAGCTCTAGTATCTGGTTGGCCTAGATCGACCAAAGTTAAGGCCCTTTGCCGAAAAGCGTTATCGGATAACATCTATCATTACCGTCACGACCCGGATCGTGAAATCGCTGAAGCCGTATTAGTTCGGGGCTTCCCGCAGGATGACGAGGTTGTGGATTGTCTTATCGGGCGAGCAAAACGGACAGATAGATCGTTTTTGATCGGGCGTTTTTACGAACTCGGACCGTATTTTTCGCGTAACTTTAAACGGCATCCGAAGTTGTCGGCTGAAATTGATGAACATCTGTTGAAACAAAAAGCAGATGTTTATGATGTAGACAACGCGGTGCTGGCAATGGCTGCCGCATCTGACACAGCGAAGGGCTATCTACTGAATGCAGTTCGCTCGTCACCGTATGCGCAGTGGCATGCAATTGCTTTGTTGGACACTTGGGGGATGGATGACCCAAGCGTGTCAGAAACGCTAGACGCACTGGCCAACGGATCGCCCGATAAAGCAAGCAGTATCGCCCATCTAATTCCCCGTATAATCGAAGACAAAGACGCTGCACGCGTGCGACTACTCGAATTACTGAAAGAAACGTCCGCTCGACGCGTGGATTTCATAATGAGCGGTCTGCAATCTTACAGTGCTACCGAACATAACACGGAAGTGGTGGGTACAATTCTCGACCAAATCAACGTTCGAGGAGAAGCGTTCGCGCAAGACGTAATAGGTCATTTGATTGCCGATTATGCTTGGGATCCCCGAGTGCGCATCATAGCGCAGAAGGAGGCTGCAACCGCCAAATGGACTATTCGGGCGATCGCAGCTGCGTACCCTAACGATCCGGAATTCGCTGATTTTGTGTTTCGAGCAGCCGCGGCAATACCTACAGAACTACGGCAAGTTATCGTGTCGGACCCATCAATCTCGATCCACGATCCGGCATTTGCGATAGATCTATTCGGAAAATGGGAAAGAGAGGAAGACGCTGAAGTAAAAACAGAAGCTTCGATCCGGTACTATACTTTGAAAAGTCCCTGTGGGGTCAGCGAAACTGATCTGTTGAGTCTTCAAAATGGACTTCGTGCGCTCGGGCCTGATTTCGAAGCACGACGGCAGGCAGCTATCGCTGGAGCAATCGTATTAGATCGCTTAGATTTGATAGATGTCGCGTCGACTAAAGAAGGAGACTCCAGCTTTACAATCGGATTCACGTTTTATCAGAACGTCGCGTTAGTCCGGACCCTCCTACAACATTGGGATCTTCTGAAGCGTAAGCTCGGGGAGAAATTTTGGGTTTTTGTGGGACGATTCGAATCGGATCGGCTTCAGCTATGGAGCAGGTTTGCTCCATTCCTGTGGGAATATGAAAGTCCGCGTGCGGACGCTTTATCATTCCTTTCAGCTAGGTCAGAGCGCGATAGCACTCCTGAAATCCTTCAAATGCTTGCTGCAGTACCCGCTTCTCGGCCGCTGCTGCTTGAATATTTGATGGAGGCATTAGCTATGAGAGCTCAATCTCACCGAGAGCCATTAATGAGCGTCATTGCGGCTGAAATGCTCGGCGATGAATTCGGAGGCGATGAGAAAATCCGAACTTCTCTTGAATCCAAATTACGTGGTGCCTCTCCGCATTGGTTTGATGGTGAAGCCGGTCGGATCCTTATCGCCCTTTGCAAGGGGTGGCCTGAAAGCGAGGTCATCGAACTCATTGTTCAGCGACTGCGCAGCATGCGGACCAAAATCGGCTTAGAATTGCCTGTATGGCACGTAATATGTAGCAAAGGCTCCACCGAAAGCGTTAAGCAAAATTTTGACGCAATTTTGGAGAACTACAGTGAGCCCAATCAATTTTGGGATTCTCAAATGGCTCGTCCTCTAATCCGACGCCTCGGAAAAGACGATAACTTGGCAAGCATATTTGAAAAGCAACTCCAGGGCTCGCCAACGGTCGTAGAAAAACTCTCATTTTCTAAATTGCTCGCTGCGGCACGTGGAGTAAGCGCGACCGTTAGAACATGGGCCGTCAACGAAATTGATTTCCAAGCCTCCAACCCAAGCGGCCCGCAGATTGGAATAGACTATTCCACGGGTAAATTTGAGCCAGTAGCGCATGGCCTTCTAGAAGTATTATCAGCCGCAGCTTAAAGGAGAAAAAGTAGACACGATGCGTTAATGTTCACTTGAACATAATCGAGATTGCCTTAAATTGCCTTCCATGAAGGCCAAGCTGGACGGACGATCAACAAAGTCAAAAGCGTCAACAAAGGCCAGTGCGGCTCGCACTGTTCAGGAAATCCTCGTCATCCTGCACAAGTGGGGAATCCACACACTTGGGCAGCTAGCCGCGCTGAATAAAGAACAGCTCGCCGGGCGACTTGGGTTCGAAGCGGTGCGAATGTGGGAGCGCGCCAACGGGCAATCCAATCGGCTGCTCAAACTGGTCCGACCGCCTCAGTCATTCGAGGAGAGCTTCGAATTTGAACACGAAATCGAAACGGCCGAGCCGCTGCTCTTTATGCTCCGCCGCTTTTTGGAGCAGCTTTCCTTGCGACTGAGCGCGATCTATCTCGTCGCAAAAGAACTGACCTTGCGAATTACTTTTGCCAATCCGCCCGCCGTACGGCGGGACGGATTCGCTGCGGTGAATACGCAGATTTACGAACGCGTTTTCAAAATTCCGCAGCCGACCAACGATGTCGATCTTCTCTTCCGGATGCTGCATACACACTTGGAGAATTTCAAATCGGAGCATGCGATTACTGCGGTCTCGCTGGACGCGCAGGCAACCAAACCTCCAAAACAGCAATTTGGATTATTTGAAACAACATTACGCAACCCGAATCAATTATCGGAAACACTCGCGCGTTTGACCGCATTGCTCGGCGTCGATCGCGTTGGCACGCCTGTTTTGGATGAAACGCATCGGCCGGACGCGTTTCGAATTGAGCCATTCGCGTGGAATGTTTCGATGGGGTTTGTAGCCGACACCCATTCGGCTTCGCTCAGGGCAGGCTTATTTGCCTCTACAGAAGAGAAGAAGGAGGTGCCAGGCGTTGCGCTGCGCCGATTTCGACCGCCTACATCTGCAACGGTTTTCATTTCGGAAAATGTTCCGGCGCATTTTCAGAGCAAGAAAATCAGAGGCAAACTTGTCGATCAACGCGGCCCTTATCTGGCTTCCGGGAATTGGTGGGATGAAAAGATTTGGTCGCGCAGTGAATGGGATTTGCAATTGGAGAACAACGTTTTGGTTCGCTGTCACCAGAGCCCGCCTTCGCTGAAGCTTCCGCCTACGCTCGCTTCGGCGCGACGAGCCGGCGTGGCAGGGGTCGAAAAATGGGAGGTCGATGGGATTTATGATTAGCCGCCGTTACAGCAAAAGATCGCTGATGAAGGCCCGATTCAACGATTCAACGCTTTAAGGCTTCAACGAAACACATGTCTTACATTGAACTTCATGCGTGCAGCGCGTTTAGCTTCCTGCGCGGCGCTTCGTTTCCGGAGCAATTGGCCGAGACTGCAGCCGAATTGGAAATGCCGGCGTTGGCGTTGCTCGATCGGAATGGCGTTTACGGAGCCCAACGGTTTTCGGTCGCAGCACGCGAGCAAAATATTCGACCGATCATTGGCTGCGAGCTCAGCATAGAAGATGGCGGCATCCTGCCCGTGCTAGTCAAAAACCGAACCGGCTACAGAAATCTCTGCGAGTTACTGACCGAGGCGCATTTGCGGAGTGAGAAAGGAAAGTGCGCAGTGCGATGGAGCGAGCTGTCGCAATTTGCGGGAGGACTTGTCGCGTTTCTGGGTAGCGCACGCGTCGCGCGTGCAAATGCCAGTCCGGCGCGGACTTTCGGTGTCTCGCCGAAGCAATCTTTCCTTAAAACGAAACTCGAGTGCTTGGATGGCACAAGAAAAGTTCGTGATGGCGAGGACGCCATCGCCAACACGCGAGACGCGTGCGCTACCCAGAATTCTGCAAACCGCGCGCAATTCCTGATCGATACTTTCCGGCGCGAGAATGTGTTCGTGGAAATTCAGCGGCATTTCCTTCGCGGAGAGGAGCGCATCAATCGCAAACTTATCGATCTCGCGCGCGGCCTTACGGCCGGGAGGTTCTCGATGTTTTCACCTGTATTCGCGAACACACGCACCTGGATGCCGCTGGGAAATTGCTCACTCGAAACAGCGAGCGGCATTTGAAAAGCGATCGCGAAATGCGCGAACTCTTTCGCGATCTGCCGGAAGCAATTGAAAACACGTCGCGCCTGGCTGAGCGGCTCACCTTTTCGCTGGAGAATCTTGGCTATGAATTTCCCGAGTTTCCAGTGCCGGCCGGTCACTCGATGGATTCTTTCCTGCGCACGATCACATGGTTTGGCGCGCAACAGCGTTATGCGGCGATCAGCGCCAAGGTGAAACGGCAGCTTGAGGAAGAATTAGCGCTCATCACTAAGCTCGGATTTCCCGGCTATTTTTTGATCGTCTGGGACATTGTGAACTTCTGCCGCGAACACAACATCATGCTGCAGGGGAGGGGCAGTGCCGCGAACAGCGCGGTTTGTTATTGCCTCGGCATCACACCGGTCGATCCGGTGAGCACTCATCTCGTCTTCGAACGATTCTTAAACGAGAGCCGTAAAGGGTGGCCGGATATCGATCTCGATCTTCCAAGCGGCGATCGAAGGGAGGCTGTGATCCAGGAAATTTATCGCCGCTATGGCAAACATGGGGCGGCCATGACCGCGAACGTCATCACTTATCGCGGCCGGAGCGCCGCACGGGAAATCGGCAAGGCGTTAAATTTTTCACTGAGCATTCTGGATCGCTTCTCACACTTGTTCGCGAACGGCGATTTTCCGCACACGCTCGATCTCCAATCGCAGATCGAACAGGCTGGTTTGCCAAAGGAACATCCGCGCATGCCGGCTTTCGTCAGGCTGTATCAGGCGATTTATGGTTTGCCGCGACATCTTGGCCAGCATTCCGGCGGCATGATTATTTGCCAGAACAAGCTGAGCTCGTTTGTGCCGCTGGAGAACGCGTCGATGCCGGGGCGCGTCGTGGCGCAATGGGATAAGGACGATTGCGAAGATCTCGGCATCGTGAAAGTCGATTTGCTCGGGCTCGGGATGATGTCGGTGATGCAAGATGCGTTTGAGCTGTGTCGCGAGCGGGGGCGCCCGATCGATCTTGCGCACATTCCAAAAGATGACGCCGCCACCTTTGAAATGATGCAGAAAGCCGACACGATCGGCGTATTTCAAATTGAGAGCCGCGCGCAAATGGCGACTCTCCCGCGGATGAAGCCGAAATGTTTTTATGATGTGGTCATCGAAGTGGCGATCATTCGGCCGGGACCAATCCAGGGAGACATGGTGCATCCGTATCTGGCGCGCCGCGCCGGACGCGAGCCAGTTAGCTATTTCGATCCGCGTCTCGAACCGGTTCTGGGACGCACGCTCGGTGTTCCGTTGTTTCAAGAACAAATGCTCAAGATCGCGATGATCATGGCCGATTTTTCCGGAAACGAAGCCGAGGAGCTGCGGCGCGCCCTTAGTTTTCATCGCTCGGAGGAACGAATGCAAAAAGTGAGTTTGAAATTACGCGCCGCGATGGAACGCAAGGGCGTCGCGCCTGACAAGATCGAGAAAATTATTCACTCGATTACATCATTTGCGCTTTACGGTTTTCCGGAGTCGCACGCGATCAGTTTCGCCATTCTCGCTTATGGGAGCGCCTATTTAAAAGTGCATCGCGCGTCGGAATTTTACGCCAGCCTGCTCAACAATCAGCCGATGGGTTTTTACACCTCGGCGACGATTGTCAAAGATGCCCACCGGCATGGGATCAAGATCAAGCCGGTGTGTGTTATGCAATCAAACTGGCGCTGCGTGGTCATTTCGGATGACAGCGTGCGACTGGGATTTTGCGTCGTAAATGGATTGCGCCAGGAACACGCAGATGAACTTGGATGGCAACGCCAGGATCGGCAATTCAACTCGCTCGAAGATTTCAAGCGGCGTGTGCCGCTTTCGAGAGAGGAACTCCGCACGCTTGCGGAACTCGGCGCGCTCAATTGTTTCGCCGCTCACCGGCGCGCGGCGATGTGGCGGGTAGAGGAGGTAGCCGGGATCGGTGATCCCGGCTCTTCAATAAGTACGCTGTCCCCGACCGGGATCAGCGATCCCGGCTACAACGTGCCGCTTGCGCCAATGACGTTGCCCGAACGAGTCCGCGCCGATTACGAGACGATGAATCTGACGACCGGGCCCCATCCGATGAAACTTTTGCGAGAACGTTTGCCGAATATTTGGCGCGCGAGCGATCTGCCGGAGGCGCCTCATGGCGCAACCGTTCAGATCGCTGGGAACGTGATTTGCCGTCAGCGGCCGGGGACAGCGAAGGGATTTGTTTTTATCAGTTTGGAAGATGAAACCGGCGTCTCAAATGCGATTGTCGATCCAAATTTGTTCGAGCGGTTTCGTCTTTTAATCACTGAAGAAGCATTTCTGCTCATCGAAGGCGAAGTGCAGAATTCTGATGACGTTGTTTTGATTAAAACGCGCGACATCAGACCGCTCGCGCATCAAGAACTCGCCGGCAGCGAGTCGCATGATTTCCACTAACGCTGTAGCCGCTTCGCTGTGCGAAGCGCTGAACCGGCTAACACAAATGCGCGTCGCGTCGCGCCCAAAGGTCGACGGCCACAGCTATTCTCCAGCGTGATGGGGGGTTGGTGTTTTAGGTTCGGTTGGTCTTTCAGCTGGTTTTTGATCTGATTCGATCCACTCGGTGTGAAAGACGCCGGGCTTATCGATGCGCTCATAAGTGTGCGCACCGAAGAAATCGCGTTGCGCTTGCAAGAGATTCGCAGGCAAACGCACCTGGCGATAACTATCGAAGTAAGCAAGCGACGCCGAAAACGCAGGGACCGCTACGCCGTGCTTAATGGCTGTTGAAACAGCGACGCGCCAATTGCGTTGCATCTTCCGGATGATCTTCGTGAAATAGCGATCAAGCAGGAGATTGTGCAGAGCGGGGTCGCGCCGGTACGCTTCGACAATCCGATTGAGAAATTTCGCGCGGATGATGCAGCCGCCGCGCCAGATAGTGGCGATGTCGCTGAGGTTAAGGTTCCAATTGTATTCACTGCTTGCTGCATGAAGAAGCTCCATCCCCTGCGCGTAGGAAACGATTTTGGACGCATAAAGCGCGTCACGCACTGCATTGACTAGACGCGTCCGATCGCCTTTAAACTTTCGCGCCTTCGGTTGCGGCAGAATTTTCGACGCAGCTACGCGCTCTTCTTTCCGTGACGAGATAACGCGCGCCTCAACGGCGGCGTTAATTGTCGAAATGACGACAGACTGCCTGATGGCAGATTGAAGCGTCCAGATGCCGGTTCCCTTTTGGCCAGCCTTGTCGAGGATCATATCGACCAGCGGATTGCCGGTCTCGGGATCGATCTTTCGGAAAATCTGGGACGTGATTTCAATGAGATAACTGTCGAGCTCGCCCTTATTCCATTCTGCAAAAGTCTCGGCTAGTTGCGCAGCATCCATCTCCACGATGTCTTTGAGGATGGCGTAGGCTTCGCAGATCAATTGAATGTCGCCGTACTCGATTCCGTTGTGCACCATTTTGACGTAATGACCCGCGCCGTCCGGTCCCATGTAACGGCAGCACGGTTCGCCATCCACTTGCGCGGCGATCTTGCGGAAAATGGGCGCGATCATTTCCCACGACTCGCGCGAGCCGCCCGGCATGAGGGACGGACCTTTGAGTGCGCCTTCTTCGCCACCGGAGACGCCGCAGCCTACAAAATGAATTCCGCGGTTCTCTAATTCTTTGTCGCGCCGTTGGGTGTCGGTGAAAAGAGAATTTCCGCCGTCGATGATGACGTCGCCTTTCTCCAGCAAGGGCGCGAGCTGTCCAATGACGGCATCCACCGGCGCACCGGCTTTCACCATGATCATCGCTTTACGTGGTCGCTTGAGGGCGCCGACGAACTCCTCCATCGTGCGCGTTGGCTGAATATTTTTTCCCTTGCCGCGACCGCTGGCGAATTTCTCCGTGACTTCAGTCGTGCGATAAAGTTTTATTGACGAAAGCGCCGCTTAAAGCGCCAGAGAATGATGTCGATCCTGCGGCCGGCGCCGTTGTGGTTTTTTGGGGCGTTGTTCGCGAGCTTGAGGATGGGCGCAAGATCGAGGGCATCGATTACGAAGCGCACCAGGCAATGGCCGAGCACCAATTGCAATTAGTCGCGGAGGCCGCGACGGAGAAGTTTCAATTGAAGAAAGTCATGATTCATCATCGGGTCGGTTTCGTACGCGCTGGCGAGCCATCACTATTTCTTCGAGTCTGGGCGCAGCATCGCGCGGCTGCTTTCGAGTCGAGCAAGTGGATTGTGGACGAGCTGAAGAAAAATGTGCCAATCTGGAAGCGACCGCGATTTAAGACTAACAACCGAAGAAGGCCGGGATTACCGATCCCGGCTACAGCAGAATGAATTGGGCCAATCGTTTAACCCTTAGCCGTCTGGCGCTGACGGTGCTTTTTGTTCTGGCGTTAAACTCCTCCTGGCAATATGCGCGCACGTCTGCCCTTGCGATTTTTCTCATCGCCGGACTGACAGATTTCATCGATGGAGAAATCGCGCGGCGCTACGGAGTCATCACGAACTTCGGCAAATTGATGGATCCACTGGTGGACAAGATCATGATGGCAGCGGCGTTTATTTCGCTGGTGCCTCTTAAGGCTGTGCCGGCGTGGGCAGCCA
>WNGK01006386.1_pt1 | contig 12401 bp, 8 predicted proteins | sample 5400601 | NCBI WGS metagenome assembly WNGK01 (sample SAMN13153376, study PRJNA577476) | soil metagenome | isolation source: 60 cm soil or saprolite under Garry oak tree replicate 1 | place: USA:California | collected 2016-06-15 | reverse complement strand
AGAAGAGCCGAGATCATGGCCTGCTCTTCATAGCGCAGGTCGGGGAAGCTGGCCGCGCAGTCATTGTCACGGAAGAAATTGAGGCTGAAGGTCAGGCCCCGTTCTAGCGCAAACCGCACGACGTCGGCCACGCCGCTGGCGTTGCGACTGGTGATGGTGACCGAGAGATGCGGAGCGTGGTCTTGCCGTATCAGCTGGGCGATCGTGCGCTCCACGAAGTGAAAGGACGGCTTGCCGTTCGCGAAGGGCCGCTGAGCGTCATGCTGGCTGCCCAGCCCGTCCAGCGAGATCATCACCCGGAGCCCTTCGGCCTTCAGGGTCTCGACGAGCGCTGGCGGCAGCGCCACGCCGTTGCTGAGCAGGGTGGCGTACAACTGCAGCCCGCTGTCGGCGGCGAGCGCCCTGGCATAGGTGTGCAGGCTTATCATCAGGCGGTGGTTGAGGCTCGCCTCTCCTCCGGCGTACTTCAGCTTGACGGCAGGGAAGTCATGCGCGACCGCGGACCTGATCACGGCCTCGACAGCGGCGCGCCCGATGGACTCGTCCATCCCTTCGGCGGACTTGTGCACATAGCAGTAGGGGCACCGGAGATTGCAGGCATTGGTGACGTGCAGCCAGGCCGTCAGCACCTTGCCGCGCTGAAACTCCGGACTCTGGACCTGCTCGGCGGGGTGAATCATCTCGAGCTGGCTGAGACGTCTGAATATCTCCTCGACGTCGTCACTTCGCTCAGGACAGCTGGCCCGTGCCGCTCTGAAAGTGATGGGCTGCTGAAAGCAGCGAAAGATGCGGTGGGCGGACTCGTTGACGACGACGGCCCCGCCCCGCCCGACCGGATTGAACAGCAGCCGATGATCTGGATCGAGCTGTATGTCGACAACCTCCCGGCCACAGACCCACCGGCTCATATCGCCCAAGACGGCGGATGGCAGCGCAGTTGGCGTCTGGAGGCGCCGGTCGTCGCTGACCGGGCAGGCACAGTCCTCGCAACCGTGGAGCAAAAGCTCCTGCGCGTCGGGCAGGTCGAAGCTCGAGAGTACGACCGCCCGACGCGTCCGGTGTGCTGGTGTCATGTCCCACGCCTCTCTGGACGGGTGAAGCTGGTGTCATCTGTCGCTCAATACAGCTGCTCCAGGCGGGCCAGGAGAAGATCCGATCCATCCTTCTCCTTGCTCCAGGCGGAACGGAGCTGTTTCTGCCATTCTGCACGGATGTCCGGAGACAGCTGCCAAAGGAGGTTCCCGAATGTCTCAAATTCACCGGGAATGGCGGACGCGCCGGATGATCCTACGTATCCTTGCGCAATCAAGGCAAATCCGTCCTGGTACCCCTTAAGGGCGGCGTCCAGCCGGCTCCGGTCCCCGGTATCGGTCCAGTCGTGGATGCCCAGGTGCCCTTGCAGGAGACTCCACCTGCCTCTGAGGTCGGGGAACTCGTACTCCGACATGGCCTGCAGGATGTCGGTTTCGAGAGCGGCGATCCCGTCACGGTGCTCAGGCTGTCGCGTCTTCGCCCATTCCCGGTAACTCAGCTCGGCGTACTCGATCAGGTTCGCGAACCAGAACCACCCGTCGGACAGCCTGCGGGCCCAGTCGATGCCTTCCGCCAGGTAGCCAAGGCCAGCCTCGGAATCCTCCTGGCCGAAGATGCGGCCCGCACGGTTCAAGGCGGAGGGGTACCACCGCACGGCCTGGTCCCGGCAGATGTCCAGCGCCAGCGTAATGAGGTGCTTGGCCTGATCGATCTCATCCCGGCGCGGCGTGAGGCTGATCCCGTCCTGAACCGCCTGGAACAGGCAGATAGCCTGCTCTTGATAGATAAGCCCCAGCCAGGGCCAGTTCCGCTGTCCATGAAAAGCCTGCTCAGCGACCGAATAGGCCTCCCATGCCTGCTGGAACCTTCGCTCGTAACGGCATACCTCGCCGCGGACACTCCAGGAAATGCCTTCCTCCTGATGCAGCTTCAGCCGCTGGCGTACCGCGATCGCGCTCTCCACCAGGTTCGAGCCATCACGATAGCTGCCGGCCAGTCCCTTGACGTACGCCCAGTTGGTCTGGATGGATGCCATCTCATCACGATCTTCGTCCGGGCTCTGCGCCGACAGGGTCGCCGAGATCGCATCGCGCGCCTGCCGGTAGGTGTCATCGGCCTGCCGCCACATGCCCTCATTCCGGTAGTAGAACCCGAGTTCCTTGTACGCCTGCGCGATGAGTTTATGGCGGTCATCCGAAGCCAGTTCCCTGGCCTTCGCGAGTGCCTGCTCGAAATGCGGCAGACCCTCCTTCACCCGGCGGGGCATGCGCATGTAGGCGTTGCCGCGCAGGACGCTCAGCCGATAGCTCTGCTCTGGACTGGCAACTGCGGCCGGGAGCCTGTCCAGCAACTCGAGCGCAGCTGCCGCTCGCTCGTTCTCTATGAGGTAGTCGGCCAGAGTCAGGCCAATGGCCAGGTAATAAGGCTGATTCTCGACAGACAGCCATCGGCGGAATTCGTCGATCATCCCGCTAATGACATCGCCAAAGGCATGCGGATCACTCCCGCCCGGCATGAAGCGCTCCATCTCCACGGCGAGCAGGTCCTGGAAGAGGACGTCGTGCTCGGTCTTGGCCTGCTCGAGCAGGTTCAGGAACTCAGTGCATCCGGCCGCGAAGTCGCAGAGGAACAGGTAGTAGAGGCGGACCGCCCTGAACTGGCCGAGCTCGCGCCTGCGCGCGTCGAGGCGCGTCACCTGCTGGATGACCGCGGTCTCCGTCGCGGTGGGGGGAGGACGTTCCTCCTGCAGTGACAGGCGGTCGTCCAGGAGTTCCAGTCCATCGTCCAAGACCGCCTGATTCTCGGCGAGCTTTGTCTCGGCGCCTGCGATCAGGTCGCTGTAGATGCCGACGGCGCGCCGCCATAGCTGGCGTCGCCACTGCTGGTCCTGATCGTGCAGCGGAATGATTCGCTGTGCCAGTTCCTCGGCCACCGCGTCGTGCAGCGTCACGTAACTGCGATTGGCGCGCGGTCGGATCCATGGGGTCTGCAGCAACAGCTTCCATGCCTCATCCAGGCTCGCCACATCCTCCGGGAGAGGGCGGTCGCTCATGAGTGCCTGCCAGATGGGCTGATTGACGCTCTGGCGTACCACTGCGAGGCGCTTGATGGCCTCATGCCAGAAATCGGCTTCGTGATAGGGAGTCACGAGCCGACGCTGGAACGCCTCGTGCAGGCTGCTCACAGGGCTCATCTCGCCCCGGTAGGGGACGTCTCTGGTGATTCTGGCGAGAGACGTCTCCGCCTCCTCGGGGATTCCTATTTCCGTCAGATAGGAAATTGTGAATGCTAGCCAGAGCGGGTGCCCCCGGGTCAGGCGGACCAGCTTCGCCTTCTCAATTTCAGTGAGGCCGGAGGCGACTTGGCTGTTGTTAAGGTAATCGAGCGCAGCCGCCTGGGTGAACTGGCCAAGACGGATGGTCGTGACGGGCATGCCTTGATGGGGGTCATCAAGCTCGTTCCTGATCGGGTCCTGCCCGTCCCCGTCCCCGGCCAGCGGGCGGCCCGACAGGATGAAGAGGGTGGCCGGGAGTGCCTTCATCCACTGGGTGAGCGTTAAGAGCAGGTACATCCCGCGAATGGTTTCCACGGTGTCAAGGACAATGACCACCGTCTTGCCGCTCTCCTCGACGAAATTCTTGTAGCACTCCACGAAGACGCGCTTAATTCGTCCGAGATGGCTCACGACAGTCTCCTGGCCGATGTGCGGCCGGGTATAGCTCGGGAGCCGTGAGACGTATTTCAGGTACGGTTCAAAGTACTGATTTTCCGGATCTAGCCATCTGACGACCTTCCGCTCCAGATTGGACAGCAGCCAGTACTGCGGGTCGTCGACGTCGATGGGATCGAGCCAGGCAGTCATTGGATCGTCAGCACTGGCGCCCGCCAGCTCGCGCACGAGCCAGGTTTTTCCGACACCTCCCGGGCCGTACAACAGCACCGCGCGGCTTTTGCGGTCCTTTCGCACCAGCGCCGCTTCCTTGCGGATCTGCTGCTCTTCGCGCCGCCGGACATAGCTAGGAAACAGGGGCTCTTGGTTCACGCTGGACTCCTACTGCGGCTTTACCACGATGTCGACCAGCCTGGTGAACAGCCCGCCAACATTGCTGACAGCTTCCTGGAACTCTTCGTCGTTCCTCATCCGCACTGACGCGTAGTCTCGCAGCTCATCCAGCGTGTAGGCGGTAGATGGCCGGAGTGCCAGGGAGAGCGTGCGCGCGGACTGAATCAGTCTTTGCTCCATCTCCGCGGGCTCCCGGAGGCGAAGCACGGTCGCCTCGTGCCACAGGCACTCCACCAGGCCGATGACCTGCTCCATGCCGGATTGACTGTCGGCCCAGACCTCGACGAACTTGCGGGCCTCGCTGTGAGCCTCAGCGCGGTGGTCGTCAGACTTGTAGTAGTAGCGATGGAGGAGGCGGCGGATGGCCGCCTGGATCTCCTGCCAGGGCTCGTTCAGCGGTCGTGACAACAGGGCAGTGCCGCTGATGGCCTTCCAGAGATCCTCCATAGACCATCCCTGGCTCTCCAGCGCTGTGCTGAACGCAAGATCCGACTCGAGGTGGTGCTTCAGGTGAGATCGGGTGAAAAGGCGATATGGCACCAGAATTCGGTATGCCTGCTCTAGTGCGTGCAACGGCATATCCGCCTGCTCCCGGCCCCCCGGCAAAAGACTGTCCGGCGTGAGCAGACCCTCCTGGATATAAGGGTCCGTGAGCTTTTCAAAGAGATCCTGGCTTTCCAGGCGCTCCATACCCACCCACCCTTGTGCCTCTATCCACTGCAGGCACCGCACGAGCAGGGCGGGCAGCCCCTCGGTCAGGCGGTGGACACGCGCGGCATTCTTCCTGAACTCGGCGGAGGCCGGAGAAATGTTCCGTTTCATCTCGAGTGCCAGGTCGTGCAGGGCTTGCTGTACCACATCGGCCTTGAACTCGGTCAGGGGCAGCGGGTACAGGCGCGGATCGGGAGTCACGCCTCGCCACTGGTCTTCCTGGCGGCTCGCGACAACAAGCGCGAGGCGAACGCTGTCCTGGCCCGCATCCTGCACGAGGCGGTAAATCTGGCCCAGGCACGACCGCAGGGTGGCGGCGGTCTCGGCAGTCAGCACCTCAGCGCTGTCCAGCAGGCACAGGTAAGGCTGTCCGCTCCGACTGATCTCTCGCGCAATGGTCAGGAGCGCCTCCGCTACGGTCGTTGTCGGGGAGGTCAGCCTGAAGAGGCAGGCGAGAAGTGCCGCCACATCGCCGAGGACTTCGGCGGGTTGGGCGCGCAGGTCGACCAGGCTCGTCACCCAGTCGGCAGTTTCGGACGCCGCGGCATCGTCGCCGACCCGCTGCAGGAACCAGGTCTTGCCCAGCTGAGGTGGCGCAATCACGAGCCAGAAATGCGGGCCGGCCGCATTGTTCAGGCCACGTAAAACTCTCTCAAGCTCATCCCGGCGGTTGCGGAACAATGGGGAAACCAGACTGGGCGCCTTAGCGCCGCGAGGCCTGGGTTTGCCGCCCGGCCAGAGCCTGCTGGCCAGTTCAGCTAGCGCCACATCCTTGTTCTCCTGGCTGGTCAGGTCCGCCCAGTCGTAGTTGCGGAGAAACCCTGTCTCCGAAACAGGTGTAGTACGGATCTGCAGAACATGGACGAAGACCCGCTTGGGCTGGCGGACCTGGATGTCCCGCTCACGTTGCTGGGCCAGGTGGCGCTCGTCGCGGCACCAGGAGGAGTTCAGGAAGCTAGGAGAAAGCAGGGCGAGGAAGCTGTCGGCGTTCATGATCGCTTCCTCGATCTGCTCGATGAACCGTCCCCCTGGTCGCTGCGGATCCCGCCAGTCGTAGAAGTCGAAGTCCTGACTGCGGAGCCACTCGGCAATCTCACGGGCTCTTTCCTTGTCCTCCTCGGCATAGCTCAGAAAAAGCACGATCTTCCTCCCCCTGCACGATGTCCTAGAGCTTCAATCCATCGCCTCGCGGACGGTTCCATGATCACTGGATCGCCATGTCCGGCTCGTCGCTCCACAACCACACAGCCCGTCATCATCGCGTTCTGCCCCCTCAGGCTGGCAGACCGAACAGCCACGCAGGTGCCCGCCATCGACGAAGGCTGTCCTGGCGTCTTGCCTGAGTCTGCCGAATCAGCGAGAGCCGGCTGGCGCCGGAATGATCAATTGCCCAATCGCCGAGGCAAATCGGACTCCACACTACGTTCGTCATGCACTTTTGGTCCAGTTGAAGGCAATTCGCCACAGCAGAATCTAGAGGAACAACTTAGGTGCAGGCAACCCTTAACGGGCATCTCGTCGGGCAATCCGCGGCGAGAAGCCCGTCGGAGCGCAGCACCCTTCGCTCCATCGCGTCGCAGCCGACGAGGACGGGCAAGCCCGCTCGGCGCCGCGCTGGCGGCCCTCTCGCATCAAGCGGGCGCCGGCCGCTCAGCGCGCGCGGCAGCCGACCGCTGAGGTGGATGTCGGCGCCTTCCGGGTCAGGACAGGACGCGCCGCCGGAAGTTGCGCAGCCCGATCGCCAGGAAAGCCACGCTAAATGCGAACATCACCGGGTAGATGACATACAGGTGCATGTGCGGCGCCGTGGTGAAGGCGGCGCGCATTCCCTCGTTTACGTAGATCAGCGGGTTGATCAGCACGATCATCTGAAGCCAGTGCCAGCCGCCGATCGTGACCGGGGCGAGCCTGGTCCACGAGTAGTACGTGCCGCCAAGAAACGTGATCGGCAGGATGATGAAGCCGAACATCAGCCCGATGTTCCGCGGTTCGAAGCTGGTGCCGAGCACGAGTCCGAGGCCGGCCATCGCGATGCACGCGAGCGGCACGAACGTCACGATGAGCCACCAGTGCAGGGTCAGGTGGGCATGCACCCCTGGCGCATGCACGACCGCGGCCGTCGGCAGCACGATGATGGCCGACAGTACTCCCTGGGCCGCGCCGGAGAGCACCTTGGCCATGGCCACCAGAGCGATGGGGCAGGGTGCCTGGACCCGGTCCTCGATCTCGCGGGTGAAGCCGAACTCCTGGGCCATGGCCAGGGCGATCGACTGCACGCCCTGGAACATGACCGAGATCCCGACCACCCCCGGCACGAGAACCGTCGCGAAGGCAGACTCCGCCCCGGTCCCGTGCCCGCCGATGCCCTGCCCGATCTTCGGGAAGACGAAGAGGAAGACGAAGCAGAGCAGGAACGGCTGGATGATCGTGCGCAGCACGAACTCCCAGATATGCTTGCGCAGCACCACCAGGTCACGCAGCATGAGCGCGCCCAGCGCGGTCCAGCTAGCGGCCACCACCGAGCGGGTGGGGCCGCCGCCGATCCGCTGCGACGGCTGCTGTGAGGTCAGGGACGTGGCCATCAGTCCCGCAGCTCCTTGCCGGTCAGGTGGATGAATACGGTCTCGAGGCTCGGCTCGGAGACGGACAGGTCGACAAGCTCGAACCCGCCGCGCTCCGCCGCCAGGACGATGCGCGGGATGAGCCGGTCATCGCCCTTCATGTGCAGCTGAAGGCCCCCTTCGACCCGGCGGGTGCGGGTGACGCCCGCCACCTCACCGGTGAGCAGGCCGGCCAGCTGGGCCGGGTCGCCGGTGGTCTTCACGGTGACGACGGTGTCGGCGCCGATGCTCTGCTTGAGCGCGGCCGGGGTATCGAGGGCGAGGATCCGGCCGTGGTCCATGATGGCGACGCGCTCGCAGAGCTGGTCGGCTTCCTCCATGTAGTGGGTGGTGAGCAGGATGGTCTGGCCGTCACGATGCAGTGCGCCCAGCAGGTCCCAGAGCGCGAGCCTGCTTTGCGGATCGAGGCCAGCCGTCGGCTCATCGAGAAAGAGCACCGAGGGCCGGTGCAGGATGGCCCGCGCGACCATGAGCCGCTGCGCCATCCCGCCGGACAGCGCGTACACCGACGCCTTGGCCCACCTGGAGAGCTGGAACTGCCCGAGCAGCTCGTCGGCGGCCCGCCGCGATGCCTTCGGCCCGATTCCGAACAGCCGGCCGTGGAAGTAGAGGTTCTCCCAGACGGTGAGCTGGCGGTCGAGGGTGTTCTGCTGAGAAACGATCCCGCTCAGCTGCTTGGCCAGTGCCGGATGCGCCGCGACATCGATGCCGCCCAGGAACGCCCGTCCCGAAGTCGGCACCACCCTGGTGGTCAGCATGCCCGCGGTCGTCGTCTTCCCCGCGCCGTTGGGTCCCAGCAGGCCGAAGATCTCGCCGGCCCGGACGTCCAGGTTGAGCCGGTCGACCGCGGCGAAATCTGTCCCCGGATAGACCTTGGTCAGGTCCTCGGTATGGATGGCGGCGCCTTGCTGGCCGTCGGGGAGGCCGTTGGCGCTGGCCGGCGCTTGTGCGGTGCTCATCGCCCACACATCGTAGCGTCGGCCCGGCCGGTCCCTGCGGCTCACCGGGCCTGACCTGCGCGCGGCCGCGGTGGTGGCCTGAGCAAGAAATGCCGGAAAGCTCCAAAGATATGCTTGCAGGTCGTGCAGGCCATGGCGGTGCTGTCACGGGTCAGCGCCTATGACTGGCTGGGCTCGGCCGCCCTCGTCCCGCTCGGGTTTGCCCTGGCCGGGCCGCTGGCCAGCGCGATCGGCGTCACTACCGTCTTGTGGCTCGCCGCCGGATGGACCGTCGCTGGAAGCGCCGCTGCACTGGTCGTCCCCAGCGTCCGCCAGCTACGGCCGGCCGCGGCCGACGCATCCGATGCCGCCGGCCGCATTTCATCCGAAGCCCGGACTGCCTGACTCGGGTCCTGCTCGTTCATGCTATTTCGGGCTTTACTGAAGTGCGGCCGGCAGAATTTCCGGCGGGAGCAGAGATCTTCGCGGGTTTCAAGATCGCATGTTGTCCAGGCGCTGCAGGAGACATGACAGCACTCTGCCCGGCCGGGGCCGTGCTGCTAATGACTGCCTGCCGTCTATGACGCCTGGCCTGGTGCCGTGCTGACCGCGGGGTGCTCGCGCTCGCGGCGTTCGGCGGACTCGCGGGGGTCGGTGATGGTGGTGACCGCCGCGGGGTCGGGGCTGGTGTGGTGCTGGATGGTGTAGAAGCGGACCTCATGGCCGTCCGGGTCGTGCAGCAAGGGCAGGATCCAGCCGAAACTGGCCCGGTGCACGCCGGCGTGGTCCTCGCCCAGTGCCGTCAGCCGGCTGGCGAGGCCGTCGATCGCGTCCTTGCCGGGCACGCCGATGCTGAAGTAGTCGAACCCCGCGGCCGCGCGGGCGCGGTCGGGGTCGAGCCGCAGGCCGAGCACCGGGCCGCCGTTGGGATGGGCCATGGAGTAGCCCATCAGCTTGCCCTGCTCGACGAACTCGGCCTCGGCTCGGTAGCCCAGGCGGCTGCTGTACCAGGCCAGGGACCTGGCCAGGTCAGTGACCGGCAGCTTGAGGTGGTGAACCCCGGCCAGGGCGGGTACGTCCGGCATGCTCATGACCCCTCCAGTGCAGACGCGGTGCGCTCAGTGCAGTTAGACTGCATCTTATGCGGAACGATGTCAACCCAGCGGGCGGGCTGCCGCCGCTTCGGCAGGCTCAGGTCGCGCACACTGAGCAGCGCATCCTCGCCGCCGCTACCGAGCTGTTCCTGGACCGCGGCTACCTGGCGACCACGCTGGAGGGCGTCGCCCGGCGTGCTCAGGTCGGCGCGCGCACCGTCTACGTACGCTTCGGCACTAAGGCCGCGCTGTTCAAGCGCGTCGTCGACGTGGCCATCGTCGGCGACACCGACCCGGTCGACGTGCTCGGCCGCGAGCCGATGCAAACCGCCCTGACCGCCGCCACCGCCGCCGAGCGGATCGCCGCCCTGGCGGCCGTCAGCCGCCAGATCATGCAGCGGACCGGGGCCCTGTTCGCGGTCGCCCAGCAAGCCGCCGCCATCGAGCCCGTCATCGCCGGGTTCTGGCAGCAAGGACGCGACCAGAGTCGATACACCCACGAGGTGTTCTGGAGCCGGCTGGCCAGCGACGGCCTGCTCGCCCAGGGCATCGACCTGAGCTGGCTCATCGACACCACCAGCCTGCTCGGCGCCGCGGAGACCTACCTGCTCATCACCCGCATGACCAGCTGGCGCCTCGATGCCTACCAGGCCTGGCTCACCGCCACCTGGACCCGCCTGTCGGTCCCGCCGTGACCGCGCGTTACGCGGCGGCCAGGCCGTGACCGCGCGCTACGCGGCGGCCAGGCCGGCCTCGCGGAGCAGTGCAGCTACCCGGCCGTAGACGTCATCAACCTGATCCGGCGTGGCATCCGGGCGGATAGCCGCGACAACCGGATGCCCGGCTCGCAGCACCTGCTGCAGCAATCTCCGCATGGCCAGTGTCTGCCCGGGAGTCCAGTCGTCGGGTACATCAAGCTCAATTACCATGAACCCTCCAACGCAACGCACGCTGGCGCGAAGCGCCGCAGCTCCAGGATAGACCGCCGAAACGCGGCGCCACGGCCGTGAGGCTGGCAGTTTCAGGTCGTGAGGCTGGCAGTTTCAGGCCGTGAGGCGGATCCGGATGGACTCGCCGTCGCCGACCTGAGTCGGCTCGCCGGCCAGCGGGTCGGTGTCGAGCGCGGCCGGCCCGGCCAGCTCCACCGCGGTCGCCAGGGTCTCGCGGGCGATCAGCTGCTGGTGCGCTCGCAGTGCCTGCTGCGCGGCCGGAGTTCCGGCAATGGTCAGGCTGATCCGGTCGGACACGCCGAGACCGGCGGCACGGCGCGCCTGCTGCACCGCGCGCACGACATCACGGGCCAGGCCCTCGGCCGCGAGCTCCGGCGTCACCGCGGTGTCGAGCAGGACGAATCCGCCGCCAGGAAGCATCGCGGTCGTTCCGGCACCGTCGGCGACTACCGTCTCGATGCTGAACTCGGCCGGCTTCAGCTCGACGCCGCCGCAGATCACCAGGCCGGACGGATCCACTGACCAGTCACCCGACTTGCTGGCCTTGATCACCGTCTGCACATCCCGGCCGAGCCGCGGGCCGGCCGCGCGGGCATTGACGGTGAGCTGCTGCGATACGTGGACCTGCTGCGCCGCGGCGTCAGCGACATCGAGCAACGTCACCTCGCGCACGTTCACCTCGTCAGCGATCAGCGCGGTGAAGTCCGCCAGCGACTCGGCATCCGCGGCCACCACGGTCAGTTCCGGCAGCGGCAGCCGCACCCGCAGCCCGCTCGCCTTGCGCAGCGCTGCCGCCGCCGAGCACACCTGCATCGTGCGGTCCATCGCGGCGACCAGGCCAGGATCGGAGGGAAGGCCCGAAACGTCCGGCCAGTCGGTCAGGTGCACCGAGCGCCCGCCGGTCAGGCCGCGCCAGATTTCCTCGGTGGTCAGCGGCAGCAGCGGAGCCGTGACCCGGGAGGTGACCTCGAGCGCGGTGTACAGCGTGTCAAAGGCCTGCCGAGCCACCGCCGCATCGACCCCGGCCGTGTCCCAGAACCGCTCGCGCGAGCGCCGGATGTACCAGTTGGTCAGTACGTCAAGGAACGCGCGGACCGAGTCGCAGGCATTCGCGACCTCGTAGTGATCCAGCTGCCACTGCACCGTCTCGGCGAACTGGCGCAGCTTGGCCAGCAGGTACTGGTCGAGCAGGTCAGCGGACGACGCGCCCGGCGATGCCTCATATCCGGCCGCGTTGGCGTACAGCTGGAAGAAGTACCAGCTGTTCCACAACGGGATGAGCACCTGCCGCACGCCGTCACGGATGCCCTGCTCGGTGACGACCAGGTTGCCGCCGCGCAGGATGGGCGACGACATCAGGAACCACCGCATGGCGTCAGCGCCGTCGCGGTCGAAGACCTCGCGCACGTCCGGGTAGTTGCGCAGCGACTTCGACATCTTCTGCCCGTCCGACCCGAGCACGATGCCGTGGCTCACGCACGTCTCGAATGCGGGCCGGTCGAACAGGGCCGCGGCCAGCACGTGCATGGTGTAGAACCAGCCGCGGGTCTGCCCGATGTACTCGACGATGAAGTCGCCGGGAAAGTGGTGCTCGAACCAGTTGGCGTTCTCGAACGGGTAGTGCACCTGCGCGAATGACATCGAGCCTGACTCGAACCAGCAGTCGAGCACGTCAGTGACCCGGCGCATGGTCGACGTGCCGGATGGGTCGTCCGGGTTCGGCCGGGTGAGCTCGTCGATCGCCGGGCGGTGCAGGTCGGTTACCTCGACGCCGAAGTCGGCCTGCAGCTCAGCCAGCGATCCGTACACGTCGACACGGGGGAATTGCGGGTTATCCGACTTCCACACCGGGATCGGGCTGCCCCAGAACCGGTTGCGGCTGATCGACCAGTCGCGGGTGTTCTCCAGCCACTTGCCGAACTGGCCATGCTTCACGTGCTCGGGGACCCAGGTGATCTGCTCGTTCAGCTTGAGCATCCGGTCCCTGATGG
>WNGK01013968.1_pt1 | contig 12402 bp, 2 predicted proteins | sample 5400601 | NCBI WGS metagenome assembly WNGK01 (sample SAMN13153376, study PRJNA577476) | soil metagenome | isolation source: 60 cm soil or saprolite under Garry oak tree replicate 1 | place: USA:California | collected 2016-06-15 | reverse complement strand
GACACCGTCGTGAAAAAGCAAATCTATGAGGACCTCCAGTTGCCACGGCTTTGGATGATCGACCCGCGCTATGACAACGTCGAAGTGTATCACGGCACCGAGTATGGGCTGATGCTCAAAGCCATGCTGGCTGGACGTGAAATATTGAGCGAGGAATTGCTGCCGGAGTTTCAAATCACCGTCGCCGAGCTGTTTCAAACTCAAGAGCCGCAGAGCTAATAGAGACCGGGTTTCCTCACTTTGGCACCCACCTCTTGTTTGGTGAAAAGGGATTCGTGCCTTCGCTCAGAGACGTCAAGCCCGAACAGATCCCCAAATCGGGCGAGAAAACGTTTTGGCTTATGCATCGGGTCGAATTCTTTGGGCGGTCGCGAGATGGTCTCAGAGCTGAATTGGAGGATTTGCTCACCGCAGCTAAAAGGCCCAGTAGGTAGGAATTCCACAGTGAAATGCGCAGCCCGCGACCGACTGACCCAAGAGGTTTCGGGGTTTGAATTAGGCGTCCATCCAAACGGCTTCAAGCGTCAAGTGGCAAACGTGCCCACTCCTGGCGCTTCTTGCCGCGTCTGAATTCGCGATAGTCGTCAAACAGCGCGTCCAACAGGTGGTCAGGAGTCGCCTTTGAGTCGGCGCGATCAAGGGCCTGGCGCAGCAAATTCGTCCAACCTGCGCTCACGGCCGCTCCGCTCATGACGCGCACAAGTTTCGAGGTCGTAGCGCGCCTCGTGAATGGCCTCAATGAGCGGGTTTCGGGCCATCGAAGACTTCGCGAAGAACTTGCGCCCTTTCCGCAGCCGGCATCGGTTCGTGCCAGCCTCGGTAGTCGGCTCGCAAGTTTCGGGCGGTGGACTTCAGGTCATCCGCCGTGATGCCCTCTGCGTTGGAGAGCAAGCCGTGTTGGTCAATCAACCGGCCCAGGTGCTCGCCGTCCTCGATCAGGCGCAGAATGAGTTCCTTGTGGAGGGCGAGGTCTTCCGGGACTGGGGTCTGCCGGTGCATTCGCCGCTCCTCCTCACGGCGAAACAGCTCCACTTTGTGGAACCATACCACCGCTTCGCCATAGAGCGCCAGTTGCGGGTCGGGACCAAGGATTATCAGGGCCGCCGGTCCCCAACTTTGCTTCGAGCGAGCCGCTTGCATCGGTCTAGTATCAGGCGGAATCGACTCGTAGGCAAGGGGGACAATTCAGTTCCGAACCGACTCAAGGGGGAGATGCGTTCAAGCCGTTGTGGCGCAAAGGCCGCGCGGCCAAACCGAATACCAGCAGCACGACCAGGGTCGCGGCCAAAATCACAAAGCGCACAACCCACGACGCGGCTTTGGCTGCGGACGCCGCAAGAGCGATCTTCAAATCCGCCCAGGTGTCAACCACCACGGCGCGCTTAAAAGTCAGCACGCGGCCCTGCTCAGCAATGCTGGCGCGGATGGCGGCAGGGCTGGTCACGGCTGCGTCCTGTTGCTGGATGAGCCGTTCAGCCAGGCGCATGAAAGCGGCGTTTTCATCGGCAGTATTGCGATCGATCATGTCCTTGGCGTCTTGTTGGGTGTAATTGACCTCTTTGCGCCCGCGCAGATCGCGCAGTTTGCCCGCCAGCGCGCCCGGTTCGCCGGCAGTGGCGGCCTGGCGCACATTCAAACCGACCAGGGCCTGTTGCAGCTTGATGTTGTGCAGTTGCACGCGGGCGTCTTCATTGAAAGCAGCATCGTGAGCCGATAAGCCGTAAGCGGCCTGAAAAGCGCGGCGGGCTTGTTGGGGGTCGCCTTGTTCGAGGGCAGTATTGCCGGCGGCCAGGAATGCCTCGGCTTCCTTGCTGCGCTCGCGCTGAAGCGTGGCTTCGTTTTGCAGATAGCTCTGCAGGTCGAGCGCCACCGGCTGGGCAACGAGTTGCTCCTGCTGCAACTGGAGTGAGCCGCTCCATTCTTTGACGCGCCACTTCTCGTTGAGCGAGACCCGCCAGGTGATGTTCTCCAGCGGCAGCTCAAATTGGGGCGCAAATAATTGGAGATCGAGCGAGCGGGAGGCTGCCGCGCCGATGCGCGAACTGTAAAAGAATTCCACCGGCATGGCTTTGCCAGCGCGCACCTCTCCCCCGCTTCCCCTCTCCATAGGACGGAGAGGGGTGGAGGAGGAGGAGAGGAGCGGTTCCAGCGGGATGAGGATGCGGTCCTGCTCGCGCCAGGGCCAGACGCCATTCTGATTGACGAAGGCGAACCAGAAATCCGCGCCCTTCGGCAGCGTGAAGTTTAGCAGCCGTTTGTCGCCGGGCAGCAGCTCCAACCGCACTTGCGTGAGCATGACGCCGTCGTCCGAAATTACCGAGGTCAAGGTGATGTTGTTGACGCGGGCGGGCAGTAGTTTGGCCGCTTCGTGGCGTTCGAGTTTCAACGGGAGCTGAAACGAGGGCTCAACCAGGCGATAGCTGAAGTCGGCGGCGATGGCCGGCAGGTCCTGCTGGAGAGCGCGAGGAATGCTCTGCCACTCGGTGGATTGGAGCGCTTCGGGAATATTTTGGATCTGCACTTGCAAGCGTCCGCCGGACTGAACGGTGACAAAACCGCGTTGCAAGTTGACATCGGCGGCCTGCACGCCGCGCAAGATGGTTTCCGGCGCCTGTTCCGGCACCAAAGTTTGGTAGGTGACCTGCAAGCGGTACTCGCCGATGATGCGCCGGTGGAGTTTGATTTCCCATTGCTGCAAGAAATTTGTGAACGCGCCCGCCACAGCCATGAAATCGGCCACCTGGTCGCCTGCGAAACGCACGCTCTCGGCGTTGGTGGGGATGAAAACATGAAACGTCTTGAGGCCGGTATTTTCGATGTGGTACTGCAGGTTCGCTGTGACCTTGACCTGGGCTTCAGTTATCATGGCGTGCTGGAGGCTCGTGACCTGAATCCATGGGTCAACCTGTTCCACATCCAGCGCCAGGCTCCAAGGGGTCTGCAAAATGCGGAAGCCAAGCACCCCTTTTTGCCGGATACCGGCTTTTTGCGGGTCCAACTGCGTGAGGCCTTCGCGCGCTGCGACCTGCAGACGCATCCCTTGCTCGGGCACCAGCAGCAGTGTGCCGCGCTGTTTGCTGGCTTCGCGCAGGACCAGTTGCGGCACGCTCCAGCCACGGGCGGCCTTGACGCCCGGCCCCGCCAGGCTGATGGCGAACTGTTGCTGGCCCAGGGTCTTGCCAGGCAGGTGCAACGTAATGACTCGCCCCGCATCGGTCTTCAGCTCCGTCCAATGGCTCAACGCCGAGCCGCTGATTGATTCCACCTCGAAGGCCGCAGGCAGAACGAAGCTCAGACGAAAGATGCCCGCGCGCGTGATATCAACGGTCGCATTGGCGGCCAGGACGGTGCGATCTTCGCCGAGCGACACGGTGTCTTGGGTCTCGACGCGCACGTCAGGCTCCACAGGTGATGCCTTCACCGCGACGCGGGCCTTGGTGTCGGCGTATCGAAAGGCGCGGCGCACAGTCAGTCCAGGAAATTGCGCCTGGAGAGTTGCGGCTACCTCTCCGGGGAAATCCTCGAGGTTGATCGGCGAGAACCCCTCGGCGCTGGCGCTATCCAGTTGTACTTCGTTGCCGGTAGCGATGCCCAATAAGCCGATCTGGCCTGCGGCGTTCTCGACAGAAAGCAGCCCGAGCGACTGCTCAAAGGGCAGCGGGCCGACGGCGGCTTGCGAGCGAATCAGCAGCGCGAACGGACGCGACTGCGCAGGGTTGAGGCTCACCAGCAGCTTGCGCGTGTCCGGGTCAAAGCGCCACAGGGTCACGATGGACGCTGATGCGCTGCCGGTTTTCGGGTCTTTCGGGCTGACGGCCACAGGGGTCTTGGCTGGGTCAATCACGTCGGTGATGCTCGCGCCGCTGGGCACGTCGAAAGCCAGTTCACTCAGTTCACCTTGGGCCGGCCGAATCCAGACATAATGGGCCCCTTCAATCACGCCCGCCGAAGGCACGTAAAGCTGGGACAGGTCAGCATAGAATGCCGGCTTCTCGCGCTTGACATCGCGGCTGCGGGGCTTCCAGGAGAGCCTAAAGTCTGCGCCCGGCGACAGCACCAGCGTGGCCACGGTATTACTGCTGGCGGTCTCGCGCTGAATCCAGACCGCTTGGGGCGAGAGAACCTCCACGTCGAGATTCACCAGAGTGAGGTTGACCTGGTTCACCAAGCCATATTGGACAGGCAGCGCACAGCCGCTCTCGGTGTCGCGCTTTATCACTGGCGCCTCATATTGGATCTCGATTTCAAAGATGCCGTTTTTCAGGGCGAGCAACTGCAGCACCGGCCTTGAACCCGCCGGCGCCTGCACCAGCTTGAGCGCGTTGGTTGGATAACCGAGGCGTGTTAACACCGTCGGCTCCAGTAACAGCGGCAGCATCTGGCCTTTCTGCGCTTCCCAGCGGATTTTGGCCGTGGCCAGCGCGAACTTGTCCTCGATGCGAACGGTTTGGATGACCGATTCGGCCAGCGGCGGTTCTTGGAGCAGCGCAGAATTGTGATCCAGTCCCGCCGCATGACCCGCGCCTGCCGCACTCAACCACATCAAACCGCCCATCAACAACGCGGTCGCCGCAGACGCAGCGCCGCTCTCAGTGGATGGTGGCGTCAGCTCTGGCTTGGGCGGCAACCGCCACAGTTGACGCAAGGCGGGAACGACGACGTGCAGGACGAAGAATGCAACCATAACGCCTAGGAATACCCCCGCGCCATTGGGGTAGCGCAGGGCCGCCCACGCCAGCAATGTCCAGCCCAAGACCCAGCCGATGCTCCTGAACCATCCTCGGTCGGTCCGCCATCCGTAAACCCAGGCCACCAGCGCCAACGCCGCAGGCCAGGCGTAGCCGATGAAACCGAACACGGAGAATTTGTCTGCTACGTTCAACACTTCGACGGCCAAGGCGCTGCCGGCCTGCTGCACCGGCGCCAGGAAGGCCACGTCGCGCGGCGAGTAGCTCTTCTGGTTTTCCACCAGGCCGGCGAGATTAAACACGGCGACCAAGGCCAGCACCGAGGCTACGATGCCAAGCAACGTTCCCAAAACATGGCGGGTCGTGAACCGATAGACTTGCTGCCGGACAGTCCAACGCCATACCACCAGCGCCGCCGCCATCAGAACCAGCCCGGTAAACAGTGCAGTCCACGCCCGAGCGGCATCGTCTCCTGTGAATGTCCGCGCCAGCCCGGCAAAGCCCGACACCTCAGGCACACCCCCTACGGGCACGAGCGATCCCCGGCGATAGACCAGGCGCTGGTTGGTGTCTGGTTCCAGTTTCCATTCCGCGACCATGACCGGCGCGTTGAGGATCGGAGCGGCCACGCTCAGATGCCTCGGGTCTGTCGATCTTGAGGCGAGTTTCAAATCGAGCGTGAGCACCGCGTTTGGGTCCGCGTGCTGTGGCAGCGGGATAAGATTCGCCTTCGCGTCGATCACTGGCACGACCGGCGTGCCGTTGACGGCGGCGGACCACAATTGCGTGCCATTGGGCAACGTCAGCCGGAAGTTCGGATGTCCGCGGTTCTTCACAAAATACCGCGCATCGGTGAGCACCTGGCCTTCCTTGGAGATCCGAGTCACGAGCGAGGCGCGGTCCACGACCTGGCTGAGCGAATCACCTTGCGCCAGCGGGCTGAGCGCCAGCTTCAGATCGAAAGGCCGCGCCGTGTAGCGATAGGCAGCCAGGATGGGCGCGTCGAAAAGCAGGCGGTATTCGGGCGGCACTTCGCCGGACTCCAGCGGCAGCAGTCCGGGCGAGACATTCGCGGGTTTGACCTGGAACTGGTAAGCGCTGATAATGAGCGTGTGGCCCTGCTCGGTTTGCGCGTCGAGCGGGCGCGCGCCGGTGAACGTAAGCGTCTCACCCTGCGCCTTGAATGGCCGTTCGTAGGTCGCCAACAGCGTGTAAGCGCCCGACACCGGCGTGTGCAACTGCACCACATAACCGCGGTCAGTCTTCTGCCAGTTGCGAATCTCTTTGCCGGTGAACTCGACGTTAAAATATTCGCCCGACAACTCGACTTTGAAGGCCGACACCGGCGCGCCGGAAACGACGTAGTTCATGACGCTGCTGCCGTAAGCGATGCCTTCGCTGATGGAAAACAAGTGCAACACGTCGGCCTGGACGGTCTGTGGCAGCCGCTCGACGCGCAGGGCGGCCTGCCAGGCCGGGTCGCTCAGCCGAAAGGCGGCCTGAATACCCGGCACGCTACGGGGGAAAAAGGCTGTGGCGATTTCCGTCAGCGCCTGGGTGCGTTCCGCCGTGAGGCGAAAGCCTGCGTCGGCAGCGACGCCAACGTGCCCACGCACCGATTTGGCCCGGGCGACCTCCAGGCGCGGCAGCACCCAAGTTGATTGGCCCAGCGGTTTGTTGCGTTCCAGCCGCAGTTGCACTACTTGCCGGCCCGATACCGGCTGGCCATAAACCAGGCGCAGTTCGGCGTCTGGCTGGTCTTCCGGCTCAAGCAGGAAATAGTCGCTCAAGCCGGATGCGTTAAGCCGCGCAATGGCGTAACCCTTGGGGACGCGGAGCAGCAGCTCGCGCAAGGGCGCTTCACGAATTTCCACCTCGGCTTCGGCGTCAATCGCCAGCTCGTTCTCGCCCAGGTGGTACGCCAGCACCTCCGAGACTGTCAACTCGGGCAGGATTTGATCGGCCTGAATGCGCAGCGCGAAATCTGCCCCGGAGAACCGATAGACAAACCGCTGGTTGCCGCTCACGCGCAACGCCGCCCGCGTCAGATCGCTTTCGGGGAATTGCTCCGGCGAGAGTTGCGACAACCCGCTGGCTTGCACGACTTCCAGGCGCACGGCCCCTTCGTTGACAATGCGAACATAGCCGGCGAAGCGCGTCGCCCCCTGGGGCCGCAACTGCATCGCATCGGCGGCCTGCGGGAAGGCGCCCAGCGGCGTCTGTAACTGGACCTGAATGGCGAACTGGTCTTTCTGCGGCTGGTTGAGTTGGACGATCAGCCGGCGGTCAGCCGCCGCCGCGCTGGCGCGCTCTGGCGCGCCGCGGGTCGAGGCCGTTCCCTGCTCCACATTCCAGGCCAGCACCTGGTCGCCCTGCACGCGCGTCACTTCACCGACGCCGCGCAACGGCAGCTCCACCCGGTTAAGTTCGCCCTGCATGATTTTGAAATCGAGCAAGGCCACCTGGCGCATCAAGCCGGGGCTGACGCTGATTTGCGAGAGCATCTGCGCTGAATAAAACAATTTGCCTGCGGCTTCCGGTTTGGCCTCTTTCCAGGATAGTTTCACCAGGCCGTCCGCGGGCAGGTAGCTCACAAAGTCGCTCCCCTTGCGTTCGGGCCGCGCCGCGCCAGCGAAATCGAAATCCGTGTTGGTGCCCAAGCCCCGCAAGATGACGGTTTGCACGGCGCTCGGCGCAACGCGGAACTCAATCGAATTCCATTTGTCGCTCCGGCGAACGGCGGCGTCGAACTTGAGTTGGATGGGAAACTTCCCGCGACGAGAGAACGCGGCAATGTAGCGGTTGGTTTCGGCGCGCAGTTGCCACTTCGGGTGCGCGGCGATTTCTGTGAGCGCGACCGGACCGGAAAGCAAGTCGAGCGAACCGCCTTTGGGACTCTCCACGCGCGCGGTGGCGCTAAGGGTGAAGGCGGCGTGGCTGTCGCTCAACTCGCCGACCAGTTTGAAGTCCTCAATGGTAATGGCGGGTGGGGGTAAATTGGTTAGCGCTGTTGGCTCTGCGGCGTGGGCGGCGGCGAGGAGCGACGCGGCGCAGAGTAAAGGGAGCAGAGTAAGTCTTTTCATGTTGGTTTGGTAACCGGTCAGAAGCTGTGAAATAATTGGCAGAAAGCGCCAAAACACAAAGTGGACCCATTAGCGCGGACTTTCCAGTCCGCAGGAAGCTCCTCTCGCACAACCGGGCTGCGAATTGGGTGCAGGTCGGCGTTCGAACGATGCTGCGGACTGGAAAGTCCGCGCTCCGCGATTTGCGCCCGCGTTCACTGACCGGATACTTGGTTTGACTGGTGGTTGATTTTCTTTCATTTGAAATTGGAGTTGTCATTGGTGGGCAAAAGAAATGTAAGAGAGTTGTGATTTCCGGCAATTCGTGTTGGAAAGCGTGAAGAGCAAGTGATGCGGTGTCCTCGTCCTCGTCCTCTGTCCTCCGCCGTTCTTTCGATTGCGACGGCGGGTCCGATTTGCGAGCGCGGGATTCATCGTCACTTTCCAGCGATGCTTTTGGCCTGGCGGATCATCCACTCCAGCTTCTTTGGGCGCGCATCTGCCCCGTAAACCTCCGGCACGCCGCTCAGGTAGCGCAGCAAACGGTCGGGCGTCACTTCGCCGCCATACGGACTGGCCACCAGCCACTCGGAAAACGCGCTCGCCGTCGCCGCCAGCCGCAGGGCGGGGCTGGCCTGTTCCAGCGCCACGGCGTTGCCGCTGTAAGGCACCGCCCACTCCTGCTCGCGATAATCGGTGGTGCCGGGGACCTTGTAGCGGACGCGCACCATGCCCAGCGGACCGTTCCCGGCAGGGTTCAATTCGACCAGGTAAAGGGCGTTGCCGGATTCTGCGGCGCCGATCTCGGCGGCATCCACGGTGTTATCGTGGAACTGTTCCTTGGTAAGCTGATGCTTTGCGTAACCGATCTGGCGATAAGCGGTGACGCGCCCGGGATTGAATTCGACCTGCACTTTCACGTCCGAAGCCGCGACGCGCAGCGCGCCGGCAAGCTGCCCGGCAAATTCCGTGGCCGCTTCTTCGGGCGTGTTGATGAAACTGTAACGGCCATCGCCATTGCGCGAGAGGACTTCGAGCAAATCATCGTTGTAACCCTCCCAGCCGATGCCGAAACAATCGAGCGCGACGCCCTGTTTGCGGTTCGTTTCGACCTTTTGTTTCAGCGCCTCGGGCTCCACGTTGCCGAGATTAGCCGCGCCGTCGGTGAGCAGGACGACGCGGTTGATGCCGTTGGCCAGGTAATGCCGCAACGCGGTCTGGTAGGCCAGGTTCATGGCGTCTTCGAGGTTCGTGCCGCCTTGCGGGGTAAGATTGCTCACCTCTTCCACCACCTTGGCGGCGTGATCGCCCGATACGCCATCCACCCACAACCGGGCCGTGCGCGCGAAGGTGACGACGCTCAACGTGTCCTGCGCCTGCAACTGCGCCGCGAGGACCCTGAGCGCCTCATGAATAATGCCTACCCGATCGGCGCGCTCCATCGAGCCGGAGTTGTCGAGCAGCAAGACAATGTTGAGCGGACGGTCTGCCTGTCGGCCCTGCGCGGCGGTCTTGATCGAGAACCGCAACAAGTCCCGATTCTGCGCGAAGGGATAGCGCGCCCGTTCCCAGGCGAAGGCAATCGGCGCGCCGGGCGGCGGCTCCGGGTCGCGATAATCGAAGGCGTTGATGAACTCCTCGCTGCGCACCGAGGCGGGATCAGGCATGACGCCCTTCTCCAGGCTCGCTGCGGCCAGCTTGAAGGAAACGTCAGAGACGTTCAGCGAGAAGGTGGAGAAGGCGCTGTCGCGGGTTTGGACTTCGGGTTGAGGAATTGGAGCGTTCGTTGCGGGTTTACGGACGGCGACGTCGGCTTGCTCGCTTTCGGATTCTTTCCGAAGGCTATCCGCCTTCGCCTGAGCCTCCCGGACTTTGCTTTCCTGCTCGGCCAGCCGTTGCTGGATGACCTTAATTTCGCCCATGGCCAGTTCCTTGCGTTGCTCCCGGCGCTGTTTCTGATACGCCTCAGCAACGGCATTGGCGATTTTGGCAGCTTCCTCCGGGTTGTCGGCTTTGGCCCCAATCTCAACGACGCCAGTGTTCGGAACCGCCCGGAGATCAAGGCTCTTCTTGAGAAGTTGGATGGTCTCGGCTGTATTCGGCTTCCGACCGCCATGTTTGCTCGCCCAAGCTTCGTCCAATTTCAGTTCCTCAACGACCTTCCCGAGGACGGGATCGGACTTGATGACTTCGAATTCAGTCACCAGGAAAAAGGGATCGTAGCCGCCGAGGACCTGGCGGTCGGTTATTGAGATGCGGGCGGTCCTCTCGACCTCGCCGCTCACCGCACCGTGAATTCCTTCCAACAGGCCTGGAGTTTGCGTGGGCTGCGCCACCGCCTTACTGACAATTTCGTCCATTGCGGTCTTGGGCGGCGCCGCATTGATACCTTCCGAGGCAACCTTCAACCTTAAGAGATCCCGAAACCGGATCAAGTCGTCCAACTTCTGCTTCGCCTCGAAGTAAGCTCGGTTCTTCTCGGTATCCTGTCCCCGCATTGCTTGCTCGACGGCGGATGAAACCGTTGTGTGTTGATCGGCAACGGCGGACGGCTGTGCATCTTTGCTGCTTTTTTCTTCATGCGGCGCGGTTGTCGCCGTCTCCTGGGTCGGCAGAACGATAGAGCCGCTCGCCTTCTGTGCGGCATCCTTGGGGTTGGGAGGGCCAGGTTGCAGGTCGCGATAGAGAGTCTGCCCATTGTAATCGCCGGAATTGCGCAAGGCTTCCTGGAGCCTGGAGTGGCTGAATGGCTGCACCGTGCCGTCGGCCAGGCCGATATTACCTTGCTTGGAACGATCCGTCCGTATGTCCTCGCCAAAGTTAACGCCTGATTTAACCGTCCCCCAAGCCAGGTTCGAGGCATCCTTATTTGGCGGTATCTCCAGCTTTGAGCGGCCAGCTTGCAGCGCGCCGGAGTTGGTGTGGTCCGCTCCGAACATTTTGCCAGGTTTCGGCGAGTCACTAAGAATGGGTGACTTGTTGTCTTCCGCTTCTTTTTGGGTTGTTCCGCCTTTGACGGAGCCGGAGCGCCTGCGCGGGACTTGTCCATAAGCCCAGGTTTCGTTCTCGCCGAGGAGGCCGGGTGGGGCCACGGTGGCTGCAATTGGTAATCCATTCGTCGTCACGATATCCACCGTGACGGGCAAGCCAGTGGTAGGGTCAATAGCAGGCGCAACTGGCAAGCCGGTGGCAGGATCGATGCCGGCCGACTGCGGCAAACCGGTCGCGGGGTCGATGGCCGATGCTGAGTCCGTCGGCGGAGTGGTTGGCGCGGCCTGGTGCGAGAATTGAAGAGTCTCTTGACCTGCGGCCAATTGCCTCGGCGGAGTCATTCCTCCTCCGGCACCCCCACCTCCACCTCCTCCGCCACCGCCCTGGTTCTGGAGACCCGGAGTGGCCGGTTGACCTCCGGCAGTGATGGCCGCGGGTTCCACGTAGCCATTGCGCGAGATGAAGGGGTTGCGAGTCGGCGTTTGTTGAGCAGGCTTCTCCAAACCGGTTGTCCATTGCGGATTGTTGATGGAATCCACGCCCGCTCGGTCACGTGAGGGTTCCGCCAGAGTTTCGGTTTTGCTTTCTGCGCGGACGGGGAGGCCGCGACCATCAGTGTCGAAGAAATTAGCGCCCCCCGGACGCTGGCCAAGCACGAGCGCCTGTTCCTGCAAGGCGGGTTTTTTTTCTGCATCTGCGAAATCGCCAGAAGGCGGCAGGACGATGGCGCCAAGCGATGGTTTTGCAGTGCCCCCGACGGACAAGGTTGATGGTTCGGATGGTGCCCCGGTTTGGGACCGTTGCCCAGAAGGAACCGGGTTGGCTTGGAGGCCATATCTCCGTCGGAAAGCTTCGGGTTCTGCGGAAGGAGCACCGATGGGGCCCGCGGCAGCAGGGGCGGCCGCGGAAGGAGCCGGAGCGGCACTGGATGAAAAATAGCCAAGTGTCGGCTGTTCGGCAATGCTATCTACAATAGTGCTTTTGTCCACGAATGCCAGTTGACCATCCGGGGACAGCCGGACCCGCTTACTGGCTTTCCCTAGAGCTGGCTGTGTGATCGCCAGCCCTTTGAAAGATTTTTTCGCCTGAGCAGCGTCCAGCTCTGCAGTGGGTAGCTCTCCCACCCTCCCGAGAACGTAGGTTTCGCCCATCACGGGCTGCGGGAGCCCTGCACTCCCTCTGCCCATGAATGGAATTAGGTCGCTGAGGGTCGGTACATCGTTGGCCGACTTTCCATTCTCCAAGGCCCACTGTTGCTTGGCGCCGTCGAGCTGCCGCAGATTGTCTAATATGGAGATCGACTGTGCGCTACGTTTGGCTCTGGAGAGGTTCGGGATGGTAATTGCTGCCAGAAACATCACTGCCGCGGCTGCAGCCAGCGGAACCAGCCAACGTGTGCGGCGCCGAGGTGGTGCCGCGAATTGCTTCGGCGCAACCGTCTTGAAGTGGGCGAGCAACTGTTGCCGGCGTTGGTCGCCCATCTTGAGCGGCGCCGACTGCGAGACCGATTCGTCCGTCGGGTTGGCGGCGGTCTGACGCACCAGTTCGATGGTCCGCTTCAGGCGCTCGTAGAGTTTGGATAATTCTGCGTCTCGTTCGATGGCCCGACCGAGTGTAAACGCGTGGTCCGCCGGTAGCTCGCCGAGGATCAGAGCCGTCAG
>WNGK01011239.1_pt1 | contig 12402 bp, 8 predicted proteins | sample 5400601 | NCBI WGS metagenome assembly WNGK01 (sample SAMN13153376, study PRJNA577476) | soil metagenome | isolation source: 60 cm soil or saprolite under Garry oak tree replicate 1 | place: USA:California | collected 2016-06-15 | reverse complement strand
GGCCTGCGGTTGCAGCATGAGCCAGATTGGATTCCCGCCAAAGAGATTAAACCTGGCGATTACGTTGCCGTCGCACATAACGGAGAGGAATCCACTCCCGAGACAATTTCTCTCCAAGATTATGTTTCAGGATATGAAATGAAGGATGGCAAGCTCTTTAAAGCGACTACACGCGGCGACCACGGTTATGTATCGGACTGGGGAACACACTACAAACTTCACGATACGCTGGTCCTCGATGGAGAATTATGCTATCTATTCGGACGCTGGCTTGGTGATGGTTGTGTAACTCATCGCACAGGCACTGATATTCCATCAGGGATCAAATTTGTTTTTTCCCTCGATCAGAAAAATGAAGCTCAAGAGGTTGCTCGAATTGTCGAAGCCAGGTTCGGTATCGAAGGCTCCATCAAGCTGAGCAGTACAAAACGCTGGTATGACCTGTGGGTAAATTCCATGCCCCTCGGAGAGTTCTTTAAGGAATTCCTCGGTTGCTACAGCTATGGTAAACAGATTCCCGACCAACTGATGCATTTACCTGCTGAACTCACGCTAGCATTGTTGCATGGACTGTTCAGCGCCGATGGTTACATATCTGATAACAAACTTGGGATAGCGTTGTCGAATCGAACACTTGCTACCCAGGTCCACCAGCTTCTACTGCGATTAGGATACTTATTCTCGATTTATGAGAATACGCATCGCTTAGGACGTGTGCCTGCCTATCGTATTCAGGCTACTGCAAATGAGTGCGCACCACTCTTCGAACGATTCTTTGGTGTCCAGGCGCCTGAGAGTGGCATCGATGTGAAACAGTACTTTGAATACGATAGCCTCAAGTGGGTACGAATCGACGAAATTGCTGTTGAGGATTATGCTGGCACCGTGCTGGATATTGAAGTTGAGGAAGATCACTCGTTCGTTTCAGCCGGTGTTGTAGTCTCAAACTGTTACGTTATCCCCAGCCCCGATGACAGCCGCCAGGGGATTCTCGATAACTTGAAAACCATGACGGAGATTATGGCGCGCGGCGGCGGCGTTGGCATCAATCTCTCCACCTTGCGCCCACGAGGTTCATACATCAAAACAGTCAATGGTACAGCATCAGGGCCATGCTCCTGGGCGCAACTCTATTCAGTAGCTACTGGAGACGTAATCCAGCAGGGCGGATCCAGAAGGGGAGCTTTAATGATCATGCTTGACGACGATCATCCCGACATCGAGGAGTTCATTACGGTCAAGCGCACCGCGGGCAAGATCGAACACGCCAATCTCTCCGTCTGCATCTCCGATAAGTTCATGCAGGCAGTCAAGGACGATGCCGACTGGGATCTTATGTGGCAGGGCGAGGCCAAAAAAACTATTCGCGCTCGCTCCCTCTGGGATCTTATCTGCACGTCGGCATGGGAATCTGCAGAACCCGGTATGGTGTTCATGGATCGCTATAACAAACTATCAAATACCTGGTATTACGAGGACATCCGGTGCGTGAATCCATGCATTACTGGGGACACACTGATCTACACCGACGCTGGGTTGATTCCAGCTAAAGAACTGGCGGAAACTGGAATACCTATCAAGGTAGTATCACCTGAGATCACCATCAAAGAGCTAGCTCTTGCTGGACACGAGAGTGGCGGTGAACAGTTTACCTTAACATCCCCTGCCAGAAATGTATTCGTGCGACAGGCAAGCCATGTTTTCACATCTGGCCTCAAACCTGTCTTTCGACTTCAGACAAAAGAAGGATACACTTTACGCCTTACCAAAGAACACAAAGTTCTCACCACAAAAGGGTGGAAGGCTTCTGGCGAACTTGTCTCCGGTGATCAAATTCACCTTCTCCATGGAGAAGGCAGATTTGGTACATCCGGCAGTGAAGATCTAGGTAGGATATTAGGATGGCTCGTTGGCGATGGCTATCTCAATACTCGTCGTGAAGGTGCAGTAGCGCTCCTATTTTTTGGTACAGAGCAAGAAATCGCACCTCATTTCGCTGGTGCAGTTAACCGTTTAGTCTCAGCGCCAGAGGGACAGCGACAGTATAAAGTCGGTGTCCAGAAAATCGAGAGTCGAAATGAATCGCGCATCGAATCAACAAGATTGATGCGCCTTGTAGACCCAGAACTCGTCGAAAATAAAATGCAGGTACCTCCATCGGTATTAAGTGGTTCTCACGATATGCAGAAAGGCTTCCTCTCAGCACTGTTCACTGCCGATGGCTCTGTACAAGGAACCTTAGAAAAAGGCATTTCAGTACGCCTCACCTCGATCAGTGAACAAATGCTTCAAGATGTCCAACGATTGTTACTAAATTTCGGCATTGCATCTTGTATCTATAAAAACCGTCGAGAGCCACAGGTACGCGAATTACCAGACGGCAAGGGTGGCAACGCTTCATACGATTGCCAGGCATACCATGATCTCATGATTTCTCGTAATAATCTGCGTGCATTTACTAAACAAATTGGGTTCCTCACTACTGAAAAGCAGAATAAACTTGAAGAAGCCCTAAAAGCATACTCTCGTGGACCATATCGTGAAGATTTCCTGGCAACCTTTGAGAGTCTTATTCCAGATGGCGAAGAATTGGTATATGACCTTACAGAGCCGGAGGCGCATCAATTTGTAGCTAATGGTCTTGTCATATCAAATTGTGGTGAACAAGGCCTGCCGCCTTGGGGCGTCTGCAACCTCGGAGCCTTGAATCTCTCCGCCTTTGTAGAAGACGGCAAAATGGACTGGGAGCGACTCTCCGAGAAGAGCAAAGTAGCCATGCGCTTCCTGGACAACGTGGTCGATGCCAACGAATACTTCATTGAAGAGAACCGAGTGGCTCAGCTAAGTACTCGCCGCACCGGCCTGGGCACGATGGGTCTGGCAGATGCGCTCATCAAAATGCAGATACCCTATGGCAGCGAAGAATCGGTGCCTGTGATCGAGCGCATCTATGCCACTATTCGCGATGCCGCCTATGAAGCTTCAGCAGACATTGCCACCGAGAAAGATCCATTCCCCAAATTCGATCGCAATAAATACATGCAGGGGCAATTCATCAAGCGTTTGCCCAAAGCAATCCAGGAGAAGATTAGTAAGCAAGGCATTCGCAATGCCGTCTTGCTGACACAGGCGCCAACGGGCACAACCAGTCTCTTATCAGGTGTCAGCTCTGGTATTGAACCGGTCTATGACTTCGCGATGGTGCGGCGTGATCGTACAGGCGAACACATTCTGTATCACCCGCCCCTTCAAACCTGGCGTGACGAGCATCCCAACGAACCAACGCCGAGCTACTTCGTGGCTGCGAACGACCTGACGCCGGAAGAACACGTGCGCGTACAGGCAACGATTCAATACTATACCGACTCCAGTATCAGCAAAACGGTGAATGCGCCAAACAGCCACAGTGTCGAAGATGTGCAGACACTCTATCGCCTGGCCTACGAACTGGGCTGCAAAGGCATCACATACATGCGCGATGGTTCACGTGTTGGCGTCCTGTCACACATCGAAGAGAAAAAACCAGAGCAGCCGGCACAGCAAGGCACAGCAATGGAGATGGTCACATCCATTCAGCAAGGCATCAAGCCGCGACCCGCAGTAGTGCAAGGATATACACGTCAAATTGCTGCTCCAGAAGGCAAGATCAACGTCACGATCAACAGTGACGAGCACGGACCATTGGAAGTGTTCGTCAACGTTGGTAAGGCCGGCAGCGACATCGCGGCGCTGGCAGAAGCTCTTGGCCGCTTGATTTCTCTGAATTTGCGCATCCTCAGTCCACTCTCACAGACAGATCGCGTCAAAGAGTTAGCAGACCAGCTACGAAGTATCGGTGGCAGTCGTTCGGTTGGCTTCGGTATGCAGCAGGTACGTTCATTACCCGACGCTGTAGCACGTGCGCTCGAAATGCACCTGGAATCGTTAGAGAAACAAGGCACAGAGCAGCAAACCGCAAACCCATCCCTTAGCGCAAATGGGAAGGACGAGGCGATTGGCTCCGACAATCCTACAAATGCTCTTCCCTCGACGACAAATCCCTTAAGTCTGAGCCATCTAAGCATCACTGGCAATCTTTGTCCTCAATGCGGCTGTAACACGATGGTCTACGAGGAAGGTTGCAGGAAGTGTTACAACTGCGGGCATAGTGAGTGTTAAACGGGGCTAAGATAAAGCGGCCTGTAGAGCCGATTTAGGCCAATAAAGAAGGCGATTGGGAAAGGACACGTGTCCTTTCCCTGTTGCTTTCATTCAGCTTGAGAAGCGATCTGGGGCAACAAAATGTGCCTTTTCTCACATGATAAATTGGGATACGATCCACAAGACCCCTCTCGCACGCGAAAATATGCTCATTGAGCGCAATCACTCACTCTCTATTGTTTAACATTCTGGGATTGCCCCGCGCAATTTGCTCTTGACTTTGTAATGAAAATCATTACAATGGATCCATGAAGGATATTAGTATTTTAGGATTGGTGTGGGATACTGTTAATGAGGCGCACATATGGGAGCGTCACCAGTTGACACGCGCCGAGGTTGAGGAGGTAGCATATGGCCAGCCTGAAAACCTGTATGCACGCCAAACGTACGGAGGCCGATTTTTAGTCATTGGACCAAAAGCAGACGGACGACTAATTGTACTTATTTTAGCACCAAAGGGATCAGGGAAATTCTACCCGGTCAGTGCGCGGCCAGCAGATAGGAAAGAGCGTCGCGAATACCGCGAATGGAAGGCAGGTACACAACAATGAGCGATACATCAGCATACAATGGGCCAGAGTATCCCACGGAAGCTCACGGCTCAATTCCAGCTTTCAATAGCTACGAAGAAGAAGCCAATTTCTGGGATACGCACAGCATCACTGACTTTAAAGGAGAAACCGAGCCAGTCAAGGTACGGGCAACACGTGGTCTCTCCGAAAATGTGCAGGTACGATTTGACCCAGAAACCGACCACGAATTAGAGGCAATCGCACGTGAGCGCGGAGTGAAGAAGGCCACACTTATACGCATGTGGGTACTAGAGCGACTGCGCCAGGATCAGAACCGCCATGCTTCTTAATTCGCCTTCTATTATTGAAATGCACCTTGCCCTGCTCACAAGGTGTACCGGAGCTGATACAATCATGCTTAGATAATGTTATATTCTTTATGCTGTTGGTGATCGAGGAGCCGGTCGATTCTTAAAGGATCGATATTTAGAGATTGGGCCTTCCCCAAAGTAATCTCTTCAGCAATCAGTCGCCCAACCATCGGAGCTTGTTGTACCCCATGTCCCGAAAAACCCGCCACGTTGATCCAGTTATTCGCTGTTGGCAACCGACCAAGAATCGGATTGTGGTCAGGAGTTACTTCATAATATCCCCACCAACAAGCACGATGATCAAGTCGAACTTCAGCTAGCCAGGGAAAGCGTGTCGAGCCTACTTTTATAGTTGGCTCAAACCAATCCCAATCTACTCCTTCCGTAAATCCAGGTGGCTCGTCCGGGTTTGAACGGCCAAAAAGTATGCGATCGCCCTCGCTCCGCAGGTAGAAACCGCTCGCCAGGTCGATAGTGAGAGGATAGGTATGCTGCCAGGCAGTTGGAACAGTGGCATACACCATGCGTTTTACCGGTTGGACCGGTACTGTCAAGCCAGCTCGTCTCGCTACTTCACCAGCCCAGGCTCCGGCAGCATTTACGAGGTACTCGGTCTCAAAGATACCCTTAGGAGTTTCCACTTGCCAGGTAGTTCCAACGCGGTGTGCTTTCGTGAGAGGGGTTTCCACGTAAATCTCAGCCCCTCTTTCTTTTGCTAGTCTCAGATATGTAAAAGTAACACTGTGAGGATCAACGACCCCGTCTGCTGGTCCAAAGGTTGTACAGGCAATGTTTGCGGGATCAAATCGAACGAGCTGTTGAGCATCCTCAGCAGAAAGCACGCGCACAGGTACGCCTATTCGTTCCTGTAATCTGACGCTGGCCATATGCACATCCAATCGCTCAGGCGGGACAAGGAGCAGGTAGCCAATTGCGCGATAACCAGCATCCTCCCCATATAAGTCCTGGAAATGTTGATATTCCTGGATACTCTCCCAGGAGAGACGAATATTCACTTCTTCCGTGAATTGTACTCGTACCCCTGCGGTACTTCGCCCAGTCGATCCCATCGCAGGTGAAATTTGTGCCTCTAGAACAGCAACTCTGAGCCCCCGCTCACTTATTCGAAAGGCACAGGAAGCGCCCATAATGCCAGCTCCGATTATTAAGGCATCAACCTTTACTTTTAGCGACATATTCGTCCCCTTTTCAACCAGCCCATACGCATGCGTTCTTCCTGAAACGCGTCCTATAAAATTAATTGATTACACTGAATCAGCATACCTGGAGTGGGTTTTCGTCAATCGTCTTGCTTTATGACCCGTCGAAGCTTCGTTGCAGCCTCATCTATTACATACAACTCAGGTGGGCGCACAAGCTGATTCTGATTGCCCAGATAGCGAATGATCACGCCGTATTCGCGCTCCGCAGCTTCAAGTGATACATAGCCATTGATGACATCGTTCAGAACGAGCTCCAGGGGACGACGGAACGGATCACCATAACCACCACCTCCAGGTGGATTGAGTTGGACGCGATCACCCGGTACGAGGGGAATAAACGCCTTTGGTTGGGGGCGAATGGTGGTGTTCACGAGAAATTCGCCAAATGCACCAGATTTCCCACCTTCAAGCCCGGTAGCGGGAAAGTGGGTGCGGTCAACAAGCGCCGAAACGCCCCAGGATGCCTCGCCCCGGTAACTTACCTCCGTCCATTGCCCTACCCCTCCCCGATACATGCCTGGCCCACCCGAGTCAGTGCGTAACTCGCGCCGATGTTGGACCAGCGGTGTTAGACTTTCCAATATTTCGGCTGGCACTCCCGCCACTCCACTGGGGAAGCCGGTCGTATTCAGGCCATCTTTGGTCGCCCGCGCTCCGGTTCCCCCGCACTGAAACAGGCTGAAGGTAAAGACCTCCTGGGATGCGGGCCATTTCCCCTGCCAGACGGAGATCCAGATCGGATCTGCACCGCAGGCTATGAGCTTTCCTGGCATGGCAGGAGCCAGCGCCCCGAAGATCACCCCTGGCAGGAAATGTCCGATCGAGTGGCGCGAGGCAACCGCAGCAGGCTCCAGGCAGTTCAAAATGCAGCCGGGCGGCGCAGTCACATGAACCGGGCGAAATGCCCCCTCATTATGTGGAACCTCAGGACTTACTGCCGCCTTGATCGCGAACGAGGCATAGGCGTGGGTATAGTTCAGCACCACGTTGATCCCCCGCGAACTCTGGGGCGATGAGCCGTCAAAATCGATGAACAGGTCTTCGTCCTCAACGATCACGGCCACTTTGACGCGTATCGGTTCGTCAAAGCCATCGCTCCAGGACTCGTTCTCGTAACGCCCATTGGGCAGTGCGCGGATCGCCTCGCGCATGGCTCGTTCCGAACGCATAATGATCTCATCAGCAAGTGGATCAATCGAATCCAGGTCGAACTCATTCATAAAGTGAAGCAATTCACGCGCTCCCACCGCGTTTGAGGAGGTCTGAGCATAAAGATCACCAATAGTTTCATCGGGAGTGCGCACATTTGCGCGTATAATCTTAAAAAGCTCATGATTGGGCTCGTCACAGATGAACAGCTTGGTTATCGGAATGCGCAAACCTTCCTCATAGACCTCGCGCGCCTCACCTGAGAAAATGCGTCCGCCGATATCGGGGGCATGGCAGGTGCTGGCGAAGTACCCGATCACACGCTCGCCTTCCTCCTTTCGTCTTGCCTGAGCATAGCTAGACGCGGCAGCGTCGTTGGCAAGACGGATAGGTGCCGAGAAGACCGGCGTGAGTATCGTCATATCGTTGATCTGGCCGGCGGTCTGCCAGGGATCGTTGGTGATCAGCACATCGCCTGGCCGGAGAGTTTCTGCCGGATAGGCTTTTAAGAAATGGCGCACTCCGGTCGCCATCGCGTTGATGTGACCGGGAGTACCGGTGAGCGACTGGGCAATCATTGAGCCGCGCGTATCAAAGACCCCACAGGCAAGATCCTGCGACTCGCGCACAACAGTGCTAAAGGCCGTTCGCATCAGAGTCACTTGCTGCTCATTCACCACGGAGAGCAGGCGGTTCCAGAGTACCTCCAGGATGATCGGGTCGATTGTATCTTTCATTGAAGAGAAGCCTCGCTGGATACGTTATAGTTCAACAATAAGGTTTCGCTGCTCGTCAATACGGAAACTGCAATTCGGCCCGACAATCACCGTCGATTCCCGTTCTTCAACGATGGCCGGTCCGGCGAAGCTTGTACCGTGCAGCAGAGCATAGCGGTTATAAACAGATACAGCATGATAGCCACCCAACTCCGGGAAATACGCCTTGCGGCTCCCCTTGCGAGCAGTTTGAGCAACCTTCAGCTCATTCCCCACTACTTGCAAGCGTATCTGGGACACCGGGCCGGACGAGGTGACGCGCCAGTTGATAATTTCAACTGGTACAGACTGGCTGAGCCGCTCATAGAGACGGCGGTAGATCTCCTCAAACGATTTGATGATGGTGGGGATGCTCTCGCTGCTAAGCCGATCGGTTGGCAGAGGAACCTGAATCTCGTGGCCCTGACCGACATAGCGCATATCGGCCACACGCCGGTGGTTAATGTGCTCAGGCAAAATGCCGGATTTTTCCAGGAGTGTCTGGCCGTGCGCCTCCATCTCGCTGAGCAAGGCATTGGCTTTCTGCCAGTTCAGAGAATCGATGCGACTGGGCCAGGAGCGCACGAAATCAAAGGCAAGCGGAGCGGTGAGGAATCCAACGGCACTCATGACTCCTGCTCCAAACGGCACAATGAAGACTGGCGAACTTAGGGCTTTCGCGATGCGAAAACCATGCACTGGCCCAGCACCGCCGAAGGCAAATACGGGGAAGCGATGTGGGTCCTTACCGCGCTCCAATGTATGGACGCGAGCGGCATTCGCCATGCTTTCATTCACAATCTGGTGGATACCCCAGGCTGCCTCTTCGATGGTAAGGCCTAACGGGTCAGCGATTCGTTCCCTAATGGCTCGCTGAGCTGCTTCGAGATCTATCCGGAGCTGGCCTCCAAGAAAGTAGTCGGGGTCAAGGTAGCCAAGCACCAGGTCGGCATCGGTCACCGTCGGCTCGATTCCCCCGAGGCCGTAGCAGACTGGACCCGGCTCGGCCCCCGCAGAGTCTGGCCCAACTTTCAATAACCCCATTGGATCTATGCGAGCTATGGAGCCCCCTCCTGCGCCAATCTCGATCATTTCGATCACTGGTAATTTTATTGGGAGTCCTGACCCCTTCTTCAGACGATACCTGCGATCAATTTCGAATTCACGGGCAATCAGTGGTTGACCCCGGTTGATGATGCAGAACTTGGCGGTGGTTCCTCCCATATCGAAGGAGAGCAGGTCGTCGTACCCACAAGCTGCACCATGGTTGGCCGCTGCCAATGCCCCTCCTGCCGGACCGGATTCGAGCAGGCGGACCGGGAAGCGCATGGCCGTATCGACCGTGACAATCCCACCACTGGAAATTATCAGGAAGAGGCTGCCCCTGAAGCCAATGCGATCCAGGCGGGCCTGCAACTTGCGTAGATACTTCTCGACACGGTCTTGTACATAGACGTTGGTAACCGTCGTCGAGGTGCGTTCGAACTCGCGTATTTCGGGCACCACCTCCGACGAGATGGAGACCCGCATGCCCGGCGCGACACGCTGAATGATAGCACGGGCCTCCAGTTCGGCTGAGGGATTGGCGAAACTGTTCAAAAAGGCAATGGCAACGGCCTCTATCCCATTCGCAAAGAGTTCGCGGGTCAGTCGCTCGACGAATGCGGCGTCCAGTTCCTGGAGAGTTGTACCATCGGCCAGCGTGCGTTGCGGTACCCCAAAACGCAGGTAGCGCGGTACGAGTGGCTGCGGCATTTCCAGCATGAGGTCGTAGAGTTCGTAGCGGTTCTCACGCCCAATTTCAAGAGAGTCGCGGAAACCCAGCGTGGCAAGCAGTGCGGTATGCGAGCCGGTGCGCTCAATGATTGCATTGGTCACCAGGGTTGTGCCATGGATGAGTTGCTGCACGCTTCCTATGGCAACCCCCTCACGCTCAAGCGATTCGAGCACGAGCGTTTCGACGGCCTGGGATGGATCGCGAGGCGTGGTGAGGGTTTTGCCAACCGCGAAGCTGCCGGTAGCATCGTCGAACACAACGAGGTCCGTGAACGTGCCCCCGATATCCACTCCTATCCTGCGATGCCTGGAGGGATCTTCCATCACTCAACCTCCAGTTTGGGGAAACGACTCAACGGAAAAATATCGACTTGCGGTGAGCGTTGCTGGGAGAGGAAACCGCCGTCAACCGCTAGAATGTGTCCGGTGACGTAACTGGCATCCTCAGAGGCCAGAAAGGCTGCCGGCCCGGCCAATTCTTCAGGTTCACCCACGCGCCCAAGCGGTATGGATGCGCCTCGCTCTCGCTTTATCTCGAGGCTCATGCCTTGAGAATCAATCGAGCCGGGGATGAGGGCGTTCACGCGAATGCCGTAAGGAGCAAGGTCGAGTGCCATGGCTCGAGTAAGGGCTTCGATACCGCCCTTTGATGCGTCATAGGCAGCCATCCCCCGGTGAGCGCGAGTGGCCCCTCCACTCGACATGTTAATAATGACGCCTTGATGCCGGCGGGCCATAACCTGGGCCGCGCGGAAGGAACAAAGGAACACACTCTTGAGGTTGACCGCGAGGACCCGGTCCCACCAGGCTTCGTCCGCCTCAAGGAAGTGACGTTCGACATTGATTAAACCAGCGTTATTGACCAGCACATCCACCGTTCCAAAGTGTTCAAGCACAGTATCAAATAAGTGGTCGACCTGGCTCTTATCCGAAACGTCGGCAATACCAGGAATGGCCAACCCGCCGTTTTTAATAATCGTCTGGACAGTATCTTCGGTCCCCTGGGCGTTGACATCATTAACGATGACCTGCCCACCCTCACTTCCAAAACGAAGAGCAATAGCCCGCCCTATGCCATGAGCAGCCCCTGTGACTAGCATTACCTTGTTTTTGAAGCGTTGCCCGATTTGCGTCACCATATTCTCTCATCTTTCTTGCCCATAGTGAGCGAACGAGACCTCTGAAGGACAAAGCAACCAACTCGACTGCGCAAATAAGTTTCATTGGGTAAACTCATTCCTGGGAAAGTTGTCCAGGCGCCATACGATCAGGACGCGATAGCTTGTTGTCGGGTTTGCGCAACCACAGCGAGACATGACTCGGCTGCATCGTGTCCTGCACTACCCTGATCAGGTGCTCGCGCAACAGGCTCAAGTCTACTTCATCGCGTAATGTTGCGCTGAACGCCTCCACGGTCTTGGCCGCATCATATTTGCGGCGATAGAAACGGCGGTCAATGATCGCCTGGATGCGATGACGCAATGGCTGGAATAGCGCAGCAATAGCGAGAGTCGAAGCAACAATGATGACTGGAGATTGTTCTCCCAGCCCAGCAAATTCGCCCAACAGCGACTCTAGACCGATAACAAGTCCAACGTAAAGCAGTACCAGGATCATTGTCAAGGTGCTATAGACGAGTGTACGACGAATGATGACATCAATATCCCATAAACGGGAACGCAGGATAGCTATCGTGACACTCAGAGGAATTAGCAGAAACGCCAACTGGGTAAGCGACGTATTCGCCAAATAAAAGAGCGAGCCCACTACACCCACGGTTGGGATGAGTCCATCCATGACATTAGAAAGCAAGAACAACAGCAGAAAACAGGTCAGGCCAAAGATGACCCACTTGGTCTGCTGGCGTTGTACTGGAGTGTAGATGCGTCGATAGCGGTAGACTTGTACAGCGACGGGACTGCCGTATGCGAACGCAAGCTCGATCAGAAAGAGCGGGACTGGCCAGGACAGAATATTGAAAGGGCCAGGTATCATGAAGAAGATTGCCTGCACAAAGGGCGTGAAACCAATCAGCCAACTCCAACGGGGGACAAAGCGACCGTCAGGAAAAGTGACCAGAAAGAATCCCAAGCAGAAAAGCAGCAACAAGGTCTGGATCACATTCACGAATACTTGTATAGCAGTGGGCAGGCTTGAGAGATCTCCCGCAAGCGGTTGCAATCCAATTAAAAGGAAGCAGAAGGAGGCAAGCAAACCCGCTAATTGGTCGAACTTACGCCAGAAAATAAGCACGCTAAGTCCTATAAAAAACAGCGAGGAGAAGAACCCAAGCCCTGTTACATAGTTCGTGTAGGCAGTGAGTGAAATATGCGCATGCTGGAGCGCCAGGAGTGTTGGTGCATCATAGGGACAGGTAAAGGTGAGTGGGCAGATTTTCGTCTGGCCCCCGAAGAGC
>WNGK01006385.1_pt1 | contig 12402 bp, 5 predicted proteins | sample 5400601 | NCBI WGS metagenome assembly WNGK01 (sample SAMN13153376, study PRJNA577476) | soil metagenome | isolation source: 60 cm soil or saprolite under Garry oak tree replicate 1 | place: USA:California | collected 2016-06-15 | reverse complement strand
TGCAGAAGAGGCGCCGGACGAAACCTGTGCGGAGTTGCTCGCCTTCTTTCGGGAATAAGAGGGTGTTCCGGGGCTACGGCGGACGCAGGCGATCTGGTAAAATCGCGCGCTTGGCCAAGTAGCTCAGTTGGTAGAGCAGCGGACTGAAAATCCGTGTGTCGGTGGTTCAATTCCGCCCTTGGCCACCAAACACTTAGCGCATTTTGGCAGTGATTTTCGAACACAAGTCCTTGTGTCGGTGGCGCGTTTTATCTACGCCGGGACGGTCTCGGATGCGCTCCCCTACGACGCAGTTTCCACTACCCCAGTCTTGGGGTTACGCCGGGGTTACGGCCGCGTGCGATGCGGACGGCAACGTCGTCAGTCAATCTGATCCTTTAGCGGACGAAAGGCCTTCGCCCTAACGCGTTGTGTGTGGCGTTTCCGTTTCGCTGACGCGCCCCCCCCTCTCTGCCCCGCATCGCTTCCGCGCTCCCGAGTGCGATCCGTTCAATGATGGACCGGTGTGATTCGCGCGCGAGACGGCATGCAAATCGTGTGCACGCACCTGCCTAGCTGTACTACTTTCGAGTACTTGCAATGTGAGGTCGTGATGAGCAGGCTCGAGATTCGTTTGGCATCCCCGAACGCTGCTCATGGCTCGCACGATGGTTCCAGCGCTCGTGCGAACCATTCGGCCGCTAGCGAGCAATAAACGTCCGGGGTTCCTGGCTTCGCCATAGCGCCTAGCTTGGCCCGTCGTCTGGCCGATAGAAAACACTCGATTCAACGAGCTACCGGGTCAGTACCTGCCACTGGCTTGCGTCGTCGTGCCGCTATTCCGGAAGCCGCGAATAGGCCTAACGCTGCGACTATTAGCATGAGAAGCACAAGGGCGGGTTTCGAGAGCATTGGAACCGGAACGGTTGCTGGTACCGGTGCGGGGACGACGCTGGTCAACAACGTTGGCGAGCTATCGTTCGACGGGTTCGCATCGGATCCCCCCGATACCGTGACGAAGTTCGAGATCGAGCCAAGCTGAGTCGGCGTCACAACGACCGTGGCGACAAGCACATTCGTGGTGCCGCCCGTGATGGCGTCAGTCGACGTGCAGGTGATGGTTCTTCCAACCAGCGAACACGAGAAGCCCGGCGCGGCCATAATCGCGCCGATGGTGAGCGAACTCGCCAGGACGTCGGTGACGACGATGGCTCCCGATGTTGGGCCGGTGCCAAGATTGGAGATCCGGATCGCGTATTGGAACGGCCTTCCGAGCGAAGCGACCGCAGGACCCGTGACGTTGGCCGTCAGGTCAGGCGATGGCCCGCCTCCCGGCGTGACTTCGGTATCCAGCGCAAAGCTCGTATTGTTGCCCGGCGAGGTGTCGCCGCCACCAGTGACGATCGCTTGATTGCTCACCACACCCTGTTGCGCGGGTGTGACATGAATCGTGACCACCGGCACATTGGATGCGCCAGCGGCAATCATCGTGCTGGATGTGCAGGTGACTGTCTGCGATGAGATCGAGCAGGCGAAATTCGCCCCCGCGGAAACGCTGTTGACGGTGAGCGTGCTCGGCACCATGTCTGTTACCGAAATGGCGCCCAGGGTCGGTCCCGTACCCACGTTGGACAACGCGATGACATAGTCGAACGGCAGACCTACGATCGCAGTAGGCGGACCGCTCTTGGCAATGGCCAAGTCGGGCGCGGGAGCGCTGCCCACGATGGTGGTCACCTGCGGCGCGCTGTTGTTCGTGGCATTGGTATCGCCGCCGCCGCTCACGAAGGCTGTGTTGTCGATGATCGCCGCAAAGCTCGGCATGACGTCGATGGTCGCAGCCGTGATATTCGACGTGTTCGCAGCGAAGGCGACCGCGGACGTGCATGTCACGGCGTTGGTGGTAGACGTGCAGTTGAACCCGGCACCCGCCGTAACGTTGGCGATGGTCAAACCGGCCGGGAGGGTGTCGCCCACGGTGATGAGACCTGCCGTCGGCCCGGTCCCGACGTTGGCCAGCGTAATGACGTAGTCGAACGCGGTGCCCACGGTCGCGGTCGGTGGCCCGCTCTTGCTGATCGTAAGGTCCGCCGCCAATGCGACGGTAATCAGCGTCGTCACCGGCGGCGACGCATCGTTCAAGGCGTTGGCGTCGCCTCCGCCGGCCACGCTCGCCATGTTCGTTACCGGCCCCGCTGCTGTAGGCGTCACATTGATCGTAACCACCGGTGCGTCCAGAACGCCGCTCGATATCGGAACCGACGATGTGCAGGTCACCGTCTGCAGCGTGACCGAACAGCTGAAGCCACCCGCACCGCTCGTGCTGTTGATGGTAAGGGCGGCGGGAATCGCATCGCTGATCACGATGCTCCCCGTGCTGGCAGCGGTGCCGGGGTTCGAGAGTGAGACGAGGTAGTCGAACGCGGTCCCGACCGTCGCGGTCGCCGGCCCGGTCAATAGAATCGTCAAATCCGGCGCCGGCGTCGCGAGGACATTCGTGAGTGACGGCGCCGACATGTCGTTGCCGATGCTGGCATCACCGCCTCCGGCAACGTTCGCCGCATTGGCTATCGCCCCGGGCGCGGTCGGAGTGACGTTGATCGTCGCGACCGGCAAATCGATCGTACCGGAGGTGATGATGGCGGTTGAGGTGCAACTGACGATCTGCAACGATACCGTGCAACTGAAGCCCGAGGTGCCGACAACACCGTTGATCGCGAGCCCCGGTGGAATGGCATCGGTGATGGTTATCGTTCCCGCGGTCGAGCCGGTGCCGACGTTGGACAACGTGACGTTGTAGTCGAATGCGGTCCCGACCGACGCGATGGCGGGGCCCGAGAGTGACGGTGCCAGATCCGGGATGAGCGCGGGACTGATCGTCGTGTCCGCCGATGGCGACACATCATTGCTTGGCGAGGTATCGCCACCGCCGGCGACGGTCGCACTGTTGCTGATCGATCCCGGCAGCGCCGGGGTGACGGTAATCGTGACCACCGGAACGCCGACGACCCCGCCCGGCAGAACGGATGTGCTGGTGCAGGTCACGGTCTGCGCCGCTTGCGAACAGTTGAAGTTCGGTGCCGCGACAATGTTGTCGATGGTCAAGCCCACCGGGATCGCGTCGACCACCGTGATGATTCCTGCGGTCGGACCGGACCCGACATTGGAGAGGCTGACGGCGTAATCGAAGGCAACCCCGACGGTGGCCGTCACCGGACCAGTGAGGGTGGGTGCCAGGTCCGGTACCGGCAGCGCGCTGATGGTTGTGATTACCGGCGCCGCGATGTTGTTGCCGGGCGACGTGTCGCCGCCACCGACGACCGCTGCGCTGTTCGCGATGGCGCCCGCTAGTGTCGGCGTCACGCTGACGAGCGCCGCCGGCGCATTGGCGACGCCATTGAGCAGGGGCGTCGTGGCCGCGCAGGTCACGGTCTGGGCCAGCGTCGAGCAGCTGAAACCCGTTCCTGCGGTGACGCTGTCGATCGTCAACCCGGCGGGGAGCGTGTCGGTGATGGTGATCAAGCCGCTGGTAGGTCCGGTACCGACGTTGGAAAGCGTGATCGTGTAGTTGAATGGGACGCCTACGGTTGCGCTCACCGGACCCATCAGAGCGATGGCCAGATCGGGCGTTGACGCATTGCCGACGATGGTGGTGAGCACCGGCGAGATGTCGTTGGTAATGTCGATGTCTCCGATGGCGCTGACCGATGCGCTGTTGCTGATTGCCCCCGGCAGCGTCGGCAAGACGTCGATGACGGCAGCGATGACGTTCGCAGCGCCGGCGCCGATGGCTGCGTTCGATGTGCAGGTGACCACCTGCGCCAGAATCGAGCAGTTGAAGTTGGCGCCCCCGGTGACACCGTTGACGGTCAAGCCGGGCGGGATAATGTCGGTGACCGTGACGGTCCCCGCGCTTGCACCCGTGCCGACATTCGCCAGCGCGATCACGTAGTCGAATGGCGTACCCACGGTCGCGCTCGACGGACCGCCCACGTCGATGGTGATGTCCGGGGCGGGACCGCTACTGACGATGCTGATTGACGGCGGGGAAGTATTGTTCAGGGCATTCGCATCGCCGCCACCGGCGACGGTTGCGTCGTTGCTGACCAGGCCCGCCGCCGTCGGCGTGACCGTAATCGCTGCCACGGGCAGGCCGAGCGTCTCGCCAGCGACGGGAGCGAGCGAGGTGCAGGTCACCGTCTGCGCCAGCGTCGAGCAAGTAAAGCCGCTGGCGGACGTGACGCTATCGATCGTCAAGCCTGGTGGAATCGTGTCGGTAACCGTGATGAGCCCGCTGCTCGTCCCCGTGCCGATGTTGGACAGCCCGAGCGTGTAGTCGAACGCCGTACCGACAGTCGCCTCGGTGGGTCCCGTCAACGTGGGCGCTAGATCCGGCACGGGTGCGGCATTCACCGTTGTCAGCAGAGGTGGCGAGTCGTTGTTGGCGATGTCGACGTCGCCGCCGCCGGCGACGCTCGCGAGGTTGCTCGCGGGCCCCACTGTGAGGGGTGTCACCGTGATCGTCGCCACGAGCACGGTGGCACCGCTCGCAATCGGCGTGCTTGTGGTGCAGGTCACGACCTGCAGCGATGTGCCGCAACTGAACCCCGGACCCGCGGCCACGCTGTCGATGGTCAAACCCGCAGGTAGCGTGTCCGTAACCGTGACCAGTCCGCTGCTGGCGCCGGTCCCGAGGTTGGATATGCTCACAACGTAATCGAACGCCACGCCAACGGTGGCTGTGCTCGGCCCGCTCAACGTGGGCGCCAAGTCGGGAACCAGCGCGGCGTTCACGGTCGTGGTAAGGGGCGGCGACGCGTTGTTGCCGGGCGATTCGTCGCCACCACCCGTCACCGCAGCGCTGTTGTTTACCGTACCCGGTAGCGTCGGCGTGACACGAATGATGGCGACAGGTACATCGACGATACCGGCCGGCAGCGCCGTCGTGGTTGTGCAGCTCACCGTCTGCGATACCGTCGCGCAGGTGAAATCGGCGCCGGCGCTCACGCTGCTGATGGTGAGTCCCGCCGGTATTGCATCGGTCACGGCGACAAGGCCCGCAGTCGGCCCGGTGCCGACGTTGGAGAGCTCGATCGTGTAATCGAAGATGGCCCCGACGGTTGCCGTCGCCGGGCCGATGACCACGATCGCGAGATCGGGTATTGGCGCGTTGCTGATCGTAGTCGTCAGCGGAGGCGAGGCGTCGTTCGAGGGATTCGTATCCGCCCCGCCCGCAACGGCGGCGTGATTGCTGATCGGCCCCGCGACGGTCGGCGTCACGTTGATCGTCGCGACAGGAACGTTTGCCACGCCGGCGGCAATGGAAGTGCTCGACGTGCAGGCGACCGCTTGCAACAGCACGCTGCAACTGAATCCTGTCGCCGGAGTCACGTTGTTGATGGTCAGTCCGGGCGGGATGCTATCGGTGACGGTGATCACGCCCGAAGTCGCGCCAGTCCCGACATTCGACAGACTGATCGCGTAGTTGAATGCAGTACCGACCGTCGCCGTCGTCGGCCCGGTTAGCGTCGGCGTCAGATCCGGTGCGGGCGCCGGGTTGACCGTCGTGTTCACCGTAGCCGACGCATTGTTGGCGGGATTGACATCGCCGCCGCCGGAAACGCTTGCCTGATTGCTCACGGGCCCCGCGGCGGTGGGCGTTACGTTGATCGTGACTGCGAGCGCGTTGGTGACCCCGGCGGCGAGCGGCGCGCTCGAGGTGCACGTGACGGTCTGCAGCGAAACAGCGCAGCTGAACCCCGGGCCCGCGCCGGCGCTGTCGATCGTGAGGCCTGCCTGAAGCGTATCGCTCACCGTGATGCTGCCCGACGTCGACGCCGTCCCCACATTGGACAGACTGATCGAATAGGGGAATGGAACGCCGACCGTTGCCGTTGTCGGGCCGGTGAGCGTCGGCGTGAGATCCGGGACCGGCGCCGCACCGACGCTCGTATTGACCGGCGACGAGGTGTTGTTGCCCGGCGAGTTATCGCCGCCGCCGGCGACCGACGCAGTGTTGCTGACTGGTCCCGCCACGGTTGGCGTGACGTGGATGGCGGCGACCAGCACGTCAGCAACGCCGCTTGGCAACGACGCCATGGCCGTGCAGGTCACGGTTTGTGCAAGCGTCGAGCAGGAGAACTCCGCACTTGGCGTAACGCTGTTGATCGCGAGGCCGCTGGGTATGACGTCGGTGACAGTCACCGCGCCCGCCGTCGGCGCCGCTCCGACGTTGGAGACGTTGACAGCGAAGTCGAACGGCAAACCGACGGTAGCCGTGCTTGGTCCTGACTTGCTGATCGCGAGGTCGGGCAATGCGCAGTCGGACATCGTCACCCGCGACTGCGCGACGTAGATGTCGCCCGACAAGACGCCGAGACCCGACAGGACAGCGTTGTTGAGCGTTACGTGGATAGCGTTCACTGTGAATGTATTGCCGCTTGGAATCTGCTCGTTCAGAACGATGCGCACGCCCAGCACGTTGAGCAGAATGGTGTTAGCCGCGGGATTGGCGACCACCGAGGGGCTGCCGACGGCGCCGCCGACGGCAACGTTAGTCAATGTGGAGCTGCCCGTGAAGACGACGCTTCCGGCGCTGCAGGAAGCCGTTGCCGACGAGGCGACCGCCTGTGCAGTCAAACTGAGCAGACTGCCCAGCGCAGCGTTGAAGTTCTGGACGCTGCCCGCGCTTTGCACGGCGTTGGCGCCGAGCGCGCTGTTGGTCGTGGCGTTGAGGGTGCCGCTGCCGACGGAGACCGCGCCCGAAAGGATGCTTCCGAGGATACTGACCGAGGTGCCGGTGACGTTAAAGTCCGGCGGAGCCGCTCCGGAGACACCGTTGGGCGATGGACCGAGCGAGAGAGTCGCCAGTGGGTTGCCGGTAACCAGCGCGACCGCCGCGATATTGACTTGAAGACCGTGGCCGGACCCGCTGCCCGAGGATGCCGCCCAGCAAGGAGGAGCCGCGGCCAGCGCGGCTGCAACACCGACGATGGGTAACAACCGCAGCCACGGCTTGGGCGACATGGTCCTCCCCTCGTGTCTACGTTCTACATGCGCCTTTTTGTATTCTTTTTAGGCTGTCCTGCCGGCGAACTCTACGCCGATTGTCAATTGCTCGGCAAGCAGGGAGGCATTTTTTGCGAGCATGGAAAAAACTCAGAAATTGCTGCGGCGCATTGTTGGTGGTCAGCGGTGAATTGTCCGTCGTTTCAGGAACAGCAGGTTTGTTGTGGGTGAACCGTCCGTCTTTGTCGCTTGGCGGACAATACATAATAATCTTGCTATAATATAGCACGATAATCGTGCTGTGATTAGACAGAATACTCTTGCTAAGCCAAGGCATAAAACTCTGCCTTTCGTCTGCCGCCAATCTCTTGCTGACGTCCAGCACTGACCTTTTGCCACGCTAACTGGCGAGACCTCATGGCTAGCACAACTCCAGCTCAACGTCGCCTTGCTGGCGCCTTAAAGGCCCTAAAAGCACTCCAGGAGCGCGACCGATCGGTTTTTCGCGCGGCCGAGCTTTCACGCCCCCATCGGGAGGCGCTGGAGCGGGCCGGGTTCCTTCGACGCATCGTGAAGGGTTGGTACATGTCGACCGGGCCCGGCGAGGAGGCCGGAGAAAGCACCCGGTGGTACGCAGCGATGACGGAGTTCGTGCGGCACTACTGCGATCAACGATTTGGATCCGAATGGCACGTGTCAGCCGACTATTCGCTACTGTTGCATGCCGCCTGCACCGTGCTACCCAAGCAGGTCATTGTGCACGCGCCTAAGGCGAAGAACGGGAAGCTGGCCCTGCCGGAGGGTTGCTCGCTATTCGACTATAAAGCGAAGGGCTATGCGGCGGCGAAATCAGCGATCGAGGAGATCAGAGGTCTGCGTGCGCTCAACATTGCGGCCGCGCTGGTTCGGGTGTCGGAGGCGTTCTTCCGTACGTATGCGCACGATGCGCAGGTCGTGCTGCTGCAACTCGCTGATGTTTCGGATCTCAATCGAGCCCTATTGGCCGGCAGCCACAGCGTAGTCGGAGGACGCTTGGCCGGTGCGCTCCGTGCAGTGGGTCGGATCGAACTAGCGGACGACGTGCTAGCCACGTTGCGTGCGGCCGGTTATGCCGTGCAGGAGACTAATCCATTCGCCAGCCCGGTCGCACAATTGACACTACAGCGTGCTCCGTCGCCGTACGTGCTCCGGCTGCGGCTGATGTGGTCCACCATGCGCGACGCAATATCGGCCGCCCTCCCTCCCGCGCCTGGCCTGACGCGCGACGCCGACGCCTATCTCGAGAAAATCGAGAGCATTTATCGCACCGATGCTTATCACTCGCTCTCTATCGAAGGGTATCGAGTTACTGCGGAATTGATTGAACGTGTAGCTCATGGCGACTGGAATCCGGATGCGCACAAAGCCGACAGGGATGCAAAGGACGCCATGGCGGCTCATGGCTACTGGCTTGCGCACAACGCCGTGAAGGATTCAATTCGCAACATTCTGCGCGGCGAACCCCCGGGAAGAGTATATCGGCGTGACCATGGCGCCTGGTATCGCGCGCTGTTCCAACCCAGCGTAGACGCTCGCATCCTCGCACCAGCAGATTTGGCCGGATATCGAGCTCACGCCGTCTATATTCGCAATGCCCGACATGTGCCGCCCCCGCGCGAAGCCGTGCGAGACATGATGCCGGTCTTGATGGAGCTCCTGGAAAACGAAGAAAGCGCGGCCGTGCGCGCGGTACTTGGGCACTTTGTTTTCGTCTACATCCACCCGTACATGGACGGGAATGGGCGCCTTGGCCGTTTCCTGATGAACGCGATGCTCGCGTCGGGCGGCTACCCATGGACGATCATTCGGGTCGAGGAGCGTCCCGGTTACTTGGCAGCGCTCGACGCCGCGAGCGCAGGGGGCGACATTGCACCCTTTGCCAGATTCGTCGCGCACGAAATGGAGGCGGGCGTGGAGGGCGAGCGGCATCGCCGTGCGCCACCCGCGAAGAAATCGCGATAGAACAAATGCTAAGGTTACAGTTCATTCTCTTCCAGATCGACGAGGCCAAGCGCTACGTGCTTGATGCCTCGTTGCCGGGTCTGAGAGTAGCGCTGATGCTCCTCGACAACGCAGCGGAGGTTTTGCTCGACCGCTGGATTGAGAAGGATCTTGACCATGACGCGATGTTCGAAACCCTTGCAGTTCGAGGACGTGAAGTAGGAATTCCCGAGAACCACCCGCAGTTTGTTGACTTCTATCAACAGCGTTTCCTGACGGCCAAAGAGAAGAGGAACGTGGCCCGTCTCTTCGATGAGAAGGTTCGTTATGTAACCGAGGTCAAACCTAATGTAGCCCCTTCGATCGGCAAGGTGCTTTCCCACTTGCATCGGTATCGCAATGAGGCATACCACTCAGGACGGGTGAGGGCTGACACCGTGCGCACCGCGGCGATGATCCACCTCGAGCTTTGCTGTCGACTCATTCATGCCCTGAAGCCAGGGTCGATGGGGTACTCTTCCTCAGAGGACTTTGGCTGGCTTGAGAGTCGCTTCAAACTCAAAGTTCATGATCTTTGGAACGACAGAACCATGGCGGCGCTGCTTGCGACATTCCGTGATGGAATCCCGATCGGTGATGCAGGCCTTCGGGAAACTCTCGCCAAGAATCTAGAAAGCCGCCTCGAAGACCTCAACGAACGCCTTGAGTTCATATCGACGGAAACTCGCGTCGCTGCTGACTGCGAGGACGCTCTCGCGGAGTCACAGAGGTTCGCGCTTGCCGAGATCAAACGGTCGGCGCCCTACCGTGGCGCTCCCTCGGGGATCGACGAACCCGTCTCGGGTCGCCAAATTGAAGGGCTCGGACATGTCCCAGACCGCATCAAGAGATCCGCCGATTCCCTTACCGGATTCGAAATTTATGCGGAGGCAGATACTGAACTGGAGCGCATTGAGTTCATGGTAGAACGCCTAGCGGGCGCTATCGAGGCCCAAATTCAGCTGCAAGTTGATCTTGCGAGAGGCAAGTGATCGCGCCGACAAAGTGGATCCTCATTAGCGAACAGCCAGGAGATCAGTGGATCTTGCCCATTTGGAATGAGGTCCGCCTTGCGGTAGAGCGAAACGCGGTTCCTGCTACCTCCAAGGAGATGAAGGAGCTCGGCGCACACATCTCGACGCGATTGAATCTCTTCCCGCGCGTGTGGTCGCGCGTCGTGCATCGTGCAGAGGCCTTGATCGCCGACGTACAGCGTCGAGCAGGCGCCGAACACGTCTTCACTCCTGACAAGGAGGGATTCGCCTTGGTAATGCCAATGGCGCCAGCTTACGAATTTATCATCGACGCGCACGCGGCGCTTTTCGAGACGCACGCATGTGCGGAGTTGATGCGAAATTTCCTTAGTAGAGCGCTGCAACACACAGGCAACCCGAAGCCGCCGAGCCTAAAGAGGCGGTTCCAAGAAGCGATCCAGGACGGCGGCGTTGATGCGTCTTGGTGTGCACGCCTAGAAGAGATGCGTGGCTTCTTCTCCCACCAAGGTACGGTCTACGTCGCGGTTGATGTTTCTGCCGATGCACGGGATCTTCTGCTGATGAAGGAGAACATCAAGACCTTTGCCGATCCCGGCCAATACCACAGATACTCCGAGTTGGCCGAGATCCGCGACGGTTTCGACGCCTCGAAGAATGTCCTTCAGGCGTACCTCTCCGGGTTGTACCGCGCCGCCAAGCCGGTGGCTTAGCCCCTGGATGGCTCCCCGCATCTAGCTCCCAGCTATTCACTTTTTGCAGTACGAAGTCCTCGACCGCCTGCATCGCCGAGCGGAGTTGCTCCAGATCGAATTGCACGTAACCTTGCGTCACGTCGCTGGTGCGGTGGTTCAACAGACGCTTGGTGGTGTAATAGCTCAGTCGATCGCCCAATCTGCTGACGATCGAAGCAAAGGTGCGCCGCAGATCGTGGGGCGAGAAAGGCACGCCGCTCTTCGCCACGACGTTGACGACCTGCCGATGCGGGTCGGTAATGCGGCATCCAGTGAGCGGATTGGCGAATACCCAGTCGCTGTCTGAGGCCTGCCGACGCCGGCGCATCAGGTCCCACAGATAGCGACCCATGGGCAGTACGTGGTCCGAGCGGTTTTTAGTATCGACTGCGCAAAGGGTGCCGAGCTTGAGGTTGATGTTCTCCCAGCGCAGGCGAAGCGCCTCAGTGCGTCGCAATCCGGTGAGGAGCAGGAGTATCAGATAGTCGCGGTGCGCTTCGCGGCTCCGGTATTGGGGCTTGTTCTTGAGGCTCTGAACCGCCTGCCACCACGCCGCCAGCTGATCCGGCTCGATGTACCGCGTCCGTCGCTCGATGCGATTCCAGAGTCGCTTTGCCGATAAGCGACGTACGGGGTTGTCGGGAATCACGGGCTGACCTTCGCTGTTGCGATAGTCGGAGGCAAACACGAACAGAGCCCGCAGATAGCGCATCGCCCGGTTTGCCTCCGCGGGCGACGCTTCGCTCAGGAGAAGGTGCCTGGCCTCGACCATGTCGCGGGTAATGCACACGAGCGGCTTCGTGCGCCAGTCGGCAAATTTCTTGGCCATAGCCGAGATGTAGTCCCGCGACGTTGAGGCCTTCAATTTTGCGTTTGGAGACAAGTCGGCTTGCTCCACGGACTTGCCGTCCTTGCGATGAATTGTGACCAGGGTGACCCCGCGACTGGCGAGGTATTCCTTGTGCACGTCGTCGAGCGTTCTTCCCTCCAACGCAGCATCACGTTGCTGCGCAACGATGCTGATGCCCTCGCCGAGATCGGCGAGGTATCGTTTGGCTTTGACCCGAGCGCGTTCTACGGATAGAGTGGGAAAGCGGCCGATGGTGATGCGTTCGGGTGCTCCGCGCTTGCTGCGCCGGAAGACACAGAACGATTTGATTCCGCGGTCCGTGATGCGGAGCTGCAATCCTGGAACTTCCGAATCATGGAACGTGAGGCGCGACCCGGACGGCGGTAGCGGAACATTCTCGAGGAGTTTTTTGTTGAAACGCAGGCGAGTATCGGTGGACATGGCGGCTCTCCGGGGTTACGCCGGGGTTACGCATGGCATCCAAAGCCAGCGTAATCACGGCAAGTCTAGAGAAGCCAGCTTCGACTAAGTACCTGATCCGTCGTACACTGGCGCGCCATGGCGAAGTCGAGCGCACCTACTGAACACGCCTGAAAATCCGTGTGTCGGTGGTTCAATTCCGCCCTTGGCCACCAGTTACTACGGGTCCATTCCGGACACATGGGTAACGGTTTATACCGGCCCCCTGTGCCAGGATAGTTGTCGCGTCGTTTGACGTTGAACCTCTGAGGGGCGAGAACTCGACGACGAGATGACCAAGCAGTTCTCCGTGGCGTTCAAACAGAAGATGGTCCAGCGGCTCACCGGGAAGAACCCAGCA
>WNGK01006384.1_pt1 | contig 12402 bp, 13 predicted proteins | sample 5400601 | NCBI WGS metagenome assembly WNGK01 (sample SAMN13153376, study PRJNA577476) | soil metagenome | isolation source: 60 cm soil or saprolite under Garry oak tree replicate 1 | place: USA:California | collected 2016-06-15 | reverse complement strand
GGAGCCGGCGCAGACGACCGTCGTCTGGGACGGGCGCGAGGAGCAGGTCGACTTCCTCAAGCCCTGATGCTCAGAGGTGGCGCTTGAGCGAGACAGCGCCGAATTCGAGCTGGCATTCAAGGCCGAAGATCTCCGCCACGCGTTCCGCCTGCGCCTCGACGGCTCGCCGCTGGTTTCGGTTCAGCGGCACGTGCGCAGCCACCCGGATCTGCAGCTTCTTGCCCTTCGGCTTCCGCTCCCACACGCCGCCTATGCGGCCGCCAACCAGCAGCACGGCGAACGGCGCGGCCGTGCCGAGGCGCGTCGCGGCGAGAGGGGACTCGCCCGGGATCAGCTGGTCGCGCGGATGCGATCCCACGACGTACACGTCGAAGTGCGGCAGCAGGTGCACGGCGTTCGGGTGGGATGACGCGGCCTCGTTCGCGTCGCCGGCCGCCATCCACCGCTTGCCGCCTTCCACCTCGACCTCGACCAGGCCTGGCGATTCGGCGAACAGGCGCCGCGCGACGGCTTGCTCGAGCGCGAACCAGCGGGCGAACTCGGCGACCGTCGACGGCCCGAATGCATGCAAGAACTTCTTGAGCGCGAATTGGCCGGCCTCGTGCGGATCCTCCTCGCGCCAGCCGGACCAATCCGCGAGGCTCACAAAAGTCGCCCTGCCGCTCTCGCCCGGCCCGTAGCACACACGGCCGAGCGCTGCCGCCCAGCCAAGCGCCAGCGGCCAGTTCGGATAGTTGCTGGCCCAGGCCTGGTTGCGTTTCGTCGCCCACTTCCCGATACGCGACTCGAGCTCGCGCTCCAGCGAGCGTCGGTCGACCGGTTCCGGGCCGACGACCTCGGATATCGCATCGACGAGGCGGTCGAGGTTCGGCACGTCCATGCCGAGCTTGACGTAGCGCCGCCGGTCCGCATCGAACCGCAGCCGGTTCGCGGCCATCCACGTCGGGACCTCTCTGGCGGGCAGGAGATGCAGGGTCCCGCGCAGGCCGACCGTCTTGACCAGCGTCCGCCGGCGCCACAGGGCGTCGCGGACGTCCTCGCGCGTGATGCCGAGGACCCGCAGCCCCAGCATCAGCTCGGCGCTCGCGGCCACCTGCGCATGCACGCCGCAGATGTCGGAGACGACCTGGACCATTCGGTTTGCCGGCGCGGGCTCGAGCAGATGATGCCGCCGAAGGCGGCGGGCGATCACCTGGGCCCAGGTGAGCTCCTTCAGCGCGGCTCCACGAGAAGGCTCTGCAGGCTGCGCCCGATTCGCCCGCGGCGGTCGTAGAGCGCCCCCTCCGCCACGCCGACGCCGTTTGGCTCGAGCCATGTCCGCGCGTCGACCATCACCCACTCGTCGACGGGATGCCGGTGCAGATAGAGCGTGACGTCCGGGTTGACAAAGCTCATCTGGCGCGGGTCGACGATCCGGCTGATGCCATTGGGGAAATCGGCCGCGGCGCACACGCGAATCAACCCGGTCGGCTCCTCCCCCGGGACGAGCGGAACCCGAAGGCGAAACCATGAGAAGTGCGGGCCCGGCTCCTCGAAGTCCGCGGGCGAGCGGTTCTCCACGCCGATCAGGTGATATGCCTCGGCGCCTGGACGCCAGCCGCCGGCCCAGATTTGCAGCGATTCCGGCGGGTCGTGCGGGTGGTCTTCCGGCTCTTGCGGCACTGACACGTCCGACATTCGCATGCGCAGCGCGGTGGCCCGGCCCACCTCGTGCTCGCCGTTCCACAATGAAGCCTCGACGATCTGCACCTTGCGGCCGGGACGCACGATCCGCGACCTCACCTCCACCGGGACACGACCGAACGGGCGCAGAAGCTCGACGGTCAGGCGGGTGACGAACATCGCCTGCTCGGCGGGAACGCGCTCGACCTCACGGGCCAGCAGCATTGCCACGGGTGACCCGTGGAGGGACTCGTCGGACCACGGGCTCAGCGCTGCACCGGTCGCCACAAATCGACCGTCGCCCGTGGGCTCGAATATGGACGCGGCCACTGACAGAGAAGTTTGTTCGAACCGCTCGTATGGTGGGAGATGCAGGAGGTGGGACATGAGGATCGCGTGTGTTCTTGCTGCCGATTTCGAAGACTCGGAGTTCCATGACCCGTACGAGGCGTTTCTGCAGGCCGGCCATGAGGTCACCGTCATCGGACTGAAGGCGAACGAGCCGCTCAAGGGCAAGAAAGGCCGGGTCACCGTCCTAACAGAGAAGTCCTTCGGTGACGTGAGCCCCACAGATTTCGACGCGCTGCTGATCCCTGGCGGCTACAGCCCCGACAAGCTGCGCGCGCACGACGAGCCGGTTGTCTTCGTGAAATCGATGATGGCCGCCAACAAGCCCGTGCTCGCCATCTGCCACGGGCCGCAACTGCTGCTGACCGCCGAGGAGTACAAGCGCCACCGCATGACCGCGTGGAAGACGATCCAGGGCGACCTGAAGAAGGCCGGCGCGGACGTGGTCGACAGGGAAGTCGTCGTCGACCGGAACCTCGTGACATCGAGGATGCCGCAGGACATCCCGGCGTTCATTCGCGAATCGCTCAAAGTCCTCGAAGCGGTGCCGGCACGCAGATGACGACACGCAGAGGCCGGCGCTGGTCGCACGACGTGACGACGAAGAGCAACGCGCTCGACCTCGAGGCGAACGTCTTCACGCGCGACGACCCGAAGACCATCGCGCGCTCGCTCAAGCAGTCGGCCGAGCGCAGCCACCGCCGCAAGAGCGATCCATATCGCTCGGCGATGTCGATGCTGACCTTCTACATCAATCGCGCGGGCAAGAATCTGCCGGAACAGAGGCGCGCGAAGCTCGAGGCCGCCAAGGACGAGCTACGCGCGCTGTACGGAAAGAAAGAAACCTGAGGCACGGCTGAATGCCCGGCGCGAATCGACCTGTTTGGCGCCAAACCCGCGCCTGATGCAGACCCCAAGGGCCTGTTTGGCGCCAAACGTGGCTTAACCTCAGCCCAGGATGAACGCAGCCTCCTACGCGGCTTTCCTGGCCGTCTCCCTGCTGGTGATCTGCACGCCCGGCCAGGACACCGCGCTTACGATTCGCAACACGTTGCTGGGCGGACGGAGGTCCGGTGTGGCGACCGCGGCCGGGGTCTCGAGCGGCCAGGCGATCTGGACGCTCGCCACCAGCGCCGGGCTCGCTGTGATCCTTGTCGCGTCGGGGCCGCTTTTCCTCGCGGTCAGGCTGGCCGGCGCCGCCTACCTGATCTACCTGGGGGTGCGCTCACTGATCAAAGCCGCTGCCAGATCGGCTTCGGACGACGCCGCCGCGCATGGCGCAGCCGGACGCCTCCCGCCTCGAGCCGCCTACTGGCAGGGCCTGCTCAGCAACCTTTCCAACGCGAAGATGGTCGCCTTCTTCATCAGCCTGCTGCCGCAGTTCGCGGGGCCGCGCCCGGGATTCGTGATGCTCGCCCTGCTCGGCCTGAACTTCTGCCTGCTCACGCTGGCGTGGCTGATCGGATACGCGTTCGCAATCGATCGCATGAAGGCGTTGGTCATGCGGGGGAGCGTGCGGCGCGCGATGGACGCACTGCTGGGCGCCGTGCTCGTGGGGCTTGGTCTGCGAATGACGCGGGAGGCGCTGGCCGCGCGCGTCTAGGTGCCGGCGCGGTGGCAGAAAGGCGACGGCGACGCCTGCGGCTGCAGGTGCGCCGGCATGAATTCGTTCGGATTCACGAAGCGATTCGGAAACGCCGGGAATCCGTCGCAGGCCGCCGGCGGCAGCGCGCCTCGCCACGACGTCGCTGTGAAGTTGCCGATGTACACGGCGAAATGGAAATGGGTGCGCGAGCCCATGTCCGCGATGTCGGCGAACACCTGGCCGCGCGTGACCACCGCGCCGACTCCGAACCCCCGCCTCGGCCACACATGCCAGTACTGCGTGAGCACGACGCCCTGGGCGGTGTTGTGGTGGATCAGCACCCCGCCTTTGAACGTCGGATCGACGATGTAGCCGGCGATCACGCCGTTGGCCGCGGCAGCCACCGGCTGGATGCCGGTCCTGATGTCGACGCCGGTGTGCAGCCAGATCGCCCCGGTGGCCGAGCAGCGCCGCAGCACGGTGCCGTCGCACAGCCGCCACTGGCTGCCGAACCCGAGGCAGTGCGGCTGCCATGTAGGCAGCGGATACGAGAAGTAGTCGGCCGGCGCGGCGTCGGCGCGAAGCGGCGCCGATGCGGTCGTTGCCGCGGCCGCCGGCGGCATGAACGCCCACGACATGCACACGAGCGCGGCCGCGATCAAGGGCACTCTCAATCTCAGCTCGCCCACGACTACATGATGATCGTCGCGCTCATGGCATCCATGGCCGCACCCTTGCGGCCTCGGTCGGGTCATGCGAACATCTGTTTGTGGGTGCGCGGACCCCGTCGCGGGAGGCCATTGAGCTCGGCCTCAACCTGGCCGAGCCGGCCACGCTCGTCATCGACCTGAACTGCGCCTTCGCTTCGATCGAGCAGCAGCACGACCCCTCGCTGCGCGGACGGCCGATCGCGATCGGCGCCTACGGGGTCGATGCGGCCACGATCGTCTCGTCGTCGCGAGAAGCGCGCGACCTCGGTATCAAGACGGGCATGAAGGTGTTCGAGGCGAAGGCGATCTACCCGGCGATCATCATCCGCGAGCCCAATCCTCCCCTCTACCGCGCCGCGTCGGACCAGCTCATCGCGATCATGGACCGGCACAGCCCCGACGTCCTGCGCATGTCCATCGACGAGGCATCCATGAACCTGGCCGGCACTCCGGACTTGAAGACGCTCGGATCGGAGGGCGTAGGCCTGGCGGTGAAGCGAGCGATCCGCTCGGTGATCGGTGAATGCGTCACCGCCTCGGTCGGCGTCTCGACCTCGATCTGGATGGCCAAGCAGGCCTCGAACCTCGACAAGCGCGACGGCCTTCGCCGCATCGACCACACGAACCTCATCTCTGTGTTCGAGCGGTTGAGCCTCACCGATCTGTCGGGCATCGCCGAGGCCAGCGCGCGCCGGCTGGCGAAGGCCGGCATCCACACGCCGATGGACTTCCTGCGCGCGACCAATTCGCGGCTGCGCAACGCCGGCATGCACGAAGAGGTCGCCGGCGGCTGGGCCAGGCGGCTGCGTGGATTCGAGGTGGGCGCCTTCGAGCACGCGGCGCGCAAGAGCTACAGCCACTCGCATGTGATGGCCCGCGCGACCACATCGCAGCGAGAGCTCGAGGAGCTGCTCATGCGGCTCTCGGATATGGTCGGGCGGAGGCTGCGCGCCGCGGGCCGGCGCGGCCGGGTGGTGTCGATCGGCGTCGTGTACCGGCCGGACGTGGGCCACTTCTCGCGCCAGATGACCCTTTCCGAGCCCATCGCCACCGGCGACGAGATCTACCAGGCGGCTCGCAAGCTGCTGGCCGCTCGTGATCCCCGCTTGCTCGTGGGCACGCTGGGAGTCGGGCTATCAGGGCTCATCGAGGGTGACGAGGGCCAGCTGGACCTGTTCAGACCGGCGGCCGCGCCGCTGCGCAACGAGAAGCTCGAGGCGGCGGTCGACGCGATCCGCGACCGGTTCGGCGAGGACGCGATGCAACGCTCGCGGCTGCTGGGTCGCGCGCCGGTCGTGCGCGACCGCATCGCGTTCGGCAACACGGGACACCCGGACGAGAAGAAGAGCCGAAGCTAGCTCGCGGCCTTCTCCTGGGTCTGGTGCATCAACAGCCATTCCTGGCCGCAGCTCTGGGCGAGCTGAGGTGTCTCGTGCGCGTGGGGGCACGACCATGCGGGTTGCTGCAGAGGGTCGTCATCGCCGATCGCCTCGGCGCGGTACGCCCACGCCGACAGCGGGCTGCCCCGGAGCGGCCGATGCGTTCCGAGGACGCGGATCTTGTAGCCCAACAATCTGAACTTAGGTGAACGATCTCGCAAAATCGTCATCCATTTGAGGTAATCCTGCTGTTGGTTCCATACTCGCAGCCAGGCATGATCGACGACCCGGTTCTGATCGAGGACTGGCACCCGGTCGCTCGGGTCGAGGACCTCGCGAGTGGAGGTCCGGTCGCGGCCCGGCTGCTCGGCGAGGACCTGGTCCTGTGGAGGTCGGGCGACGAGTACCTCGCATGGCGCGACCTTTGCGTGCATCGCGGCACCCGCCTCTCTCTCGGGCACGTCGTCAACGGCGACCGTCTCGAATGCGCTTATCACGGGTGGACGTACGGCGACGAGGGAAAGTGTGTGCACATCCCCGCGCATCCCGAGCAGAGCCCGCCCGCCAAGGCGCGCGTCACCGTGTATCGCGCGGCGAACGCGCACGGGGTGGTCTGGGCCACCCTCGGCAGCGGGTCGTCGGCGATCCCCAGCTTCGAGCTGCTCGACGACCCCGCGCACAATGTGTTGATGTCGGGCCCCTACCCAGTGAAGGCCAGCGGGCCACGAGTCGTCGAGAACTTCCTCGACGTCGGCCATTTTCCATTCGTCCACGAGGGCATCCTCGGCGACCGCAAGCGCCCGGAGATCGCCGACTACGAAACCTCGACAGGACCGGATGGCGTGCTCGCTCAGGGCGTCAAGGTCTTCCAGCCCGACCCGTACGGCACCGGCGAGGGTGCGACGGTGACCTACACGTATCGCGTGCACCGCCCGCTCGCCGCATCCTTCGTCAAGCACGGGGATCATTCATTCGGGATGCTGCTCGCGGTCACGCCGCACGACGCCGTCACCAGCTCGGCGTGGATGTGGCAGGCGATGAACTACGAGCCTTCGCGCGACATGATCGAGTTCCAGGATCGGATCTTCGCGCAGGACCGGCCCATCCTCGAATCGCAGCGGCCGGAGCTTCTGCCGCTCGACCTGCAGGCGGAGCTGCACCTGCGCAGCGATCGCACAGCCATCGCCTACCGGCGCTGGCTGCGAGAGCTCGGCGTGCGCACGGGAGCCGCATGAGCTCGGCGGAAGAGACGTACCGCCGGACAACGCCGCGCTCCCAGGAGCTGCACGAGCGCGCCGTCGCGGTCATGCCCGGCGGCACCACGCGCACGACCACCTACTTCCCGCCCTATCCGCTATACATCGAGCGCGGAGAGGGCTGCCGCATCTGGGACGCCGACGGCACCGAGCGCATCGACATGCTCGGCAACTACACCGCGATGATCCTCGGGCACGCGCACCCGATGGTCGTCGAGGCGATCCGGAACCAGGCCGCTCGCGGCACGGGCTTTGCGGCCGCCAACCCGGTCGAGGTCGAGCTGGCCACGCTTCTATGTGAGCGCGTGCCGAGCCTCGACGCGGTGCGCTTCTGCAACTCCGGCACCGAGGCAACCATGTTCGCGATGCGCCTGGCACGGGCGTTCACGGGCAGGCCGAAGATCGCGCGCATCGAGGGCGGCTACCACGGGACCCACGACTACGCGGAGGTGAGCACACACCCGGTCGTGGGCGAGGCAGGGCCGCCCGACGCGCCGATCGCCGTGCCCGACTCGATCGGCACGCCCGAGTGGGCGCTCGAGAACATAGTCGTGCTGCCCTTCAACAACGCGGACGCCGCGGAGGCGATCTTGCGGCGCGAGGCCGCGTCGCTGGCCGCGGTCATCCTCGAGCCCATCATCGGCGCCGGCGGCGTGATCGCGGCGCGCCCAGAGTTCCTGCAGCGCCTTCGCGACGTGACAAGCGAGCTCGGGATCCTTCTCATCTTCGACGAGGTCATCTCGTTTCGCGTTGGGCCCGGCGGCGCACAGGAGATGTACGGCGTCACACCGGACCTGACGACGCTGGGCAAGATCATCGGCGGCGGCCTGCCGGTCGCCGCGTTCGGCGGCCGCGCGGACGTGATGGAGATGCTTGACCCGCGACGCGAGCCGAACCTCGCCCAGGGCGGGACCTACAACGGAAACCCGCTCGGGATGGCCGCGGGCCTGGCCTGCATGCGGGAGCTGACGCCTGATGTTTTCGCGGAGCTCAACCGCAATGGCGAGCGCGTGGCCGAGCAGCTATCCGAGGTGTTCGCCTCGCACGATGTGCCGGCGCAGATCAATGGCGTGGGCTCGCTGCTGGCGATCCATTTCTCGGACAAGCCTGTCGTCGACTACCGCGCCGTCGCCGCGTCGGACACGAAGCGTATGCGCGACTTCTTCCTCGCGCTGGTCAACCACGGCGTGCTGATGGCGCCACGCGGCATGGGTGCCGTCTCGACGCCGATGGACGAGGACGTGCTGCAGCGATTCGTCGACGCGGTGGACGAGGTCGTGGGCGAGCTTAAGCCTTCGTGGGAATCAGGCTAGCCAGGTCGTTGCGGCCCATCTCGGTGGCAAGCGAGCGCGCGTCACGGCCTTTGTAGTCCGGAAGCGACGGGTCCGCCCCGCTCTCGATCAGGAATCGCACCATCTCGCGACTTCCGCCCATCACCGCTCCGTGGATCGGCGCGGCGGCCTCGGCTTTCGCATTGACCTCGGCGCCGGCCGAGATGAGCAGGTCCGCGGCGGCCACGCTGCCGCCGATGGCGGCGAAATAAAGCACCGGCAGGTCGTGCACGCCCCGCGCCTGCGCGAGCTCCGGCTTGGCCCGCAGCTCGCTCCTGACCCTGTCCATCTGGGCCAGCGCAAGCGCGGTGAAGAAGTCGACTGGAGCGCCGCGAGATACGAGGTATTCGATGATCGCGCGGTTGCCCATCTGGGTCGCTGCCTCGACCGGCGTCTCCTTCCAGACCGCCGGGACATTGATGAGCTCCGGATGGGCCTCGAGGATCTCCTTGACCCGGACCAGATCTCCGTGTGAGTTGCCGACCAGCTCATCGACAATCGCCTGGTCCGTCATTTTCTGGACATCATGACGCTGCACCAGCGCCGAGCGAGATCTCGCAGCTCCGCTGCTCGCGCATTGGCCTCCTTGAGATCGGCAAAGCGCATGAACCGGGCGTTGGGACCGGTGCCCTCCAGGTGCGGGTGCTTTGCCTTGTCCTGGATCAATTGGCCCCGGTTGAACATCAGGGTCACGTGCTTGTTGGCCACCTGCACGAAGCTCGCCATGTTGTCCTTGCAGGCGAAGGTGATCGTGCCGTACTGCACCCGCTCGGTCATGCGGCCGTCAGCGCCAAGGATGATCTCGCGCACGCGCTGCATCGCCGGCTCGCTCTCAGGCTTCTTGTCGGCAAACCAGCGGTCGACCTCAGGGTTCTTCAGCTGCGCTACTCGCGTTCGGAGGTCTCGGGTGGGACTGGTTCGGCACGGGCCTGGAGGACGTGGATCCCGGCGCCGATCGCTGCCCCCAGCAGGGGTCCGGCGAGGTAGATCCAGAGGTCCGACCAGCTTCCGTGCTGGAACAGCGCGGCGCCCGCCGTGGCACCGAAAGCCACAGCGGGGTTGAAGGCTCCGCCCGAGATCGGCCCAACCGAGAAGGCGCCGGCCGCGACCGTGAAGCCGATCGCCAGGCCGTAGTACGAGTTCCCGGCGGTCTCCTTTGTCGCCGCGACGTTGAGGACCACGAGCACCAGCGCCGCCGTGAAGACGACCTCCGCCGCCACCGCGGTGTACCAGTAGACGCCAGGGCCTGGGTGGATGCCGCCGCTGTGGCCGGTAAGCAGGAATGCGAACCAGAACGCCAGCATCCCGGCGGCCAGCTGGGTCACCCAGTAGAGGCCCATCGTGGGCGGCGTGATCACGCCGCGCAGGAAAAGCCCGAAGGTCACAGCCGGGTTGTAGTGCGCCCCGGAGACGTGGCCGCCCATGTAGACCATCGCGGCCAGCGCAAGCCCGATGACGAGCGGCGCGAAGACACCGGCTGGACCCGAAAGGGCGATGACGCTCAGGAACACGAACGTGCCCACGAACTCGGTCAGCAGCCGGGCGCGCATCGAAACCATCTCAGGCGGGCCGAGCGGCCCTGGCTCTCTCTTCGAACACTTCGCGCATCGCACCCTCGCCCGCGAGCACCGTGGCGCTCATCATCTGGCGCAGGCCTTCCGCGACCTCCGCATCCGCAGGCTCGTCCCAGACGAACGAGCGCGTGATGCTGGTCTGGCCGCCGCCCGCGTCGGCGATGCGCGTGGTGATGTACATGTCGGTGGGCTGATCCGAGTAGAGGGTCAGCTCCCTGCCGGGCTCGGATGAGACCAGGCGCAGCGAGACGACCCTGCCGCCGTGGTGGCAGTGGAACTCCTCGCCGAGGTCCTCGCCGCGAGCGCCTGGGATGACCACGACGTCGTCGGCGAAGAGGTATCGCTGCATCACGTCGCGCTCGAGCATCAGTGAGTCGACAAGCGCGAGGGGCGCTTCGACCGTGACCTCGGAGTTGACCATCGCCTCCTCGGGCGTCACGCGCTGCCGCTCCTTTGCCCGCGCCTCCTCCCAAAGGTGCGCGATCTCCTCGTAGCCGCCTGAGATCGCCCCCAGATCGAACGATTCCGAGTGCGGCGTGAACCGCTCGCGCCGCTCGGCAGGCAGCCGCTCGAGCACCGCGTCGGTCACGAGCAGGTACTCCTTCGACGGGACGCTGTTCTTCAGCAGCCGGTGGGCGACGATCACGTCGGTGCCGTGCAGCTGCTCGACGCTGCCGAGACGCTGGCGGGAGAACTTTCCGTGGTGGACGACGAACTTCAGCTTGAGAATGCCGATGTTCGCGCACGCGCTGCACGGGCAGGTCGTGACTGCCTGCATGTCCCGCAGGCGGCGGTGAAACGCGACGAACGTGCCTTCGGCTGCAGCGATGACATCCGGTGTGGACAGCCCGCTGATGAAAAGGATGGCGTCGCCCTCGACCTGCGACACGTCCATGCGTCCTGACAGGCTGCGCACCATGGTGTCCAGCAGCTCGTGCAGGATCGACCAGCTGTGGTCGACCTCAGTCTGGGCGATGAACTTCGAGTAGCCTGAGATGTCGGCGAGCACGAGCGCGCCCTCCTGCAGGCCAGAGAACGAGGCGGCGTTGGCCGAGCTCATCCGCGCAGCTTCTTCGAAACGGCGTCGATCGACGTGTGCAGCGTTTCGACAATGCGATCGATCTGCTGCTCGGTGATCACGAACGGCGGCGAGATCGCGAGCACGTCGCCGGTGAGCGGGCGGACGATGACGCCCTCCTGAAGCGCGGCCAGCCACACGTTGCGGGCAGCGCCGGCCGTCACGTCGAATAGCTCCTTCGTCTTCCGGTCCTTCACGAGCTCGACCGCGCCAAGCAGGCCGATGCCGCGCACGTCACCGACGATCTCGTGCGCGCGCAGCTCCTGCAGCTTCTTCTGCAGGTGCGCGCCTTTCTTCGCGACCTGCTCGACAAGGCCTTCCTCTTCGATGATCTGGAGGTTGCGCAGGCCAACCGCGCACGAGGTCGGATGGCCGCTGTAGGTGAAACCGTGCATGAACGTTCCCTTCACGGACTTCAGGACGTCGTGCACCGAGCGCGTGAGCATCACGCCGGACAGCGGCAGGTAGCCGCTGGTGACGCCCTTGGCGAAGATCATCATGTCTGCCTGCACGCCCCAGTGCTCCATGGCAAACCACTTGCCCGTGCGGCCGAACCCGGTTATCACCTCGTCCGCGATGAGCAGCACGCCGTGCTGGTCACACACCTTGCGCAGCAGCGGGAAGTAATCGGGCGGCGGCACGATCACGCCGCCGGCGCCCTGCACCGGCTCCGCCACAACTGCGGCGACCGTCTGCGGGCCGGCGTCGACGATGACCTTCTCCAGCGCCTCCACATACGCAGCGCCGGGTGAACCCTCACCCGCGAAGCGGTACGGGTCCGGCGACGGCGCGTACAGGAACCCCGGCGCCAGCGGCTCGAAGCCCTTCCAGAAGCCGGCGAGACCTGTCGCGCTCGTCGCGCCCCAGGTGAGCCCGTGGTAGTCGCGGATGCGCGAGACGATGTTCACGCGGTCGGGCTCGCCGCGCAGCTTGTGGTACAGCTTCGCGATCTTGTAGGCGGTGTCGTTGGCCTCGGCGCCACCTGACGCAAAGAACGTCACCTCGAGCTCGCCGGGTGCGATCTCGGCGAGCTTCGCAGCCAGCTTGATGGCCGGCGCCGTGCTGAAGCCTCCGTACGCCGAGCTGAACGCGAGCTCCCTCATCTGATCGGCGGCTGCCTCGGCCAGCACCGACCGGCCGTGGCCCACATTCACGTTCCAAAGCGAGGCGAGGCCGTCGATGTACTCGCGTCCGGCGACGTCGGTGATGGTGGCCCCGCGGCCGCTCGCCATGATCAGGCGCGGGATTGTGCCCTGGGGTGCTGCCAGGTCGCCCTGCGGATGCAGGAAATGCGTGCTGTCGAGCTCCAGAAGCCGGCTTGCCTCGTCGGAGGAGATCTTTGGCGCTGTCACGAGCACAGGATAGTTAGGCCGCGGTGTAGCCGCCGTCGATCGCGAGCGAGATGCCGGTGATGTGCTTCGACTCGTCGCCGGCCAGAAACAGGATGGCGCTCGCCACCTCTTCCGGCTCGGCCATCCG
>WNGK01015708.1_pt1 | contig 12403 bp, 12 predicted proteins | sample 5400601 | NCBI WGS metagenome assembly WNGK01 (sample SAMN13153376, study PRJNA577476) | soil metagenome | isolation source: 60 cm soil or saprolite under Garry oak tree replicate 1 | place: USA:California | collected 2016-06-15 | reverse complement strand
CCTCGCGCCCTGCCGCGCCGGCAGTCTCGCGACAACGCGACAAAATCCGCTATCTCCGCCGACCATAGCCGACCTTTTGTCGGCCATAACTCGGACGGGCTCCTAGCCTGACTTGGCCGATTGGCGGCGAGGTTTCCGATTTTGGATCCAGCAAGTAATTGAGGGAAAAGGAGCCGATCAGCAGAAATTGGCGAGAAACGGCTGTAGTGAAGACCTAGGCCATTTTCCGGGTGGCGACCGCGGGTATCATGCGCGGCGTCATGTTTCTCCGTCACACCAAGCGCAAGAAGGACGGCAAAGAGCACCGTTACTGGAGCATCGTGGAGAATCGCCGGGTAGGCGGAGGCCGTGTGGTGCAGCGGCCGCTGCTGTACCTGGGCGAGATCAACGATTCGCAGGAACTGGCTTGGCGCAAGTCGATCGCCGTCCTCGAGGAAGGAGCGGCGGCGCCGCGCCCCCTGTCGCTGTTCCCGGAAGACCGCTGCGAGGGGGTGCTGCCCGACGCCGCGGCCGTCCGGCTGAAGCTTGCCGAGCTGCGGTTGTGCCGGCCGCGGCAGTGGGGCGGGTGCTGGCTGGCGGTGAACCTGTGGCGCGAACTGGCGCTCGACCGGTTCTGGGCCTTGCGGCTCGGCCCGAGCCGCAAGGGGACGCGTTGGCACCAGGTGCTGTTGCTCTTGGCGACCTACCGGCTGCTGGCGCCGGGTAGCGAGTGGCGCTTGCATCGCCAATGGTTCGAGGGCAGCGCCATGGCCGACCTGCTGGGCGAGGATGTCGGACTGGCGGAGATCCACAAGCTCTACCGCTGTCACGATCGACTGCTCGAACACAAACAAGCGCTGTTCGACCATCTGGTCGGGCGTTGGCGCGACCTGTTCAACGTTTCGTTCGACGTCCTGCTCTACGACTTGACCAGTACCTATTTCGAGAGCGATCCGCCGTTTCCGGAAGGCGACAAGCGTCGGCACGGGTATTCGCGTGACCACCGCGGCGACTGCGTGCAAGTGATCATTGCACTGGTCGTGACGCCGGAAGGGCTGCCGCTCGCCTACGAGGTGCTGCCGGGCAATACCGCGGACAACACCACCCTCAAGGACTTTCTCGCCCGCATCGTGGCGCAATACGGCAAGGCGCGCCGGATCTGGCTGATGGACCGAGGCGTGCCGACCGAAGCGGTGCTGGCCGAGATGCGCGCTGCCGATCCGCCGGTGCAGTATCTGGTCGGCACGCCGAAGGGGCGTCTGACCCGGCTGGAGAAGGGGCTTGTCGACAAGCCCTGGCACGACGCCCGGCCGGGCGTACAAGTCAAGCTGCTGCCACAGGACGGCGAGCTCTATGTCTTCGCCCAAAGCACCGACCGGGTTGCCAAGGAACGGGCGATGCGCCGTCGCCAGCTGAAATGGTTATGGGGACGGCTTAAGCAGTTGGCCGGCATGAAGCTCAGTCGCGAAGAGTTGCTGATGCGGCTCGGTGCCGCGCGCAAGCAAGCCCGGACGGCTTGGCGTCTAATCGCAATCGAGGTCGCTGCGGACAGCGCCGCACTCAGCTATCGCCTCGATCGCGCGAAGCTGCGCCGCGCCCGGCGGCGCGAGGGCCGGTATCTCTTGCGCACCAATCTCACCGACGACGATCCGGCGCGGCTGTGGGGCTTGTACCTCCAGCTTGTCAGCGTCGAGGAGGCGTTCAGGAACCTCAAAGGCGACCTCGCCATCCGGCCGATCTTTCACCAGGATGCAGCGCGCATCGAGGCGCATATCTTCATCGCCTTCCTCGCCTATTGCCTCCATGTCACACTCGGCCGGCGCCTCCATGCCCTGGCGCCTGGCCTCACGCCGCGCCGCGCCATCGAAAAGTTCGCCGCCGTGCAGATGATTGATCTGCATATCCCGACGACCGACGGCCGAGAGCTGCTGCTGACCCGCTACACCGAACCAGAACCCGAACTCGCGCTCCTGCTCGATAAGCTCAAATTCGTCCTGCCCGCCCAACCGGAGCCCAAAATCAGCGCCGCTCAGACCGCCCCGCCATCCCCCGTGTAGTGAAGACCTTCGAGGGTCCGCTTGAAAGATGTCAATCACTTAGCCTGTGCAACCTGCCCCAATCGGCCAAGATCGGTTAGGCGAGGTGATTGTGGTGCCCAGGGGAGGAATTGAACCACCGACACACGGATTTTCAGTCCGTTGCTCTACCAACTGAGCTACCTGGGCGCTCCAGCGAGGGGCGCTTATAGAGGAAGTGCCGTGATCCTGTCCAGCCAAGCGTTCGCGCGCCAATGTCGCCCACGATGGCTCCGAAACTTCGCGGTCATCGTGATCGCCTTTGTTATCGTCCCGACCGCTCGTTCGCTCGGTGGTCGATTATAAAAGCGATCCCGCTGAGCGTCGAATCCGGCACTACGGCATCCGACGCGTTGGCCCTCAAATTGATCCTATCCCGCGATTTCTGAGCCGATACAGCTTTCGGGCCGGTGCGGAGACGAGCTCTCAATCGAATACGATGACGCCGCGCGCGACCTCACCCACAAGCATCAGCGCGAACCCTTCATTTATCTCATCGAACCGATAGATCCGGCTGATCAGGTCATCGAGGTTGATTTTTTACTCGAGAGCCAGATCGGCGAGCGTCGGAAAATCGATGGTCGGCCGCACCGAGCCGTAATAGTTGCCGCTGATCACCTTTTCGCCACACCCTGCAACGCGGTCTTTTCGCTGCAGATCGCGTCGAACGCCGTGTCTACACCGAGGCCGTCCGTCATTTGTCGCACGCGTGCGACCACATCCCTCGGCAGCAGCAAGGTTGCCGATCGTTGGACATGTTGGATTTTACTTGACTGCGTTCCTGATTTGTTCTACGCTACCAATAGTGAACACGGGGATCGGCTTACACCTGTTAAGACATTTCGTTAATTATTTCGTCCGATCCACATTCAGGATCAATTATTATGTTCATTTTGGAAGTTTATAAAAAAATTCTCGAATCTTCGTTTAACATTCTGGTAAGTCCCCCGAATCATGCGCCGCTATCGCGTTTATTCAGTATAGGTAACATCGAATCTTAAAGTTATTGTCGGGCTATCGCTCGGCAATGTGCTGACAATATAGCACCGCTATGCACAGGGTCACGAATAGTGCCCATTTAAATCATCGGAGAACTGTGAGATGTCAACCCTTGGCAGAGTGAGTTTGCTCGATTGTAATCGGATCGCGGAAGTCTCCGACCCAATCGATGAGTTCCCCATCGCTATAAGAGCCATCGCCGAGCAGCATCGCCCGTCGCGGATGCCGTTTTTCCGAAACCTCGCCGCCTTGGACCACGCGGTGGCCAGCGATCCGGCGTTTCTCGGCCAGATCCATTTGATTTATCAATCGGCGATGCACGCCACACGCGCCGCAGTCTACTACTTGCCGCACCTCGACAGTCCCGGCTTGCGTAAGCGCAAGCTGCAGATATTCGTCGACGACGATGGTCTACCTGGGGGTGATACCCACCATTATCAGCTGACGCGAGCGTTCCGCAACATCGGAGCCCAATGTGTTCTCGAGGATGAGGACTTCGGAGATCCCGAAGAATTATGCCATCACCTCGATGGCGAGACGGCGCGGTTTGTCCGCCTTGCGCAAATACTCTATTCACAATCGCTCGGCCCGTGGTGCGCCGTCGAGGTGATGTCGGTCGATTGGATGCGCGCTCTCGCAGACGCTTTCTCGGTCCATTTTCCGCACTTTGTCCGCGAGCCGTATTTTGAGGAGTGCTTCTCCGAGATGGTTGAGGAACACCATGCGGAAGAGTCGCTCTCGGCCACGCAAATCGTGCTGAAGGCACGACCGGCGCTGTTGTCCGAAACGTTGAGCAATGCCAAGCTCATGGCTGAGGCGCTTGATGGGGTCTGGAGCCACCTGGACAGGATTGTTCAGAACGCCTGTCGGACGGACGAGCAGGCATAGGGCGATATCGCGGCGGTAGGGCCAGTGGTGGCTCAACGTCGCTATCGATTCGCCCTTTTCGCTCTTTAGTTGACCAAAGCGGGTCGGGCTCGACGCTCTGAACCGTCAATCGCGGTCGCTCTCGCCTCGTCCGGGATCGTCATTCGGGATCTGAGAGCTTTGCGATCGCGGCGGGGGAACGGAACAAGCTGATCGGTCGGCACGGCCCGGAGGCAGTCGCGCCTGTGCCCGAAACTCGGGCGCCGACTCGGTGCCGTTGATGCGCCCAGTGGCAAAGCTCGCATCGCGCTTCCCGCTCGTGGATCTGCCGGTCGACCGCTCGCGCTTGCGCGCGGTCAACACTATGCCGGTCAAGGAGACAGTCACATATGAGCATCCAACCGATGGTTCGACCAGTCCAATTGGGTGTCGCGTGGTTGACGATGTTTTTGGTGGGGACCGAACTCTTTGTTATGTCTCCCCTCCTCCCTTTGCTCGCCGCCGATTATCACATTTCGGCCACCAGCGCGGGATTGTCGGTTACAGTATTTTCCCTCACCTATATGGTGAGCGCTCCAATACTCGGATATCTCTCCGATCGGATCGGGCGCCGGCGAGTGCTGATTTCCTCCCTCATCACCTTTGCCGGGGCAAACTTACTTACCGCATCGGCCGCTGGTTTGCCGTGGCTGCTCGCCGTCAGGCTCCTTGCCGGTGCCGCAGCGGCGGGGGTCTCGCCATCTATCTACGCCCTTGTAAGCGGAGCCGCACCACCCGAACGCCGGGCTACTCGGCTGGCCTTGGTCGTGTCAGGGCTTTTGGTATCGCTCGCATTCGGCGCATCGACCGGCGCCCTGGCAGGCGCTTGTCTCGGTTGGGCATCCGTATTCGTCGTGCTCGCCACCCTTAGCTTGTTGCTGGTATGGCTGAACTCTAGGGTCTGGCCTTGCGACGGCGGACCTACAGAAGTTTCTCGCGCACACACTCGGCATTCCATTTCCGCGGTGGTTCTGGCGCGCCGCCTGACGCCGACGGTCATGTGGAGTACGGGCCTTTACGGGGTTTATACGTACCTCGGCGTCGGTCTTGTCGCGGTCGGTTTTTCGATTGGCCAGACTGCCCAAGCGATCATGTTTTATGGTTGCGGGGCTATTGCCGGGGTACTTATAGGGGGCCATCTGGCCGATCGACTCGGGGTAAAATTTACCACCAGCGCGAGCCTTGCCGGCCTTTGCGCCTGCTTTCTATTGCTGCGGCTGGCTCTCGACACAGGCATGCTTGTCGAGCCCGCCCTCGGGGTAAGCTCGGCTGTGGCGCAGTTGTTCTTCCCGGCCCAACAAGCCGGGCTCGCAAACGACTTTCCCGACCAACGCGGTACGGCACTCGCTTGGAACAATAGTGCATTATTTTTTGGCATTTCACTCGGCTCCCTCGTCGGAGGGGAAGCGGTCGCTCTCGGCAATTTCGATGCAAACTTGACGATTTCCGCGAGCATTGTGCTGATTGGTTGCATCGTAAATGGCTTCGTCGTGCCCGGTCCCGCAGCGCTCCGCGCCGGTCGTACCAAGGATCCCAGATAGCCCGTGACCGGCGCCACGCCGGCAGGATGTGCCATGGCTGATGGGCATATTGGGGGAAACAAGGATCGCTTTCTGACATCGATTTGACGATTGCTTGACGGCCGTATGATTAAGATTTCCGCCGGATTGGTAGCGATAGCGGTCGCTCCGCTGCGCACCGGTCAACATCAAGCTCCCGCCGGGCGGTGACCGAACCCGAGGGAGCGAAAGCGAGCTGGGCGCGATTGACCGGTGGGCCAGAGCCAAAACCAGATTCAATTTGACAGCCGAACGCACGGCTTGTCGATATGCGCGACAGTTCAGGCGGCATTGCGCGAGGATCGGCTGCTCTTTGCTTTCCAGCCGGTGGTGTGCGCGGCGACAGGAAAAGTAGATTATTTCGAGTGCCTGCTGCGGATGCGTGACCTGGAAGGAGGCATCGTCGCTGGCGGCGAATTCATTACGCCGATCGAGCAGGTGGGTTTGATCGGATTTATCGACGGTTTTGTTCTCAAGCAAACGGTGCGGGAGCTCACCAACCATCCCGAGATAAGGCTCGGTATCAACGTATCCAGCCTGACGGCCTGTAACGGGTGGTGGCTCGACTCGCTGATTTTGCTGGTGCGCGGTCAGCCCGACCTCGCCCGTCGCCTGATTGTGGAAATCACTGAAACCGCAGCACTCCACGACATCGAAGAGTCGGCACGCTTCGTGGACACGCTGCATCACGCGGGCTGCCGCGTCGCTCTCGACGATTTCGGTGCCGGCCACACCTCGCTGCGACATCTTCAGATCTTGGCGGTCGACACTGTCAAGATTGATGGCTCGTTCGTCCGGAATCTCGCGGAGAGCCAGGAGAAACGGATCCTCCTCCATGATCTGCTCGATCTCGTCAAGAGCTTTGGCTTCACGACGGTGGCCGAAGGTATCGAGAACGCCGAGGACGCAGCGCTGGTACGCGCAGAAGGCATCGGTTATCTGCAGGGTTACCATCTTGGGCCGCCGACGCTCGAGCGCACTTGGCTCGGGACGACACCGAGTAAAACTACGGCAATGGATCGGGCTTCGTCTCGGACGCTCGGAACTAAGACCCTAGCTCTTGAACCAGGAAGCTCGAGCCGGAGAGTTTCGGCTCGATGACTCGAACGGCCTGAACGCGTAGAGGTGAAAATGCTGTACATCACTTGGTTCGTGGCTCTGCTGGCTGCCGTCTTTGCGGCGCTAGGGGGAAAGGATCAGCCAGCGCTCTGCACCGTTCTTCGAGTTCGCTCGGGCGGCGATGACCTGCGCCGCAGGGCGCGCTGAACGGTGAGCGCACCCCGGATTGAGCTTCGGCGCGCGAGGTGATCGAACTTCCACTCAGCCGCACGGAAACGACAAGGCCGCGGCTCAACCGGCATCCGGGTGGTAGCCGATGTTCAGCCGAGTAACGAGGAGGCTAAAGCCGCAAACTAAGCCCCGGTTCATCAATTGGGCCCGGGTGCGCATTGGTCTCACCGGCCGGCTCCTGGTCTTGGTAATCTTTGCAGTTGTTCCAGCGTTGCTGATCCAGGCCTGGAACGAATACGACCTACGCATCGCACGCGAAGCCGACATCAGGAAACAAGTCGTCCAGACCACCAAGCAGTTCGGTGAGGAGATCGGCGAACTGCGTGAAGGTGCTCGCCAATTGCTGCTGGCGCTTGCTCAGTTGAACACCGTCAAAAGCCACCAACAGGACGCTTGCAGCGCACTGTTTTCAAAACTAAAAACACGCTTTGCTAATTATAGTTTGCTCGGGGCGGCCGATGTTGATGGCCGGATTTTTTGCACTAGCGAGTTGAATTTCTATTCATCGGTGGCCAATCAACCGTTCTTTACGCGTGCGATGGCTCAGCCCGGGCTTGCGGTCGGAAATTATTGGGTCGATCCGGTGAACGACCAAAAGATTTTTTTCTCAGTGCCGGCCAATCAAAAGCAGAGGCGTTCGCTGCGATCGACAGCGCCACCCGGCGCGGCATCGGGCTCATCCTCGTCAGTCTTTTCGCGGCAATCTACGCGGCCTGGGCGGGCGGTCGAAATTTCATCCGTCGCCCGATAGAGGGTCTGCTCAGCGTCACCGCCGAATGGCGTAACGGGAATTATGATGCCCGCGCGCACCTCGAGGATCGCTCTTCCGAAATCGGCCGTCTCGGAGGGGCATTCAATGAAATGGCCGATGCGCTTGTTGCCAGGCACGCCGCACAACAAAGGGCCGAGGAGGAGCTGCGCCATCTGAATGCAACGCTCGAGTCACGTATCGAGCAGCGGACGATCGAGCTAGAAGGAGCAGTCCGGGCCAAATCCCAGTTCTTGGCAAATATGAGCCACGAGATTCGGACGCCATTGAACGGGGTACTGGGCATGATCGAGCTCGTGCGTCAAACTGAGCTTGCACCGATGCAGCACCGCTTTGTCGAAACCGCGCGACGTTCGGGCGAGACCCTGCTCGGCGTCATCAACGGTGTCCTCGACCTCTCGAAGATTGAGGCTGGCAAGGTCGAGCTCGAACGGAGCGCCTTCGATCTTCGGGTCGTAGTGGAAGAGGTGACGGAGCTGTTGAGCGAGCTGGCTTACGGCAAAGGTCTGGAGCTGGCTTGCTTTGTCCCGGCACAGCTGCCGACGGCACTGATCGGCGATCCTGGGCGCCTGCGACAAATTTTGACCAATCTGATCGGCAACGCGATCAAGTTCACCGAACTCGGCGAAATCGGCGTTCGCGCATACCTGATCGAGCGCGATATCTCCTCGGCGTCGATGGCGTTCGAAGTTTTGGATACCGGAATTGGCATCCCCGCGGAAAAGTGCGAGCACATATTTGAAGCGTTCGCGCAAGCGGATAGCTCGACCACCCGGCGTTATGGGGGCACCGGCCTCGGGCTCACCATCGCGAAGCATTTTTGCCAAATGATGGGCGGGTCGATCGAGGTATCGAGCAAGCCAGGTGTTGGATCGAAATTCCGCTTCACTGCGCGCTTCGGAGTACAGAGATTGGGGGCCAGCTCTATCGAGAATACGAGTCGGCCTTGTGGTGGAATGCCGGTTCTTGTCGTCGCTGACAACGCCCTCAACCGCGAAATCCTAAACGATCAGTTGTCGGCTCGGAATGTTCCTGTCCATCAGGTGCGGACCGGTACGGCGGCCCTCGCCGTGCTGCGCGCTGCGGCACTCAGCCGGGACCCGTTCAGACTGGCGATTATCGACAATTCGCTGCCTGATATGAAGGTGATCGAGCTGGCGCAGACCATCAAGTCCGGGCCCGCAACCGCCGATTTCCAGGTCATCATGCTCACCTCGTTCAATCAAGATGTCGGCAAGATCGGGGAAGGTATGCTCAGACGCCTGTCGAAGCCGATCCGACAGTCGGCGTTGTGGGACTGCCTTGCCGGGGAGAATATCGAGGCGCCTCCAGCACCACCCTTTTCCGCTCAGACGGTGCCGGAGGATGCGGAGACAGGTGGGGTGTCGCCATCATCGAAAGCATCGGGTGCACGGTCGTGACCGCAGTCAATGGGTTACGCGCGCTCGACCGTCACGCGGCCGGCGAGTTTCATCTGATTTTCATGGATTGTCAGATGCCCGAAATGGACGGGTTCGACACTACGATCGAAATTCGTCAGCGCGAGGCTCTTTCGGGCCGACACACACCAATAATCGCATTGACGGCAAGCGTGGTGGAAGACGGTCGGGAGAGGTGCCTCGCAGTCGGCATGGACGACTACCTCGCAAAGCCATTCACCTTGGAACAGATGAAAGCGATGCTCACGACTTGGCTGAGCCCAGTTGGACAGCCGGCCCGACCAGAGTATTTATCGCCGCTCACGGCGTCGCCAGCGTCTTCCGACCCGATAGACGGGCGGGTATTGGAGGCGCTCCGGCAACTGCAAGGAGAGGGCCGGCCGGATATGGTTCGACAGGTGATCAGACTGTTTTTCAAGGGTGCAGTCGATCTCCTGAGGGATTTGGAGAATGGCGCCGCAACTGGTGATGCGGCGCTGCTCTACCGCGCCAGTCACGCGTTGAAATCGGCTAGCGCCAATGTCGGTGCTGTGATGCTGTCCACCCATTGCAAAGAACTGGAGGCGCTGGCGAGATCGGGAGCGGTCCCGGACGCGGCACATATGGTCAAGGCGATCCGCGAAGAGTATCGGACCGTGGAAGTCGGCCTCTCAGAGCGTCTCCTGGAAGTAGCCTGATCCCCCATGAATGACCAGCGTGCAGATCCGGTGGTCCTGCTCGACGACTACGAGACGGAACAGGTTTCTTCATCGGCAGCGCTCGGTGCTGTCGGGTTCGAAGTCGTCGAGGCCGAAGATGGCATAGCGGTGCCGGGGCCTTTGCTATTACGATGCCCGACATTGTCGCATCTCGCTCGATTTTCCCGCACCAGCTCCGAGCCACCAGAGATATTTGCAGCGCGAGCCATCGGATATCGCTGGCAAAGACCGGACGAGTCAGAGCGGTGCGAGGCGCGCGGCAAACGGCGGTCGCACGATAATCGCCCCTTTAATCGGTGCTCCGCCCGACCGACCGGCTTCGGTAATCAGGACGCTTTTTTGACGGAGCTCCGGGTAGCCAGGACACGAGCAGTAGATGGGGCGCCGGAACATGCTCGCGATGGAGAGCAAGAGAAACCTTAACGGGTGAGCGCGTGGATTACGCAGTCGGTGGGCAACGGCGTGCCGAACGCCGAGAAAAAGCGTGGCACGAACGAGGTTGTCAATGAATAATCCATATCTAGAAGTAATTTCTCTAGTCGAGCGTCTTCATCGTCAATTCCTGGAGGTGGTGAAGCTGGAGTTGGACGGGTTCGGGATTCACGACATTAATAACGTCCAGGCAATGATGCTTTTTAATATTGGTGATGCCGAAATGACGGTCGGCGAACTCACACTACGCGGGTGCTATCTCGGGTCGAACGTCTCCTACAACGTCAAGAAGATGGTCGAGAACGGGTATCTCGCGCACGAGCGCTCGGTGCACGACCGGCGCTCGATTCACGTTCGGTTGACCGAAAAAGGGATTAAATTGCGGGACAGCCTGAGTGTGATGCATCGGCGCCACGCGGAGATGCTGTCACAGGCCACTCTGAGCGCCGATGATCTTCAAGCCGCCGGTGTCACGCTTCGCCGGCTGGAGCGGTTCTGGATCCGCGCCGCCGACTTGGTCCAGCGGCCACCGCAATTCGCTGCCTGAACCCCGACCCGACCCTTCCGGTCAGCGGCCAAACTGAACCGCAGCGACGTCCGGGAGGCTAACCGCCTTATTCGTCTGCTGTGGTCTCGCCGGGAGCGGCCATCATGGCTTCGGCTACGAGGCCGGCATTGGCGCGAATCGCGTGCTCTATGGTTTCGCCGGTTTCGGGATGTTCCTTCAGATACGCCTTGGCATTCTCACGCCCCTGGCCAATGCGCTGGCCGTCATAGGAAAACCAGGAGCCGGACTTCTCGACGACGCTGGCCTGAACGCCGAGGTCGATCAACTCGCCGCGTTTCGAGACGCCCTCGCCATACATGATATCGAAATCGACGACCTTGAAAGGCGGTGCCATCTTGTTCTTGACGACCTTTACGCGCGTCTGGTTGCCGATCACTTGGTCGCGCTCCTTGATCGCACCGATGCGCCGGATATCGAGGCGGACCGAGGCATAGAATTTCAAGGCGTTGCCGCCGGTCGTGGTCTCCGGATTGCCGAACATCACACCGATCTTGTGGCGGATCTGATTGATAAAGATCACCATCGCGCGGGAACGGGAGATCGAGCCCGTCAGCTTGCGCAATGCCTTCGGCGCGCGGCACCAGGGCCGCCACCGAATCGATGACCAGCACGTCGATCGCGCCAGAACGGACGAGGGTGTCCGTGATCTCCAGCGCCTGCTCGCCGGCATCCGGCTGGGAGATCAACAAATCGTCTACATTGACGCCGAGCTTGCGGGCATAGGCCGGGTCGAGCGCGTGCTCGGCATCGATGAAGGCACAAGTCCCGCCGCCGCGCTGCGCCTCGGCGACGACGTGTAGCGCCAGGGTCGTCTTGCCTGAGCTTTCCGGGCCGTAGATCTCTATAACGCGGCCCCGTGGCAGCCCGCCGATGCCGAGCGCGATGTCGAGGCCCAGCGAGCCAGTGGAAATAACCTCTATATCCGCGGCGGCCTCGCGCGAGCCGAGCTTCATGATCGAACCCTTGCCAAACGCGCGTTCGATCTGTCCGAGCGCCGCGTCCAAAGCCCGCTGCTTGTCCATCGCTTCCTTGTCCAAGAGGCGCAATGCTGTCTGCAAGATCCCGTTCTCCCTTATTCCATACTCGATAAAGGCATGCAACGCGGCTTGAAGACGCAATGTACACTATTTGTTCACCAACCGCAATAGTGACGTACGCCCTTACGCGAGCCCAACGCCGATCACGTCCCTCACTTTAGTGGCGAGCTGCTTCAAGCTGAACGGCTTGGGCAGGAAATCGATGCCGCTGTCGCTGTCTAGACGTTGGCGGAACGCGTCCTCCGTATAACCAGAAATGAAGATTACCTTCATCTGAGGGTGGATCTGTCGCACTTTGCGGACGAGCCCGGGCCCATCCATGCGCGGCATTACGACGTCGGTAATCAGCAGATCGATCTGCTGTTCCGCATTGCGGATCAGATCGAGCGCGGCCTCGCCGCTTTTAGCCTCTATGACTTTGTAGCCCTTATTGCGCAGTGCGCGGGCACCAAAGATCCTCACGGGATCGTCGTCCTCGACGAGCATGATTGTATCCTGTCCCGTCAAGTCCTTTGCCATGACCGGCTCGGTAGCATCGGCCTGGGCGGGCAGCGCCCCGTCCGCCGCCTTGTAGAGCGGTAGGTAAATCTGAAAAATCGCACCGCGGCCGGGATCACTGCTTGCGAATACGAAACCGCCTGTTTGCTTGACG
>WNGK01006382.1_pt1 | contig 12403 bp, 11 predicted proteins | sample 5400601 | NCBI WGS metagenome assembly WNGK01 (sample SAMN13153376, study PRJNA577476) | soil metagenome | isolation source: 60 cm soil or saprolite under Garry oak tree replicate 1 | place: USA:California | collected 2016-06-15 | reverse complement strand
CGAGCGCGATAAGCTCGCCTGCGAGTACCGGTCCGGCCTGCCACACGGGGAAGCCTTCGGCGGCGATGAACAGCGCGATCGCGTAAGCGATCACCCAGCGGCCGCGCGCCGCGCGCAGGAACAGCAGGCACGCGAGGCCAAGCATCGCGAGGTCGTCGTAGTGGACGTAGGGGCTTGCGGCCAGGCCGCCGATGAGCGCGACGGCCAGCACCACGGCCGGGCCACGACGGCGCAGCCGGTAGGCGACCCCAACCGTCAACGCGGCGATCAGTCCCTCGACAACTCGAGCGGCCTGGAGGTTGTGGATCCAGCCCGCAAGCGTCTGGACCTGGTTCTCCGCGATCGTGGTGGCGAAGTTGAGCCGGTCCGCGTAGTCGGTGACACCCGACGGGCCGAGCACCGCCGCTGACGCGGCCGTGATCACCGCGAGCACGACGACCGACGATGCAAAAGCGCGCCACCTTCCGCTCACCAGGAGCACCACCGGCACCAGCAGCGCGAGCTGCGGTTTGAGCACCAGCACGCCGAGCACCGCGCCGGCCTCGACGTCACGCCCTCGCTGCAGCAGCGCGTAGCACGCGGCCACTCCAGCCGCGACGAAGAGTGCCGGCTGCCCGAGCTGCAGCCCGTAGATGATCGGGAGCCAGCCGATGGCCGCGACGAGAAAGATGACGCGCGCGCGGCCCGAGCCCGGCGCCGCGAGGTGCCAGGCGAGCACCAGCGCACCCACCAGAAGCGCGCTCCACAGCCAGTACGCGACCTGGTACGGCAGCAGCGTGAGCGGCGTCACCAGCCACGCGAGCGGCGGCGGGCTGACATAGCGCGCCAGCTGCGCGATCGTGATGTGCGAGCTGATCGCGTCGAGCTGCTCCTGCTGCAGGCGCAGGTCGTACAGGTGGGTCCAGCCGTGCGCGAGTCCGAGCCGCGCGGCAGCGTAATAGAAGGTGAAGTCGTTGTGGAAGTTGTCGCCGAGGTAGCTGGACACCCACAACCACAGGCTGTAGACCGCGCTCACGCCAGCCGCCGCGGCAGCGCCGGCGACGGCCAGGTTCCGCTTCATTCCCGCGGAAGGTTAAGTTACGGCAATGCAATATCGGCACCCTCTCCCCCGGGGGGAGAGGGATCAGGGGTGAGGACGAACCGTGGCTGTCGCCGGATTCGCGCCCCGGACGCTCGAGCTGAAGGACGGCACGAAGGTCCACGTCCGGCCCATCGAGCCCTCTGACGAACCGCTCCTGCACGAGGCGGTGGCGGCGATGTCCGAGCGCACGGTGTACTTCCGGTTCTTCACCCCGCTGAAGCGCATGCCCGACGCTCTGGCGCACCGGCTGGCGGTGGTCGACTACCACGACCGGTTCGCGATCGTCGCGACCATGCACCGGCCCAATGGCAAGGAAAGAATCATCGGCGTCGCGCGCTATGACCGCGCCTCCGGCACCGACGTGGCCGAGACCGCGGTCGCGGTGGTCGATGAGTTTCAGCGTCGCGGCCTGGGGAGGGCGCTGCTGACGATCCTCGGCAAGGTCGCGCGCGAGCACGGCATAAAGACGTTCTCGCTCATCGTCTTGCCCGAGAACCAGCAGATGCTCGGGCTGCTCCGCAAGATGGGCTGGATCCACCAGGCGCGGCTGGCCGGCGGTGTTTACGAGATCAGCTTCGACGTGCCGGAGTAGCTTCCGACCGAAGTCAGTTCAGGAACATTCCCAGCGGCTGATCGAAGTTATCGGCATGCCCCTTCAGGACGTCGATCACATCTGTGCCTTGGAGACGGCGCACGTCGTACTGACAGATCATCACGACCGGGTAGCGACGCACCAGGCTGTTGAGCATTTCCTCGAACCTGAGAAGGTCGGGGATGGAACCCAGCGTCTCGGCGTTCTGGGAGGCTTCACCCAGGACGCGAATCACCAGGTCACCTCGCCGCGTGAACGCGGCGAATGTGCGCTCGAACGTCTCGATGCCCTGGCTGTGGGTTTGGAACAATTCCAGCTCACGGAGCCTGCCCGTTTCCAGGGCCCGCTCGACCGCCACGCCCTCGGCTTTCAGCTCGTCCTCCAGCAGGCGGGCTGTCTGGCGGTTGGAGACGGTGACGCACGGCTGGCCGGCCGCGAGGCCGTCGCGCAGGAAGGGCACGCTCAGCCGGAGCCGGCCGCGGTCGCTCGTGGAGTAGGCGCTCAGATGGCTGTGGAGGGGGATCTCACGTCCCTCCAGGAGCACCGAGCTCGCTGACGGAGACGCGGCGGGCGGGCCGGTCGCCCTGAGCCTGAGCACCGCGGACCGGTCGAAGCGTCGCTCGCTGCGCCGGCCTACCCGATGTGACTGGAGGAAGCCGGAGTCGCTCCACCGACGGACCGACGCCTCGCTCACGCCAAGCAGCCTGGCCGCCTCACGGGTTCCGACGAAATCACCGCTCATACCTCTCATCATGAGCTAAATGCATATATAATGCAATCAGGTGTGGGACCTAGGGAGCCTGTGAACGTTCAGTCGTCGGCGCAGATTGTCAAGGACCTATCCTCCGCCTTGTTCGCCGAGGGCCAGGACGTCGAGACCGTCCTGAGGCTAGCCATCAAGACCCTCAGCCGCGTTCGCCACGGGACGTGGCTGGGGGTCGTCATGTGCGACGACATTGCGACCTCTCGGGTGGTGGTCGCCGATGACGCTGACCCGAAGATCGCCGAGTACATCAAGCGCTACATGGCGTCTCTGAAGAAGCCGGGGTACGCCCGGACCACGGGGTTGTCCCAGCGAGTGATCGACTCGGGCGAGCCGGTCCTGGTGCCAAACGTTCCCGCCGAGCGGTTCATGGAACACATGACGCCCGAGGCCCGCGAATGGATGGCCCGCGAGGCGCTGCCCGTTCCGGTTCACTCCGCCGACGTACTCATGGTGCCCATGCGCGCAAACGGTCGAATCGTGGGCACGCTTGGCCTGATCCAGTGGAACCCGCTCGACTCGATGGACGCCGATGATGTGCTGTGGATGCAGCCGATCGCCGACCGGATCGGCCTCGCCGTCGACAATGCGGAGAACCGGGCCTCGTCGGTGGTAAGGCTGGACAGACTTTCAGCCCTCCACAGGGTCGCCATTGCGCTCGCATCCAGCCAGGACCTGCGGCTGACGCTGGCGGTTGTCGCCGAGCAGGTCGCGGCCACGCTGCCCGCCGACGCGGTCGACTTGCTCGTGGTCGACGATGCGGCTCAAGAGATTCGCATCGCCGCGGCCGTGGGCTTTCACTCGACGTCGATGCCGGACTACCGATTGCCCGCGGCTCCGATTCTCCACGACCTGGCTGCGCTTGGCGAGCAGCCTCGCTTGTTGTCCGACGCGGATTGGATCGGACGCACGCAGCGTCGATCACTCTTCGCGCGTGAAGGCTTCCGCGGCCACGCTTCGGTCTGCCTGCTGGTCAGGGGCAAGCTCGTCGGCGTCCTGGAGGTGTTCCACCGGTCCGAGCTGGAGCCCGCTCCCGAGTCGCTCGACTTTCTGGACGCGATGGGCACGCACGCCGCGCTCGCGATCGACAACGTACAAACGCAGAATCGACTCGACCGCGCGACGCGAGCCCAAGCTGTGGTCCGGCAACCGCCGGCGGACATGGGCGTGCTGGACCGGCAGATCCTGGCCATGCTCTGCGAAGGGGCGACCAACGCCGAGATTGCAGACCAGGTTCACCTGAGCGTCCACACAGTCAAGTTCCACGTCCGTCGCCTGCGTGATCGGCTCGGTGCCGCCAACCGCACCGATCTCGCGCTCAAGGCCACCCGGCTGGGTTGGAATTAGCCGGAGGATCAAGAAAACTCCCCGATCGGCTAGTGAATCGATACCTGTGAGCCGTGGACAGCGTGGCCGCGGGCCATAACGTCGGAGATGCCCTTGACCGATGAGCCAGCACGAATCCTGGTCGTGGACGACGATCCGGCGAGCCTTGACCTCGTCACGACCTGGCTGCAATCGCATGGTTACTCGGTCTCCCAGGCCGCGGAAGGGAATCGAGCGGTCTCTTTAGGAACCGAAGAGAGATTTGACCTGGTGATCCTGGATGTGCATGTGCCGACCTACGACGGCATCGAGATCCTGCAGTTCCTGCGCAAGCGATACGTGCGCCCGCCGCTCAAGGTCATCGCACTGACGGGGGACTCAACGGAATCCGTACGAACACGGCTGACGCGCTACGGAATCGACAGCTACATGACAAAGCCGGTGGAGCTGAAGGCGCTGCTTGACGAGGTGCAGCGCCTCCTCGAGCAAGCCTAGGCGAGCTAGACCCGCTCGATCGTGAGCCGCGCGCCGACCCCGAGCAACTCGGTGTCCACGGCTCAGCTAGCCCAGCGGAACACCGTGCACATGTAATCGAACAGCACGCCCTCGGGCATGCCGTGAGCGAAGTGCGTCGTGTCGGCTGGATCGACCGCAAACACGACCACGGTGACCGAGCCTTTCGTGGCTGTGATTACGACGAACCTGACCGCCGCGGCCTTCGAGTTGGACCCGATCAGGTTGGCCGAGTAGACCTGCCCCAAGCCGTCCACGTCCCCGAGATGCGCGCCGCGGAGGCTCGAGACGAGCGTGACGCTCTGCCAGCTCGCGCTTGGCAGCGCGGAGACGACGCCCTGGATCACCTGGTCGGATGAACGGCCCGCCTTCATCCCCTCGACGCTTACGAGGCCGAGCTTTGTGCCGAGCGTCAGCCCGTTCGCGTCCTGGCTGCGGACGGTCCAGGTGTCGCTGTAGTCGACCTCGAACTTGAATGCGCTGCTGCGATAGGTCGCCGCCGCGGGGAGCGGCGTGATCAGTTTTGGGCTGCAGTTGGCGGTGCAGGGCGTGTGCGACCCCGACACCGCCCGGTACGCAAGGAAAGCGACGCCGATCGCGACTATGACCAGGATCACGACGAGGCCCGCCGCCACCGCGATCTGAGTGCTCCGAGCGCCGCCGATACGAGGCGCCTGCGGCTGCGCGTAGGGGTAGGCGTACTGCTGGTACGACGCGATCGACACGGGTGCGACCGGCGTGCGGCACACGCCGCAGAACGCTGCCCCCGGCGCCAGGGGAGCGCCGCACCGCGCGCAGAACTGCGCAGCCATCAGCTAGCGGCCTTCCCGGTACGTGTTGACCTGGGCGCGGCCGCGCGGGCGGCGCCGCAGTGCGGACAGAACTGCATGGTCGGCACGATGCGATGGCACTCGGGACACTGGGAGTCAGGCCCAATCTCGTGCGCGGGCCCCTCGGCCAGCAGCGCCTGGTGAATCACCTGGCGCACATAGAGCATCAGCGCGATCGCGGCGAGCGTCCACACGAGCACAAGGGCGATGAGCCCGGTGAGGGCGATCGTCAGCAGGCCGAGCAGCAGCTGGACGCCGTAGCCGACGAGGAGGGTGGCCGGTACGCTCACCTCCCGCGCGCGGTCCGACCGCCTGCGGTCGTAACGGCGCAGCCACACGGAGGCGGTGATCAAAGCGGTGGTGCTTGCGTTGACGAGCGAGACCAGGATGCCGAGACGCAGCAGGCGCAGCGCCCAGTCGACCGGATCTCCGCTGCCGACGATTGGCCCGCTGATCAGCGGCCATAGCGCCGTGAGCCCGCTGGCGAGCGAGAAGCCGAGCGCGGATGAGGCGCCGAACGTCAGTCCGTCGAGCGGCTCCCTGTATCCGCGGCGGCCGAAATACAGCGTCGCCGGACCGGCCAGCATCAGCGTCTGCGCAACCAGCGGGATGACGATTCCTTCGAGCAGCAGCGTCAAGCCTGTGTCGCCCGTCAGCCTGAGGTCAGAGGCCGCTCCGCCGACGACCGTGGTCAGTGCGAAGCCGAGGATCGCACCGGCGACCATGGTGGCTCCGATGAGGATCCAGGGCTCGTCTTGATAGATCTCGACCTCATACAGATAGAGGAGATACAGCGCGGGCAGCAGCGCGGTCGCCGCGGCGGTGGCGGGCGCGTAAAGGCTGAACGCGACCAGCAGCAGCACAAACGCGATGCCCGCCACCATCGCCCAGCGGAAGGGTCCTCCGCGCCGGTGCGGTAGATGCGGGAACAGGGTGCTGATCACGTTGAAGTGGACGACGGGCTCGTTCGGCATGGCCGCGAACGCGTGGCGGCGGCTCGTGTCCGCGGTCGCGAGGTGCGCGCCGCAGTGGCCGCAGAAGTCACCCTGGGGGACGCTGCTTTCGCAATGCGGGCACACGACCAACAGAGGTCCGCCGGGACCCGCGGTGCTCTCCCCGGCCCTGCGGCCGGGACCCCTGCGGCGATCTCCCCGACGACGGTTCGACTGCTTTTCGCTCATGCGCCGCCGCTCTTGAGGTAGGTGATCCACGCCGCCTCGAGCGCGGCCGCGTCCATGCTGCCCCAACCTGTCGCGAAGTCCCACCCTGGCCCGGCCTCATAAGCGAGGTTGTTGCCGGCGGTGATGTCGTGGAACGGCGGGGTGCTGAACTTCGACCGGTTCTCGCCCATCCAGTAAAGGGCCGGGTTGGCGAAGCCGACCTCGCGTATGCCCTTCGCCTTCAAGTCCTGGTTGATCAGCGCGATCACGGCCGCCCACAACGGAGTCGACGCGGATGTGCCTCCGGCCTGCGTGTCCCGGCCCCCGAGGACGATGTGATAGCCGGTGACCGGATCCGCGTCGGCGGATATGTCAGGCAGCTGTCTGTAACCGTGGCCGTTCGCATCCTGGACCGACTGCTGGTAGTTGGGAAGCGAGTACACCTGGCTGCGGCCGCCGCCGGTGCCGCTCTCGTCGATGGGGCTGCCCCACGCGTACTCCTGGAAGTAGGTGCCCTGCTTCGACTCGAACACGGTGGTGCCGCCCACCGCTGTCACGTTCGGCAGCGTGGACGGGAAGCTCGCGGCGGGATATTCGGACTGGCCGCATTCGTAGGCGCCGCTGTCGCCGGAGGCCACGAAATGCGACATGCCCTGCGCCTGCGCCTGCACCTCCATGCTCTGAAGCTGGTCGCGCAGCGACACGCTCGTGTCGGTCTCGCAGATGCCGAGGCTCTCGGAGATGATCGAGCCGAGGTGGTCGGTCACGAGCTGGCTGAACGCGCGGTTGTGGAACGCGAACGTCGGCGCCGCGAGATACACGACGAGCTTGGCGTTCGGCGCAATCTCGTGCGCGATCTCGAGGTCAAGCACGATCTCGCCTATCGGCGCCTCCGGCTTGCCCCATTTCGCGTCCTGCTTGACGGTCAGCACCTGGCTGAAGGGCGGCAGCCCGAACTCGATCGCGAACTTGTTGAGGTCGTTGATGTTGGCCTGCGGCAGCAGCTCGATCTCCGGGAACACGATCGTCTGCCCGGTGCCGTCGAGGTTCTTCTTGCGCAGGGCGCTGATGTTGTAGAAGTCCATGAGGTCTGTGGCCGTGAGGCCGCCGGGCTTCACGGCGTGTCCGTGCAGGCGGCGGTAGCTGTCGAGGCCGGCCACGTCGGTCACCGCCGTGGCCAGCGGGCCGGTGAGGTTGGGCGTGGCCAGCGCCGCGTAGAACGTCGAGCCGTCGGGCTCGCGGTAGTTGTCGATCTCGACGCCCAGCAGCGCGGCGGCGTTCGGCGCCGGGCCGTCCACGGCGATGAGCTGCGAGCCTGGCTCCCAGCTGGGCTCGAACCCGAACTCCCGAAGCTGCGCGATCGCGGCGTTCACCTGCGCCGGGTCAGGCCCGAACTGTGCCGCGTACTCGTCTGGCGAAACCGTGCGCCCGGACGCGAGCAGCGCATCGAGCCGAGCCTTCTGCCTGGTCTTGAGCGAGAAATTGAGGTTGACCTGCGTCGTCGCGCCGGCCGGACCGAGGTCGCGGGCGACGCGGATCGCGTCCGCCAGGGAGGGCCGAGGCGCGCTGGGCTTGCCGTTCAGGACGGCCGGCTTGCCGGCGGACGGGTTCGTCGCCGGCTGGCTGCAAGCGGGCGCGGCCAGCGCCAGGACGAGCAGGGCGGCCGCCAGAGCTGATCTCACGGGAACGTAGCTTCCCAGACAGTGGTGTCGAATGTAACCTCGAAACCGAGCTCCGAATACAGGTCGGGGGCCCGGTGCTCGTTCTTGCCGTCCACGTAGAGGGAGGCGGTGACGGCGCCGGCCGCCTTCAGCCGGGCCAGCGACTCCGTCACGAGCCACCTGGCCAGCCCGCGCCGGCGGTGGCGGGGCAGCGTCCCCACCGAGCCGACGAGACCGACCGGCTGCGGGCGAAGGTCAACCTCGTACTCCTCGATCTCGCAGAGCGTGATGGCGGCCGGCTTGCCGGCGCCGTCGGCGGCCATCAGCTCGAGGTCGGGCCACCGCCCAAGCCGGAGCTCCTCGACCGTCCGGTTCGTGTGACGCCAGTGATCCGCGAACGAGCCGTTGAACGTGTCCACCCACGCGCCGGGCGGCACGCTCGCAGAGTCGAGCAGGCGGTAGCCGTCGACCGGCGCCACTGGCGGGAGAGGAGCATCCAGGGTGCGGTCCATCCGCCACCACGGACGCACCGGCTGCAGCCCGGCGCTGCTGAGCCACTCCGCGGTGCCCCGCGCCCGCCAGACCTGGGCGGCGTGCGCGCCGGCCGCGCGCGAAAGGCCGAGGCCCCAGCCGATGAGCGTCTGCAGGAGCTCGTCATCAACGTCCGGCGTCACCGCGGCTTCGACCCGCGCGACCGTCGTGTCCTCGGCCTGGCGTCGCATCACCAGGACCGCGCCGCGCATGCCGCCCGCGTCGTCCTCGACGCGCGAGCACGCCTCCCAGTCGAAGCCCGAGAGCATGCGCTGCAAGAACCTGCCGTGGGGCGCCGAGTCGCGCCGCCCGGCCAGCACCTCGTGCTCCCAGAGCCGCACCATCGCGGGAAGGTCCTCGACGCGACCGGGCCTCATGTGGTGGCTCGGGCCACCACCTCGCGCACCTCGGGCACCGCCTCGCGAATCCTGGCCTCGAGGTCGGTCTCGACCTGGTGCGCTTGCTCGAGCGTCACGTCACCGGCGAGCACCGCGACCACGTGCGCGTAGATGTGCCCGTGGCGGTCGCTCAGCTCGACGTCCACGCCCTTGTGTACCTCCGGATGCGACTCCACCACCTCTTTGATACGAGCCGTGAGCTGGGCTCGTCGCTCGGTGACGTCGTGCCCGGCGACCACGGTCGGCTCCAGCGGCTCGAGGTGGATGTCGATGCGCGACGCCTCGGGGAACTCCTGGCGGAGCTTGCGCTCGAACTGCGCGCTGGCCTCGGCCGCGTTGGCGAGGCTCATGTCCCCGCGCAGCTTGGCGTGCATGCTCAGGTGCAGCGAGCCGTCGCTCTCGCGCTCGACCGTGACGTTGTGCAGGTCGCGGATGCCGCCGTCGCGCGCCGCCGTGGCATGGATGCGCTCGACCAGGTCGCTCGATCGCGCCTGGCCCTCGACGAGCACGGTGAGGTCGAGCTTGGGAACGGCCGCGCGCGCGACCCGCTTGATCTCATCGATCATCGCGCCCGCGGCCTCGACCGAGAGCATACGGCGCGTGGCGACGCTTGCGTCGCCGAGCAGGTTCGGGCCGCTCCGACGCACGCGCACGGAGCGCACCTCGCGCACGCCGTTGACGCGCAGGATCGCCTCACGCAGCTTCGCCTCGGCGCCGGCCGGCGCGCGGTCGATGAGGATGTCGCCGGAGCGCCAGATCAGCATCACCGCGGCGCGCGCGATGATGACCGCCACCAGCAGCGCGGCGGCAGAGTCCGCCCACGCAAAACCCGCGCGCACGCCGGCAAGGCCGGCCAGCACTCCGACCGTGGCGATCACGTCTGAAAGCCGGTTCGTCGCGTCCGCCTGCAGCGCCTCGCTGTCCGCGAGCCTGCCCACGCGTCGAAGCACACCGGCGCGTCCCGCCTCGACCACCAGCGTCGCGATCAGAAGGACGAACGCGTACCACGCGGGGTCGACCACCGCGCCCTCGACGGTGAGCCGCCGCAGCGCCTCGAACGCGATGCCAACCGCGGTGATCACGAGCAGCACGCCCTCGGCGAACGCGGCCAGATTTTCCGCGCGCCCGTGCCCGTAGGGGTGCTCGGTGTCGGCAGGCTTGCGCGCAGTGCGCACCGCGACCAGCGCGAACCCGCTCGCGACGACGTCGACCAGCGAGTGGACGGAGTCGCTGATGATGCCGAGGCTGCCCGTCAGCAGGCCGACGACGAGCTTCGCGAGGAGGATGGCGACGCCGACAGCGACCGAGACGGCCGCCACCAGCTGCGGCCGGCGGCCGAGGGATTCCATGTCTGCTAGTTGAGCATCGAAGCCGTGGCCAGCAGCTGCTGCTCGGAGCCGAGCGCGATGATGAGGTCGCCTTCCGCCAGGCGCAGGTCCGCGTTGGGGTTGACATGGAGCGTGCCGTCGCGGCGGCGCACCGCGAGCAGCTTCGCGCCGGATGAATCGAGCAGGCCGGAGTCCGCAAGCGTCTTGCCGATGGCCTTGGTCTGGGGCTGGATCAGCACCTCCTCCAGTCCGATGTCGGACTCGCCGTGGTGCAGCGTGTCGAGCACGTCGACCATCGCGGGATGCACGGCGAGCTCCGCCATCAGGTGGCCCGCCATGCGGTACGGCGAGATCACCCGGTCGGCGCCCGCGAGCTCCAGGCGCCTTATCGACTCCGGGTATCCGGCGCGGGCGATGATGTACAGCTTCGGGTTCAGCGCCCGTGCCGCAAGCACGATGTAGACCGCGCGTTCGTCGCTATCCACCGCCGAGATGAGACCGCGTGCGCGATCGATGCCGGCGGTGTGCAGGATGTCCTCGCTCGCGGCGTCGCCTTCGATATAGAGCCTGTCCTCCTTTTGCAGACGGCCGAGGGCTTCCTCGGTGCGGTCGATGATCACGTACCGCACCTTGTGGTCGTCGAACTCGACCACGACCTCGGTGCCGATGCGTCCGTAGCCGCACACGATGAAGTGGTCGCGGAGCTCCTGCAGCGTGCGCTCCATCTGCCTCTGTCTCCTGAACATGCCGAAGGCGTTTTCGGCGAGCGTCTCGGCGAAGACGCCGAAACCGAACAGCATCGTACCTACCCCGACCACGATCAGCACCGAGCTGAAGGCGCGGCCGGCGACCGACTGCGGATGCACCTCGCCGTAGCCGACCGTGCTGATGGTGATGATCGTCATGAAGAACGCGTCGAACAGGCTCCAGCGCTCGATGAGCACGTAGCCGCTGACGCCGAACGCGATCACGATCGCGAGCAGCACCGCGGGCAGGCGAAACCGCAGCAGCGGGTTCTGCACGTGGCCCCGCATCAGGACCCGGCCTTGCTGCTGCGCCGGCGCTTGTCCATCTTCTCGACGGCGCGCCAGTGCGCGGGCGCCGCCCACGTGCGGGCGAATTCGGCGATGGCCTTCTCCGCGAGCTCGGGGTTGCGCTGCGGCCGCACCGAGTCGACGGATCGCTTGATCCCGGCCACTGCGGCGGGGGGCGCGGCCGCGATGCCTTCCGCCAGCTCGTGCACGCGTGCGTCGAAGCGATCGCTCGGCACCACCTCCTCGACCAGGCCCGCGTGCATGGCCTCCTCCGCGGTGAGCGCCTTGCCGGTGAGCAAGATGTGCAGGGCGCGGGCGCGGCCGACCAGCGCTGCCAGACGTTCGGGCGCGCCCCAGGCCGGGATGAGGCCGAGGTTCACCTGCGGGAAGCCGATGCGCGCGTGGGCCGCGGCGATGCGGAAATCGCACGCTAGCGCGAGCTCCGCCCCGCCGCCGAGCGCGTCGCCGTTGAGGGCGGCAATGACGGGCATGCGCAGCATGTTCAGGCGATCGAGCGTGGTGCGCATCGTGCGCGCCATCTGCGCGGCCCGCTCGGCGGAGCGCATGTGCTCGAGCTCCTTCAGGTCGCCGCCTGCGCAGAACGCCTTGTCGCCGGCGCCGCGGATGACGAGCACGCGCGCGCGCTTCGATCCCGCCTCGTCGAGCGCAAGCCCGAGCGCGCGCATGCTGGCAAGGTTCAGCGCGTTGCGGGCCTGGGGCCGGTCGATGGCGAGCGTGGCCACGCCGCCCTGGACCTGGAGGCGGATGCCCTCCAACGCTCGCGTCGCATGGGCGGCCGGACTTGTTCCGGCCGCGACTTTGTTCTTGTTGCCAGCCAATCGTGGCTGGGCGTTACCTTTCAAGAAGGTTCTACCTTGAGGGAAAAAGAGCGCCAGCCCTTCTGACGCGGCTAATTCTGCGAACGGCGCTGAGGGCTGGGTCGCGGCGCAGCCGCGCGATGAGGGAAAACCGTAGGTTGTCCCTCATATTTCTATCCGCCGCCGCCGGGTCCCTCGAGGCCGGGCTTCGTCATCTTGCCGAGGTCGAGCACCTTGGTCAGCGTCGATTCCGACACTCCGCGGCCGCGCGCGAGCTGGCGGATCGAGCGCCCGGTGCGGATCGATTCCTTCGCGATCTTCGCCGCCTCGTCGTAACCGATGACCGGGTTGAGCGCGGTGGCCAGCAT
>WNGK01007183.1_pt1 | contig 12406 bp, 10 predicted proteins | sample 5400601 | NCBI WGS metagenome assembly WNGK01 (sample SAMN13153376, study PRJNA577476) | soil metagenome | isolation source: 60 cm soil or saprolite under Garry oak tree replicate 1 | place: USA:California | collected 2016-06-15 | reverse complement strand
TCACCTGTACGGACTGCGGTGACGACATCGGACGGTGGGGCGACGTGAGAGTGGGCATTCTTGACGTTGCCAAGAAGAAACCCGCTGTGAAGCCGGCGGCTGTGGGGCGGGCTTTGGCCTACAAAGCAGGGACTCACATCTGGTGATTTTGGAAAAAGTGAGGGCCGCTGCGAGGTCTTGCAGCGGCCCGATTGCTATTTATTTGTGCCTTGGTCTCGATGGAAAACCGATTCTGGTTTTGTGATCCTTCTCGCAAACGCCGACGCGGCGGCGACGACGACGTGCAGTACGCGTGTGAATCTTATGCGCGACCTTCGGGAGATGTCAGTCATAGATTTTTGCGCGAGGTTGAAAGGAGGAGGCGGGAACACGTCTCTGACTCAGTTATCCGAGCAGTCATTTTGCGAACTTGGGATGAAGGGTTGCAAGCGTATCCAGAAGAACTGCGCAACAGGCCTTTGCACGCTCCTCCGTCAATGAATTCTCGTCTTCTACCCATGGCCGCAAATGCTCGATGGCCCTAGTGCTAACCTCGAAGTCCCGTTCGCTTCGCATTGCGACACTAGAACCATTCGAGTTCTCGGAGAGCTTGCAATCACGCTCCCAGTGAAGGATCGAAACGATCTGCCGGAGGGCTTTGTAGATAGCGGCTAGGAAAGACAAGGCAAAGCAGGCGAACAGTCCGGCACTGATGCTGTTCCACCAAAATCCAAAGGCTATGGCTCCCGCAAATACCGCGACAGGTGGAATCGCGTCGTGAATCCATTTGGCAGACAGATCAAAAACCATGACCTTCTTGGCCTTTTTAGCCGAAGACGTAATCCATTGGTGCATCTGGGTCGCGAAGGGCCTAATCCAACCTTGGATGTTGGTGGCAAGGGATGGTCGTATTCCTATGTTCGTGTGCATTTTTTAACGCCCCGCTCTCTACCCGCGATTCTAAGGTAGGTCTTGTGTTAGCCGACGTAACCAAAGGCCATTGTCAAACTCGACCCGGGTACCTTCCTTATGCGGCGCATGTTGTAGGCATCTGGTGGCTTGCAGGCGGGAGAGAATTCCTAAAGGTCGTGCGCTGCAGTTTTCCCCATTTGTATAACTATCCCCAAAGCGCGATTGACCGCACCCCATGCTGACCTAACATCCCGCAGAGGACTTGTCGGGGTCTCGCCAGCAGTGGGGCCAGCATGCTTGGGCAGGCATTTCGCATTACCGGATCCCGGTCTCGCGGGGGCGCGCGACCGGGAATCGGAGGCAAGAACCTCTACCTACGCTACAACGAGCGGAGGAAGTTCAAGATATCCTGCTGCTGCGACGGGCTGAGCGCGTGGAAATTGTTGATTACCCCGTTGGCCTCCGAGCTACATTTCAGGGGGTGGAAGCGATCGTGATTTCGATCATGGATTTTGCCATTACAGTCGGCATGCGCCTCGATGGCCTGCAATACGTCGGCGGTGCGTCCGTCATGCAGGAAAAACAGGCGCTGGCCGAGGCCCCACAGTGGCGCAGTGCGGAACTGATCCGGACCCGCCGCCCCTTGGTTGATACCGTCCGCCAAACCCGAGCCCATGTGATGGAGGGCAAAATCGGAGAAAGGGTGATAAGTCACCCCGCCCATGCTCGTGAAGATAGAGGCACCTGTAGTCAGCGAGGGTGAGTGACATAGGGCACAACCGATACTGCTGAACAGAGTCAAACCGTTCAACGTGGAAGTTGTCTGGGGACTTGGCGTCGGTGGCGCCGACAGGCGGATGAAGGCGGCGAAGTTCGCCGTGTCGGAGAGCATTTCCGATGCCGTACCTATCGCGGTGCCGTTGTTCGGGCTGGCGCTGTTGCCATTGATGAGGTTGGTCGAGTCTTCCGGCATTTCATTAAACACGCAGCCGGGAATCGCGGATCGCTCGTTCGGGAATAACTCGTTAGTTACACCTTGCTCGACGTTATAAGCTTCGCCAGCGAAGGTCAGCAGCGACTTGTTCTGGGCCTTCCAGCCGAAGCGGGTGATCGTGTTGTCGTTGCCATTGGTGTTGAAACTGCCACCGATGCCGAGCCTGGACCTTGCGGTCTGTGTGGCAGCTAGGTTGGCCCGCAGAGTGACATCGGACGTGTTCTCTACTAAACCCAATCCGAAGAGCGGGGTGGGGATGCGGAAAATTACGTTGTCGTTGGCAAGCTGCAGGGCGAAGTCCGGCTGGGCAAGAGTGCAACCTACGGCATCCGTTCGGCCGGTGATGGTGTACAAATCATGAACGCTACCATCCGGCGAGCCGTCGGGATTCCGGATAAACCGTGCTTCACGCACTGGGCCGCTGGCGGTGACGAACGAGGGGACCGAATTCATAGCGCCATCTAAGTTTGCGAGCGCTACCTGCGGGTTGGGAATCGGGTTCTGCGGACTGGCCAAGCCGGGGCTGCTGCCGCCGATGGCCGGCTGGGCATGGCACATCGTACAGCTGTTCCCATTGAATGTCGGCCCTAATCCCCCACTATCCTCGCCTGGTATGTCTCCCGATACGGACTGTACTTCTTGGAACCGCAGAAACGCCTGGTTAAAGAAAGCCTGCTCGTTAGCATTCAGGGTGGGGAAAGCGCCGCCGGCCCCCTGCAAGTCGCCACGCGGCCCGAGGTCGTGTTGAGCCTGGAGCGCTCCAGTACTCAGAATCGCCGGCAAAACGAGACACAAGACTACAGCGAGCAACTTCGACTGCTTCATTCGCACCTCCCCGCGAAGCAAGACACAGTCCACGTGAAGCCGTTTTTTTTTCTTTACTGGGAGGAGCGGCGCGCGGTTCGTACAACCGCTGGGTTCGAGAAAAAGGTTAAGACGAAACTAGGTCCGAATCAGGAAGGAGTCAAGATATCCAGAAGGACAGATCGGCTTGTCCAAAAGGCCAGCCCGGCGTGGGATTTTCCACTCGCAGGTTTTACCGGAGGTCTGGGTCGCGGATCTTGCGTAAGTTGTGAAGGGCAAAGGCGCGCTCCCCGACGCGCCTTTGGTGATGGTAGGTTGCTTTTGTGTCGTTACCTAGGCTGCGGCCGCCACCGCGCCGGCCGAAGGCGAAGAGGTGGTTCCGCTATCGCTCGCCAGCATCGAGATTCGCCGCTATCTCAGCCAGCCTGTCGTCGCCAGAAAACCGGTCGGCTACAACCGCGAATTTCTTGATTCGTACAGGCCCAACGTGAGCGCTTATCTGTCGCCGGCGGAACACGCGCATCTGGCGGAAGTGGGCCGGCCGAATTTCGCGGATCAGGCGGCGGGGACCTATGCGAAACAAATTCTCAACCGGCTGCTGATCGATCTCTCCTGGAACTCAAGCCGCCTTGAGGGAAATACATATTCGCTCCTCGATACGAAGCGCCTGATCGAGTTCGGGGAGGAAGCCGCAGGCCGGGACCGCTTGGAAGCCCAGATGATCGTCAACCACAAGGACGCCATCGCGTTCCTCGTCGGCGCGGCCGAGGACATCGGCTTCAACCGCTATACAATCCTCAATCTTCACGGCATCCTCGCGCACAACCTCCTGCCGGATGAGGGCGCGGCCGGGCGCCTGCGGCACATCGGGGTCGGCATCGAGAAATCGACTTTCCATCCGCTCGAACTGCCGCAGCGCATTGAGGAGTGCTTCAACCAGCTGCTCGCGACAGCAGCGGCGATCGAAGATCCCTTCGAGCAGGCATTGTTCGTGATGGTGCAGTTGCCGTACCTGCAGCCGTTCGATGATGTCAAGAAGCGCGTGTCGCGCCTTGCGGCGAACATCCCGTTCATCAAGCAAAATTTGTCGCCGCTGTCTTTCACTGACGTTCCGCGCTCCCTTTACACGGATGCCATCCTGGGTGTCTACGAGTTGAACAAGGTTGACCTTCTAAAAGACGTTTTCATCTGGGCCTATCAGCGGTCTGCCGCACGTTATGTAGCGGTCAGGCAATCTCTCGGCGAGCCCGATCCCTTCAGGTTCAAACACAGCGCCGCCCTGAAGCAGGTCGTGGGCGACGTGATTCGGGGGAAGATGGACAGAAAGGGGGCGGCGGCGCACATTGCGTCGTGGGCGGAGAAGAACATCGCGGAGCCGGAGCGCGAGCGTTTCAGGGAAATGGCCGAGAACGAGCTCCTGAGCTGCACGAAGGAAACTTCGCCCGGTACCAGATCAGGCCGAGCGAATTTTCGGATTGGCAACAGACCTGGGGCGCTGAAGCGGCGCCGCTTGCCTAGACAACTGGCCGTTGTTGTCGATCGTGACCTCCGCTACTCTGTAGAGAACGTCTTATAACGCCAACGCAGGAATTTTGCACGATGCTTCGTCCGGGAGAAGTACCTGGCCGCGCCATTGCGGTCTTTCCATTTTTGAAGACAAGAGCCCCGATCACTCTGGGTGATCTTGCTTTTCGTTCAACGGATGACACAACCGGTCTGGACGAACAAGATGCCGCTCACGTCCGTGAAATTGCAGACATGCTTTACCTGCAGGACGATCTTCGGATTGCCTCCGCCGCATACGCAATCCTGCCGGCGATTGATCTGGATAAGGATGAGGTCGAATCGGCGGTGGCGGAATTAGAACGAATTCAGGCGGTCGTTGGGTTCTGCTACAGCCATCCGCACCCGACATTCGGAAAGCCGTTCTTCTCGTTCGAACAGGCAAGTCTGGTGATCTTCAGCCCGGAGCCGGTATCTATATTTATGGTCCGCCCGGATCATCACGTGATCGCGACGGGCGCGCAGGAGCAGCTGAAGCAGGATGAGTGGCATCGCGTGCCCGGCTATTACGGTCGATACAACTTTCTTCATCCATTGTGGGTGGTGAAGAATTCACGCCTGTATCCTCCGGTGCCGCACATTGTGCTGAATCAAAGTCAGGATCTTGCTTATGACCTAGGGAGTTGTTTTCAATCGCAGCGCTATCGTTTGCTTCCTGAACTGCTGAGGGAAAAGAGGACGCCGGCTGAGGAGCGGGTGTTGAAAGCCGTGCGCTGGTTCAATCGTGCCAACAGCCTCCACGGTGATGAACACGGCGCCATCCTCGATCTCTCGGTTGCCTTCGAGACGCTTCTGGGCCTGCCGCGGGATTCCAAAACCGATCGCTTTGTCGACGCCGTGTCCCTGCTGCTCGGCCGCGTCGAGCGGCTGGATAGCTGGGCAGAGCAGTTTTATGAGGTCCGCTCCGATGTGGCGCATGAAGGCGAGACGAAGCGGTTGCACTTTGCCCCGCAGCGAAAAAAGGGACAAGAAGACAGTGTCCTGTACCAGCCTCACCTGGTTTACGGGCGGCAGATTTTCCAGCTTTGTGTGGGCGCGATTCTTTTCGGCGCGAGTCTGGCCGATGACGCCGGAATCGCTGAGAAGTTCGTCACAAACGAAGAACGCCTGCGATTTATCTGTAAGACTCTCGATGACGAAATCTTGCCGGTTTCCAACCGCTTCAAAGCGATCGCGCAGACCGTGGCGCTGATCGATAATTATCGTTTCGTCGCTGAAAGAGGTCTTTTGATCCGGACCTTGGTGGGAGCCGTACAAAGCGCAGCGCGAGCGCTCCTGATCTCCGGGGAAGCCTTGGACCCCGTGCTGAAGAGCCACATTGAGGCTCTCGCCAATTCGTTGCGCTGCGCAGATTCCTACGAAGCACTTGACGCATTAAGAAATTTGCACGACCTGAAGACGCCACCTCCGGCAGACTGGGATTCGCCCGAGGCAATCACGCGGCGGCTCCTCGACGCGGTCTGGCACTACACATACATGCACTATTTCTGGCTGGCGGAACAGCGCAAGAATAAAGGCGCGCGGGCATAGGCAGGGCAGCATGGCATTCAAAGGATTATTCATTGGCATCGATCGCTACTCGTCGCCGGAAGTTAACTGGCTGAGTTGCGCAAGTCGCGATGCGACCGCGCTCCATGCGCTTTTTACGGATACTCTCGGCGGCGAAACAGCTTTACTTACAGACGGAGAGGCAACGACAGCTGAGATCGGCGCGCATTTCGAGCGGCTTGCCGCGAGCGATCCAGAAGATGTGGTAGTCATCTGTTTTTCCGGCCATGGTACTGAGACGCATGAGCTCGTAACGCATGACACCGATCCCTATGATCTTGCGGCAACGACGATTCCGCTCACCACGGTCGGCGACTGGTGCGCCCGCATTCCGGCGCAGCGGCTGCTTATCGTACTCGATTGTTGCTTTTCCGGTGGCATGGGCGCGAAAGCGTTGCAGGTCGAGGGATTCCCGCGGGACATTCAGTCCGTTGACGGCAAGCTGAACCAAATCAGCGGACAGGGCAGGGTCGTCCTTACCGCCTCGGGTCCCACACAAAAAGCGTGGGAGAGTCCGCGTGTCGGCCATGGATTTCTCACTCTGCATTTGCTCGAAGCGCTGCAGGGACCGGAAGAGATTTGTGAAGGCGGCCGCATCGGCGTTCTGCGGCTTCTGGATTACGTTACGCGCCGGGTCGTTGATGCCGCCGGCCAAATCCGGAGAGAACAGCATCCGTCTGTTCGTGGAACATTTGACGGAGAGTTCACATGGCCGGTGCTGGCTCCTGGCCCGATATATCAAGCCGCATTTCCCGATCGGGGCCGGCCCATCGCCATTGCTGACATCGCAAGCCTCGGCGCTTTCGGCTTTCCGGAAGGGGTCATCGCGGCTTGGGCCGGGGATATTCCGAACCTCAATCAGCTCCAGCTTGATGCTATCAACGACTATGGCGTTCTTCGCGGTGAACACGTTGTGGCATCCGCGCCCACGTCATCGGGAAAGACCATGCTCGGTGAACTCGCCGCCGTCCGTGGAGCGCTCGACAGGCGACGTGCGCTGTTTCTGATGCCGTTGAAGGCGCTCGTTAATGATAAGTTGCGGCAATTTCAGCGCGTTTACGGCCCTTTCGGCATACGGACAATCGAGGCAACGGGTGAAACGGATGATATCAGCCCATTGCTGCGCGGCCGCTATGACATTGCTCTCCTGACCTATGAAAAATTCGCGGCGATCGCGCTCACACACCCCTACATCCTTGAGCAGGTCGGGACCATTGTGATTGATGAAGTGCAGATGATCGCGGATGAAAGCCGCGGAGCCAATCTGGAATTCATTCTGACGCTGTTGCGCATGAAACGGAGGGACGGTCTGGAGCCACAGTTGATCGCCCTCTCTGCCGTTATTGGGGACACGAATGGACTGGAACGGTGGCTCGGCGGCCGGCTACTGCGTCGTACTGAGAGGCCCGTACCGTTAGACGAAGGCGTACTTGGTTATGACGGTCATTTTCACTATCTCGATGGCGACACCGGGCAGGAGCGCATCGAGGAGCGATTCATCAGACCTTTGTACGGCGAGGGGAAGCATCGCGATTGGGTGATCCCGCTGGTCCGAAGGCTGGTCCAGGAAGGCAAACAGGTCATTGTTTTTCGAGAGACCACCGGTGAGACGAGGCATGGAGCGTCATATCTCGCCGAGGCGCTTGGATTGCCATCCTCTGACGAAGCACTGGCCGACTTGCCTGCCGGCGATCCGTCTCAGGCATCGGGTCAGCTGCGGCAGGTTCTTGCCCACGGCGTTGCGTTTCACAACTCACATCTCGACCGGGAGGAGCGGCGTGTCGTCGAGGAACATTTCCGTCGCCGCGATACGCGTTTGAGAGTCATCGTGGCGACCACGACGCTTGCGATGGGCGTCAATACGCCGGCCTCTGCCGTCGTAATCGTTGGTCTTGAACATCCGGGGCCGCAGCCATACAGCGTTGCCGAGTACAAGAATCTGGTCGGGCGTGCGGGCCGCCTTGGGTACTCAGAGCGAGGCGCATCGTACCTCATTGCAACGAATGCAAACGAAGAACATCATTACTGGCGCTATGTTTCCGGTGCTCCCGAGAATTTGGTTTCGCGCTTTCTCAATGCCGATCCACGTACCCTGATCATCCGCGTGCTGGTGGCGGCGGGCAGGCTGTCGGGCGGAGTAACAGGTGAGGAGATTATCGCTTTTCTCGAATCCAGCTTCGGCGTGTTCCAGATGCAGCAGGCGGGCAATGCTGCTGGATGGGACCGCCACAGACTTGAGCGTGGGCTCGATGATCTCGCCCGGCACGGTCTTATCGAGCGGGATGAAGCTGCGAATTTCCACCTTACACCACTTGGCCGACTTGCGGGGCAAAGTGCTGTGGAAGTAGAGACGCTCATTCGGGCGGTTGCTTGCCTGCGGGCTGTGAGGGCTGACGAGATTACTGATCCGGCCTTGATTGCGATCGCGCAGACCAGTGTCGAACTGGACGGAGTCTATTTCCCTCTAAACAAGAAGAGTAAACACAAGGAGCCGCAGCACTGGGTGCAGCAACTGAGGAATCAGGGTGTTTCTCATCTCATCCTGGGCCATTTTGGTCGCAATGTGACAGAGGCGGCGAAGGATACGGCGCGAGCCAAGAAAGCTGTGGTGTGTCTTTACTATGTGTCCGGAATGGGCATGGAGGAGATTGAGCGCGCGATCAGCCAGTTCAGCGGCGCTTTTGACGGTTCGGCCGGTCCCATCCGATCGGTCACAAGTCGTACATGCGATGTTGTTCCGATGATTGCCCGCGCAGCCGAGCTTCTTCATGCAGGACTGGATCTTGAAGAGCGTGTGGCGCGACTGCTTGTCCGCCTGGACCTTGGAATCCAGGGACCCGCGGTCGATCTCGCGCGGTTCACACAGCGTGCTCTTGGCCGCGCCGATTACCGGCGACTATGCGAAGGGCGGCTCACTACCCGAGAAGCGTTGGTAGCCGCTGAGGACCGTCTGCTATTGCCTCTGCTCGGCAACGATAATCGGAAGCTTGTGGCCCTGCGCTATGCTCTGCAGCAATGGCGAAGCGAGCGCGGCGGTCCGGCACCACTGGCGCTGCCTGCGTATCAGCAGTAAGGCAACGAATTCTTGCAGCGACATGTTAACTGAACTGATTTTTCGGAAAAATGCTTATCGCATAGAACACTCTTGTCACACACATCTTCAAGGACGGGTCTGCGGCCAGCTTCATCAAACGCTTCTGCGCGGGGGGTAAGTTTCCTAAAGCACGGAATGGCGGGGGAGCCGGGAGGACGGACGTAATGCCGAAGCAGAAGGCCGAAGCTTGCCGCCGGGCGCGGCCAGGCGTTTGTTGCCGCCAAGCGACGCGGTGCCCGGAAAATGAGGGGAAGAAAAGGAGCGCTGCGAAATCGAACCTCTTCCGCGAATAATCAAATGCCGCAGAAGGTCCAGCAGCATGATCTCCAGAAGCACAGATCCCTTCGCTAAAATCTGCGCGCCAAAGCGGTGATTTGATGTGCGATCGGCGTCTGTTATGAAATAAGCGAAGGTGAATACAACGATGCTTTCAGACGACGCTGAATTTCATGAGGAGCTCATGCCGGGGGATGAGTGGGACGAATTCCGGGAAGATGACGGCGATCCTGTCGGCATTGACGAGCTAAAAGCGCTATACCTCGCGGACATGCCGGGGGATGTGTCATCCGCGTTCTGGATGACTATTTCCCGGAGACGACAATCCACCGCGAAGGCGAGACTATAATCTGCCTGATCGAAGAACATCTTTACACAAAATACTGGGAGCACAAATTCCCGGCCTACGCTTTCGCCGAAGCGATGGAGCGCGCGGTCCGGCGGCTCGCGCGGGAAGGCCATCCGCTCGCGAATCCAACACGCGATGATGAAGACGTTCATATCTTCGTGCGGTGGGAGCTGCGCTTGCCACGCGAATCCAAACCGGACGCCGTGGTGGAATCGATCAAAGGCAGCGTTCGATCTTGTTTACAAGCGCGCTGATTCGATTCTTGAAAATTCAGATTCGATACTGATCCTAGGCAAGGACAGCGCCGGGCCTGCGCTTGATCGCCTGAAGAGCATCGCGGCCAGGCTGGAAGGACTCGGCTACTACACGTACATCATCAAGGAACAGCCGGACAAAACGGACGAGAGTGTCATCCAGAAAGTTCTTCGTTATGCGCTGTCGGCGAAATTCGTCGTGATCGAAAACAGCGAAGCGTCCGGCCACCTTTATGAGATTCCTCATGTGGCGAAGGCAGCAGAGTGCGTGACAGTGGTGCTGCAGGAGGAAGGCAAAGGGGCGACGTGGATGTTCGAAGATGCTTATGCGAAGCACAGGCATTGGCGGAGATTTACGTTTAGGGAAGGCGAACTGCCCGAAGCTGTCGAACAAGCGGCTGCATGGGCGGAAAAATTTGTAAGCGAATTTGCGGCATTCCAAGAGGCGAATTTGCCGTGGCTCAAAAAGTAAGCTGCCTCATCGGCGCAGAATATTGATCTCGCTCAGCTTCTGGAGCATCGTGGCCACAGCTTCGAGGTATTCCGTTAGGGATTTGTGGAGCTCCGAGAAGCGGTATTGGACAGGCGGCCGCGCGCGAATGGCGTATTGCCTGCCGATGATTTTTCCGGTTGCGTCCGTCATGACCTCGCCCTCACGTGATTCAAGGCCGGAGAAGAAGATTCCGTAGTCAACAGACGGATGGATGTGATGCATCAGTCTGCGGCGGTAAGTGATTGCCGTGTCACCGTGAGGCATGTTCTCGGGGATCTTCAGTGCGGCGCTAATCGCGTCGAAATCCGGTTGCGCCAAGGCGCCCGAGGCGCGTTTTGCTTCCAACCCTTTCTCCACATTCGAGCGGAGGAGTTGAGTTCTCTCCCAATTGGGATTGCTCGTATCCACCAGATCGCCGCCCAGGCTCTCGTGCACCAGGCGGTTCACTAAATCCTGAACCTTTATCAATTCGCAGACAGCGCGATCGAGGGCTTCCATTTTGCGATTGTGTAGGAAGTAGAGATTGTTGATGGCTTCGTCGTCCTGGAACGGTGGCTCTTCTGCGGGTTCAAGCTCCTTGAAAGCACGCGCCATTTCGAGATCGTGCTCGATGCCACGAATAAGATTGCTTAGCTCGAGCCACAGGCTCTGCGAATTACGGACATCGAAATACTCGCTGAAATCGATTTTGCTTTGCGGAAACTGAAGCCAGCTGCCAGCGCCGGCGTTATGTTTTGGCAGGGGTTGCTCGCGCATGGCGACGCAGAGCTCGGAGAATAGATGATCCGCTATCCTCGCCTCGCCCTCGGGCGATCCTTCGCGAGGCGTCTGAAGGCGAAGAGTGTGAGGGCGGGCTGTTCCGTCTTCGTCCGCAAACGTGAGTGTTATTTCGACGTTTCTCATTTCTCTTTATGCAAAAGCGGCGAGACTGCCTTTGTTCAATCCTACCTGAATGTCGCGATTCCGCACGCCCTTCAGATAGGCCATCGTCAACGCGATGTCGCGGTGTCACATCCAATGCTGGAGTATGCGGATATCGATGCCGTCCTGCGGCAACGTTCTAACGAACCCCTGATCCTCAAATCCCGCACACAATTGGCCCACAACCACCTGTAAGTTACTCGTGAGGGAGAGCAGAATGGTAAGGATAATCGGATTAACAGTCCTCGTACCGGCTTTACTGCTGAGCCTGGTAGTGCAGGCACAGCCGCAGACGGCTGATACACCCTATCCCCACATGGCTCCTCTTGACCAATACTTGAATGCGGACTCGAGTGCGGAAATAGCCCTAGCGAGAAGTGCGGCCCCAAGAGCCATTTCGGGCAGCGCTGACGTCATGGTCCTCGACCGGCAAGGATACAGAACGGCGGTCAAGGGCACGAACGGTTTCGTGTGTATGGTGCAGCGATCCTGGACCGCCGGAGTCGATGATCCGGACTTTTGGAATCCAAAACTTCGTGCTCCGATCTGCTTCAACGCCCCAGCTGCGCGGTCGTATCTTCCAATCACGATCGCTAAAACCAAGTTGGTGTTGGCCGGAAAATCGAAAACTCAGATGTTCGACGCAATCCAGGCTACGCTCGACAAGAAGGAATTGCCCGCGCTGGAATTTGGCTCGATGTGCTACATGATGTCGAAAGAAGGATATTTGAGCGACCGTGACGGGCACTGGCACCCACACTTGATGTTTTTCGTCCCGCTAACAGACGCTAAGGTCTGGGGCGCAGGCCTGCCGGGCTCTCCGATTTTTGCAGGAGAGGATACTCCAGACCGATTGACCGTTTTTCTGGTTCCAATCTCGAAGTGGTCAGACGGCACGGCGGATTCCGATAAAAACTGACGTCGATCCGCCCATTTCTGCTGCGATCAAGGAGATCCCATCGGGAAGCTCGCGTGGATCCTGGCACACAGAACCAACCAGCGACTCGGTGTCAGGTTTTCGGATAAGCAGGAAACCCCATTTGCAATTCGCTCTCTTATCATCACCTGGTAAACGGAATTCAAGCCTGCAGCTTCACAGATCACGCTGGGAGAAACGGCGTATGGCGACAGCGAGCGCGATTGCCAAATACAGCAGTGCATAGAAGACCATGGCCATGCTCGGAACGGAGAGGGTGCTGAACGGGGAGATGCGCAGTGA
>WNGK01014999.1_pt1 | contig 12409 bp, 10 predicted proteins | sample 5400601 | NCBI WGS metagenome assembly WNGK01 (sample SAMN13153376, study PRJNA577476) | soil metagenome | isolation source: 60 cm soil or saprolite under Garry oak tree replicate 1 | place: USA:California | collected 2016-06-15 | reverse complement strand
CGGTCTTCGGAGGCCGCGGCACTCTATTTGGCAGCCTGCTCGGCCTCGTTTTCCTTTCGGTGCTGCAGAATGGCATGCACCTCCTTGCGCTAACTTCCGAGTTAACCGGCGTTTTTACGGGAGTGCTTCTGCTTGGCATCGTTGGTTTTGAGCAGTTGCGGGCCATGCGATCCCATCGAACGAGGCTGCAAGAAGGTGTTAGCGCGAAGAGCCGAATTGCACTGCGGAGGCGAATCGCTCTTTGGGGCGGAGCCATTGTTGCCATTGCCATCGTGGCTGCTGCCTTCCCCATCCTTCATTCCCGCCTTGTCGCCCGCGCCGGCGGGTCGCCGAGCCAGGGGATCAAGCCGCATCGCCTGAGAATCGCGGTTATGCCAAAAGCCAAGGGCGATCCATATTTTATGAGCGCCCGCGCCGGCGCTGAAGAGGCCGCTCGGGAACTGCAGGCTGAACTTATCTGGGATGGGCCAACAAGCCTGGATGCAGCACAGCAAAATGAACAAGTTGAAAACTGGATTGCCATGCATGTGGATGCAATCGTGGTAGCGGTCGCAAATCGAGGCAGCATTTCCACGGTCTTGCGAAAGGCCCGGCAGCTCGGAATTGCTGTCCTGACGTGGGATTCGGATGCCGATCCCGATGCGCGCGACTATTTTCTTAACCAGGCAACTCCGGAGGGAATTGCCAACGCGCTCACCGATGAGGCCGAGCGCCTGCTTCCCGATGGTGGCCAGTTTGCGATTATCACCGGTCCATTGAGCGCGGAAAACCAGAATGAGTGGATAGCATGCATTCGGCGCCAACTGGCGGTACGACACTCGCTTTTGACGCTTGCGACCGTTCGACCCAGCGACGATGACCGCGACAAAGCCTTCACCGAGACGCAAAACATTTTGAAGGTGCTTCCCGAAGTCAAACTCATCGTGGATATATCCGCCCCCGCCGTTCCAGGATCTGCCGAAGCCGTCTTGCAGTCCGGGAGACAGAACGTAGACGTAATCGGACTGTCGCTTCCCACCATCTGCAAGCCTTACATCCATGGCGGTTCCGTGCAGAGCATCATCCTTTGGAATACGCGCAATCTCGGATACCTCACTGTCTACGCCGGTTGGCTTGACGCTCAACACAAAATCGAGAATTCGGGGACTTCACTCGCAGTCGGCCGCCTGGGCAAGCTTTCTGTGCGCGGCAGCGAAATCGTCCTGGGAAGGCCGTTGATTATCAACAAGGCAAACATTGACACCCTGGACTTTTGAGGTTAAATCTCAACCACTGCGTATTCGTTTGTCTCCCGAGCCTTGTTCCTGTCGATCGTTAAAAGCAAGGGGAAAACCGATGGGCGAAATAACTGAATCCAGCACATTGACTTCGAAAAGCATGAAGGCCACTCCACATTCTGAAATCGCCGGCGGCCTTGAGGCGGAGAGCCTCCAGGCTATCGGAACTGCCGTCAAGCACGGACGCATCCGGCAGTCGCTCGCATACTGGTGCCTGAACGCCCCGCCCTGGCATTGGGATATCGAGCGGATTTGCGCCACTGCCGTTGGCCTGGGCTGCCACAGCGTCGAACTTGTTCCTCCGGAATTATGGCCGGCGCTGCGCAAACATGGTCTGACCTGCGCCCTGGCTCACAACGGCATGCCTGACCCCGTTTTCCAAAAGGGTCTCAATAACCCGCGCTATCACGAAGACGTCATTACCCGCACCAAACATGCCATCGATCAGGCGGCCGACTTCGGCGTTCCCAACGTGATTGCATTTACCGGCTATAAATGGCGCGATGCGGAGGATCCCACGAGCGGTGAGATATCGCTCGCAGATGGAGCAACTAACTGCGTGAGGGCTCTGTCGGAATTAGGTGATTATGCCCGAAAGAAGAACGTAACTCTATGTCTGGAGCACCTCAATACACGCGAAACTTCGGATCCGATGAAGGGCCATCCCGGCTACCAGGGCGACAACATCGATTACTGTGCGGACATTGTGAAGCAGGTCAACTCGAATTCCGTAAAGCTTTTGTTTGATATTTACCATGTCCAGATCATGAACGGCGATGTTATTCGGCATCTGCAGCAATATCGCGACTTGATTGGGCACGTTCATACAGCCGGCAATCCAGGCCGGGGTGAACTTGACGATCAGCAGGAAATCAATTACCCCGCGATCATGCGGACATTGCTCGATATCGGCTATAAGGGCTACGTCGGACAGGAGTTCATTCCCACCCGCGAGCCACTCCCGGGCCTACTGCAAGCGGTATCGCTGTGTGACGTGGCGTAGAAGTCCATTGAGAAGGATCGACATATGCCAGATCCTCAACACTGTCGCTGAAGGGCACCATTCTCCATTACACTCCCATTGTTCCTGAAACGTGTTAATCGGAGGCCCGAAACTCCATGTCGAAATCAAGTCGTACCTACGCCCGCCTCGTCCTCGCATTTCTCATGCCAGCCGCCGCACAGAGTGTCTTCATCCTTGCGCTCCCGGCGAAGCTGAGCGCTCAGTCAGTTCCGCCGGCGCTGGTGTCTCCGCCTGTCGGGCCACCGCAAACGGGTTCGAACGGCGAGAAGTTAGTTGGCATGCCAAAGTTTCACGATCCCGCGCCCTATGACATTAACGAACACACCGGTTATAAGCAGATCTTCGACGGCAAGAGCCTGAACGGATGGGACGCCGACACCAGCATCTGGCGCGTTGAAGACGGCATCATGGTGGGCGAAACTCTCGCGGGTAAGCCGACGGGAAACAATTACATTGTGTACCGCGGCGACAAGACTCGCGACTTCGACTTAAAGCTGCAGATGAAAATCGAAAAGGGCGGTGGCGGCGGGATTCAGTACCGCAGCGTGACGGGCATACCGTGGACACGGCCGCAACCCGCCGGCCAGCCGCCGTATGATCTGAAGTTTTTGATGACCGGTCCGCAAGCAGACTTCTGGTTTCCAGTCACTGCGCAGACCGCAGCGTACACGGGCCAGTGGTACTCCGAAAATACCATGCAGGGCATCCTCGCGTACCGCGGCCAGGTAACGCAGGCACTGCCCGGCCAAACTAACCACCTTGTCGCCAGGATCGGCGATATCCAGGCACTCGGCGGCTACGTGAAGGTAAACGAATGGAACGACTACGAGATCATTGCCCGCGGGGGCGTCATGATGCATATCATGAACGGCCAACTCATGGCGATCTTTATTGATGACAATAAAGACTCAGTCAATAACCAAGCGGGACTAATCGGCTTCGAGATCGAAAGCCAGCCGTGCAAAATCTCTGTCCGAAATATTTGGCTTAGGAAATTTGATTAGTCCTTTGTTCGTTCTTACCTGGTTTCGAGACGCAACCTGTGTTCCTGGCTTAGCACGCTTTCTCTCGTGTACCCTCCGCGCATTGGTGCAAAAGCAAAGAAATGAGTATTGCTATCCATGAGATGTAGTTCTTGACTCAGCGCTCGTTGTCTGAACGCTACTGACCTCGGATCGAGATCGACGGGCGTCCAAACGATCCAATGCCACCCTCAATGGAGGCGTGCCACGCACCAACGCACGCGCGGAAGCAAGCGCTCTCAACGCGCTTCACCAGGTGCGATTACGCCTTCAATTCGCTCAGCTTCTTACCAACCGCGCCGGGTCCGAAATTGATATGAGCGTCGTTAATCGAAAGTCCGACGACTTCGATACGCTTCAGGTCCCGTGTTCCGATCCCGGCTTCTTCCGCGAGACGCAGCGAGTTGTCGCCTCGTATGAACGGAGAAGTGCCGCGCTCCGCATACGGATCGTAGCGCATTACTGCCATCCCGACGGCGTCCACGCAGACTGCATTGCGGCCGGCGATGATCACGCCCGGTGTCATCTTTTCCAGGCCGGGAAGCCACGGACCTTCCCCTCCGCGCACCGTCTCGACGCCATCTACGATCGCGAGGTCAACGGGGCGAATACCGTTCTGATCAACCAGAATGCGCGGAACCCGATACCCGGGATCGCGCGGCGAATCAGGATGCAACTCGGCATCGACTCCCGCGGGCGCGGGCGTCGTTCCGTCGTGCAGTACTGCTCCCCGCTCTTGGGTCGGCCGCTCGTTGCCGTTCGGTCCGCAGTCCCCGCCATACAGCGAGCAGGGCGTGTTGCCGAAGTTGTTCTTCATGGTCATGGTCACGCCTGCAATCCAATGGTTCTTCAGCTTCGCCATTGACGCGTACACGTCGCACTGATAGAACGCCGGATTGAGGTGGTAGGCCGGATAGGCGTACCCGCCCCAGGGCACCTTCATGCGCACATATTGCTTGTAGTTGCCCAGGTTCTGCACGTTTTCCCAAACCACGGGCACGCCCATGTTGTTAATCGCCTTTACGTCCAGGCCGTAGCGTGCCCACAACGACAGATCCTGATTCGCCGGGAAGAAGCTTTCAATCATCCGCACGCGCCGCGCACCCGCCTTGGCAAACAGATGCACGGTCGCCGCCACCGACTGCGGATCCGTCCGATAAGGAAGCTCAGGCGTCAGCGGAAAGTTCTTCGGATTCCCGGTGAGATTCAGCTTGAGCGCAACGGTCTTTCCGCGCACCAGCTTCTCGATCCCGATCGATTGCGCATGCCGCATTTGATATCCCGACGATCACTTTGTAAGATGCTTGCCGCAGCCCCGCTCGCCCGAGCTTTCGCCGCCGAGCGCAACATGTTCCTCTCCTTGAACAGCGTCCTGCTGCAAGGTCGTGTTCCATGGCCTGACTTCGCGCGCCTGGCCGCGAAAATTGGCTTTGCCGGCACGGACATCATGCTCCACCCAGCCATGCAGGCCGGCGTGAACGCGACCAACGAGCTGCTTGCGGAGCTCAAGATCAGGCCGGCCGTCATCGATTTTCCGGTCGAATTCCGGAAAGACGATGCAACCTTCAAAGCCTCGCTTGCCCAGCTCGATGCCGCCGCCCGGTTCGCTGTCGCTATCCACTGCCCGCGCATGATCACGTACATCATGCCATCGAGCGATACTCCCAAAGACGAACTGCGCCAAATTTATAAGCAGCGGTTTACAGAAAGTGCCCGCATTTTAGCGCGGTCCAACGTTCGCCTCGGCCTCGAATTTCTCGGTCCACTCGAACTGCGCAAAATGTACAAGTACGAATTCATCTGGCGCATGAACGATATGCTCGCGTTCGCCAGGGAATGTGGTCCCAATGTCGGACTGCTGCTCGATTCCTGGCACTGGCACCACGCGGGAGCCACCCCAGAGGACATCATTGCCGCCGGACGCGATCGCATCGTGCACATCCATTTCAATGACTCGCCGAACTTGCCTCCAGAGCAGATCCACGATAATCTGCGTCTGCTGCCCGGCGAAGGTGTCATCAACTTGGCCGGTTTCCTGCAGGCGCTCCAAAGCATCCGCTACAACGATGCGCTCAGCGTGGAAGTCTTCGGGCGAACGAAAGACATGACACCGGAAGCAGCCGCAAAAGCCGGCCTCGATAGCTCCCTTGCTGTCTTTCGGAAGGCCGGAGTTCCCGAAGGCTGAATGGACAAACAACGAAAGCTGAGTCGTCCTCGGAGTCGATCATTTCTTCTTCCTGTCATCGAATACCGAACGGCCGTCTAGGCTCGGTGAGATCGCGTGCTCGTGCCGCACGACGCCGTCCAAGTCCGCTCATGTGCCCGGCGGAAGCCTTGATAATGTCCTTTATCATACGTATGGATACGGGGAAGGAACGGACTGATGCCAAATCGCTGGAGCCATCTGAATAACCTGCAGGTTGGGCGCTACGCCGAGTACTTCGTCAAAATGCGATTCGTGCAGCAGGGATTCGACGTCTACTCCGCCGAGGTTGACAACCGCGGCATCGATTTTGTGCTGCGCAAGGGACCAGACCGTTATTGGAATGTGCAGGTCAAATCGCTGCGGGGCACCGGCTATGTCTTCTTCCAGAAGTCCAAATTCCGCATTCGCCCCAACCTCGTTGTTGCCTTGGTCATATTCCTTGAAAAACGTGAGCCGGAGTTGTTCCTGATCCCTTCGGCCGAGTGGTTGCACCCCGGAGGCATACTCGTGGATAGGGAGTATAGCGGTCTGAAGAGCGCGCCAGAGTATGGAATCAATATCTCGAACAAGGGACTGAAAGCGCTTGAGCCCTTCCGTTTCGCCCCAATGCTGGAACACATCTTCAGCGATGTCATTGCCGGTCAGGTGCTGCTTCAGGAAGAAGCCCGATGATCACCATCGGTCAGCAGCTTGTTCCGCTCCGTGCCCGCCCCGGCTTCCCTCTTTGGTGACCGCCGCCGGCGAACACGCCGGCGTCCGGTTCCTGGAATTCTTCGCTGCCACCATCCGCAACCCGCACACCAGGCGCGCCTATGGCCGCGCCGTGGGCGAGTTTCTGGCGTGGTGCGAAAGCATGGGCGTGGCATCGATCGTCGGCGTGCAGCCGTTGCACGTGGCGAGCTGGATCGAGCTGCAGGGCCGGGAGGTATCGGCCCCCTGCGTCAAGCAGCAGCTCGCCGCTATCCGCCACTTGTTCGACTGGCTGGTCACCGGCCAGGTGGTGCCTTTGAACCCGGCCGCCTCGGTACGCGGGCCGCGCCATGTGGTGCGTGTGGGAAAGACCTCTGTGCTGGAGCCGGCCGAGGCGCGGGCGTTGCTGGACAGCATCGACGCGACGACGCCGGCGGGACTGCGGGACCGGGCGCTGATCGCACTCATGGTCTATAGCTTCGCGCGGATCGGCGCCGCGCTGGGGATGAAGGTCCAGGACGTGTTCACCCAGAACCGGAGGCTCTGGGTCAGGCTGCATGAGAAGGGCGGCAAGGATCACGCCATGCCATGCCACCATAACCTTGAGCAGACCCTTGCCGCCTATGTGGACGGCGCCGGGCTTGCGGCCGACCCCAAGGGGCCGCTGTTCCGCACCATCGGCCGCGGCACGGGCCAACTCACCCGCACCGCCCTGCCCCAGGCCAACGCCCACGCCATGATTTGCCGGCGGGCCGAGGCCGCCGGCATCAAGACCAGGATCGGCAATCACAGCTTCCGGGCCACGGGCATCACGGCTTACCTGAAGAACGGCGGTACGCTGGAGAAGGCCGCCGCCATGGCGAACCACGCCAGCACGCGGACAACGCAGCTCTATGACCGGCGCCGCGACGAAATGAGCCTCGATGAGGTCGAGAGAATTGTGATCTAAAGCAATCTGACGGTGAGTAATTTAGGCCGGGAGGGGCGGTCCAAATGCGAATCTATCTGACACATTGTTGCGCGAAGAAGGCCGCGGAATTCAGGGGCACCGGCCGGACAATACGACCGGACATTTTGTACACGGCTCGTCCCACACAGCGGTTCATGCAACGATGTATCCAAAGCGGCAAGGAATGGGCGATCTTTTCTGACCGTTATGGGGTTTGGTTCCCTGATGTTGAACATGAATGGTACGAGAAGGACCCAGACACAGTTACGGAAAAGGAGTTTGCATCACTTCGCGGTGATTTAGAGACCGCACTGGCTCGCTATGACGAGATCATGTTTTACCACAATCCCGGTCGATTCCATCCCCTATATCGGCGACTATTGGCTGAGAACAGCCTTGCCGGCAGAGTAAAGCTTATTTCGCATCTGTGGGACATTCAATGAACGCGTCAACCGATGATCTCTGCGCTTGGCTGCACACCCAACTTGAACGCAGACCCCTTATCTCCTATCCGTTCAAGCTGGACTCCTTACCGAAGAACGGAATCTATTTCTTCTACGAGAAAGGAGAGGCCCAGAATCACGCGGCCTCCGAACGCCCCAGGATTGTGAGGGTGGGAACACACAAGGACGGGAATTTCCAGTCCAGAATCGCAGAGCATTTTCTCCTGGACGAACGCAAGATGCTTTTCGATGCAGATAAACCAGCCCCGCACGAGCGCAGCATTTTCAGAAAGTACATCGGAAGAGCGTTGCTAGAGCGCGAGAAGAACGCGTACTTGAAAGTGTGGGAGCTGGATTTCACCACGCCAGCGAGCCGCGCGTTGCATCGGCATTTAAGGGACATTCAGATTGAAACAAGAATTGAATTAGAGGTGACCCGGATTCTGCGCGATACTTTTGCGTTCCGGTACATCGAAATCCTAGGCCAGAAGGACCGGATGGGCGGAGATGGTTTAGAGAAGGCCCTGATCGGCACTCTTGCTCAATGCGCCTGTTGCACCTCAAGCGGTTCTGGCTCAGCTTTGGTGCAACTCTGACCGTTCCCGATAATCCTGATAAGGGATGCCCAAAGAGTTGTCGTACAAGGAGTTGTTTCCCAACCTGAATGATTTGACACTGCGGAAGGTGGTGCAAACAGGAACGGGTTGGGTCGTGGAGGCCGAAGGCGCAAGCAGCGCGTGCTGTCCCAGCTGTGGAGTAGCTTCACATTCCCGTCACAGTCGGTACTGGCGTCGGCTAAGAGACCTGCCGGTGCAGGGAATATCTGTGACCATCAATCTTCAATTGGGCCGTTGGCGTTGCCGAAGCAGCGACTGCGTGCGCCAGATCTTTACCGAGCGCGTGGCGAGCGTCTTTATCCCCCATCGTCAGCAGACGAACCGTTTGGCTGAGACCCGGATACTGGTGGGACGCGCACTGGGAAGACGTGCCGGCCAGCGTTTGCTGAGTCGTCTCGGTATGCCTGCGAGTCGGCATACCTTGCTGCGCCAGGTAACCAGAGCGGTGCGTCGTTCTGCTTTGCCAAATGTGATCCGCGCCGTGGGCATAGATGACTGGGCCTGGAGTAAGGGGCAGTCGTTCGGCACGATACTGGTCGATCTGGAGCGCAGCGAAGTGGCGGACCTATTGCCAACACGTTCGGCCAAGGTGCTCAGCGAATGGCTGGCTCAACATCCAGAGGTCGTGGTCGTAAGCCGCGATCGGCAAGGCGTCTACGCACAGGGAGCCCGCCGCGGCGCACCCGAAGCAGTGCAAGTAGCCGATCGTTTTCATTTAATGCTCAATCTGAGGCAAGCGGTAGAACGCGAACTGGCGCTTCAACGGCAACATCTGCGTATCACTCCACCGAGCACACCCGCATTGCCGTCCGCGCCGAGACCGCAGAACCCGAAGAGCCAAGGCAGGCAGATCCAAGTCCGTTCGAGCGTCCGGAAGCAACAAGCGCAAGTTGCTCGAGAGCGGCGACAACAAAAGCTAGACCTGTTTCAGACGATCCGGCAGTTGAAAGCCGCTGGTCTAAAGGTGAGCCAAATTGCGGAACACCTGGGTATCAATCGACGGCACATTGATAAATGGGTGCGCCTCGATACGCTACCGGAACGCAGCCGGATGCAACCGCGCCCTGGGATGGTCGAATCATTTCACGGCTACTTACGGCAACGCTGGGAAGCAGGCTGCCGGCATGGGCGTACGCTTTTGACTGAGATACGGGAACTCGGCTATGTCGGCTGCTTCTCCAGACTCGCCGAGTTCATCTCACCGTGGCGTCAGCCGCCGGTAGAGGCAACCATAGGGCTACCCGAGGCGACGCAACTGCTACATGAAATCACACACCCGGCGGCGAGACAAATTTCGCCGCAAGTGGCGGCGGCGCTGTTAAGCAAAGTCCGCGCAGAGCTGACTCCTCACCAAGCACAAATTGTTGACACATTGAAGCAGCAGTGTCCTGATTTCGCGCAGATGCGCGAATTGGTTTTGGGCTTTCGCACCATCCTACGTCTGGGCAAGCCGGCCACGCTCCAGCGCTGGATGCAGCGGGCATTGAAGACCGGCATTGACGCGCTGCAACGCTTTGTGCGGACCGTGAAACAGGACCTCAGTGCCATGGAAGCCGCGGTGACCGAACCGTGGAGCAACGGACCGGTAGAAGGACACATTAACCGGCTCAAGATGCTGAAGCGCCAGATGTATGGTCGCGCTGGTGTCGAATTGCTCCGTGCTCGCCTATTGCCCGAGTCGGTCTTCAGCCGCGAATGCTTGCACCAAAGCTGAGCCAGAACCGATTTAAGCGCAGTGAGGCCATCGTCGTCCGGGATTTAACTGCCGTAAAGTGACCGTCCTGCTGAAAATCCGGGATTCAAGTGCAGCGCGACAACGGCTTGGCCGACTACTGCGAGGGCGGTTACGTCCAGAATGAACTTTGCGACCTCCAGTTCGAGTTTGGTCCGATCTTCGTGATTGGCACGCGAGTACACTGTTGCAAAGGCCGCTAAGCTCAGGACGAGCAAGCCGATTAGGATCAATACAAGTTTCAATGTGACGGGTCAGTGCGTTTCAGCCGAATGAACCAACTCCTGAGCCAGGGCCGCGACGATCTGTCACTCATTGTTTCTCCTCGAATGACGCTTCGTCATGATAACCCGCCTAGTTTCCCCGCTCGTTGATGTTGTAGGCTCTGATGAGTCGCACCCGTTGTTCGTTTCGCGGTCGAATTAGATCAGCCTTCGCTTAACGCCCAGTTATGCTCGATTCGAGCACAACGGCCCGCGACCTGACCTTCGACTACACGCTGAACCTTCTTTGCTCACTGCAATGAATACCGCGCCACAAGCCAGATCTTCTCGAGATCAGGGTTCGTTCCCTGAAACGAGATGTGCCAGGTATCCATCGGGCAGCCGGCGAGCCCAGATACACTGAACGGCTTCATCTCACCGACATTCGGAGCCGGATTAAGCGCCATGTTGGCGCTTCCCTGCTGCACCGTGATTCCCGTGGGGAGTGTTTTCCCTCCCGCGAATACATAGATGTCCGTTGCCTGGATGTCCCCTGGTTTGCGACCTTTTGTGAATATGGGCAACCGCTCGTACAGGTCTGCAAGCGTGATTACCGCCGATCCTCCACCCTGATTCGCCTTGTACCACTCGTTCGGAAAATCGTGGCGCAAATCGAACGCAGCGAACAGCCCTGTGTTCTGGCTAAGGTCTTCGATACTCTTGATGTACGCGAGCACACTCTGCTCGGCTGGTACACGCAGCTTGTCGCCACCGTCCATGGACGTATATCGCACGGTCATGATCACGTCGGACATCGTGTCGTAGTCGAATTGCCGGAACTTCGATGCCAGTTCGAGGCGCCATTTGCTGATCACGCCGGCCCCCTCGAACGGTAGATAGCGTCCATCCCGGAAGTTGAGCTCGAAGAGGCCGGCGTCGTTTTGTCCATTGCTCACCGCGATCGCCGTGATCGGAACATTGGTCGTCAAGAAACGATCGTCAGGATCGACGTCGTCCGTGCGTTCCGGATAGTCGTTCTTGTCTTTGACTACCGAGCTCGTGCGGTACTTGTGCTCGAGCAGGCGCAATGTGCAGCTTAGACTTGTATAGGGGCCCACCACGCACGGCACAGTGACGGCGACAGACTTGATCCGCCGCATATAATGTCCGGGGTAGTCCATATCGAAGAGCACTTCGGGAAAGCTGAACTCGCAGCGTCCCGTTTCGCGAAGCTCGATCAGAGCGAGCGGACTCAGTTGTCGCAACGAGATCTGCTTCGTCGGAATTTCGAAGTCGTAACCGCGCCTCTCGAGGTACTCTGCCTCCATCTGCTTCAAGGCGGAGTAGAGCTTGTCGCCGGCAAGTAGCCCGTCGTGAGTCGTGTCCCAATAACCAAACTGGACGAATATGTATCGGTCGCTCCCCGCTCGAAATGGAACAGCTTCTCGGCACGCTTCGCCAGCTCGTATGCAAGCGTATACGCCTGGTAGTGCAAGCCGCGCAGGGACTCCTGCATCCACGAGTACAGCTCGACATTCGTGTACTTGTCACGCAGGAAGTCGCTCACTTCCTGCGCGTTGTCGATCTGCTTCTGTTGATTGGCGATCTCCTGCTGCACGATGCTGACGCGGATCCTCTGGGTCAGGATCTGCTTGTCGATATTTTTGATCTCGTAGCCTGCGATGTTCGCCTGCAGCACGCGATCCTGAAGCTGGCGCTGGTAGCCTGCCTTGCGGCCCGCATTCGTCGACTGGTACGTCAGGTCCGAAGCCGTCGTCTGCAGCTGCCGCGCCATCGCCTGCATCGCAGCGCCGATGTTCGGTCCACCGAAGCTGATTGAGGCGCCGCAACCGATCGGCTGGATGTTGATTGAAAAGTTCGGGATCAGGTTCATGATGCTCGCGAGGGTTTCCATTTGGCCGATGCCCTGCTGCAGGTCCGCAGCGCGCTTCGCTAGCGCCATCTCCTGCGACTCGAGAGGGCTCAGTTGCAGCCCGCTCTCGTCCACGGGCGCATCGATCGGGTCCGCAATCTCGTTGAAGTCCGTATCCGCATCGGGAATGCTGCCGAGATCCAGACCGATGAGCCGTGAGTAGTGCCGGAGGCGGAGCACAGGCCCTTGGCGGCTTTGCTGCAAGGCCTCGAGCGACTTCTGCGCTTCGTCGAGCTGCTGCTTGCGCACCTCCATTACGAGTTTGTTGGTTGTGCTCTCGTGCGCGGCGCGCAGCGCGGCGAGCGCTTCCGCG
>WNGK01012593.1_pt1 | contig 12409 bp, 11 predicted proteins | sample 5400601 | NCBI WGS metagenome assembly WNGK01 (sample SAMN13153376, study PRJNA577476) | soil metagenome | isolation source: 60 cm soil or saprolite under Garry oak tree replicate 1 | place: USA:California | collected 2016-06-15 | reverse complement strand
TCAGGAAGCTATGACAAGACTGTTCAGGTGTGGCAAGGGCCCTAGTTTTGAACAGCGTATTGCATAGAGACTGGGCATGACATCTATTAAGAGCTGCTCTACATCTGCGTGCTTTGGTTCAGTCGAGTCCAACCCCACATCAGAAGATAGCCTATGATAATTACCATGATTTACGCAATCACGATTAGAAGAGAAAAGATAACGACTGCAACCTCTAGCGGCCCCTTTATTCGTTGCAACCAAGACTGAAGCCTCACATTTGATCGGTGGGGCAGGGCGAAAAGAGCATTTGCTGTCAAGACTGCTATCAAGGGCAAGCATTTTCATCGCCCGATGTCTATGGTGCTAGCTGTGGAGGGGTTTGAGGGGGTTCTGTGGGTGGGAGTTCGTCGTAGAAAATATTATAGCATGGGTTATCTATGCTATGTGGAGGCTTTATACGAGCCAACAGGCCACGTTCTTTGTATTGTTCCACCCACTCGTTCGGAAGCTCGCCAATGATAAACGCGAGCGCAATAAATCATGCTTATCCGACTGCCCAACAACCTGAAGCCGGAAAAGTAAAATATGAAATCCATGAAACATACGTAGATATGTCAAAGACTCAACTCGGACGCGAGAAACCGGGTCCCTACGAGACACCTACAAGCAGAAAGCTTGCTAGGAAGAGGTTCCTGCAAAAACGTCCTGTGCAAGCATCGCTTATGCTTGTGCTTGCCGCCGTCATTGTCTTTAGCTGGCAATTGCTCAATAACACGGCCAATAGCACTGATCCAACCATAGCGGGTCATCCACTTTCCAATCCGCATACGCACTTACATACTTTCGCCCTCGGTGTGCGCCCAGGCACGCTCTATCTTGGTACGCATTTCGGGCTGTTTACCAGTACCGATGGTGGAAAAAGCTGGCCCCAGCCGCGGGGCGCGCTGAACAGCATGATGATTACAGCGATTGCTGCCAGCCCCTCCAATCCTGATAGCTTGGCGGTGGTTGCTATACCTGTGAGCGGCGTTGGAGTACAATCCGGTGTCTATTTTAGCCACGATGGCGGCAACACCTGGAATGCCAGCTCACCCGGCGGGTTATCTCTTTCCGCTTATCCTTATACGGTCAAAGCAGGTTCAGCCGGTGGCGGCCACTTCTATGCCTTCTACAATTACGCTGGCTGGTATGAGACACGAGATATGGGCCTGCACTGGTACGCTATAACCGATGATGCGCTCTCCAATATGCAAACCCCCTCGCTTCTGCCCGATCCGGCAAACGCTGACCACCTGTGGCTGGGCGGCGATTCGGGTCTTTACGAAACGCGAGACGATGGGAAGCACTGGAACCACATTGCAGCGGTGAAAGGAAATGTAGCCGCCATCGTTGCATCGACTACTACACCACGCCTCATCTTTTGCGCCACCGACCAGGGCATCTATGGCTGGCACGAGGGAGATACACAGATCACCCAGCTTACTCACCTGCCGATGTCGCCCTTGCCATCTCGACTCGCCATCGATAGTACAGGCAGCATACTCTATGCCCTTACAGGTCAAGACCTGTGGCAAACTAGCGATAGCGGGGCAAGCTGGGTACACCGCTCGCGCTTCGATCGTGGGGATATCATTGCGCTGGTCGTTGATCCATCGCAGCCACAACACCTGTACGCGGGTTTCTTTCTTCCAGCGGAAGTACTCTCCAGTGTAGATGGAGGGGGGTTGTGGCAAAAATTGACGGATTAGAAGGAGAGGTGCGCTACGGCAAAGATCATAACACACGATAGACTGATCTCAGGCTTCCGCGTGTATGTGCGCTTTGCTTGGCCAAGCGTCATCCCAGGTCTGATCTTGAGTGATCTCAACTATTAGCTGCCCGACCTCCAAGCGCATTTGCAGCGCCTAGGCATTGTCTTGGTCACTTCTTTCCGCACTGCCAAACATGCTCCTCCGCACAGTTGGAGTGTCGTGCTGGGGCCGGTGCGCTATTGCAGCGACACCGTCTTTGGTCAATTGGTCGATCGCTGTGGGATCAAGCGGGTCTGGGCATGCGACCGCTAGCATTAGTGCAATCGCTTGTTGCGCATGGTGCTCATGCATACTATCGCGATCCTTTTTAACATGCAAGAGGGTAATGAATTCCTTCAACTGGCTCAACTGGTCGCTTAACATGAGTTGCACATCGGGTTAAGTTAGTATAATAAATACCAAGGCTAGCCAATACTACTTCTTCTCGAGCCAACAGCTAAAAATTATAACCTCCTATGGTATACTAGTTCTAGCTCAAACTCCACAAGGGGATTTTATTACTATGAAACCTTTTGAATCCTATGTTGGAACACTCGAAACTTTAGCTTCGAAATTCTTAAATCTCGACATTATTAATGATCAAGATTATTCAATGATGGAGAACGCTCTGAACGGCCAGCCAACTAAAGTTTTACGAAGTCTAATACCTCTTTCAGAACTAAGACAAGCAGGTATCTTTTTTACTAATCGGCACTTGGCAGATCAATTAGTGAGACTAATAGCATCAGATATTGAAAAGATAAAGACCATATATGATCCAGCCTGTGGGGTAGGAGATTTACTTCTAGCTTGCGCTCGCCGATTTCCTATCTTAGAAGATCTAGAAACGACGTTGGAAGACTGGAGCCGAAGACTCAAAGGCGCAGACATATATCCACAATTCATTGGAGCTACGAAAGTCCGTTTATTGTTACTTGCCATTGAAAGAGGAGCCAAGATACAAAACTCCTCCATACCTTCGGTAGACCACATATTTCCAGGAATCCAAGTTCGTGATACTCTTGCAACAGAAGAAGAAAGCTTTTTCTTTAAAGAAGATTGTATAGTCATTAACCCACCGTATACAATGGTTCAAGCACCAGACACTTGTATATGGTCCTCAGGATTAGTATCACAAGCCGCTCTCTTTGTAGAAAAATACGTTAAAAACGCTCCTAATGGAACCAAAATTGCTGCTATCTTACCAGATGTGCTTAGAACTGGCACTAGGTATTTCAGATGGAGAGAACACATCGAAAAATATGCCAAACTGGAAGAACTTAAGTTGGCCGGATGTTTTGATTCTTTGACAGATGTTGATATATTTATTTGTAAATTACATGTAGAGGGTAATTCTTTAAAAAGTTCTGCAGCTTGGTGGCTATCAGAGGCGAAACTTGACAAACCACATCGAAAAGTAGATGATTACTTTGAGGTAAGAGTAGGTCCAGTTGTACCCCATCGACATCCAATGGAAGGCCCATCCTATCCTTATATTCACGCACATCAACTACCAACATGGGAAAGTATAGAAGTTGGATTTGAATGCAGAAATTTTTCTGGAACAACTTTTGCCCCACCTTTTGTAGTCGTAAGGAGAACTTCTCGCCCAGGAGATAAATACCGCGCAATTGGTACGATTATTACAGGAGAAAAGCCTGTTGCTGTTGAAAATCACTTGGTAGTCTTAAAGCCCAGATCTAACTCAATTCACGATTGTTTCAAGCTCCTTGAAAATTTTCGTTGTGATAAGACTACTGATTGGTTGAATGAGCGAATTCGTTGTCGTCATCTAACGGTAGCTGCATTACGTGATCTTCCATGGTGGTCAAGAGATGAATTTTAAGTTCTCACCAGATATCTTAAGTCGACTTGGAGAGGAACTTATATCCAATCCAGAGCAAGGCATCATCGAATTAGTAAAGAATTCATATGATGCTGACGCTACAAATTGTACATTAGAGCTTAAAGGTACAAGCACAGAAGGCGGTTCAATCACTATATCAGATGATGGTCTTGGCATGGATGAAGCCACTATTATCAATGGGTGGCTAGTTATTGGCCGTTCAAAAAAAATATCTCGTCAATTGACTGACCTTGGACGCCTTCCTGTTGGAGATAAAGGATTAGGAAGGTTAGCTGCGTTAAGGCAGGGGTCTCAAGTAACTCTTCTCACGAGACCTGCAAATGAGCCTGAAATAGAATATTCTCTCACGATTGATTGGAGCGAATTTGATAAAGTTGATGTAGTAGAAGCAGTAAATTTTAATATTGATAAGCACGAAACCAACAAAAGTCATGGAACAGATATTATCATCAATAACTTACATATTAAATTAGCTAGGCGAGAAATTCAAAAACTTGCAAGAGAGCTTATACTTCTTGCTGATCCTTTTGGTGATAGTACAGGCTTCCATCCAAGGCTTATTGCCCCCGAATTTTCTGATCTTGAACAACAAGTCCACAATGCTTACTTCGATGATGCTGAATTTCATTTAAGGGCCGAATTAAATGAATATGGGATAGCTAACGCGTGGTTTTCTGATTGGAAAGGAAATGTACTTTTCCGTGCAGATCAGCACCAATTTTCAGAAAGACCTTATAGGACTGCTCCAGCAACTCTTGACCTTTGGGTTTTTATTTTGAACACTCAATCCTTTTCGACCAGAAAATCTTCTATTTCAGAAGTCCAGAAATGGCTATCTGTAGTAGGAGGCGTTCGTCTCTATCATAGAGGATTGCGTGTAAGACCTTATGGAGATCAAGGATATGATTGGTTAGATATGAACCTAGCACGAGCAAGAAGTCCAGAAATGCGCCCATCCACTAACACCTCCGTTGGAATGGTAGTTGTGGATGACCCTGAAGATATACTTATTCAAAAAACCGATCGTATAGGATTCGTCGAGAATGAAGCATTCTTTGAGTTAAAACGTTTTGCAGTTGATGCTATGAATTGGATGGCTAAGGAAAGACTCAAGGAGGCGGAGAAAAGACGAGAAAAAGTACGAGAAAATGTTTCGCGAAAAACTACCGAAGCCAAAGTAAATATAGATAAGGTTGTTGATGTGACAGTTCCTGTTGAAGCGCGTCCTATTGTAAAGAAAGCACTTCAACAGTATGAGCAGGCAAGAGAACGCGAAGCAAAGGCTTTACGAGAAGATCTGCAACTTTATAGAGGTATGGCCACAGCAGGGGTTACGGTTGCGGTATTTGCACATGAATCTGGTAAACCAGTCACTCAAATCGTAAGAATAACAAAACACATTGAGACAGTCGGAAAAAGACTTTTAGGCTCAGAATATATAGCTTCGTTAGAAGGACCCGTATCCAGTTTACGCCGATCAGCCGAGACAATTAAAAACTTTGCCATGCTGCCACTTCATTTATTGAAACGTGAGAAGCGAAGATCAGAAGTAGTAAACGTCCATACGGTTATCGACGAATTAGTAGAAGTTTTTAAACCTTTCCTTAACGACGCACAAATCCAGCTTGTTTGTGAGAAAGTCGACCGTAAAGTTAATATCCTGGGCAGCATCTCTCTTCTCGAGGTAATCCTGACCAATTTTTTAACAAATTCTATCAATGCCTTCACTAAGGTTGAGGGTGCGCCTATTCAAAACCGCAAAATTGTTATCAGAACGGAAGTCACTAAAACAGAACTGTTTCGAGAGCATTTACTTCTAAGAGTCTTAGATAATGCTTTAGGGATCATCGATATCGATCTCAAAGAAATTTGGATACCAGGCAGAAGTACCATAACAGATGGAACCGGTTTTGGATTGACAATTGTTAAAGATTCAGTTTCAGATCTGGGGGGTAGTGTTCAGGCGATTGCTCAAGGAGAGTTAGGTGGTGCAGAGTTTATTGTAGAGCTACCATTAGTCGAAGGGAAATAACCATATGATAGCGTCACCGATTACATCTATCAGCAGCATCCAAAAAATTGCTATAATTGATGACGATAAAAGCGAAGCAGAAATGGCGGGATGGGAGGTTAAGGAAGCGGGTTTTGAACCATTAATAATTAACGGCCAATTCCTGCAATTAGAAGATTTATCGCAGGTTATTCATGCTGAAGCACAGGCTGCCTTATGCGACCATCGTTTAGGCTATTTTGGATTTGCTAATTTTCCCGGCGCTAAATTAGTTGCTCACTTATATGATTTAAATATCCCAGCAATCCTTATAACGCAATATGCTGATATAGATAAAGGAGTCAGCATCAGAAATTGGAGAGATAAAATTCCAGTCCTTTTAAGCCGTGACGAGGCAGATGCATCTACTATCATGCGTGGACTAGAAGATTGTTTGAATGAGTTGCATGGACAGATCCCAAATACAAGAAAACCTTACAGAGTCCTGCTTAGTGTAAAAGAGGTAGGAACAGAGTCAAATCTCAGTGTAATAGATGTTATTATACCTAGCTGGAATCCTCTAAGAGCTGTTAGATTTCCAGCTTCACTTATTCCACCTAACCTTCAGAAGTGTATTAAACCCGGAGCACGTTTTATCGCCCAGGTAAATATTGGAGCAGAAAAATCAGATGATTTGTATTTCAAAGGGTTTGAACTAGCAAAAGGGCCAGGTGATGATGATGGACTTGCCTGAACTTATCATTCTAGATGTTGGCCACGGAGGATGTGCCGTTTTAAGAGATATGAATGATACAATTATTATCGATTGCGCCCCTGGCTCCACTTTGCTTGAGACGCTTAATGCGTTAGGTATTCACGAAATTTCAAATATTCTCATTTCCCATGCTGATTCTGACCACATTGCAGGGATTATAACTTTGCTAACTAGTCTGGAGATAAGAGTTCATAACATATTTCTAAATCCGGACGCGGTAAAAGATACTGAAATTTGGGAAAACTTCCGTTTTGCTGTTAAAGATGCACGAAAGCGATTCAGTAATAGAACTAGGGTTCATACTGCATTAACAATAGAACAAACTGGACAGTTTGACACAGAGCAAGTTAAAATCGAAGTTCTCGCTCCATCGCCTGAATTAGCAATGAGCGGTGTAGGTGGAAGAGATTTACACGGAAGAAAGCTAGGCTCAAATTCCATGTCTGTTGTTCTTGGCCTAGTACACGATACTCATAGAGTTGCTTTACTACCAGGTGACATAGATGAAGTAGGATTAAGTAACCTTGGGGAGGAGTGTTCTGATCTTAGGGCAGATATTCTGATCTTTCCGCATCATGGAGGAAAGGCCGGTAATACAGATGGCGAAAAATATGCTTATACATTAAGTACAATGGTTAAACCCAAGGTAGTTTTCTTTTCCTTTGATCGCAATCTTTTTAATAACCCTCGGGAAGAAATTATCAGAGGAGTAAAAACAGCCGTCCCAAAAGCTAACATATTATGTACACAATTATCAAAAAAATGTGCTGTCCAGCCTCCCAGCTCATCATTTAATCATCTGTCTACGTTACCAGCTAAAGGACGTAGTAAAAATAACTGCTGTGGAGGAAGTATTTTAATCAAAATAAATGGGCGAGAGACGATCAGTAATTCTCTTTTTAAGTTGCATAACAATTTTATTAGAAGTAATGTACCTATGGCAATGTGTTTAAGATCAGTTAATATAATAGAATGATACTCGATGCCATACCAAATGCTGTTTAATGGTACATGGCAGAAAAGTCCAGGAGCTAGGTCTAGACTGGGTTTAACGCTTTCTTGCTGTACATCACTACACAAGAATCGGTATGGCATCCAATTTGACACCCAAAACCATTGACATTCATTAACAATGCTTGACATCAGCGAACAGCAAAAGCTCCTCCCACTAGCCGATGAGGACGTAACCCTAGAGAGTACAACACCCTAGAGTGAAAAATAGGGATTCATCCTAATAGCCACCCATCCATCCACTGCCCTATACTGGTGCTGCGTTTCAGGTTAGTATTGGGATGATTGATCATTCCACGGATAATCCGCGCAAATAAAGAAATGTGAGTGACTGTATGCAAACAATCCAGCGTAGTTTACGCTTCTTACTTGCGAGCCTGTTCAGTACCGGCATGCTGCTCCTCGTGACGGGGACAGCCTCAACAGCTTTTGCCGCCTCGGCGCACGCAACCCTTCCGGCGCTGCCTGCTCATGCCAGCGTGCTCAAGGCAATTCCTGCCATCGGGTCAACCGTCACGCAGGCTCCCACTACCGTCACGGTATTTACCGCCGAGAATATCAACCCCGATCCTAAAAAGAGTAATATGTTCATCTACGGACCTTCGGCTGAAGCAACCAACAAATTGATCAGCCAGGGGAATGCGACCGTCTCGCTCACCAACCCGCAGGAGATGTCGATTACTATCAAGCCCGATGCGCAGCATAGTAATGGTGTCTACATCGTCCATTGGATTACCGTCTCTGCTCTAGATGGTGATCCCGATGAGGGCGCGTTTACCTTTACCGTCAACTCCGGCGCGGCTGCAACTCCTACTTCGACACCGGCCGCTACCGCGACGACCACAGGTCAGACCACGACGCCGACTACTTCCAACAACTCCGGCAATGGAGGAACACCCATCTGGGCCACCATCGTTATCGCGCTTGCCGCGCTGGTCGTCGGCCTCGGTGGTGGATTTGGTTTGGGTCGCCGTCGTTCGCCATCCTCTTCTGTGGGAGCATTGCGCCGGACTATACACAACGAGCCGTAGGGACACGATGATGAACGTTAACAATGTAATGCGGATATGTCTTGTAGCTACCGAAGAGCGGGCGACGCAAGCGTCCCCACCACCCATCATCCGCCGCCCCCGCCCCTACGGAAAATATCCGATTTATTTTTTAGGGTTCATTATCGCGTCTTACAAGAGAACTCGTAGAGAAGAAGATCATGCAGAGTAAGGAGAAATAGAGCAATGCGCATTCGACCCATTTTCTGGTGCATACTCGCTTTTGCCTGCGCCGCTGTGCTGATCTTCGCCGCTACCATTCGCGTACATGTACCTGCTATAATGCAGGTGCATGTCGATTCAGAAACCCCTGCTTCAATCGGTTTCACAACAATTGAACTTCACCTCAGTGATTTCCAGGGTCTCCCGATTGAGGAGGCGCAGGTGATACCAAAGGCCAGAATGACTAATATGGATATGACTACGAGCGCTATTGGTGTAAAATCGCGGGGGCAGGGAAATTATAGTGTACCCGTACTCGTCCAGGTTCAATGAAAAAGTGAGTGACCACTATGGCTAAAACTCCCTCTCTATCCGCGAGCATGAAAGAACGCTGGCGGCTTTCTCTTTTTGAGAAGGTCATTCTTGTGAATACCTGTATGCTCATTGGAGAAGCATTCGCCGGACTCTGGATCACCAGCCATAGCCTGGAGACACATCACTACTTCATCGATACCAGTTTTATCGTCGGCGCTACCCTGTGCAGTTTGCTCATCAACATCCTGCTGTTACGCGCCAGTTTTCGTCCGCTCTTCAACCTGTTACGCACTATACGAGCAGTAGGCGCGGGGGATACAAGCAGGCGTGCCATGCATGCGCATGCTGATACAGAAATTGGCGAACTGGCGCAGGCTTTCAATAGCATGCTCGACCAGCTAGAGACTTCGCGCAGGCAGCAGGCCATGCTGATTCTCCAGGCTCAGGAAGAGGAACGTCGCCGCATCGCGCGTGAATTGCACGACGAAAGCAGCCAGAATCTGACCGCGCTGCTCGTCCATACAGAGATACTTCACCAGACGCTGCAAAACATGCCAGAGACATGCATGCTGAAGGATGTACGCTCGCAACTCCAGATAGGACTGCAAGAGCTGGCACAGCTGACACAGGGAACACTGGAAAACGTGCGAACCCTGGCGCTGCAGTTACGCCCCGGCGTGCTGGACGATCTTGGCCTGGATGCCGCGCTTCGCTGGTTGGCTGAGGACTTCCGGCAGCGCCTCCAGCTACCGGTTGAGTTACACATTGACGGCTTAGAAGGAACATTGAGGGACCGGCAATATCCCGCCCTGTACGCCACAACCCTTTTTCGTATCGCCCAGGAATGCCTCACCAACGCGGCAAGGTATGCCCAGGCGCACAACGTCAGCATCACATTCAAACAAGACGCGCAGTATATCTCTTTGCGCGTTTCCGATGATGGCTGCGGCTATGACTCCACTAAACGCTCCTCTGGGTTGGGTATTATCGGAATGCGTGAACGAGCAGCCTTACTCGGCGGCAAGCTAGTCATCTCATCGCAGCCAGGAGAAGGGACGAGTGTAGAAGCCATATTGCCTCTCTCAATTCCACGTAGGGAGAATGCCGTCTATGCCTCATAATGCGAACACAGCGCCTATTCGCGTGTTGCTCGCCGATGACCATGATATCTTGCGTCACGGCCTCAAGATGCTGCTCGCTTTACAAGAAGATATACAGGTAGTAGGTGAAGCGCGCACCGGGCGAGAAGCAGTGGCGCTGGCTTCCGACCTGCATCCAGACGTGGTGGTGATGGATATTACGATGCCAGATATGGATGGTCTGGAAGCATGCCGACATATTCGCGAGGATCAGGAGGAACAGTCAGCTACGCAGGTACTGATGCTGACAATGCACGAAAGTGAGGAGTATTTCCTGCAAGCGTTACGTGTAGGCGCGGCTGGATACCTGGTGAAAAAGGCCGCGCCGACTGAACTGCACATGGCGATCCAGGCTGTAGCCCAGGGAGGAGCTTTCCTCTATCCCGGCCTGGCAAAGGCGCTCATCCGTAATTATGTGGCGGGATCATTCGACACGGCATGCGCAGGCCGCCAGGAGTCTTCAAGGGACATGCATCGCGCCCCTGAGCTGCGCGTGCTTACCCCACGTGAAATGGAGGTGTTGAAACTGGTTGCCGAGGGATGCACCAACCAGCAAATTGCCGACCAGCTGGTCGTTAGCATTAAGACCGTGCAGGCTCATCGCGCCAATGTGATGGAGAAGCTCGGCCTGCACGATATCACGCACCTGGTGCGCTTTGCCATACGCGCGGGCTTGCTGCCACCAGAAGCATAAGAAGATCATAATGGTGATCCTGAGCTATGATACAATAAAGATGCATGAATATATGCTAATAGGGCGTGATAAATCGAGTCCCATTAGCGGCAAGTTAAGGTCAATGAGCAATTGTTGGGTTTGATGTAGGGACAATGGGCGGCGATGCAAGGTGTTTTTGGCAGGCGACTCAACAGGACGGGGACAAGCACAAGGCCCCCGCATCCGCCCCACACCGCACCTTGTCCCTACGCACGAGGCGCGGCTGGGAGGTAGGGCACATTCGCGAGTGGCCACGTCATCGGCACACCGCACCTTGTCCCTACGCACGAGGCGCGGCTGGGGCGTAAAATGGATGCCTGTAGGGCGCGATAAATCGCGCCCCTACAGCAGATCTGGAATTGATGGGATGATTCATATGCCTTTATTCCCGCAAAAGATAAAAATACGCCGCATTCTACTGGTTGCCCTGCCGCTGGCCGTGCTATGTACGCTGCTATGGCCCTCCATCGCAAGCGCGCATGCTATTTTAGTAAGTTCTGATCCACCGGCGGATGCCAGGTTAACTACACCTCCACGAGGGGTGCGCATGTGGTTTACGGAGGATTTAAACCCGGCTTTCAGCACGGCGGTGGTTATCAACGGCAATAACAAGCGCGTTGATAATCGAGATGCGCATGTTTCCCCTAACAATACAAAGGAGATGGACCTCACACTCCCGCCAAACTTGCCGCCTGCCGTCTACATCGTGATCTACCGCACCGACTCCGCAGTTGATGGTCATATCCTGCGCGGCTCCTTCATCTTCACGGTAGACAATCCCGACGGCAGCGTTCCCACACTCAGTCCGGGAGCAAATCCGGGCGCGAATGTGCTGGGGAGCGGCAATCTCACCGGCCTATATACCGGGCAACTCGATGGCCCAACACTCTTTAACCTGATCATGATTACCCTGGTCGAGCTGGGTGCGGTCTTCTGGATGGGGGCGCAGCTCTGGCTCAATTTTGTCCTGCAACTCTCCGCTGAGAGGCACCAGGAGGAGCGCACCATCAATGAGCAGGTGCAAGCGCATTTTGAACGGCGTTTTTCGCTGCCCACACTGCTCGTACTCTTGCTGGCAAATATCGGCGTACTGGTTGGACAGGCATTAAATTTGACAGGTGGCAATTGGGGACAAGCCTTCACTCCCTCATTACTGCAAGGATTGGCGACCAGTGGACGGTTCGGCATATTCTGGCTGCTGCGCGAAGGCATCGTACTAGTGGCTATCGTGGTTTCATTGTTTATGCTCGTGTGGAAGCGGCGTCCCCAGCTGGTCAACACCCTGCTTCCGCTATTAAACCTGCTGCTCGGTTCGGTGCTATTCATTGCTATCACCATGTCGAGCCATGCAGCCGCCGTAAGCGCGAACATCGTGCCCTATGCAATTGTGCTTGATTGGCTCCATCTGCTGGCGGCTGCGCTCTGGGTAGGTGGAATGATCTACATCGCCGCGATCTATCTACCCGTGCTCAAAAAGCATACCGTCCCAGATGCCGCGCGCTCACTCACAAGAGTGCTTCCATACTTCTCGCTGCTTGCCATTGCCGGCGTGCTTATCATGTCGGTCACAGGCCCATTCAGCGCAACATTCCACCTGAACTCGTGGAGCCAGTT
>WNGK01024460.1_pt1 | contig 12410 bp, 8 predicted proteins | sample 5400601 | NCBI WGS metagenome assembly WNGK01 (sample SAMN13153376, study PRJNA577476) | soil metagenome | isolation source: 60 cm soil or saprolite under Garry oak tree replicate 1 | place: USA:California | collected 2016-06-15 | reverse complement strand
CGGCGACATGGCCGGCGAGGCCGCCCCGCGGCGGCCCTGGCGAAGGAGTAGCTGGGTGGCACGTATCGGCGACGGCGGTGACCTGCTGAAGTGCTCGTTCTGCGGCAAGAGCCAGAAGCAGGTCAAGAAGCTCATCGCCGGTCCCGGCGTGTATATCTGCGACGAATGCATCGACCTCTGCAACGAGATCATCGAGGAAGAGCTGTCCGAGCCCCCCGAACTGAAATGGGACAGCCTGCCCAAGCCACGGGAGATCTACGAGTTCCTCGACGCGTACGTGATCGGCCAGGAGAAAGCCAAGAAGGCGCTGTCCGTTGCGGTCTATAACCACTACAAGCGGGTTCAGTCCGGCGGCGAGCGCGCTGGCGAGGACGGGGTAGAGCTCGCGAAGTCCAACATCCTGCTGCTCGGGCCGACCGGGTCGGGCAAGACCCTGCTGGCCCAGACGCTCGCCCGGCTGCTCAACGTGCCGTTCGCGATCGCCGATGCCACCGCGCTGACCGAGGCGGGCTACGTCGGCGAGGACGTCGAGAACATCCTGCTCAAGCTCATCCAGGCCGCTGACTACGACGTCAAGAAGGCCGAAACCGGCATCATCTACATCGACGAGATTGACAAGATCGCCCGCAAGAGCGAGAACCCGTCGATCACCAGGGACGTCTCCGGCGAGGGCGTGCAGCAGGCGCTGCTGAAGATCCTGGAGGGGACGACCGCTTCGGTGCCGCCGCAGGGCGGGCGCAAGCACCCGCATCAGGAATTCATCCAGATCGACACGACGAACGTGCTGTTCATCTGCGGCGGCGCCTTCGCCGGCCTGGAGAAGATCATCGAGACCCGGGTCGGCCGCGGCGGGATCGGCTTCGGCGGCGTGCTGCGGGTCAAGAACGACCGCGACCTGGTGGACGCCTTCCTCGAAGTCATGCCGGAGGACCTGCTCAAGTTCGGCATGATCCCGGAGTTCGTCGGCCGCCTGCCGGTCATCACCAGCGTGCACAACCTGGACCGCGAGGCCCTGATCCGGATCCTGACCGAGCCGCGGAACGCGCTGGTCCGGCAGTACCGGCGGCTGTTCGAGCTGGACGGCGTGGACCTCGAGTTCACCGACGACGCCCTGGACGCGGTCGCCGACCAGGCCAACCTGCGCGGCACCGGCGCCCGCGGGCTGCGGGCGATCCTGGAGGAAGTGCTCCTGTCGGTGATGTACGAGGTGCCGAGCCGCAAGGACGTCGAGCGGGTAGTGATCACCTCCGAGGCCGTGCTCGAGAACGTGAACCCGACGCTGGTGCCGCGCGATGTCGCGCGCCGTGCCCCGCGGGAGAAGTCGGCCTGACTCGCGGCTGCCAGCCTGGTGCCTGGCTGGCGCCCGGCTGTGGTCTGGCTCCGCGCGGTCGGCCGCATGGTGCGGCGGCTTGCCCCGGGGCGGGGCGATCAGCGGCCGTGGCCGCACCTGGCCCCGGCACTGTCTAGACTGACCTGACGTGACCGGAGAAGACCGCCGCCAGCTCCCCCCGCAGTACTCGCCTGCCGAGGTAGAAGCACGCCGCTACGAGCAATGGGAATCGTCCGGGATGTTCGGCGCGGACCCGGCCGACGTCTCGGCGGCGGCACCGGCATTCTCCATCGTCATCCCGCCGCCGAACGTCACCGGCTCGCTGCACATCGGCCACGCGCTTGACCACACCCTGATGGATGCCCTGATCCGGCGCCGCAGGATGCAGGGGTACACCGCGCTGTGGCTGCCCGGCATGGACCACGCGGGCATCGCCACCCAGAACGTCGTCGAGCGCGAACTGGCCAGCGAGGGCCTGAGCAGGCACGACCTGGGCAGGGAGGCGTTCGTCCAGCGGGTCTGGCAGTGGAAGGCGGAGTCTGGCGGCAAGATCGGTGACCAGATGCGCAGGCTCGGCGACAGCGTGGACTGGTCGCGTGAGCGGTTCACAATGGACGAGGGGCTGTCCCGCGCCGTACAGACCATCTTCAAGCGGCTGTTCGATGACGGTCTCATCTACCGGGCGCAGCGGATCATCAACTGGTGCCCGCGCTGCCTGACCGCGCTGTCGGACATCGAGGTGGATCACACCGACGACGAGGGTGAGCTGGTTTCCGTCCGGTACGGCGACGGCGAGGACTCGATCGTGGTGGCCACCACCCGGGTGGAGACCATGCTCGGCGACACCGCGGTCGCCGTGCACCCGGACGACCCCAGGTACGGCCGCCTGGTCGGCCGGGAGCTTGACCTCCCGCTGGCTGGCCGGCGCATCCCGGTGGTGGCAGACCCGCACGTGGACCCGGAATTCGGCACCGGCGCGGTGAAGGTCACCCCGGCACACGACCCGGACGACTTCGAGATCGGGCGCCGGCACGGCCTGCCCAGTCTGACGATCATGGACGAGCGGGCGGTGATCACGGCGCACGGCCCGTTCCTCGGCCTGGACCGGCTTGAGGCCCGCCCGGCGGTGCTCGCCGCGCTCAGGGCAGCTGGCCGGGTGGTGGCCGAGCGCCGACCCTACCTGCACGCCGTCGGGCACTGCGGGCGGTGCGGAACCACCGTCGAGCCGCGGCTGTCCTTGCAGTGGTTCGTCAAGGTGGGCCCGCTCGCCAAGGCGGCCGGCGACGCGGTCAGGGACGGCCGGGTCAGGATTCACCCGGAGGAGATGGCGGCCAGGTACTTCGACTGGGTCGACGACATGCACGACTGGTGCATCAGCCGCCAGCTCTGGTGGGGCCACCGGATCCCGGTCTGGTACGGGCCAGACGGCGAGGTCAGCTGCGTCGGCCCGGACGAGGCACGGCCATCCGGCCAGGGCTGGACCCAGGATCCGGACGTGCTCGACACCTGGTTCTCCTCCGCGCTGTGGCCGTTCTCCACGCTCGGCTGGCCGGATGACACCGCCGACCTGCGCGCGTTCTACCCGACCACCGTGCTGGTCACCGGCTACGACATCCTGTTCTTCTGGGTCGCCCGGATGATGATGTTCGGCCTTTACGCGATGGCGGACCGGGGGCCAGCCCGGGCGGTGCCGTTCCGCGACGTCGCCCTGCACGGCCTGGTCCGCGACCGCTACGGCAAGAAGATGTCCAAGTCGCGGGGCAATACCGTGGACCCGCTGGACTGGATCGACCGGTTCGGCGCGGACGCTACCCGGTTCACCCTGGCCCGCGGATCCAGTCCCGGCGGTGACGTCGCCATCAGCGAGGAGTGGGTGGCCGGCGCGCGGAACTTCTGCAACAAGCTCTGGAACGCGACCAGGTTCGCGCTGCTCAACGGCGCCGGCGTTAGTCCTGGCGCTGGTTCGGGCGCTTTGCCGGACCCGGCCACGCTGGCGGTCCCGGACCGCTGGATCCTGTCCCGGCTGGCTGCCGTCACCGCCGACACGGACGCGCTGCTTGACCGCTTCGAGTTCGCCAAGGCCTGCGACGCCCTCTATCACTTCGCCTGGGATGAGTTCTGCGACTGGTACCTCGAGCTGGCCAAGCCCGCGCTGGCGGGCGCTGACGAGACGGTCGCCGCGACGACCAGGTCGGTGCTCGGCTACGTACTTGACCGGCTGCTCAGGCTGCTCCATCCGGTGATGCCGTTCGTCACCGACGAGCTGTGGTCCGCGCTAACCGGCGGCCAGACGGTGCTTGCCGCGGACTGGCCTGGCCGCCGCGCGGGCGATGCGGAGAGCGAGCCTGACAGCCTGGCCGCCTTCGCGGATCCGTCCGCCGAGACCGCGGTCGGAGCGCTGATGCGGCTGGTCACGGAGGTGCGCAGGTTCCGCTCGGACCAGGGCCTGCGGCCCGCCCAGCCGGTGCCCGCGGTGCTGGCCGGCCTGGACGGGACGCCGCTGGCGCCGCACGAGGGACGATCGACCTGGCCGCCGAGCGGCGGCGGCTTGCGAAAGATCTTGCCGCCGCGCAGGCCGAGGTTGACTCGGCCGAGCGCAAACTCGAAACCGCGTCATTCGTCGAGCGGGCACCCGCCGCGGTGGTGGCCAAGACCAGGGACCGGCTCGCCGCCGCCCAGGCCGAGATGGCCAGGATCGAGGGCCGCCTATCCGGCCTCCCGCCCGCCCCCCAGTAGCATCCCCGCCCGGCCAGTGTTGCCCGCCCGGGCCAGTGTCGCCCGCCCGGCAGCGTAGCCCGATGTCCGCGACCGCGTGGATGGGACTTTGCTGTCGTTGTTACCGCAGCGCAGTCCCATCGACGCGCTGCTCTCCGTCCTGGGTGGCGCCGGACCCGGCCGGGTCCGAGCTCGCGGCCGGAGCCAGCACGCGCGGGCCGGCTCCTGCCGCGAGCGACATGGATGGGAATCTGCTGTGGTTGTTACCGCAGCGTGGTCCCATCGACGCTACTGGAGTCTGGTGCTGAGGGCCGGACTGGCTGCTGAGCGCCGGATTGGCCGCGGCGGGGTGCTGCTGGCCGGATTGGGCCCGGCGGGCCGGGCCGGCCGGGCCAGTAGGCTGCCAGGGTGAACGCTCTTACCTGCGGGCTGTCGTGACAGCTGACCCGGACGAGGCGTTGCGGGCGGTCGAGCGCGAGATAATCGCGCGGCGGCCGGAGCACGCCATCGAGCCCTCACTGGACCGAATCGAGGCCCTGGTCAGCCTGCTCGGCGATCCGCAGCGCGCCTATCCGGTTATCCACCTCACCGGGACTAACGGCAAGACATCGACAGCCCGGATGATCGAGACGCTACTGCGCGCCCGGGGCTTGCGGACCGGCCTGTTCACCAGCCCGCATCTCTCGTCGATCCAGGAGCGGATTTGCGTGGACGGCGTCCCGCTCAGCGCCGATCGCTTCGTCGCCGCCTACCAGGAGATCCTGCCGTACCTGCGGCTGGTGGACGACAGCCAGCCTGTGCCGCTGTCGTTCTTCGAGGTGCTCGTGGGCATGGCCTTCGCCGTCTTCGCCGACGCGCCGGTCGATGTGGCGGTGATCGAGGTCGGCATGGGCGGCACCTGGGACAACACCAACGTGGCCGATGGCGCCGTCGCCGTGGTGACCCCGATTTCCATCGACCACTCCCGCCATCTCGGCAACACCGTGGCCGCCATTGCCGCCGACAAAGCCGGGATCATCAAGCCTGGCGCGGTCGCCGTGCTTGCCCAGCAGCCACTGGAGGCCGCTGAGATGCTGCTCCGCCGGGTCGCCACGGTGGGCGCGACGGTGGCGAGGGAAGGCATCGAGTTCGGCGTGACCAGCCGCGAGCTTGCCGTTGGCGGTCAGCTAGTTAGCATCCGCGGCCTGCTTGGCGAGTACGGCGACCTGTTCCTGCCGCTGTTCGGCGCGTACCAGGCAGGCAACGCGGCCTGCGCGCTCGCCGCGGTGGAAGCGTTCGCCGCGGCGGCACCCGGCGGCGGCGAAGGCGGCCCGGAGCCGCTGGGTGAGGCGCTGGTCCGGGAGGCGTTCGGCATGATGTCATCACCCGGCCGGCTGGAGATCGTCCGGCGCAGCCCGACGGTGATCGTGGACGCGGCGCACAACCCGGCCGGGATGGCCGCGAGCATGCAGGCGCTGGCTGAGGCATTCACATTCACCGATCTTGTCGGCATCCTCGCGGTGAGCGAGGACAAGGACGTGCCCGCGATGCTCGACCAGCTGGAGCCCGCCGTCTCCGAGCTGGTCGTCACCTGCAACTCCTCGTCAAGGTCCATGAACCCGGCGAAACTAGCAGAACTGGCAACCGCGGTTTTCGGCCCTGACCGGGTGACGCAGGCTGACCGGCTCGACGACGCGATCGAGATCGCCGTCGGCCTGGCCGATGATGCGGCCGCCGCAGCTGAGGCAGCCGGCGCGCTGCCCGGCGGGGGCTGCGGAATCCTGGTCACCGGATCGGTGATCACCGCTGGCGACGCCCGGCTCTTGCTGGCCCCCGTGAGCGGGCAGTCGTGAGGCGGCTCTGCGCCACCGTGCTGATCATGGAGGCGATCGTTATCGGGCTGTCGATCCCGGTCGCGGTGACCGTGCAGCACACGGCCCGCGGTAGCGCGGCGACGGCAGGCGGCGTGCTGGCCATCGCGGCGGTGCTGCTGGCGGTACTGGCCATCCGGGGCCCGCTCCGGCTGTGGCTGGTCGGCGGCAGCATCCTGCAGATCCTGGTGGTCGCCACGGGTGCGATCGTCACGGCGATGTACGTGCTCGGCGCGATATTCGCCGCTCTGTGGGTGACCGGGATCTGGCTCGGCTACCGGGCCGAACAGGCTTCCTAATGGCCGTTACCGCCATGTGCCGGGCTGTCTGCGGCTCTGCGGGCACTGCGGCCGGCGTGCAGGGGACCGGCCGCCAGGCCAAAATGCGGCGACGGCATGCGCGACAGCACTAAGGCATCCCTTCGCCTGCCAGCCCCGGCGGTTCGGCTTTCCAGCCCCGGTGCTTCGTCTGCCAGCCCCGGTGCTTCGGCTGCGAGCCCTGGCGGTTCGGCTGCGAGCCCTGGCGGTTCGGCTGCGAGCCCTGGCGGTTCGGCTGCCAGCCCCGGTGCTTCGGCCGCGAGCCCCGGCGGTTCGCCTGCCAGCCCGGCGTGCCGTCGCCAGTCCCGCCCCCCTGGCACCGGTAGGCTCTGACTCACGGGGGCCTTCTTCGCTCGATCCGTTACGGCGGGTCGGCGGCTGATCGCTGTCGGTAAGGAGAGTTGTTTGTTGCCTGAACGTAGCCTGGTCCTGGTCAAGCCCGACGGAGTGCGCCGAGGTCTGATCGGCGATGTGATATCGAGACTCGAGCGGAAGGGCCTGCGGATCGTGGCGCTGGAACTGCGTACCCTGCGGCGCGGTACCGCTGAGGCGCACTACGCCGAGCATGTTGGCAAGCCGTTCTACGGATCGCTAGTCGATTTCATCACCTCCGGGCCGCTCATCGCCATGGTGGTCGAGGGCCCGCGGGCCATCGAGTCCTTCCGGTCGATGGCCGGCGCGACCGATCCTCTGCGGGCGGCACCGGGCACTATCCGCGGGGACCACGCGTTGGAGGTACAGGAGAACATCGTCCACGGGTCGGACTCCCGGGACGCCGCTGAGCGAGAAATCAAGATCTTCTTTCCAGACCTCGTTTAGGCGGCCCGGGCCTGGCCATGAAGGACTTAGGCCAGTACGCGTTCCCCGGGGGCGGCGAGCGCGGGCCGGCAATGGATCACCGGGCAAGATCTTTCTGGAAGGTTTTTGTTCTTCATGAGTAACGCACTGGCCTTTCTGGGCCGTGATATGGCGGTCGATCTCGGCACGGCTAACACCCTGGTGTATGTGCGCGGCAGGGGAGTCGTGCTCAATGAGCCTTCGGTCGTTGCGTTGAATACGAATACCGGCCAGATCGTCGCCGTCGGGGTCGAGGCTAAACGCATGATTGGCCGGACACCGGGCAACATCGTGGCGGTAAGGCCGCTAAAGGACGGCGTTATCGCAGATTTCGACGTGACTGAGCGAATGCTCCGGTATTTCATCCAGAAAGTGCATAAACGGCGGCATCTCGCCAAGCCGAGGATCGTAGTCGCGGTGCCGAGCGGCATCACCGGTGTGGAGCAGAGCGCGGTCAAGGAGGCGGGTCACCAGGCGGGCGCCCGCCGCGTGTACATCATCGAGGAGCCGATGGCGGCGGCGATCGGCGCCGGGCTGCCAGTCAACGAGCCGACCGGCAACATGGTCGTGGACATCGGCGGCGGCACCACCGAAGTCGCGGTGATCTCCCTCGGCGGCATCGTGACCTCGCAGTCGATCCGGGTCGGCGGGGACGAGATGGACCAGGCGATCATCAGTTTCGGCAAGAAGGAGTACTCGCTCATGCTCGGCGAGCGGACCGCCGAAGAGATCAAGATGGCCATCGGGTCCGCCTTCCCGTCGGCGGACGAGCCGACTGCCGAGATCCGGGGCAGGGATCTCGTCAGCGGCCTGCCGAAGACCACGGTCATCTCGGCGGAGGAAATCCGCCGCGCGATCGACGAGCCGCTGAACGTGATCGTGGACGCGGTCAAAGCCACCCTGGACAAGTGCCCGCCCGAGCTGGCCGGGGACGTCATGGACCGGGGCATCGCGCTGACCGGCGGCGGAGCGCTGCTGCGCGGGCTGGACGAGCGAATCCGCGAGGAGACTGGCATGCCGGTGCACGTGGCCGACAACCCCCTCGACTCGGTGGCACTTGGCACCGGTAAATGCGTGGAGGACTTCGACACGCTGCGCCAGGTGCTCGTGCCGGAATCCCGGCGCTGACCAGCAGGATGAACGGCGGCCGCGATAGCGGCGACGAGGTGACCGGAATGCGCGACACCCGGCGGACCCGGTTGGTGCTTAGCGTCCTGCTCGTCGTCGCGCTTGCGCTGATCACGTTCGACTACCGGGATGGGTCGGCCGCGCCGCTGCGCGGGCTCCGGCAGTTCGGCGGGTCGGTGTTCGGCAGCGCGGAGCGCGGTTTCGCCGCGGTGACGCAGCCGGTCGTCAGGTTCTTCGGCGGCTCGGCCGCGGGCGCCGGCCAGAGCCCGCGGGTTGCCGCGCTCGAGGCTCAGCTGACCAGGCTGCGTGCGCAGCTCAGCCGCGAGCAGCTGAGCCGGTCCCAGTACGCGCAGCTGCAGCGATTGCTGCAGGTAGCCGGCCGGGGCGGCTACAAGATCGTGGCGGCCGACGTGATCGCGGTCGGCCAGGGATATTCCGAATCTGTGACCCTTGACGCCGGCCGCGAGGACGGCATCAAACCACAGGAAACCGTGCTCAACGGTGCCGGGCTGGTGGGCACGGTGACCGCCGTCAGTGCGCGGGCCTGCACGGTCCTGCTCGCCTCGGACCCGACCTCGGTCGTCGGCATCCAGCTGGCGGGCAGCGGTCAGATCGGCTGGGTCACCGGGGCCGGCAAGAGCCAGTCCGCCGCTGGTCTGCTCAAGCTGCAGGTGCTGAACAGCGGCACCGCGCTCCGGCCCGGTGAGCAGCTGGTGACCTCGGCATCGGTGCACGACCGGCCATACGTGCCCGGCGTGCCGGTTGGCGTGATCACCGCGGTGCAGCGCAGCACGGGGTCGCTGACCGCACGCGCGATGGTCCGGCCCTACGCCGACCTCACCGCGCTCGGGGTGGTCGGTATCGTAGTGGCGCCGCCCCGGCACAATCCGCGGTTCGCGGTGCTGCCGCCGAGCCCTGGTGCCAAGCCAACGCCCACCGTGACCGTCACCGTCACCCCGTCGCCGTCCACGCCGGGCGGGCCCAGCGTGGGGATAGGTGGCTAAGGTGGCCCGGCGCGTCGGGCAGGCGGACGGGCTGGCGTGGCGAGCCGCGCGTGTCGGGCGGCCGGGCTGGCTGGCGTGGCTGGCCCCGCGCGGCGGGCTGGCGTGGCGAGCCCGGCATGTCGGGCTGGCGTGGCTGGCCCGGTGCGGCGGGCAGCCGGACGAGACGGCACGGCTGGAGGTGGGCAGGTGGCCGGGATGAGGCGGCTGGCCTTGTCGGTCATCGCCGTGGCGGCGGCGCTCGTGCTGCAGCTCACCGTGGTGGACCGGCTGCCGCTGCCCGGCGGCGGGCCAGATCTGGTGCTCCTCGCCGTAGTGGCGCTCGGCCTGACTGGCGGGCCGATGGCCGGCCTGCTGACCGGATTCCTGGCCGGACTTGCGCTTGATATCGCGCCGCCCGCCAGCGGCATACTCGGCGAGCATGCGCTCGTCTTCTGCGTCGTCGGATACGGCTGCGGGCGGCTGAGCGGGCTGACGGACCGCTCCGCGGCCAGTTCGCTCGGCGTCGCTGCGGTGGCCGCGGCGGCCGGCGAGATGCTGTACGTGGCGGTTGGCCTGATGCTCGGCGACCCGGGCATCAGCTGGCAGGCGATCAGGTCCGTGCTGCCTTCTTCCGTCCTGCAGGACGTGCTGATCAGCCCCTTCGTGGTCTTCGGCATCTGGAAAGCGGGCAGCCCGGCAGCCGGGTATTACCCCGGGCCTGCCGCGGGCGCCGCCGCCGGGCTGCGGGCAGGCCTGGCCGGGCCGGATCCTGGCCGGCTGGCCAATGGCGCGGTGCTGCCCGCGCGGGCGGGACTGCTCGGCCGGTCCAGCTGGCTGGCCGGGCCGCTTGGCTCCGGCCGTGGCAAGAAGGCCGGCCTGGTGGGCTCGGTGGGCTCGGTCAGGTTCGGCAAGACCGCGGCCAGGCAGGGCGACGGCTGGGTGGGCAGCGGCCCGCAGCCGGCGCAGCAAGTCCAGGCTCAGCCCCGCCGCGGCAGGCTGCCGAGGCTGCGGCCCGGTGCCGGGCAGGCCGGATCGGCTGCCATGGTGCAGGTGCGCCGCCGCCTGCCGGCCCGTTCGGTCAATGTCCGGATCGGTCAGGGACGCCGCGGCGACGGCAGCGTCGGCACCGCGCTGGCCGCGACGCCCAACCAAAAATATCCGCATAATACAACAACCCAGGCAGCCCAGGTTCCGCCCGGGCGGCGGGTCGGCTGGCGGCCCGGCCGGCCGGGCCGGATCTAGCGGCGCAGGATCTAACGGCGCCGGGCTTGGCGGCACTCGGCTTGGCCGCACCGGACTCAGCCATGCCGGGTTCAGCCGCGCCGGGCTTGGCGGCACTCGGCTTGGCCGCACCGGACTCAGCCATGCCGGGTTCAGCCGCGCCGGGCTTGGCCGCCCGGCAGCGGGCCGCGCCGGAGTGGGCAGTGCGCGGTCGGCCGCCCGGCCGCGCCGCGGCGCGGTGGCCCGCGCGGTACGCCTGCACCTGCGAGCCGGGCGCCGCGGCGACGGCGTGGTCGGCGGCGGCGGCCTGCGGACGTCGGCCGGCCGCGGCACGGCCGGCCTGCGGCCCCGCAGGCGGCCCAGGTTCTTCTGGCGGTCCGGGCTCTCCGGCAGGCGGCCGGGGCCGGTCGGCTCGCGGCTCAGGTTCTTCTGGCGGTCCGGGCTCTCCCGCAGGCAGCCGAGGCCGGCCAGCCGGCAGCCTCGCTTCTCCCGCAGGCGGACCAGCTTCCCCCGCAGGCGGCCCAGGCTCCGGAGCGGCAGGCCGTCGTTCCTGGCCAGCCGGGCCAGCGGCAAGGCCGGCGGCCGGCCTGCGGCGTGGCGGGCCGGCCGCGGCCGCACCGGGGGCTTCCGGTGATCCCGGCGTCCCGGCGGCGGCTGGCGGTGCTGCACGTGATCGTGGCAGCGCTGCTGATCGGGCTCGGCGGGCGGGTCTGGTACCTGCAGGTGATGACCGGCACCGCGTTTGCCAGCCTGGCCAGGCAGGATCAGGTCAGGCGGGTGATCGTGCCGCCGGTCCGCGGCCAGATCCTGGACGACCTGGGCAGCCCGCTGGTGCAGAACCGTTCCTCCCTGGTCGTCTCGGTGGACATGTCGGTGGTCTCCCGGCAGCCCGGTGGCGGCACCCCCGAGCTGCGCAAGCTGGCCCGGTTGCTCGGCATGCGCAGTGCGGTGATGCTCGGGAAGGTGCGGCTCTGCACGGCCGGCGTGCCGCAGCCGTGCTGGGCTGGCTCGCCGTACCAGCCGATCCCGGTGGACGAGCACGTTTCCAGCCGGCTCGCGGTGCAGGTGCTGGAGAGCCGCCGGGAGTTTCCCGGGGTCACCGCGCAGGTTCAGCCGGTGACCAGTTATCCGGGCAAGGCAAGCACGGCCGCCGCGCAGGTGCTCGGGTACCTGCAGCCCATCACGCCGCAGGAGGTGCGGCGGCGGCATCTGACGGTCACTGGCTTCTCCGGCGTTGATCTCGTCGGCCAGTCGGGCCTTGAGGAGCAGTACGACAGGCAGCTACGCGGCAAGCCGGGATCCCAGGAAGTATCGGTCAATGCCGCCGGCGATGTCACCAGCACCATCAGGCAGTCCACGCCGAAGACCGGTGACACTCTGGTCACTAGCATCAACGCCCGCTTGCAGCTGGACACCGCCCGCGCGCTGGCTGGCGCGATCCGCCGGACGCAGGCGGCGGGCAACCCCGGCGCTACCACCGGCGCCGCGGTGGTGATGAGCACGACCGGCCGGGTGATCGCGATGGCGAGCTACCCGACGTACAATCCGCGGATCTGGACCGGCGGCATCACCAGGCGGGATTTCCGCCGCCTGTTCGGCCGCAGGGACTCCGAGCCGATACTCAACCGGGTGACCCAGGGCCAGTACGCGCCCGGATCAACCTGGAAGGTGACATCGGCCGCCGCCGCGGTCGCCGCGGGCTACAGCCTGGGCGGCCCCTACGCCTGCCCGGGCTCGGTCACCATCGGCGGCCGCGTTTTCAACAATGACACCCCGTCGAATTCAGGTTACATGAGCCTGCATCAGGCGCTGGTGGTCTCCTGCGACACGGTGTTCTACGAGCTTGCCTACGATATCTGGCTAAAAGACCACAGGAACGCCAATACGGTAACCAGCCCGCACGCGCCCATACAGGAAATGCAGAAGATGGAGCTTGGCTGGGGCTTCGGCAAGAACACCGGGATCGATCTGCCAGAGGAGAGCACCGGCACCGTGCCTACCCGTGCCTGGCTTTATTACTTTTACCGGC
>WNGK01007388.1_pt1 | contig 12410 bp, 8 predicted proteins | sample 5400601 | NCBI WGS metagenome assembly WNGK01 (sample SAMN13153376, study PRJNA577476) | soil metagenome | isolation source: 60 cm soil or saprolite under Garry oak tree replicate 1 | place: USA:California | collected 2016-06-15 | reverse complement strand
GCGGCCACCATCGCTCTACGACTATCGGTACGATGATTTCGAGATCGCGGATTATCGATACCATCCTGCGATCAGAGCGACCGTCGCGGTATAGACGAAAAAAAAGCCCGCTGGGAGGAAATAAGCGGGCAAGGGGGATCCGAAATCGTGGGGGCGTAACCCAGCTCCCGGGGTCAGGCGTTGCGTTCCTTTCGTCCCGCGGCCACCTGGGGCCGATTCAACGACGCGCGTATGGGCCCCGGACTTAGACCACGCTCCGAGCCGCGTTCACGCGCTCGGCGAGCTCCTCCAGTGCGACTTGTTGCGAAGGCGACAGGCCTTGATGGCCCGAACTGCCTTCGGCGCCTTGGCGCTCGCTCGACGGCTCGGGGTCGCCCAGCCAGAAAGCCGTGAATTCCGGTGTATACCTGTCCATGGTGCAAGCCTTCGCTCTGCTTCGTTTACCGCCCCATGCCCCTTTGCGATGTTGGCCATGCAATTGTCATGCCTTCCGCTAGTCGCTCAGCGTAATCAAAGCCTTACATCTTGATTAAGGCGAAGGAGGTGTCGGACTGCGGCAGCAGGTGCCCTTGCGGTCGGTAGACTGTCTCATTTTCACGACGAGGGAGTGCCGCACAACTTCAAGACCTTGATTTGAGCGGCTTAAACTTGTCGCCGTATGGAGACAGTTGTGACGCAAATGCAACATCGGTTCCGAACGTCGTGCAAAACGCTCGAAACGTCGGCTCGCAGAGGTGGGCGGTCGCGTGCGCGACCCGTCAGAGCTTCGCGTCCTTGAACATCGCCGGCTCGAGCCGGTGACGCTGCAGCAGCTTGTAGAACTCCGTGCGGTTGCGCTTGGCCAAGGTCGCGGCCTGAGTCACGTTGCCGCCGGTGATTTTCAGCAGGCGGACGAGGTAATCACGTTCGAATTGCTTGCGGGCCTCCTCGAAGGGGGCAAGGACGCCCGCGTCCTCGCGCAAGGCGCCCTGGACAAGCGTGGCCGGGATCACGCTGGTGGTCGTCAGGGCGAGTGCCTGTTCGAGGAGATTCAGGAGTTGCCGGACGTTGCCGGGCCAGGGCGCCGCGATCAGAAGCGCCATGGCGTCGGGCGCGAGCGACGGTACCGGTTTCTTGTAACGCTCGGCAAGCTTGCGCAGGAAGTGCGTGGCCAGCAGCGGGATGTCTTCGCGCCGTTCGCTAAGCGACGGCAGCTTGAGCGACACCACGTTCAGCCGGTAATAGAGGTCCTCGCGAAACTGGCCGGCCGTACGCTGCGCGTCGAGGTCGCGGTGCGTGGCTGAGATCACCCGCACGTCAACCGGCACCGATTGCGTGGCCCCGACAGGACGCACTTCGTCTTCCTGCAGCACCCGCAAGAGCTTCACCTGTAACGCAAGCGGCATGTCGCCGATTTCGTCCAAGAAAATCGTTCCGCCGTCGGCAGCGAGGAAAAGCCCCTTGTGCGCCTGGACCGCACCGCTGAATGCGCCGCGGGCATGCCCGAATAGCTCGGATTCGAGGAGCGGCTCGGGAATCGCGCCGCAGTTGACCGCGATAAACGGCCGCGTCGCGCGCCGGCTTGCCCGGTGGATCGCTTGCGCCAGCAGTTCCTTCCCGGTGCCGGATTCACCGAAGATCAGGACGCTCGCATCGGAATCGGCGACCAGCCGTGCCTGGCGCAGCAGATCTTCCATGCGTGGGCTGCGCGTGATGATTCCCGCGCGCCATTCGCCGCTGGATTGCTGCTTGGCCTCGGGCACGTCTCCGGCGAGGCGCACTGCGGCAGCAACTTTCTGCAGCAGCTCCTGGCTGTCGAAAGGCTTGGTCAGGAAACCGAAAACGCCGCGCTGCGTGGCGCTCACGGCATCGGGAATCGTCCCGTGGGCGGTCAGGATAATGACCGGCAGCGCGGGATGCTGGCGATGGATCGCGTCGAAAAGCTGCAGGCCGTCGATGCCGGGCATGCGCATGTCGGTGATCACCGCCGCGGGCCTCGCCACCGCGAGCGAGGCGAGCGCAGTCTCGCCGCTGTCCGCGGTGCGTACCCGGTAGCCCGCCGAAGTGAGCCGCAGGCTGATCAGCTTCAGCAGATCGGGATCGTCATCGACGAGGAGGATGTCGGCGGAGTGCGTCATCGGCAAGCTCATCGTCCGGTGCCCCCGCCGCCGCCGGCGCTGCCCCCGCCCGCATTGCGGCTGCGTTCGAGCAACAAGCTTCGTTCGACCGCGCGTAGGGCGTCGAGTTTCTCCTGCGCCGCGGCTGTGCGGCGTTGTTCCTCGCGTATGCTGCGCGACCGTTCGACGATCTGTGCATAGAGCACCGAGGCGATCTGCTTGAGCGGCGAGCTGTTGCCGCTTTTTGCGACGACCGGCTCGAGGAGCGAGAGCGCGCGGGCGTCGTCCGGCGGGCCGGCCAAGGGCAGCGTGAGCAGCATCGCGACGCGAATGCGGTTCGCGTCACTCCGCGTTCGCGCAAGCGCGCCGTTCGCGGCGACCATCTCGCGCTTGAGATCCTCTCCCGGATCCACTGCGTAGCGCTGCAGGTCCGCGAGCAGCGCGAGCGCTTGCTGTTCGTCCTCGTTGACTTGCGGCAGCGCCACCGACGGTTGCGCCGGCGAGGGCGCGGGGACCTGAGGGGGTGATTGCACGATCACGACTTCGGGCACCGGCACGGGCGTCACAGGCAGTGACTCGGGCTTCTGCGCGACTGCCTGCGCAGGTGCAGCAGCCACGGGCGCCGGGGGCGCTGCGGCGCAGCCGCCCATGGCAGCCATTGCGAGGCAGACGGCGATGAGGTGCTTGCCCGTCAACCTTCCTCCTGCAGCGTTGCACGCGCCGCAGTCGACGCCGAGCCCGGACGATCCGTGACGGCGAGCGGCAGCCGCACGCGAAAACGCGCGCCGCGCTTGCCGTCGACGCGGTCGAGCAAATCGATCCGCCCGCCGTGCGCCAGCGCGTATTCGCGCGCGATCGCGAGGCCGAGTCCGGAGCCTTTTATCCGCCCTTCGGGTGCAGACTTCCCCTGATAGAACGAATCGAAGATCCGCGGCCGGTCCTCCACGTCGACGCCTGGGCCCTGATCGACGACGTCGAGCACCGCGTCGCTGCCTTCGGTGAAGACCTCGATCGCGACGAGACCCGAGCGTGGCGAGTACTTGATCGCGTTCGAAATCAGGTTGTCGACAATGGCACGGATCTTCTCGGCGTCGCCCACGATGACCGCAGGCTTGACGTTCGCTTCGAAGGTAACCATCCGCGCGAAGGCGGCGAGCTTGTGCTCCCTCACGACGCGTCGGATGACGTCGGCCAGCGGCACCGGGCCAAGAGTCTGCGGCTCGATGCTGCGGGTCTGATGGTAGCTCAACAGGTCCTCGATCAATTTCTGGAGCTGCAGCGTGTTCTCGCGGACGATGCGGACGATCTCCTGCTGCTGCGGCGAGAGCTCTCCTCCGACGCGATCACGCAGCAGCTCGGCGCCTTCGCGCACCGCGGTGAGCGGGGTCTTGAGCTCGTGGGAGACGTGACGCAGGAAGCGCGTCTGCTGTGCCTCGAGCTCGTGCAACCGCGTGCGCAGCCAATCGAGCCGCTGGCCGAGGTAGCGCATGTCCTGTGGCCCGTTGACCTCGATGGCGTGGGTGAAATCGGCGGTGCCCATCTGCCGGATCGCCATATCGAGCTGGCGGATCGGCCGAGCGATCAGGACCGCGAACAGGATCGCCAGCGCGAGCGCGATCGCGCCGGCGGCGAGCGCGAGGTAGGCCCACGTCTTCCGCCCCTCGGCCGCCATCTGCTGCAGCCGTTCGATCTCGCGCTCGGTCAGACGGTTGCTGGCGGCGAGCATCGCCTGCGCACCCTCGGAGAGTTGCGCGTAGCCTTGAGCCAGCGCCGTGCTCGCCGCCGGCGTGCGCTGCGGCGCCTTGAGCAGCAGGTAAAGCCGACTCTCGGTGTCGGCCAGCTTTTCGAGTTGTGCAAGCTGCGCCCGATCGAGCGGGAGTTGCTGCAGCTGCTGCGAGGTCTGTCCGAAATCCTGGCGCAGACGCGCGTAGTCTTCGACGAGTTGCGGATCGTCGAGAATCAGGTGCTGGCGAACGACGCGCTCGAGCGTGGTGGCCTGCTCGTAGAGCTGCCGGCTCGCGCGGCCGGCTTGCGCGGCCTGCAGTACCGCCTGTTGACTTTGCGTTCCAAGCCGGTCGAGGCTCACGATCAACTCGACCAGCGCGTAGAGCAACGGCAGGCTGACAAGAAGAAACCCGAGCAGGATGAACTTGAGAAAGGAGCGCGGATAGTACACGGCGGCGGGATGAGTGGGCGACCGTTATAATCGTGGTCGAACGATATCTGACGTGAGCTGCGACGCGTGCACCATACACCACCCTCCACCGCCTCGCCAAGGGCGTCGGCGGGGCGTCTCGCGCTGCCGCGCATCGCACTGATAGCCGCCGTTGCGCGCAACGGCGTGATCGGCGTCGACAACCACCTGCCGTGGCGGCTGCCCGAGGACATGAAGCGCTTCCGCGACTTGACGACCGGGCACAGCGTCGTCATGGGCCGGCGAACCTGGGAGTCGATCGGCAAGCCGCTTCCCGCGCGACAGAACATTGTGGTCACACATACGCCGCCGAGGTCCGTGCCCGGCGTGGAATTCGCGCGCTCGCTCGACGAAGCACTCGAACGCGCCACTCGGCCCGAGCCGGTATTCATCATCGGCGGGGAAGCGCTTTACCGCGAAGCGCTTCCCCGCGCAGAGCTCCTGTACCTGACCGAAATTGTGGGCGATTTCCAGGGCGATGCACGCTTTCCCGACTTCGATCGCGCGCTCTGGAGAGAGATTTCGCGTACGGAGCACGGAGCGCTGGACGCGCCGGGCGCGCTTACCTACCATTTCGTCATCTACGAACGGCCGCGCGGTTGACTTTGCGGCCGCCCGCAATCTCGCAACCACATTCAAGGGAGCACACGCATGTCCGAGGGAGAATTTCACGTGCACGGTCCGCACGAGCATGAAGTCGAGCATCGCGCACAGCACGGCGATCTGTTCGCAGGCCGCATCGCGGTGATGACCGCGATCTTCGCGACGATCGGCGCGTTCTTCGGTTACATGGGCGGTGCGACGCAAAACGACGCGCTGCTGTTCAAGAACGAGGCGGCGATACGAAAGACCGAAGCTTCGGACCAGTGGAATTTCTATCAGGCCAAGAGCAGCAAGCAGAATCTGGCCGAGTTGGGCGCGACGCTGACCTCCGGCGAACTGCAGGCGAGATACCAGAAGGAGGTCGACCGCTACAAGAAGGAAAAGGATGAAATCATGCCCGAGGCGAGGAAACTCGAGCAGCAGTCCAAGGAGGCAGAGGAAAAAAGCGAAGCGTCAATGCACGTCCACCACCGCTGGGCGCAAGCGACGACGCTGATCCAGATCGCGATTGCGCTGGCGGCGATCACCATCCTCACCCGCAACAAGGGTTTGCAGTACATCTCGTACGGCGTCGCGGCGGTGTCGGTCGCCGTGGGCGCACTGGCGCTGGCGCACGTGTAGCTACGCGAGATTCCGGAGCTCCCGCAGCGCGACCGACAGCATCGCCGTGTCGACGGTCGATGCGGCACGCAACTCCTCGAGCAATTCCGCCGCGCGATCGATGCTGCGCCGGTTGCGACCCTCCCACGCCGTGACGAGCTTGCCGGAGGTCGCGCCGTCGGCCCCATCGGCGAGGACCTCGGCGGTGATCGTCCGTTGCAGACTCGACAGATCGTCCTGCATCGCGCCCTTGGCGAGGGTCTCCCAATGCGCGTCGCCGGGAAGCTCCGCGATCTTCTCCCGCAGCCACGGTACGCCCAGTCGCGTCGAGAGGTCGAAATAGAGGTCGGCGACGGTTTCCACCGGTCGTTTTGCCGCACCGGCTACCTCGACGATGTCGAGCGCCGCATAGAGTGTGTCGAAGGCGACCACGCGCGTGGCAAGCTCCGTGGGCACCCCCTTGGCCACATAAGCGGCGGCGGCCGCATCGGCGCGTGCGCGCTCCGCGGAGTCCAGGAGCCTGGGCAGGCGCGACGCGAGGCTCCCGACCTGCGACACGAAATGCGTGATCGTGACCGCCATGTCTTCGGTGAGCCGCCGCGAGCGCAGGAACCACGTCGTCCCGCGCTCGATCAGCCGGCCGGTATCGAGGAGCATCGCCGACTGCACCGCATCGTCGACCCGGTTGTCCAACGCTTCGATCGCCATCCAGAGATCGACGAAGCCGAAGACTTCGCGGGTAAGCAGATACGCGCGCACGATCTCGTCGGGCTTGGCACCGGCTGTTTCGAGCAGCCGATGCACGAAGACGCACCCGACACGGTTCACCATGCTGTTGGTGATGTATGTGGCAATGATGTCCCGCTTCAGCGCGTGGCGAGCCATGTATGCGGCGTAGCGCTCACGCAGCGCCCTCGGGAAATAGCGTGAAAGTGCGGTCGCGACCCACGGATCGTCCGGCAAGGGCGAAGCCAGCAGCTCGTCGTAGAGCCAGATCTTGCTGTACGCGAGGAGCACCGCGCGTTCGGGGCTGGTGAGCCCCCCGCCTCTCGCCCGCCGCTCGGCAATCTCGTCATCGTCGGGGAGGAATTCCAGCGGGCGGTTGAGTCGACCCGTCTTCTCCAGGAATTCGATGAAGCGCTGGTGCGCGTCGAGCAGCTGCGGGGCGATCCGTCCGTTCACCGAGAGCGACTGCGTCTGGAACCTGTTGTCACGAAGCACCAGCGCCGCGACGTCGTCCGTCATCTCCGCAAGCAGCGCATTGCGTTGCTTCTCGGTCAGCTCGCCGTCGGCGATCGGGAGCCCCAGCAGGATCTTGATGTTGACCTCGTGGTCGGAGGTGTCGACGCCCGCCGAGTTGTCGATGGCGTCGGTGTTGATGCGGCCTCCGGCCAGCGCGAACTCGACCCGCCCGAGCTGGCTGCAACCGAGATTCCCGCCTTCGACGAAGACTTTGCAGCGCAGCTCGCGTCCATTCACCCGCAGCGCATCGTTGGCGCGATCGCCGACCTGCGGATGCGTTTCACCGGTCGCCTTGACATAGGTGCCGATGCCGCCGTTGTAGACGAGATCGACCTGCGCCTTGAGGATCGCGTTGACGAGCTCCGTGGGGGTCATCGCATCGGCGGTAATCGAGAGCGACCGCTTGACCTCCGGGGTGATCGCAATCGACTTCGCGCTGCGAGGGTGCACCCCGCCGCCGGTCGAGATCAGCCTCGCGTCGTAATCGGCCCACGACGAACGCGGGAGCTTGAACATGCGCTCGCGCTCCGCGAAGCTCTTTTCCGCATCGGGGTCGGGGTCGAGAAAGATGTGCCGGTGATCGAACGCAGCGACGAGCCTGATGTGACGCGACAGAAGCATGCCGTTGCCGAACACGTCGCCGGACATGTCGCCGATGCCGGCGACGGTGAAATCGGTCGTTTGCGTGTCGATGCCCATCTCGCGGAAATGCCGCTTGACCGATTCCCAGGCGCCGCGCGCGGTGATGCCCATCACCTTGTGGTCGTAGCCGGCCGATCCTCCCGAGGCGAAGGCGTCGCCGAGCCAGAATCCGTATTCCTTGCTGATGGCATTGGCGTAGTCCGAGAACGTCGCCGTGCCCTTGTCCGCGGCGACGACGAGATACGGATCGTCGGTGTCGTGGCGCTTGACGTCCGGCGGCGGAACAATCTCGTCGCCCATGCGGTTGTCGGTGAGATCGAGGAGTCCCCGCAGATAATCCTGATAGCAGGCCACGCCCTCCTTGAGATACGCCTCGCGATCGGACGGCGAAGGCGCACGCTTGAGCACGAAGCCGCCCTTCGAGCCGACCGGAACGATGACCGTGTTCTTGACCATCTGCGCCTTGACCAAGCCCAGCACCTCGGTGCGGAAGTCTTCCGGACGGTCGGACCAGCGCAAGCCGCCGCGCGCGACTCTGCCACCGCGCAGGTGCACGCCCTCGAAACGCGTCGAATAGACGAAGATCTCGAACTTCGGCTTGGGCTCGGGCAATCCCGGCACCTTCCAGGGATCGAACTTGAACGACACGAACCGCTTGCGGCGGCCCTCGGCGTCCCGCCGCCAGAAGTTGGTGCGGGTCGTGGCCTGGATGAGCGCGAGATACTGGCGGAGCACGCGATCCTCGGAGAGATTCTCGACCGCTTCGAGCGCGGCTTCGATTCCGCGCACCTGCTCCGCGGTGCGCACGCCGACGCCCGGGCTCTCCGCGGGGTCGAAGCGCAGCTTGAACAACCCGACGAGATCTCGCGCAATGTCCGCGTGCGACGCGAGTGTTGCCTCGATGAACGCCTGTGAAAGCGGAAAGCCGATCTGCCGGAGATATTTCGCGTACGCGCGCAGGATGACGATTTCCTCGGCCGGGAGCCGTGCCGCGACGACCAGCCGATTGAAATCGTCGCTCTCGATGTCGCCGCGAAACACGCGTCCGAAGGCATCGGCGAACACGGCGTGCAAGGTGTCGACCTCGACATCGGCTTGTCTCGCGACCGCGAGCAAACCCAGGTCGTGCATCCATACCGGCGGCAGTCCCTCGGGGCTGACCCGGTACGGGCGCTCGTCGAGCACCCTGAGGCCCATGCGCTCGAGCATCGGCAGGCTGTCGGACAACGTCACCGGGCCGCCGCGATGGAACAGCTTGAAACGCAGCGTGCCCGGCATCGCCTCCAGCGGACGATACAGCGCCATGCCCAGCGGCTCCTCGTCGGTGAGCCTCGCCATCATCTCGATGTCGGGCACGGCGGCCCGCGCTTCGAAATCCTCGCGATAGCCCGCGGGGAACGCCGCGCCAAAGTGACGGAACAACGCGTTGCCGCGGGCCTCGCCCAGCGACTCGATGAGCGCGTCCTTGAGGTCGTCTTCCCAGCGCCGCGCCGCCGCAACCAGTCGTGCTTCGACTGCGCGCACGTCGTACTCCGGGATGCGTCCCGGCGTCGTGCGCACGGTGATCATCACACGCGCGAGCGGCGATTCGGAAAGATGGACGTTGAACTCCGAGCTGCTGCCTCCAAAAGCCTCTGTCAGGATCGCCTGCCATTTCTGGCGCAGCTCGGTCGTGTAATTCTCGCGTGGCGCATAGATGAGGCAGGAAAGGAAACGCTCGAACGCGTCGCGGCGCACGAACAGACGCAACCGCTGCCGGTCCTCAAGGTGAAGGATCGCCTTCGACGTATGCAGGAGATTCTCTTCGCTGGTCTGGAACAGCTCGTCCCTCGGATACGTCTCCAGGATATTCACCAGCGCCTTGCTGGCGTGGCCGCCGGGCGGCAGGTTCGCGCGCTTCTCGACGTTGGCGATCTTGCGGCGAAGCAGTGGGATCTCGGCGGGATTGGCGCTGTAGGCGGTCGAGGTGAAGAGCCCGAGAAAACGATCTTCCCCGGTGACTTCGCCCTTGGCGTTGAAACGCTTCACCGCGATGTAGTCGAGGTAACCGGGCCGATGCACAGTCGAGCGCGAGGTGGCCTTGGTCACGACGAGCAGCTCCGGCCGCCGAGCGTAGGCGCGAACCTCCGGCGGCAGCGCCGAGAAGCTCGCGGCGACGTCCTTGCTCGGCGCTTCGCGGAGAATGCCGAGACTCGTTCCGGGAACGACTTTGAGCGCGTCCTCGCCGTTGACGACCGCCAGCTCGTGGCAGCGGTAGCCGAGGAACGTGAAATGATTGTCGGCGAGCCAGCGCAGGAAGTCGTGGCCTTCGGCGAGCTCGTCTTCCGACAGCGGGGGCCGCTGGCGCTCGACTTCGGCGATAACGGCATGCAAGCGCTCGATCATCGGCTTCCAGTCGTCGACCGCCGCGCGCACGTCGTCGAGGACGCGAACGATGTCGGCGGCAAGCGCTTCGAGGCCGGCCGGATCGACCATGCGATCGACCTCGACATGAATAAACGACTCGCGGCGTGCATCCCTGGCTTCGGTGCGTGCCAGTCCCGTCAGTGTGCCGTCGGGACCGCGCTCCACGGCAACGATCGGATGCATGATCAGATGCAGCGTCAGCCCGTGGCGGTTGACCTCCATCGTCACCGAGTCGACCAGGAACGGCATGTCGTCGTTGACGATTTCGACGACGGTGTGCGTGGACTGCCAGCCGTGCTCTTCGAGCGTCGGATTGAGCACCCGCACGCGAATACGGCCCGGGGAGCGCTTACGCGCGAAGTTCCAGTGCGACAGCATCGCGCCGTAGAGATCGGCCGGCTGTCGCTCCGCGAGATCCTCGGCGTCGACGTCCTGGAAATAGCGCACCGCGAAATCTTCCACGGTCGCGCGCTGGGCCGACGCGACTTTCGTGCGCACGAGCTTCAGCACCTCGTCGAGGCGCTGCGCCCCGCCGGCTTCTCCATCCGCTCTCATGCCGATCTCCTCAGATCGCTACTGGCATCGCCGATCGCGCGACAGTGAGCGCAGCGCGCGTCACGGCGATGCCGTCGAGGTCGCTATTGTCCCGCAAAAGAGGTGAAGAGAGCTACGGAACGAAGGGGCGCGAAGCTACCTGCAGATTACAAGGCGTGCCGGGGCATCACAGCTTAGGCATCACACTCGGGGTGGCCGCAGCCACAGCCCTGTTCCAGCGTTTCTTCGGCACTGGTGTCGGCAGCGGCGCAATACTCGCAGCAATAGGTCTCGCCGGAGGCCACCGCGCAGCCACAGCCAGGGTGCGCGCACAGGCCCGAAACGTTATCACTTGTCGACAGGATCGCGTCGTCCATGCCGCCCTCCTTGCGCTTGCCCGCGCCGGCGTCACAGCAGCTTGTCGAGCGTGATCGGCAGATCCCGCACCCGTCTCCCTGTGGCGTGGTACACCGCATTCGAGAGCGCGCCCGGAACCCCGGTAATACCGATCTCGCCGATGCCGCGCGCCCCGGTCGGATTGAAGTTCTCGTCGTTCTCATCGACGAAGGTGACGTCGATCTGGCCGATGTCGGCGTTCACGGGAACATGGTAGTCGGCGAGATTGCCGTTGACGAATCGCCCGTAGCGGCGATCGAGCATGCTTTCCTCGAACAGCGCCTGACTCACCCCCCAGACGATACCGCCCTGAAGCTGGCTGCGTGCCATCTTCGCATTGAGAAGCCGTCCGACACTGTACGCTGCGACGATGCGCGGGACGCGGATCACGCCGAGCGCAAGATCGACGCGGACCTCGGCGAAAACCGCGCCGAACGAGCGCGACGCGTAATGCTCTTCCTCCGGACCGGGCTTGGCCTGCGCCTGCGCCACAAGCGCATCGCCGTGACGCCCGGCGAGTGCGGCCAGCGTTTCGCGGCGCACCGGCTTGGCGCGCAGTGCCTGACACGCCGCCTGGACCGCCGGCGCGACGCTCGCGACTGTCATCGAGCCCCCCGACACCGGCGCCGGCGGAAGCGCGGTGTCACCGAGCTCGAAGTGCACTTTCTCGACCGGGAGACCGAGCGCTTCGGCCGCGACCTGCGTCATCACCGTGTACGTGCCGGTGCCGAGATCCTGCGATCCGGACTGCACCAGCGCGGAGCCGTCGGGCAGAATGCGCGCCGACGCCGTCGCTGGGGCGCGGTGGGCCGGATACGTCGCGGTCGCCAGTCCCCAGCCGACGAGCCAGTGCCCGTCGCGCATCGAGCGCGGCTGCGGCGTGCGTTCGGCCCAGTCGAAGCGCGCGGCCGCTTCGCGATAACATTCGCGCAATCGCTTGCTGGACCATGGCTTGCCACTCGAGGGCTCCACGTCCGCGTGGTTGCGTAGCCGCAGCTCCAGCGGGTCCATCGCCAGCGCATAGGCAAGCTCGTCCATTGCGGTCTCGATGGCGAAGCTTCCGGTCGCCTCGCCGGGCGCGCGCTGGAACGTCGGTGTGCCCACGTTGAGCTTCACCAGCCGGTGGCTCGTCGCCGCATTGGCGCAGGCGTAGAGCGCGCGCGTGGGCTGTGCCGCAGGCTCGACAAAGTCCTCGAATTCGGATGTATGCGAGATCACGTCGTGACGGATCGCCGTCAACTGCCCATCGCGACGCGCCGCGAGCAGTAGATGCTGCTCGGTCATCGGCCGACCGCCGACCGGCCCGAACATCTGCGGCCGGGTCAGCACGAGTTTCACCGGCCGTCCGACCTTGCGGGCAGCCATCGCGGCCAGAACCACGTGCGACCACACCGAACCCTTGCAGCCGAAGCCCCCGCCGACGAAAGGCGAGATGACTCGCACGTTGTCGGGCGAAATGCCGAGGGTCTTGGCGACCGTATCGCGGACTCCCGACACGTACTGTGTCGCGTCGTAAAGCGTGAGCCGATCGCCCTCCCAGCGGGCAACGGTCGCGTGTGGCTCCATCGGATTGTGGTGCTCCATCGGCGTCGTGTAGACCGCGTCGACCCGTACCTCGCCCTGCGCGATGCCGGCGTCGAGGTCGCCCCACGCGAGGTCGGTCCGGCCGCGTCCCGCCCGTTGCGGCGCATACGCAA
>WNGK01006372.1_pt1 | contig 12414 bp, 4 predicted proteins | sample 5400601 | NCBI WGS metagenome assembly WNGK01 (sample SAMN13153376, study PRJNA577476) | soil metagenome | isolation source: 60 cm soil or saprolite under Garry oak tree replicate 1 | place: USA:California | collected 2016-06-15 | reverse complement strand
AGACGCTGCCGCTACCGAATGTCGAAGACCTTGCCGATACCACGCTTGCTCAGAAAATTTCTCAGCTGCCGGGTGTTGGCCTGGTACGGATCAGCGGCGGACAAAAACCCGGGGTGCGCATCCGCGTGAATCCAACAGCCCTCGCCGCTCTCGGTCTGGGACTGGAGGATGTACGGGCCGCTTTGGCGTCGGCAAACGTCGACCAGGCGAAAGGCAATTTTGAAAGCCCGTACCAGATATACACGATCGGGGCAAATGACCAGATCATGCGCAGCTCCGATTATCGAAAGATCATTGTCGCTTACCGTAAAGGCGCGCCCGTGCGCCTCGCCGATGTCGCGACGGTTGTCGATGATGTCGAGAACACGCGGATGGCGGCGTGGATGAACGATCAGCCTTCAGTGATCGTCAATATTCAACGCCAGCCCGGCGCAAACATCATTGCGGTTGTCGACCGCATCAAAGCGTTGTTGCCGCAACTCAGGGCGTCGCTGCCTTCGTCTGTCGATATTTCGATTCTCACGGACCGCACCACGACGATCCGCGCGTCTGTCCAAGACGTTCAGTTCGAGTTGCTGCTCACCATCGGTCTCGTGGTCATGGTGATGTTCATTTTCCTGCGAAACCTTGCGGCTACAGTGATTCCAAGTATCGCCGTGCCTTTGTCGCTTGTCGGCGCGTTTGGGCTGATGTACCTGATGGGGTTCAGCCTGAACAACCTGACGCTGATGGCGTTGACGATCTCGACGGGTTTCGTCGTCGATGACGCCGTCGTCATGATCGAAAACATTTCACGATACGTCGAAGAGGGACATTCACCGTTACATGCGGCGTTGAACGGATCCAAACAAATCGGCTTTACGATCCTGTCGCTGACGGTATCGCTGATTGCAGTGCTTATCCCGTTGCTATTCATGGGCGACGTGGTAGGAAGGCTGTTCCGAGAGTTCGCGATTACATTAAGCCTGACAATTCTCGTCTCTGCCGTCGTCTCTCTGACATTGACGCCGATGATGTGTTCCAAATTGCTTCGACACAAGCGGGAATCCGAGCAAAGCTGGTTCTATCGCGTTTCGGGGCGCGGCTTCGACCTGATCATCGCCGCATATGGAAAGACCTTGCGGTTTGTATTGCGCCATCAGACGGCAACGCAGTTCGTTACCTTTGCGACACTGGCCGCGACGATCTACCTTTACATTTACGTACCGAAAGGTTTCTTCCCCGTACAGGATACCGGCGCCATTCTGGGCGTTTCGGAATCGGAACAAAGCATTTCCTTCACTGCCATGGCAGCGCGCCAGCAGGAACTGGCCCGCGTGATCCTTCAGGATCCCGATGTGGAAAGCCTTTCGTCCTTTATTGGAATCGACGGAACAAACACAACCGTGAACAGCGGCAGAATGCAGATCAATCTCAAGCCGCATGACGAACGCAAAGCGAACGCTTCCGACATCATCCGGCGTTTGCAGCCTCAACTCGAGAAAGTCGAGGCCATTACGCTGTTCATGCAGCCGGTGCAGGACATCACGGTGGACGATCGAGTCAGCCGTACGCAGTTTCAGTACAGCCTCGAGGACGCCGACGCCAAAGAGCTGAACACGTGGGCGCCGCGATTGGTCGAAAAGTTGCAATCGTTGCCGGAATTGCGCGACGTGGCAAGCGACCAACAATCGGAAGGACTTCAGGCGAGCCTGACCATCGATCGCGATAGCGCCGCCCGTTTCGGCATAACGCCTCAGATGATCGACGACACGCTTTATGACGCATTCGGGCAGCGTCTCGTCTCGACAATGTTTACGCAATTGAACCAGTACCACGTTGTGCTCGAAGTGGATCCTCGTTTTGGACAAAATCCGGATTCGCTGAAGGACATCTACGTGCGTGCTCCGGGCGGTACACAGGTTCCTTTGAGGTCATTCACGCGCCTTGAAACGAGTAGAACGCCGCTGGCTGTGAACCACCAGGGGCAGTTCCCCGCGGTGACGCTGTCGTTCAATCTTGCTCCAGGTGCGTCGCTCGGAGACGCAGTAAAGGCGATTCAAACAGCGGAACGCGAGATCGGATTGCCTGCCAGTATTCGCGCAAGCTTCCAAGGGACAGCTCAGGCATTTCAATCTTCGCTGTCGAACGAGTCGTGGTTGATTCTGGCGGCGCTCGTCACGGTTTACATCGTGCTCGGAGTGTTGTACGAAAGCTACATTCATCCCATCACGATCCTGTCGACATTGCCTTCGGCGGGCTTGGGCGCGCTTCTCGCCTTGTCGATTACGAAAGTCGACTTCAGCATCATCGCTTTGATCGGAATCATCCTGCTGATTGGAATTGTGCAGAAAAACGCAATCATGATGATCGATTTTGCCTTGGACGCGCAGCGCAACGAACGAAAGCGGCCGATCGAAGCGATCTATCAAGCCTGCTTATTGCGATTCCGCCCGATCATGATGACGACAATGGCTGCAATGCTCGGTGGAGTGCCGCTAGCGCTGGGAACCGGTGTTGGTTCCGAGCTGCGCCATCCGCTGGGTATCACGATTGTCGGCGGGTTGGCTGTCAGCCAGCTTCTCACGCTTTACACCGTTCCGGTCGTGTATCTGACGTTCGATCGAATTGCTTTCCGGTTGCGCGGTTTGCGAATCGGTAACCGGATCGAGGAAGAAGTGCTGGTGGAATAGGTAGGACCCATGAGCATCTCGACACCGTTCATCAAAAGGCCGGTCGCAACATCGCTTTTGACGCTTGCGCTGGCCATGGCCGGCGCACTCGGGTTCTACTTCCTGCCCGTCGCCCCGCTTCCGCAGGTCGAATATCCGACGATCAATGTATCTACGAATCTTCCCGGTGCCAGCCCCGAAACGATGGCATCGGCGGTGACGACGCCTCTCGAGCGCACGTTCGGCCGAATTGCTGGAATCACCGAGATGACGTCGAACAGCAGCACCGGCTCGGGAAATATCACCATGCAATTCGACCTGGACCGGAACATCGACGCGGCCGCGCGTGACGTGCAGGCGGCGATCAACGCCGCTCGCGGTCAGTTGCCTGCAACCTTGCCGAACAATCCCCGGTACCGGAAGCAAAACCCGGCGGACCAGCCGATAGTTGTTCTGGCGTTGACCTCCGGGGTCGAGGAACGCGCCAAGATGTACGACGTTGCCGACTCGATCCTCAATCAAAAGATTGCTCAGATCCCAGGCGTCGGAGTCGTCAATATTCAGGGGAGTTCGCGTCCCGCCGTGCGTGTCCTGATCAATCCGACATCTTTGACGAAATTCGATATCGGGTGGGAACAAATCCTGGCGACGCTCACGGCGGCCAATGCGAATCGGCCGAAAGGCCAATTGTCGGACGGACAACACACCTGGCAAATGGCCACCACCGATCAACTTTTCAAGGCGGAGGAGTACAGGCCTCTGATTGTGAGTTTCAGGAGAGGCGCTCCCATACGTCTGTCGGATATCGCGACGGTTGAAGATTCGTTTGAAGACCGGCGGAATGCGGGCCTCGCGAACGGGAAGCCTGCGGTCGTGGTACAGGTATTCAAACAGCCGAAGGCCAATATCATCGAAACCGTCGATCGTATATACGGCTTGCTTCCTTTATTGAGGGCATCCATCCCTCCATCGATTGATCTTTCCGTCATTGTCGATCGCACAACCACAATTCGGGCGTCGATCAAGGACATCGAACGCACGATATTGATTTCCATTGGTTTGGTGATGCTTGTGGTATTTGTGTTCCTGCGGAACATTTGGGCCACAATCATCCCCAGCATTTCCGTCCCGCTCTCGCTGCTCGGAACCTTCGGTGTGATGTATCTGTTGGGCTACAGCGTCGACAATCTCTCCTTGATGGCGCTGGCCATTTCGACGGGCTTCGTTGTGGACGACGCCATCGTCGTGATTGAAAACATCACGCGCTATCTCGAAATGGGTTTGCGGCCTGCGGCGGCAGCATTGGCGGGTGCGAGGGAGATCAGCTTCACCGTTCTCTCGATGAGCACATCGCTTGTCGCAGTATTCATTCCAATTCTCCTTATGGGCGGAATTCTTGGCCGCCTGTTCAGAGAATTTTCCGTAACTTTAGCCATTGCGATTGCCGTATCCCTGATCGTGTCCGTAACAACAACTCCATCAATGTGCGCAAAGTTCTTGCGGCCGGAAAACGAGCGGCGGCATGGGATGCTTTATCGTGCATTCGAAGCAGGCTTCAACGGAATGCTCGGCGGATACCGCCGATCGTTGCGCTGGGTTCTGCACCATCCGGCACTCATGTTATTCGTGACGCTCGGCACGGCCTGTTTCAGCATTTATCTCTATATCATCGTCCCCAAAGGTTTCTTTCCGCAGCAAGACACCGGTCTCTTGCAAGGAAGCATTCAATCTGCTCCAAACCAGGCTTTTGCCATCACCAATGAACGCCTCGGCCAATTCATGAAGATCGTGACGTCGGACCCCGCCGTAGCCAGCGCTGCGGGCTCAATTCAAGGCACGCGCGGATTCGGACAGATGAATATTCAACTGAAGCCGCTCGCAGAACGCAACGTGACCGCGGACCAGGTGATCGCGCGCTTGCGTCCCAAATTGCAGTTGCCTGGCTCGACGATGTTCCTTCAGTCCCCGCAGGAACTGAGGGTCGGCGGTAGAGGCGGCAACGCGCAGTTCCAGTACACCGTCCAGGCCGACACGATTGAGGATCTGCAAAAATGGGCGGGGATCATGCTCGATGGCATCAAGGCGCTTCCCCAAATTCGCGATTCGAACACGGACCTGGCCAATCGGGGATTGGAAACTCGACTCGTCATTGACCGCGATACGGCATCGCGGGTCGGCGTCACGCCTCAGATTATCGATAATGCTCTGTACTCCGCGTTTGGCCAACGTCAGGTCTCGACGATGTACAAGCCGCTGAATCAATATCACGTCGTGATGGAAGCCGGACTGGCGTATCAACAAAATCCCGACGCGCTCAAGAATATTTACGTGCGATCGGCAAATGGCGTCGAAGTCCCGCTGAGTTCGTTTATTCACTACGAATCGGGTTTGACGGCGCAGAGCATCAATCATCAAGGACAGTTTCCCTCGGTCACCTTGTCGTTCAATCTCGCCGAGGGAGTGTCGCTTGGTGAGGCCGTGGACGCAGTGAAGGAAGTCGAACGGCAGGTGCGAATGCCTGCAAATGTCCATGGCAGTTTTCAGGGAACAGCACAGGCGTTTCAGGCTTCGCTCGCGAATCAGCCCTGGCTCATTCTTGCGGCGCTCTTCACGGTATACATCGTCCTCGGCGTGCTCTACGAGAGCTATATCCATCCGATTACAATCCTTTCGACGCTACCCTCGGCCGGCGTCGGCGCGCTGCTGGCTCTGCTGATAACAAAGTCGGAACTGAACGTGATCGGAATGATCGGCATCATTCTCTTGATCGGCATCGTGAAGAAGAACGCGATCATGATGATTGACTTTGCATTGGAAGCCGAACGCAACGAGGGCAAGGGTCCCCTGGAAGGAATCTATCAAGCCTGCCTGCTGCGATTCCGCCCGATCATGATGACGACAATGGCTGCGCTGCTGGGCGGTTTGCCGCTCGCGCTGGGCAGAGGGACAGGAGCGGAAATGCGCCGGCCCCTCGGTATCACGATCGTCGGAGGGCTGGCGGTCAGCCAGGTTCTGACGTTATATACAACACCAGTAGTCTATTTGTATCTGGATCGCCTGCGGCTATGGTTTGGACGACGTGCAAAATCACTGCCGCGTTTGTTGCCTTCGACCCGAGTTTAATTAGCCACAAAAAGGCTTAGCCACAAAAAGGCACAAAATTCTCAAAAATTTTTGTGACTTCTGTGCCTCTTTGTGGCTAATTCCTCTTTATATGCGGTTTGCCGTCACTGTAGCGGTTTTCATTTGTTTCGCTTCTTCCGCATTCGCCGCGCCGATGACGCTGCGCGTGGACGCAACGGAGGCTCCTCGGAAGATCTATCATGCCGAATTGAATATTCCGGCCACGCCGGGGCCGATGACCCTCTTTTACCCGAAATGGATTCCCGGAGATCATGCGCCGACCGGACCGATTAACGATCTTGCGGGATTGCGCATATCGGCGGCCGGCCAGCCGCTGGTTTGGAAGCGCGATTCGGTCGAGTTATTCGCCTTTCACATTGACGTGCCGCCGGGCGCCAATTCCGTCGATGTGAGGCTGGATTTTCTATCTCCTGCCGAAAACGGCACCAATTCCCCGGTTTCGGCAACATCGGAACTGGCCATTCTGACTTGGAATCAACTGGTCCTTTATCCGCGCGGCCAGGCCAGTGACGATTTGGAAATAACTGCACAGCTGCGGTTACCCGAGGGCTGGAAATTCGGCACGGCGCTACCCGTTGCAAAAACGAACGGCAGCTCAGTCGAATTCAAAACCGTCTCCTTGACGACGCTCGTCGACTCACCTGTCCTCGCCGGGCGCCACTTCCGCCGAATCGACCTGAGTCCAGGTGCTGCGCCTGCACATTATCTCGACATTGCAGCCGATACGGATGATGCTCTGAGCGCCCCGGCGGAAGTTATCGACAAATACCGGCGGCTCGTTCGAGAAGCGCGAGCACTGTTTGGTGCAACGCACTATATCGAGTATCACTTCCTGCTGGCCGTGAGTGACCAGATCGCTCACTTCGGCGTCGAGCACCACGCATCGAGCGACGACCGGTCGCGAGAGAATTTTTTGACGGATCCCATCTCGCATCTGGTGGGCGCGACGCTGATACCGCATGAATTCGTCCATTCGTGGAATGGAAAGTATCGGCGGCCCGAAGGCCTGGCGACGCACGATTTCGAGGAGCCGATGAAAGGCGATCTGCTGTGGGTCTACGAGGGTCTCACTGAATATCTCGGCTGGGTGCTGGCCGCGCGAAGCGGCCTGATTTCGCCGGAATCCAACAGACAATTCCTTGCCTTGAGCGCCGCCGGCCTCGACAACCGTGCTGGCCGCCAATGGCGCCCATTGGCGGACACGGCGATTGCAGCTCAACTGCTCTATGATGCTCGAAGTGATTGGGAATCAAGACGGCGTGGCGTCGATTTCTACGACGAGGGGTTGCTGATGTGGCTGGAGGCCGACGTCAGCATCCGCAAGCAGACTCAGGGCAGGAAATCACTCGACGATTTTTGCCGGCTGTTTTACGGACCTCCCAGCGGCCCGCCTCAAGTGAAGCCATACGCTTTTGAGGACCTCATTGAAACGCTCAACAGTATCGCTCTTTATGACTGGAAGGGCTTTTTCGAGACGCGGCTGAATCGAACGGGAACCGATCGCGCCCCGCTCGGTGGAGTGGAGGCGGGCGGTTATCGTCTGGCGTATGTCGAGCAGCCGTCGGAAGCGCAAAGGGCTACCGAACAAATTCGGCCCGGTCTGAGTGTGGCCTATTCGATCGGCCTTCGACTCGACCGTGACGGTTCGATCGTTGACGTGCTTCCCGAATTCGCGGCGGCAAAAGCCGGCATAGGGCCGGGAATGAAAATTGTCTCCGTGAATGACAACAGGTACTCCCGTGATGTGTTGCGCGAAGCGATCCGAAATACAAAAAACGGCGGACCGCTCGACTTGCGAGTTGCCAACGGCCGGTCATTTGTAACTTTCAAACTGGATTACCATGACGGCGAAAAATACCCCGTACTTCAGCGCAACGGTCAATCGCCCTTGCTCGACGATATCATGAAGCCGGTGACTCGATGACTTTACCGCCGGTCACCTCTTCCGCGTGTCCTTCTCGTTTTCGCCGCAGATGGCCTCCATCAATTCCGTATTCGGATTGAGCCTCGCCTCGACAGTGGTGCCCCAGGGCCCCGTGTACGCTTTGGGATCGTCGATGGTGATGCCGATATCCATATGTCCGAAATCTTTGCGGTGGAAACGTAGCGTGACGTGCAGGGCCTCGGTTGAGGGCTTCCCCAGTTGATCCAGCCAAACCTTGCCATTGAAACCGCGGCTGTCGACGACCAGCGCATCGCCATCCCATTTGGCGGTCGAATACCCATGCCACGCGGGATTGATGTCGTCGAGAGGCAGTAACACGCGGTCGTCAAGAAACGCCTGCCACCAGAGATTGAACGCCTCGTGAACAAAGAACACGAGGTCCCGCGTCTGGACGATTCTCCACGGAGCCGGAGCGAGGAGGACCTTCGGTAAACCTTGAGGCAGGCAATTGGCATCGGGGTCTTCCTTCCAAAGGCGCCCTGAGGCACGGTCGTCGTAAAGTGTCTTGGCCCAGGACTGGAAAGGAACAGGTTCCTTTAAATCCTTCGCGAGGTCCCTAAGATATCCATTGGGCGGATTCCAAACTCCGGAAAGATCCGGCTTGCCGTCCGGCAATCGCGGCGCCGGCGCGGAAAGGTTCGGTTTGCCGTCCGCTGTGCGTGGTATTGGCGCAGGGCGGACGTTTGTCCATTGCCCGAACGCGGTAAGGCACATCAGGACGATCGTCGCAAATGGCAGCTTAAGCTTCATTGGAAACTCTCCCATCTCGGTAAAATTTCATTTCTTAATGACAACCTCACTGACGATGTTCCAAGTAAACTCGACAAACCGGTAAAGTGAAGACTCGAGCAAGCGTTCGACGTCGCTGTGCGCGCCATATTGCGCCCGATCCTCTTCCGTCACGGCCGGACCAAGGCCATAGGACGGGATTCCTTTTGCGCGAAGCTGCGCCATATCGGAAGCGCCGGTCGACATCGCCGGCAGCGTCACAGAGGCCGGATACATCCGTTGGCTGACCTGCTCGATGGTCCGGTACATCTCGGTATCGAGACGCGAAGCCGGCGCTTCCGGACGCGTGGAAGGAATGGGGACGATCTTCACGGCGGGATCATCGATCACGCGTTTCATTTCACCATAGAATTCGTCGATGTCCTCTCCCGGCAGAGCGCGAATGTCCAGAGTCGCCTCGGCTTCCGAGGGAATGACATTGGGTCCGACACCGGCCTTGAGCATTGTCGGCACGATGGAGGTGCGCAGCATCGAATACACGGCCGGCTCGTTTTCCGCGAGATAACGCTGGATCTGCTTTGCGCGCTGCGGATCTAGAAGTGCCCGGTAGCGGGCGGCCTTATCCGGAGGGCTGATGCCGGCCAGTTTTTCGAAGTAGGTCCTGGTCGTTTCATTGAGATGCATCGGAGGTTCCCAGGTCCCGATTTTGGCAACGGCGGCTCCCAGATGGACAACCGGATTATCGATGCGCGGCACAGAACCATGACCGGAACTGCCCGTGGCGACCAATCGCGCCCGGCGCGGCACCTTTTCCGTTGTCCCGACTTGGACCACGGTCACGCGTCCGTTTTCAAGCTTCGCCGTTCCGCCTTCCGTGATTGCGAACTCGGCGTTGATCTCATCGAAATGCTGGTTGACCATGAAATTGATGCCCACACCTGTGGGATCGGCTTCCTCTCCCGATTCCGCGAGAAAGATCAGATCGCGGTCCAGCACCGCGCCCGAGCGCTTCATCAAAATGAAGCTCATCAGCATCGAGACGAGCTTGTCTTTATCGTCGATTGTTCCGCGGCCCCAGATGTACCCGTCCTTCATCACGGCGCCGAAAGGATCGACCGGCCACTTCTCTTTCTGTACGGCGACGACGTCCGTATGCGCAAGGATCAACAGCGGCCGTTTGCTGCCGTTTCCCTTGAGGCGTGCGACCAGATTCGCCCGATTGGGATCTTTCGCGAAAGTCTTTGAGGGGATGCCTTCCCCGTCCAATACCTTCTTCAGATATTCAACAACCTTCGTCTCGTTCCCATACGTCGTGTCGATCTGTACCAGCGTCCGGTAGTGCTCGAGTATTTCCGCCTTCTGTTTCTCCCAATCAATAGCAGGGCGTTGGGCCGGTTGGGCCGGTTGGGCCGGTTGGGCCACTGCCGTGGAGACAAGCGCGACCGGTACCAGAACAAGCAATGCCATGGCAAAGATGTTTCGCATAGGTTTCCTTTCTGTCCGCCGATAATAATCGATAATTGACACCCTTCAGCACGAACATGTAGATTCTCAGCCATACATTCGTCCTTTGTAAAACATTGGGCATTGCACTACCAGCAACCCGTCCGGCAACAGAGGATAGTTGCCTCTCACGCCAAACTGGAAGGCATCGACTTAGTCTCGGTTACTAAACGCTGAGCTAAACGAGGAGGAAGACATGCGGTGCAGATTAGGTTTGGGTTTTCTGACAATTTGCTGGATCGCCGTGGCCGTTACAGCTACGGCGCAGCAGAACACCGGCACCATTCTCGGCGTAGTGAAAGACTCCTCGGGCGCGGTCGTGCCCGGTGCCGGCATCACCATCCTTAACGAAGAGACGAGCCTGACGCGCACAGTCACGACAGGCGAGAACGGCGCCTTTCGGGCGCCCGCACTGCCCGTTGGTCGTTACACGGTGAGAGTTGAACTCGCCGGGTTCCGGACCCAGGCGCAGCGCGGCCTGATTCTCGAGGTAGCGCAAGAACTGGTCGTGAATCCCACGCTGGAAGTAGGCGCAGTGCCCCAGGAGGAAGTCGTGGTCAGCGGGGAGGCGCCGCTCGTCAACACGACCAGCAGCGCGCTGGGCAGCGTGGTCAACGAGCAAAGCATGTCGGACCTGCCGCTCAACGGCAGGAACTACGTGGACCTCACGATGCTGCAACCTGGTGTTTCCCAGCAAACGCTGGCGACCACGGGTGGCGGCGCCACTGCCAGCGGAACCTGGTTCAGTGCCAACGGCGCTCCGGTGCGGTCGAACAATTTCACGCTCGACGGAGCCCCAATGACGAACGCGGCCGCTGCCGCGACTGCATCGGAGGCTGGAACCACTTTGGGAGTGGATGGCATCCGCGAGTACAAAGTCGTCACCAGCGCGTTCAGCGCCGAGTACGGGATGGTGATGGGCAGCCAGACAGTGATGGTCAGCAAGAATGGAACGAACCTATGGCACGGTGATGTGTTCGAGTACATGCGGAACAGCGCCCTGGATGCCCGGAATTTCTTCGATTACCGGACCTCCTCGGGCGGCAGGCGCCTGCCTCTGTTTCAAAGGAATAGCTTTGGCGGCTCCTTTGGCGGACCCATCAAGAAAGACAAAACGTTTTTCTATGGGGTTTACGAAGCCCTGCGGCAAAATCTGGGCGTCACGATCCTGGACAACGTATTACCGGCAGCCTGTCACCAACTGGTGAATCCGGGCACCAGCAACACAACGCTGGCAAATCCCGCCGGCTGCGCTCCCGCATTGACCAGTTCGACTGTCGTACCCCAGGTTATACAGCCCTTCCTCGATTTGTACCCTGTGCCGAACCTGCCCAGCAACCAGTTCACCTTTCCATCTTCCAGCAGGCAGCGTGAAGACTACGGACAGATTCGTGTGGACCAGAACTTTTCCGCGGCGGATACATTGTTTGGGCGCTACACCATCGACGACGACGAGTTAAATAATGCCACCAATAACATTCGGGCGCTCGCCTCCGGCGCGGCGTTTCCGGGGATTCGCACTTTGGGCTCGAGTCGAGGCCAGTCTGCGACCCTCTCGGAAGGCCACGTCTTCTCTCCGGCGTTGCTGAATACGGCCCGACTCTCATTCAGCCGGACCAACTTCGGCACGAGCACTCTTTCCGAGAGCAACCTGGTTGGTCCACGCTACTCCCTGACGTCCGGTCTGCCCGTAGGACAGATTAACATTTCCGGCGGGATCACCGGGTTCCAGGGGCTGATGATACCAAGCGCTCAGATCCAAACCGTCTACACGTTCAGCGACGATCTGTACTACACCAGAGACCGCCACGCGCTGAAGTTGGGCATGCTCTTGAATCGCTACCATCTGTTTACCCAGACGACGGCCAAATTGCTCACCGGAACGGTCACCTTCACCGACGTCCCGAGTTTTATGCAGGGGATCTATGACAACTATGCGGCGGGAACGCCCAACGCGCTCCAGCGCCGTTACTGGTCATACAAAACCTGGGGCTTCTATGCGCAGGACGACATCCGGGCGACCTCCCGGCTGACGCTGAACCTGGGCTTCCGCTATGAGTTCCAAACTGTGCCCCGGGAGCGGTACGGTATCGAGAGCCGCTTCCTCAACTTCACGGATCCCACTCAAGCGTGGTCCTATGGCCCGGTGATGCGCAACCCGAGCCTGAAGAATTTCAGCCCGCGCGTTGGGTTTGCCTGGGACGTCCGGGGCAACGGCAAGACTGCTATACGCTCGGGGTTCGGTTTGTATCAAGATCTGGCGAATTTCGGATCGGCGCTGAATCAGATCCCCCTTGGCATGCCGCCTTACTCGCGGCAGAACATCGTCAGCAGCAACCTGCAGCGCCAACTGTTGCCGGTCCCCTTGCAGTTCCCCGATACACCCCTCACGAGCGTGTGCGCCAGGGACCTGCCTCCGGCCGATTGCGCGAATCGCTTGCA
>WNGK01010423.1_pt1 | contig 12416 bp, 11 predicted proteins | sample 5400601 | NCBI WGS metagenome assembly WNGK01 (sample SAMN13153376, study PRJNA577476) | soil metagenome | isolation source: 60 cm soil or saprolite under Garry oak tree replicate 1 | place: USA:California | collected 2016-06-15 | reverse complement strand
TACCGCTTTCGGTGGCACTCGCCCACGAAGTGAGCAAGCTTGGCTACTCTCACACAGGAGTAGTCTTTCCTCCTTGTGATATGATTTTCAAGTCTAGGCAAAAGAAGAAGCAGGTATGTGTTGTCACCCGGATTGCTCCCCAGAAGAACGTTGAAGATTTCCTTAGAATTGCCAACCGCCTCGTTGATTACAAGTTTGTACTGGTTGGAGCTCACTCCGACCTGGACTCAGGATACACACGTCGCGTATTGTCAGGCATGTCACCGAATGTTGAATTTGTCAACGCGAGGATAAGAGATCGACCCGAGCTGGTTGAAGAGAGTAAAGTGTACCTCTACACTAGCCTCGAGCCAGGAGTAGGAATTGCTCTGGGCCAAGCAATGGGAGCTGGCTGCATCCCTGTCACTCCTGCATGGGGAGGCGGGGCTGAAATGGTAAAGGTAACCGGAGTGGGCTACAGTTTCAGAACTCTTGATGAGGCCGAACGCTTTACTCGAGAAGCCTTAGAGAATGAGGACGCAAGGAATCAACCTGATTACATCGCTAATAAGGCGAGAATCTTCAGTTCCGAGAGTTTCGAGAAACAAATCGCTCGAATCACCATTGGAAAACCTGCCCTGCCACTGAACTAACCTGCCAAACAATTCGTGTTTGTCATCTACGATAAATGAAAAGTCGAGTCTCGTCGATTATATGATTGCCATTCGCCCAACCGTCGTCAAGACGAGACTCACAGCAACTCAATATCAACTTCGACTCTCCGTGAATCGTGTCCATCAAACAGCTCGTCGTCTCAGAGATAGTTTACGAGTCAAAGAACCCCAGGTGCCTTGCTCAAGTCCACGTTACGAAGAACTCAACACACAGGAATAGCAAGAAATATGGCGAGCAATTGAGGACCAAGGAAAACGATGGCTGAGACGGTCACGATTAGAGCCTGTAGGCTTTGCGAATCTGCGAAGATCGAAGCTCTACTTTCTTTGGGAGACCAGTACATTCCTGATTTCATAACTTCAGAGGGTGAGAGCCCTCAAGCCCCTCTTGAGCTCGTCAGGTGCACAAGCTGCGGCCTAATTCAGTTGAGACACACGTTCTCCAGAAAAAGCCTCTATCGACACTATTGGTACAAATCTGGCATTAGCGACACAATGAAAAGGGCACTGTCTGAGATAACTAACAAGGCTCGCGAAATCGCCGACCTTCACACGGGGGATCTCGCAGTCGACATCGGCTGCAATGATGGTACTCTCCTCCGTTCATATGGTCCTGGTGGTCTTACTCTCGTGGGGTTTGAGCCAGCTGCCAACCTTGTACCAGAAGCCAACAAAGGAACCAGTTTCGTCTTTAATGACTTCTTTAGTGCCGACGCCTTTGTCAATAGATTTGGTAAGCAAAAAGCAAAGATTGTTACTTGTGTCGCGATGTTTTATGACCTCGAGAGTCCGAACAGCTTTACGAATGATGTAGCTAGGATTCTTGCTTCGGACGGCATCTGGGTTGTGCAGCAAAATTATCTAGCAACGATGATCAAGCAGAACGGTTACGATAACATAGGCCACGAACACCTAGAATACTATTCACTAGGCACAATGCAAAAACTTGTAGAGAAACATGGGCTTGAAGTTTTCGATGTAGAGACCAACGATGTTAACGGTGGTAGTTTTCGAACCTTCATTTGTCACCGAGGAGCTCGCTCGGTCCATGAAAGAGTGAGGAGAATGGAGAAGGACGAGATCGAAATGGGCCTAAACGAACGTTCAACGTACGAGAGGTTTGCACGATCAATCGAAGCTCTAAGGGCCAAGCTGTACGAATTCGTTTCGCGTGAGGTGAAGGATGGAAGGAAGGTGTATGTTTACGGAGCTTCGAATAGAGGAAACACGATTCTGCAGTACTGCGGACTCGACCATAGATTGATTCCAAAAGCTGCAGATGCGAACCCTGAGAAGTGGGGGCGAAGAACTGCCGGTACTTTGATTCCAATAGTGTCAAAGGAGGAAGCACGAAGAGATCGCCCAGACTACTTCCTCATTCTACCCCACCACTTTCTTCAAGAAATTTTGCACGAGGAGAGAGACTACATGAAATCAGGTGGGAGCTTAATAGTTCCACTGCCTGAGTTCCGAGTGTTACACCGATAAGAGGCAACACGATCATCTGAAACAGAATTTGTGGAGGGAAACAACTCCTGAGAGTGCTCGTCATTCACCCAGTAATGAAATACATGGGAGGAGGGGAGAGGCTGTGTTGCGAGACTATCCGAGCCCTCTTGTCACGTGGAGATGAGGTCACACTGCTCTCAGAGGCTTTCGATCCGAGGGAAACGGAGGATTATTTTGGATACCATGGGCTCTTCGATCAAGTCAGAATGTCGCTTTATCCTTCGCAGGAGCCACCCGGAGACCTAGGCACTACATCGCATATTATTCATCATCTGAGGGGCCAAAAGCGTTTTCTCAGAGAAGTCGAACCCTCCAGGTCATCCTTCGAACTCTTGTTCTCCACCCAGGACCCGAGCTACTTTCCAGACCTAAGCATACCTGTAGTCCAATGGGGGTACATTCCTCGGCCCTTTCCGAAATTTTCATTGAGCAGATCGCCACGTGCTATTGCCTACTTCTTTCGGCGATCGCCGCTCCGACTATACTATGAAAGGAAAGTCGCGAGAATAGGGTTTGTGCTTGCCATTTCTCAATACGCGAAGGAGCATCTAGACGAAGAGTGGAGACGACCAAGCGTGGTGGTTTATCCCGCGTGCAATATGGTCGACGCAAGGCAAAAACGCAACCTTGTTGTAACTGTCGCTCGGGCCCTTCCGATAAAAAGGCTGGAGCTTTTCTGGAAGGTTGCAGCGGCTCGGCCCCAGTTGGATTTGTCCCAATAGTTCACGATTCAGGCGGGCCCAAAGAGACTGTTGATTCAAGGAGCGGATTTCTGTGGAAAACGGTTGGTGAGATTCCACAGATGCTAGATAACGCCATTGGCCAACTCCCATCCAATGCGTTACGCGAGAGGGCTGAGAATTTTAGTGTCGAAAAATTTCAGAGCAGACTTTCCTCAATTCTCTTGCAACTGCACGGATGAAATCGACAGCCCATTCTATGAGCCTGCTAACTAGGAGAAGCGGATCTGAATAAATCGAGGTCAAATGTTCCTCCGGATTGAGAGTGCGGCCCACGGAGTCTTAGTCACGGCCATTTAGACCTAATTTCCGCAGTGCTCTCGTCAATATATTTCCCCAGTCTTCTTCCAATCGCCAAAGCCTTGCGCCAAACGCTCCTGGAACCCGAAGGGCGGCCCTTTGTTTCAGTCGAAAGGGAAAGTGGGTTTCGATTATCATGCCTTTTTCCCCGCCTTCAATATCCACTTTCAAATGATCGATCATAATGTGATGCAAGCTCACCCGCCCATCACCCCCAAAGTTCTTGGCGAGATTTCTAAAACATTCAGAATTGCCTTCGACTGCGAGCACATTTTCGGCACCGTGATTGAGATAGAACATCACGGTTTCACCACACCCGGCCCCTAAGTCAAGTACCGATCTGCCTGCTGGCAAGTAATTACGATGCCACATTTCTAGCTCAGCTGTCAAGGTATTGCGGTGGTTTTCGCACAGTATTAGACCACTGAAGTCATCTAGGTCGCACAACCTTCTTCAGCACCTCAAAATTCTACGCAATTCGCCCGGCTTCATAACCCTGCTCAACCCCTTCAAAGAGTCGTTCATGATGAGCGCGGTGCATCCGCGAGACCAACTGTTCCATATTGTTGGGTAGGAACACCGAATATGTATCAACTTCATCTGCACGAAGGAGGCTCTGAGAGAACCGAACGGCAGCATTAGATTAGAAGTCATAACCCTGCATCATCAGGCATACTTCTCAGGCCGATCCAGAATGTTGACCAGTTATAGTCCGGCAGAAGGTCAAACAACGACAAATCTCATCGACGATCTGACATGACAGGCTGGACAGCATCTCGTGAAGACCATTGACCTTCTGAGTAGTAAGACGACGGTCGCTGCCTTCCAAGTTCAAGCGGTCAACGCTCAGCCAAGCGTATCGGTCATCTTGGGAGTAGGCACAATTTATTTTCCAGGAGATACAGCCATAGGTTCGATTCTAGTAACCTCAGGAGGAACCCCAGTAGGACCCGGCGGAGTCACAATTCAATCAACCCTAACACGGCCGGACAATACAGTCGTCAAGCTCAACGCCACATCCCTTGGACCAGAAGTATTCAGGTTTCATATGCTGTTCCAAGCACAGCCTCGATCGGGACCTATACTATCGTCGTCGCCCACATGTCAGGAGCCGCTGATGGAACGGCCTTCGTAGCCTTTGAAGTCAAACAGTCATGGCTAGCCGCGCAAGGCCCAGCGATAACAGTCGGCGCAATATCTACTGCAGGCGTTCTAGGCGCGGTCGCAGTCCTCTGGAAGAAAAGGTTACTTCAAACAACAACGATAGCCGCTGTTCAGCCTGGGAATGCCTAGACTATGAATCGTCAACGGGTTTCTCGTTTCCCGGAGCCTCTTCCATTGCTAGGAAGCCTGAGTAGCCGCACTTGTCGCAGACATATCTGACGGGCATGATCCATCCTTCTAGTGGTGCTCTGGATCGGTGCACTGGTTCTCCGCAGTTGGGGCATTCCAGACGGTTCTTGGTCCTCTTCCTAATGGAGCCTAGGACCTCGAAGATCGCTGACACGATAATTAATGCCTAGTGTAGTTCTATGCTTGTTTCGGGGAAGCCGTAGCCAACTAGGACCTTCTTCACTTTGTCGCGGTGATCGCCTTGGAGGATTATGGCGTTGTTCTTCGAGGTGCCGCCGCATGCGCAGTATGTCTTCAGTTTGGTTGCTAGGTCGTCCAGGCTGATGCTCTTCCCGTCTATTCCTTCGACTATGGTCGCTGGTTTGCCCCATTTCCGCATTTCCATGCGTACTTTGACCGTCTGCTGCTCCATGCTGATGGTGCCGCAGACGCAGATGTCTTTGGGTAGGCCGCAGGTCGAACAGACATCGGCCATTCTAGAAGTCAAGGACTCCTTTTAATTCGTCCACGTATAGTCTAGGAGCCCTAGTCGTATTTAAGATTGGCATTTTCCCTGGTATCGTCTCATATCCCCATGTAGAGAAAGAGGAGAAACCAGAACAGCCAGGATGCGACCAGTCCAATAGCCACGGCAGGCTTATCCTGCATATTAAGCTCAATCAAATAATGCCCTTGAATCGGGTATACCGTCTTTGAAACCCCTAGGACCCACCTCCCGGTAACGATTCCTACAAGAATAAAACGGGCAGACCAGCCGCCTACCTTGAGATGTCATACGCATTCTACGGGTATCGCCAGCACAAGCTGGCAGCCCTATCTGTCCGCTGAAGGGGCTAACGCTAAATATCCAGTACTTACTACTATCGTCTTAACGTTAAGATAGTGAGATTGTGGCAGAACGTATTAGTGTCGCCATAGAACTGGAATTCTTCAACAAGTTCCTCTTCAACGCCCTCAAAAGGAGCCTATACAACGCCACACCAAAACGCAAGCTCGAAATCATCTACTACTACAGCCGCGACCCACGGGTAAAATTCTCGATCAACATGACAGGCTATTCAATGGCACCATCCCACGACGCTACGAAATGGACCAGCGTATTCAGCGACGTGCAAACAATGCGCTCCTACCTACGCTAGAACAAGTCTACGCCAACGGCATACCAAGGGACTCCTTCAAGCCCTTGTACCGGTTACGAACAGTAACCTCTGTCACATTCGCAATCTCAGCAATCTCCTTCTGAGTCTTCTTCTCCCCAGAAACCACACACGCAACATACAACGCAGCCGCAGCCAAACCCATCGGATCTTTCCCTGAAACTAATCCCTTCTTTCTCGCATCCTTCAAAACACGAATCGCCTCCTGCTGCGTACCCATCGAAATCTCAGCCTTACTAGCAATCTTCGAAACACAACGAACCGGATCCTCAACCGGCATACTCATCTCCAACTCACGCAACAATAACCTGTAACAACGAGCCACATCCTTCTTCTTAATCCGACTCGCACCCGCAACCTCCTTCAAAGTACGAGGAGTCTCCGAGGACCTACAAGCAGCATACAACGACGCGGCAGCAATAGCGGCAATCGACCGACCACGCACCAGACCACTATCCAACGCTTTCCTGTAGACAATAGCCGAACCCTCCTTCACCCCATTCGGCACGTGCAACCTGTCAGTCAACCGGTCCAGCTCAGCCATCGCCTGAGCCAGGTTACGATCGGAGGAAGAATGCACACGAGTCCGTATCTGCCACTTCCGGAGCCGCAACATTTCCATACGCCTCTCCGGCGACAACTGCCGCCCATACGCGTCCCGGTTCACCCGATCGATAACAGTCGATAGTCCTTTGTCATGAATCGCGAAACTGGATGGAATACCTACCCGTCCACGCGAGTCCTTCTCCTCCTTCGTGAACGCCCGCCACTCCGGCCCATGGCTCATCGAGTTCTGCGTCAAGACCAGCCCGCAGTCATGGCATATCGTCTCGCCCTGGTCGAAATCCTCGATAAGGTTCAGACTACCACACTCAGGACAGAGGTGGACTCTTGAGCCGGGTCTACCCGGGGGCTGGGGCTGCAACAATTCCATTCTCCCTCTCCCGTGGAGCATTGAGCATGAGGGCTATTCAGACAGGTCAGTATCCTAGCCAGAAACATCTCAAGCCGGGGAAAGTAAGAGCGTTAACGCCATTTTACATATAAGGCTTTCGACAAGTATATAGGGAAGGTCGAGTTCCGCCGCCAACCCTATTACCCACGCTCAACGCCCCAGCCGACCGTAGCCCGGTGGTGTAGTGGTCTAGCATAGCGAGAGCGAGCGTGGGCCAGAAAGACGCTCCAACATAGCGCTCCTAGTGGGCTCTGGATCCCCAACCGTACGATAAAGGGTAGGGGTTACCCGCTGACGGGAGTTCGAATCTCCCCCGGGCTACTATACGCCGACAGCAGCCTCAGCTTGTCAGTCAGCCACACAGAGCCCGATTGTACAGCACTATTACACTCGCAGCCTCACAAACGTCCATGACGGAGACCCACGACATGGATCTCAAGGCGCTCAACGAGAAACTGCGCAGAGAAGTACTACCAGAACTTGATGGCCCGGCCCGTCAGAGAGTTCTCGCTGAGATACATCTCCGTGAAGACTTTGTGACACATCTTGATGAGAATCTCGAAGTGGAATGCGCCTGCGGCCTCCACATGACACGAGCCAGCTACTATGAACACCAGAAAGCGACCCGGCACCCACTGCGATCCGAACGAGAAAAGTCAAAGCGTGACGCTGAGACGATCGGAGAGGGTCAGCCCCCGAACAATGAAAGTGAGGCGATTGAAGTCTGCTCGTGCGGACTCCTCATACCCGCAAGCCTCCTCCAAGAACACATGCAAGAGGCCCATCACATAGGCCATCCTCAACAGATCGACTTCAGCCAACTAGACAAAGGCGTCAAAGCGAAATCTGCCAAGAAGAGCAGACGTAAGCCAGCTAGACCGACTAAACATGCCGCGCCCAAAGTGGGGTCAGCAGATAACAAGAGGAAAGTTGACTCCATTAGCCAATAGCCTCGGACCATCAGGGTCGCGGACTGTCACCTCCCTGGACAACATGTTGACGGTAATTTGGTAGCTGGGCGGCGGAGACCCCCAGAACCTTCGAAACTCGTCTATCCTAACAAGAGTTGTCCCCGGGTACAGCGGCTCGCCAGCCGACACGCATAGTACCCTCCCGGCTACCGTATTCCAAGCGAATCCCAAGTACCCCACAAGATTGCTAGCAACAGGAAAGGCCACAACTGCCGCTAGGATCATGGAATAGACCAGGGTCCGATTTGGCTTCAAGAGCCTAGAACCAGAGGGAATAAGGCCCCCAAGCGACAAAATTGTTCGTTCAGAACACCATGTTCTACGTCCAGAACAGCGTGGTGAGTCCTCGTCAACAGTCGCTCAGAATATCAAGTGGAATGTTCCACCGATCCCTTGAATGATGAACGAGATCGCTATCGCGCCGACTAGAATATCCATCACCTTACCCAACGTATACAGTAGAGATGAATTGAACGTCCTCACCAACCTGTTGCTCAGGGAGAACAGAACAAAAGTCAGCAGGAATACCACCCCAACGGCGATAGCAGTCGCGATAATCCCGTAGACGCAGATGCCCTGACTGAGGCAGTAGGCTCCCGCGGCAATAGGCTGATTCAAAATCATTACCGTCGCAATAGCGCCAGGCCCGGCCAGAAGAGGAATCGAGAGAGGGACAATCGCGATTCTCTCCGCCACACTCTTTGGAATGCCCGGTGGAGGCTGATTCAACGCTCCCTGACCCACTTCTATCGGCGCTTCTCCGAAGAGAACATCCTTCACCGAATAGACGAGAATGTACACACCACCCGTTATCCGGATGTAGTTGACGTTGATCTGGAGAAGGAAGAGGATTACGTCGCCGAGGAAAGTGAAGAACCACAAGACCAGCACGCTGACGAGAATAGCCTTGCGGAGAATCCGCCGCTTTTGCTCCTCAGTCGCATCATGAGTATGACCTTGGTAGAAAGCCATGCCAACAAGCGGACTAACCACGACAAACAGTATCAGAATAGCCTGGGCAAGGTAGAGAGTAAAATCCTCGAAAAACGAGATCTTCCCACCCCGCTCAAGTGAGTCTGCATCACGTATTTTTCATATTTAAGATAGTAAAGAAGGACGAACCAAAAATCCGATCTACGAAGAACACTTCGAGGTTAGCAAAAATCATGGATCAGCGGCCAATCGTTTTGATCTCACTCGACAACTGTTCAACCGTAGCGATACGTGCAAAGCGCCGTCTCAGAGCATACTCCGTCCTCTCCCTGATCGCGTCAACACCCAGCTCCTCACCAGGCCGGTCCCAGTTCGGAATCGGAAACGTCATCGTCGCCTCAGTCACAAAGTCGACAGCATAGCCAAGATCCGCAGCGACCCGCGCCGTAGTCTCGCAGCACTGCTCCATCTGAATACCCGCAATGGTAAGCCGCCGCACAGCCTTCTCCAACAAATACGACTGCAGCATAGTACTCGTGAAACAGTTACGAGTCGTCTTCACCACCACCGGCTCATCCTGCCTTGGAGTGATGAAGTCCATCAACTTGAAGAACCGACTATCACGCGAAAAAGCCTCGTCACTATCAGTATGAAGAAAGAATACTATTGGAAGATGAGCCCCACGATAAGAGTCGATAAGCGAGGTTACGTTTTTCTCAAAGGCCGGATTATTCCGGCGCTCCCAACGAGGGCCCGCTTTGAACGAGTCCTGAGCATCAATAACCAACAAGGCAGACTCTTTAATCGGGATCTTAGCAGGATCAAGCATAGTGCAGCAGGCAGCTCTGGTTCCTAGTTGAATTTTGCCCAGCGTTATCTCTACACTGGTTAGGAGCCGTTATTCCTGGAACAACGGCATGACCGTCTCTGAGAAAAGCCTCATCGAGCCATTCGGGTCCCGGTCGGGAAAGTACAGGATAAGATATGAGACGCCAAGCTTCTCAAATCCCTGCATCCGTTGAACTGCCTGGTCGACTGTGCCGACGAACGCCCTTCCTCCCAGGACAATACGATCCTTAAACTGTCTCATCGTCTCGTCAGCCCGCTTGAACGGAGCATAATGCTTCTCGAACAATTCCTCAAACTCCTTCTCCGACCGGCCCGCCAAGAACCAGCCATAATACGACCTCTCAATACTCTCCATCCTCCTACCAGCCCTCTCACAATGACCACGCAAGACCCCGGTTAGATGCTCATACTCTCCCAGGCTGGTCCCGAGACAGTTCCAGCCATCAGCCAGCTCGGCAACGATCTTGAGAATCGCCTTCTCCCCTTTCCCGCCCACCCATATCTTCGCCGGCCTCTGCACCGGCTTCGGGTTGCACTGCGCCTCGGTGATCGTAAAGTATCGTCCCTTGAAGCTCGGCTCCTCCTCATTCCACATTAACCGTACAATCTGCAACGCCTCGCGCAGCTGTTTGGTCCTCTGGCCAACCGGGGGAAACGGAATACCATACGCCTTGTACTCAGGCTCATTCCATCCCGCACCCAGCCCCAGCTGGAAACGGCCATTGCTAATCATGTCTAAGCTCGCGGCTAGCTTGGCCACGTCTGATGGATATCTGAACCCGACCGGTGTGACGAGAGTTCCGAGTCTCAGCTTCTTCGTTGATGATCCGAGTGCTCCTAGTGCGACGTAGGGATCGAGACAGGGCAGCCTTGCAAAGTTCTGGTTGACCAAGTGGTCGCACATGTAGAGGCCATCAAAGCCGAATCGCTCTGCCGCTATCGCGATACCATAAATGGTCTGGTAGTCGTATCCGAAATGGTTCTCCACCATAACCCCGAATTTCAAAAGCCGCCTCTTCCTCGCCCCGAATAGCCTAGATGAATCCTTTCTCCGTCAGCTTGTAAGCAATCCCACGCCAAGTGCTAGCTCTAGCCAGCAGAAGCAATGCGAGGCCCCCGAGCACAGCCGCCACGATAATCGCGAAGGTTAGCGATATTTCGGACACGACTATCATTCCGATGAAGATGTAGACGGGTAGGATGACGAGTATCTGTTTCAGCTCGAACTGTCCAGGCATCATGCCCTCCTCCTTGACCTGCTGAACCGCGCCAAGCCTCGCCACTATGTAGGCCGAGATCATCGCCGCAGAGGGTACCGAGACGACCAGATCGAGGGCCATGTTTAGAGTTCGAGGAATCCCTACCAGCGCAAGCACAAGGTCAGCCACGACAAAGGGTCCGATGATGCTCAGGGCAGAGGCTGCTCTTGACAAGATGAGGTGGCGGAGGTACGTGGCCGGGTCCATGGACGTGAACGCCAGCCAGCCCCTCTCGTTCGAGAACGTTCCCTGCGACATCAAGACCAGCACGACGACACCGAGAAGAATCGGGACGACGAAAATTAGGCCTTGAAATGGTCTGTACAAGGTCTGTCCAGCCATCGCCTCTTGGCTGGTGAAGTAGAGATAGATGGCTGCGAGGATGCTGGTGATGATGAGAACGGTTCGAGTCTTGACACGGGCGGACCTGAAGCTGGTAGAGCCTGCTAGGTTCATGCGGCCGACCAGTTCGAGAAATGAGAGGTGATAGCTGTAGACTGCGCGTACCGGGGACTTGCCCGCGAAGCTCATGCTCTTCTTGTACTCGGAGCTGGTTGCACGGAGCATGCTCCTCATGGAGCCTACCTCTAGAAACGCCAGTTCTCTCAGCGCGACTGGAACGACGACAATCGCCATGCCGATCAGCGTTAGGCTTCCATAGAGAAGCTCTCCTGTGAAAGCGGATACGGGAGTGAAGGGTACTCCGAGAAATGTGGAGTAGCACCAGAAGCCGATTAGAAGGGAGATGACGAGTCTCTTCCAAAGCGCCAACATATTCGAGACCACCCCCAGCGCCGTCACCAGTGCAGCCAGTACTGCTAGGTTCCCAACCAGGATCAAGGCGATCTCAATTGTCCCGGCTCCGGCTAGGTAGAAGCCGAAGAGGAAGAGAATCGATATTCCCGAGCCGATGAACTGGGCGAGAAAGAGGGAAAGGCTGAGCTCCACCCTGCTCAAGGGCAGGGTTAGCAGATAGTCCCGGTCCGATTTGAGTACGAAGATTCCTCCAAGCAAGAGGCTCATTGTCACGAAGAAGATTGAGGCTCCGACAGCATAGTACGAGAAACCCCCCGAGAACTCATCCGCGTTTCCAACAGTGAACGCTCGGATCAGCACGTCGTACATGAGGAAGAACGAGGTGAGAATTAGGAGCGGCTTGGAGAAACGGGTGATGATGACGAACCATGCGAGCTTAAGCAGCATCAGTCATCAGCCTGGCAACAACGCTCTCAATCGGCTCGTCACCCCTCTCCATACTCTTCAATGTCTCAATCGTACCAGTCCAGATGATTCTGCCACGCGTAATCATCAACACTTTGTCGGTCAGACGAGTCGCGATGGACATGATATGTGTCGATACGATCTGGGTAGAGTCCATTGCCTTCAGTAGGGCGAACACTTTCTCCTGAGTCGGAATGTCAAGATAGTTTAACGGCTCGTCCAGCAGGACAATTCGCGGATTATGGATCAGAGCTAGCGAGATCGAAAGCTTCTGCATATTCCCCCGCGACAGCTTACCTACCTTAGCCTTCTCATACTCTCTAAGACTCAACAGGTCAAGGAACCGGTCGGTGGCTCCACGAACATCCGGGACCCCGCGCAGAGCCGCGATGTACTCCATGTTTTCACGTACAGAAAGTGTACGGTAGGGAGTAGCGTCTTCTGGAAGATAGCCCATGACCATCTTAGCCTCACGACTGAACGCCTCGTGGCCGTTGATGCTGATTGAGCCAGTGT
>WNGK01019958.1_pt1 | contig 12417 bp, 13 predicted proteins | sample 5400601 | NCBI WGS metagenome assembly WNGK01 (sample SAMN13153376, study PRJNA577476) | soil metagenome | isolation source: 60 cm soil or saprolite under Garry oak tree replicate 1 | place: USA:California | collected 2016-06-15 | reverse complement strand
TAGATGTTGTTTGGAACAGTAAGCGTGATGGATTTGTCCTTCGCGTCGACCAGCTCAACATTGGAAAACCAGCGCTTGAAACTGTCCGCGCTAATCTCTGGCTTAAGCGCAGCCGACAATCGCTGCCATAGCTGCACACATTTCTTGTCCATACGGAAGTTGTTAACAGTGTTACACAAATGCCACACTGGCCGGGGCCAGGGGAGATCGCACGCCGTAAACGCGCGACGATCGAGCTGTTCCCGAAGACGGTTTCGTGGTGTAAAGCTGAAAAAATTTGCCAAAAGCGGGTAAATACGAGGCAAAACGGCTCGACGCGTCGTCCACTGCGTTTCGGTCACCAATCCCGCGCGCCTGCGCATTCAATCGTTGTATCGAGCAGCTTTCTAGGTTGTGCATTCTCACGACTGGATGTTTCTCAGAAATGTTCACAACTTATTCACATGCGCTTTGCGGCTGCCTCGCCAGCGGGCTTGAGATTAGAAATCCGTTGCGAAACCGACAAGAAAAAAATCAATTTTATTTTCAATTGCGGTGAGAAAATTTTCTTGACTAGGAAACGGGAACGCGCGTGTCCCACGAAAGGAAACAAACAGTGCGTTTCGAGAAAGTTTTCGCGCGAGCCAAACCGCAATCCATTCGGAATCCCGACACGAACTGATTTAGCTGCTCGACTCTGTGTGGCATCTCCGAGTTGACCGAAGTGGCCTGCACGCGCAATTTTCCCGCCTCTGTGGAGCGGAAGGAAACGCTCGGCAAATTGCAGATGCAGCGAACTGATACCCATATCACGGGGCGACTTTCTTTGTGCATCGCCCGTTGGAACCGGCCGATAATTCGTCGAATTGTTTTGGTCGCGCTGCTGGTCTGTTTTCTTTCTGCGCAACAGGCCGGTGCGGCCGATGAACTCGTGCCGCCGTTCGGGTTCCGCTGGAACGACTCAATGGCGCGCGTGGAGGCAGTGCTGCACGGCGCGAAAGCCAAGATAGTTTCGCGGGAAAAAAAGGAGAACCGGGAAGTCTGGACTGTGGAGGGACTCATTCACCCAGGACTGAAACGCACGGTGTTTACTTTTAAGGAGAGGGCGCTTGTCGCCGTGGAGCTCCAGTACGAATACCCGGACTGGACGATCGAACGTTACAACCAGCGGATGGGAGAGATTCGGAAATACTTCGACGAAAAGTATGGCATCGGAAAGCTCGTCTCGCGTTCTCGCGACCACGATACTGATGTCATTCAAACGCTGGTCGGCTATCAGTGGATGGTCGGCACAACGATGCTGGAGCTTTTTTATTTCTCAGCCCAACACGACAATCTCGTTTATCGCACGATCAGCGTCGATTACAAAACGTTGTAGCGTTCGGAAGGGTGGTGTAGCAAACGCGAGATCTCCGTCGAGGGTTAGCGAGGAGGGATTAACCCTTCGTACGTTTCTGCGACAATGTGATCAACGACTGCTTTCATGTCCTGAGCGTGTTCCCACGCAGCCAATTGCCGGTCCGCGCCGGTGCCTTCGCGAATGATCCGCTCGATGTGAGCCATCTCTTTCTCGCTACCGAGTTCTTGTACCTCAGTGGACACAAATTCGAGGAGTTCCCGTAAAAGACTTCGTTCGTCCACTTCGGCTTCTCTGCCGAAGTCGATTAGTTTCCCATCAATGCCGTAGCGCGCCGCGCGCCAGCGGTTCTCATCCAAAAGACGACGCCGATAAATGCGGAAAGTGATGTTTTGGTGAAGCAGCTTGTGCAATTTCGCGATCACGGCCTGAATAAGCGCCGCGATTGCGAGCGTGTCGTCCACGCGCGATTGCGCATCACACACGCGCACTTCCAGCGTGTCGAAGAACGGATGCAACCGGATGTCCCACCAGATTTTTTTTGCGTTATCGATACAACCGGTTTTCACCAGCAGCTTGCAATAATCTTCGTATTCCGACAGCGATTCGAATGAATCTGGAATGCCGGTGCGCGGAAAACGCTCAAACACCTTCAGGCGATAACCTTTCAGCCCCGTATTTTGCCCAACCCAGAACGGCGAATTGACCGACAACGCATAAATGTGCGGCAGGAAATATCGGGCTTGATTCATCACATGGATGGCCGTTTCCCGATTGGGAATCCCGACGTGCACGTGCAATCCAAAAATCAAATTCGCACGGGCGAGTGATTGCATGTCCTTGAGAATTTCCTGGTAGCGCTCGCCTTCGGTGATGAGCTGATCGCGCCAGTGCGAGAACGGATGGGTTCCCATCGAAGCGATTTTTAATCCGCTGCGCCCTGCCAGTTCGGCCAGTTTCGTGCGCAGTGCGGCGACGTGATCGCGCGCGCAACCAATGGAATCGCAAATTTCGGTGCCAAGCTCAACTACCGACTGGTGCATCTCTGGCTTGATCTGCTCCTTGAGCATGATCTTTCCGCCTTCGAGAATTTCGTGAATATGCGAACGCAACTCACGCGTTTCCGGATCGATGATCGCGAATTCTTCCTCGATTCCCAGAGTGAAGACGTGCTCTTTCATCAACAACGGGAGAATACTTTCGCAGATTTCGCAGATTTACACAGATTATTTCTGGTAGGTAGGGCGGGCAATCCCTTGCGCGCCGAATCGGCTCGCACAGGAGTGGCGACCCCTACCAGGCTAAGTGCGAAATGGTTGGCCCGACGCAGCTCCGCGCCAATCACTATGTCAGTTCGCCTAACGAACGATGCGTCACCGCGGATTGCAGGAACTTCCCCCAGCTCAAATTGTCGCGGCTGGGGACGTGCTCGCGTGCTTTGCGAATGGCCATTTCCGAAATGGCGTCCACGACCCACTCAAAATTTGCCTCACCGATCCACGCGGCTTCGCAATCGGGCGCGGGATTACAGAAATCGATGGCGACAGGCACGCCGTCGCGCACGGCAAACTCCACTGTGTTCAGATCATAACCGAGAAATTGATTCAGCCCAAGCACTCCCTCTTCGACTTTTTGCAAAACCTCTTTCGGCGCGTGCCACTCCGTTTGGTAGCGCAAATGAAACGGGTTCCGCGGCTCGTACGGCATGATTCGGACGTGGCGCTGATCGATCGAATAGCAGCGGAAATACATGTCGAATTTGATTTCCTCCTGCAGCATCATCACCAGCTGTTCGGTGTCATTGTAAGCGCGGAAGAATTCCTCGCGGTTATGCAACCGGTAAACGTTCTTCCACCCGCCGCCGCTGAACGGTTTGAAGAATGCCGGCCAGCCGACGTAATTGAAAATCGCTTCCCAATCGAGCGGGTAACCGAGGTTGCGAAATGATTTTTCGTTCGTGTCCGGCGGCAGCCCATGTGACGGGAGCAACACCGTGCGTGGAACTGCCACGCCTATCTTGGTCGCCAGCGCGTTATTGAAAAACTTGTCGTCAGCGCTCCACCAGAACGGATTATTTACCACAGCGGTGCCGGTTAACGCGGCGTTCTTGAGGTAGGCGCGATAAAATGGCACGTCCTGCGAGATGCGGTCGATTACCACATCGTAACCGCACGGTTCCCCCTGCATCACTTTGTCGATCCTGACGAACTCCGCGACAATGTCTTTGCCGCCGGTTTTCTGATTGACCCGCTCGACAAACGCCGGCGGAAAACTGTGTTCCTGTCCAAAAAGTATTCCGATCTTTTTCATAATCGATGGCCTGTCATTTCGAGCGAAGCCGGAGGGAAAGTCGAGAAATCTCTGGACCTTTTACACCTCAGCAATTCCGCATTCCGGGAGACCTCGCTCGGAGGCCATCGAGTTGCCGAATCTGGTTAACCCCAGTCTTCCCGGGCGCTCCGCAAGACCCGCAATGAAGCCGTTTTAACGGTTTTGTCCAGAGAGAGGCGTTTGAATCGATCCGTTCGGCTAATAAGATACGGCATGGTAAAAAAACTACTGCACACCCGCTATCGCGTACACGATTTGGAGAAGACCATTTCCTTCTACAAGGACGTTCTCGGTCTCCAGGAGGTTCGCCGCCACACTTCGGGGCGCGGCTCGCAACTCGTTTTTCTGAAAGCGCCGGGCAGCGACGAAGAAATTGAGCTTTGCAAATTTGACGAGAGCGGACCGATCGTCGTCGGTCCAGACCTGACGCACCTTGCTTTTGAAGTAGAAGATTTGGACAAGTTCGCGAAGCATGCTGCCTCAAAAGGTTATCCGTTGTCGGATGGGCCGCATTCAACTAACGGCGGTAGAATCGCCTTTATCGACGCACCGGAAGGCTACGAGGTGGAGCTGATCGAGCGGGAAAGAAAATCTTAGTGTCGCATTGTCATTCCGAGCGGAGCGCAGCGGAGTCGAGGCTGCAACGCGGCCCGAAAGCTTTCGGGCCGAGGCCAAGCTTTCAATCCCGTTGCGTTGCCTGTGCGTTCTGCTACGGGATCCCTCGACTTCGCTCGGGGGACCGAAGGCGAGAATGCTTGCGCGGGTAAAAATTTTGCCTCTAATTTTCCGTCCATGATTTGGCGCAACCGAATTTGGCTCCTTTGCGCATTGATCTTGAGCTCAGTGCTGAGCGCGCGGGCACAGGACACGGTTAATTCTGATCTGGTCCGGCCCAGCGGAGTCAATGGGCCCGTTCGCAAGGCAAAGGCCGTAACGGAAAAAAGTGCGGACGACGACACCGAATCTGACGCTCCGAAAGCGAAGAAATCCAAATCGACTCATGCTCGGTCACACCGGGCTCGCGCAAAATCGAAAGAAGAGCCAGACACAATCCCTGCGCCTACCGAGTTTACGCCTGAGGGGATACCGAAGACCAGCGCGGCTTCAGTAATCGTGGTGGACGCCAACAGCGGCAGGATTTTGTATGAAAAAAATGCGGACCAGGTGCGACAAGCGGCGAGCACGCAAAAATTACTAACTGCGCTGATTGTGGCGGAGACCGGTTTCCTTGATCGGCCGGTGACGGTGCAATCTGTCGATGGGATGTGTGAACCGGTGAAGCTGGGAATCAAGCCCGGTGAGATTTATCAGCGAATGGACCTCTTGCGGGCTTTGCTGGTCAAAAGTCCCAATGACGTCGCGCGCTGTCTGGCGCGAGACAATGCCGGCAGCGTTGACGCATTTGCCGACGTCATGAATAGACGCGCACTGCAACTTGGCGCTGGGCATTCGCATTTTGTGAACCCGAACGGTCTGCCGGTTCCGGGACAATATTCGAGCGCCCGCGACCTCGCGATCATCGCGCGCGCGGCGTACGCAAACCCGACCATCCGCTCCATTGTTTGTCTTCCCCAGCTTGTGTTCCGTTATGCCAATGGTCGCACCCGGGAGCTTGAAAATACGAACAAACTTCTCCGACGGCTTCCTTATTGCAACGGCATGAAGACCGGTTATACGGATGGCGCAGGCAAATGCCTGATCGCAAGCGGAACGCGTCCGGGAAAAGATGTAATCGTCGTTGTTCTGGGCGACAGCTCCGGCCGTGTGTGGCGTGATGCTTCCGCGCTGCTTTCGTGGGGACTCGTGATGTAAAGCCGACGACGGGATTCGAACCCGTGACCTACGGTTTACGAAACCGTTGCTCTACCAGCTGAGCTACGTCGGCACGAAGCGGGCAAAACATTGCATCCGCCGGCCCCTGACACAAGCGCGCTTCCTATAGCTGCTTCGCTATGCGAAGCCTTGAGACAAGCCCTCAACCAACTGCAAAACCTTAGTCGTTAACGCGTGCCTCGCGTCTCACAGAGACGCGGCTACATAGGCAGCACGAACGTCTGGTTTGATGGTGCACCGGCATAATGAAGCGCGCGCCTGCTGCATTGGCCATTTGAACTGCCTGCTCAGGCGTGCAATGCGACTGAATCCACGGATTGTAAGCGCTGATGGACATGATTGCGACATCGATTGGGCCGTGTCGCCTTAACGCAGCGAAGTTTTCTGTCATCGCCGTGTCGCCGGCGAAAATAATTCGGCGTTCTTTCCTCTGGATTAGATAGCCGTTGTAGCCGCGGTACATGTCGCGCTGCATGCGTGCGCCCCAATGGTTCACCGGAAACGCGGTAATCTCGATCTCGCCGGCGGCATTGCTGACACTTCTGCTCTGGCCCCATTCGAGTTCGGTCACGTCGGAAAACTGGGTGCCCTTCAATAAATCGCTCGTGGCGCGCGCGGTGATAATTTTCGTTGAAGCGTTGAAGCGTTGAAGCGTTCGCAGATCGAGGTGATCAAAATGCGCATGCGAAAGAAGAACGAGATCGATCTTCGGCAACTCATCAAAGCTAAGCGCAGGCGCAGTCAGTCGTTTGGGACCGATGGTGAATCCCGGCAGACGGATTCCTATGCGGGGAAAAAGCACGGGATCGGTGAGAATGATGACGCCGAAAAAATTGATCAGTACTGTTGAGTGTCCAATCCAAGCCAACGTGACCTGCGCATCACTCCATTTCGAGGGCCCGGGTTTGGCTGAGGCGGGAGAAATCGGGCGCCAGGTTTCGGTGGTCCATTCACGCCAGAGATGGACGATCCAGCGACCGGCAGCGGAGCGGGTTGGTTTCCGATTGTGCATCTAACGATACATTCGACCCGCACCGGCAAGTCCGCTCGCTCATATTACGGAGAGGATGAGCAGGAAGATTAGACAGAATAAACAAAGTGAACCGAATGACTGAGCTTTCATTCTGTGGATTGTGTTGATTCTGTCGAAAATCAGCTTTTTACTCGGAATCCGGTCTCACATTTGCTTGACACAGGTCGGCGCAAGGCGGTGAAATCTTCAGTCGTCAAATAAATCTGGATCGAGCGGGAACGCTTATCCTGGGAGTTTCCCCCTCTTTCAGACCTGAAGTTGTAGGCACAATGAGCAGGTAAACGGAAAACTGCTATGAAACAAACTCCACTCAGACATCAATTCAGCCCATTGGAAATTCGTAAGTGCACGCTCTGGCGGCGTGGTGTGCTTCTCATCCCGTTTGCGCTCGCATGCTTTGCGCTTTCGTCGCAAGCGCGAGCGACGTGCCAGCAAGGCTGCGGCTTTCCCGACCCGAGTAACACTTTCCTCGGTCAAGACACGCTCATTAGCAACACAATCGGGAGCGACAACACGGCGGTAGGTTCTGACGCTCTCTATAACAACACCTCCGGTGGCGACAACACGGCAATAGGTGCTGATGCGCTCTATAGCAACACCACCGGTGCCAACAACACGGCCACCGGTGTTGCTGCGCTCTTTAGCAACACAGACGGGAATGGCAACACGGCCAACGGGCCTCTAGCGCTGGCTCAAAACACAAGCGGCTACAGCAACACGGCGACAGGCTATCAAGCGCTCTATAGCAATAACCCTATAAACGGCTTTGGCGGCAACGACAACACGGCCACCGGCTGGAATGGGCTCTATAGCAACACCACCGGGTTCCAGAACACGGCCATGGGGGACCAGGCGCTCTACAACAACACGACTGGCTCCGATAATACCGCCGAGGGATTCCAGGCGCTCCAACTCCACACGACAGGTGACTTCAACACCGCACTGGGCACTTTTGCGATGGCTTCTACCAAGTCGACCGGCCGCCTGCCATACGGTTCGGCGCGGCACGCTGGCACGTGGCCACAGAATTTAATGCGGACTAAACAGGCCTTTGATTGCTTTCCAGAGCGTTCGAGTCGCTTTTGGCGGGCCGGCGCGTGCGACGAGCACAGGGACATTGGCACGGTTCAAAATACTCCGGGTTAGATCGCCCATGATGTAATGTCGAAGCAGCCCGCGAGCCTGTGATGTGCCGGTGACAATTAAGTCGTAATCGCCCTCTCGTACTTCTTCGAACACCTCATCGATGACGATTCCGTGGCGGAGATGCACTTCAGCGGGGACGCCGAGCCGGTCGAGTTCTCTCTTTTGACGGCGCAAATTCGTCCCCAACTCCGACTTTGATTGAAGTAACTGAGGGACATTTTCTTCCATCCGTACGAGATCGGCGTACATCGCCGGCGGCTCAGCCATGACGTGAAGCAGGGTCACGGATGCGCCTACCGCCGCGGCCAGTTTGCCGGTAAATTGGACCGCTCGCTCGATGTATTCTTTTCCACCTGTGCAAACCACGAAGCGCTTCAATTCTTTCCGTTCGCCAATTGCTACCAGCACCGGCGGCTGAATCGCTTTGATTACTTCGTAGGTTTTTTTTGATCGCCAGTAATCTCCCACCGCGCCAGTCCAACGTGCGCCGATCACCACGAGATCGTATTTGGTGTTCGATGTTTGCTGAACGATCTGCCACACCGGCTCACCTGACTGCACGACAACGCTCGGCGATACGCCGCGTTGCCGGAGCGATTGCGCCTGGGTATTAAGCACATCGCGCAGCGGCTTCTCGTCTCCTGAGACTTCCGCGATTCCAAGCAGCGTGGTCTCGGCGTTGAGCGGCCTGGCCAATAAACCTGCGAAGTGAGCTGCGGTTTCCGCCGAGGATGTCCCGTCGCTGCAAATCAAAATCTTCATGGCTAGAGCTTGTGCCCAGTCAAGAGCGTGTAAAGGACGATGGCCACTCCGATCAACGGCAGCGGCACAAAAGCGAGCCGGATTTTCGGGCCGGCAAAATATTGAGTAGCTACCACACCTATCTGTGCGCCGATGACTGCCCCGGTGTGCATAACCAGTGCGATCAAAATATCGACGTTTCCCTTGATGGCGTGAGTGAATGTTCCGTAACTGGCAGAGATTATGATCTCAAAAAGGTCGGTTCCTACAGCCAGATGAGTGGGAATGCCGAGCACGTAAACCATCGACGGCATTCGGATGTAGCCTGCGCCGCCGCCGAGAAACCCGCTGAAAAACCCACCAACAAGCGCGACCAGAAGTATGATCCAGAGAGAAATTTCCTGTATGCCTGACGTGGGCAGGCTAACCATTGGCCAAACTCTGATTCGTTGGATCCTTTCCGTGACTGGCCCGAATGCCGAATGGTCTGCTTTCGGTTCGGCAGCGTTCAGCGATCGGCCCTTGCGTGATCTCAATGTTTTCTGGCTCTCCCAGAGCATGAAGATCGAAATGCTAAAATAGACAACAATGGCCACCCAACTGACAACGGTGTTCACATTCCCTGCGCGCTTCAGTGCCTGAATGGCTTGCGCACCGCCTTCGGCACCACCGATGGTTCCAATAGCCATGATGAGTCCCAGCTTGAGATCGACATTGCCCAAGGTGCGGTGTTGCCTGGCCGCGACAATCGATTTACCGACGATGTGCGCCAGGTCGGTTCCCACCGCATAATTCCAATCCACTCCCATCAGGCGCAGCGCCGGACCGGCAATGAAACTCCCGCCCACGCCAAAGAAGCCGCCCAGGATTCCAATGAGAAACCCGACGACGACCAGATAGAGCGGGTTGATGTATGAATGGGAGATCGGAAAAAACATGAGTTATCTCCAACGTCGGCGCAGAATCCGGAACAACAGGGCCGTTAGTGCATCCAGCACAATGGCTTGACCGACAATGAGCAGGAGGGCGACTACCGCGTAAAGGACGCGGTGATGCAAGTCGAGTTGATACAGCCAGTTGCCCAAAAGATGCAGGACCAGGAAAAAATAAGCGGTGACCAGAACCGCATAGATCGCCAGCTCGGCTGCAAACGCGCGCAGGCTCTTCTCACTTTCCTTTTTCATGCAGAGAGGGTTGAAGGGTGAAAGTGTTGGGTTGAAGTCGCTCGGGTCTCGCTAAAGAGTCGGCCATCATGCTCTTTCCTTTTGAACAGTCAATGTCTTTGATGTTTGAGGAGATGTGCCAGCGCCAGGTTGCGGTTGCGTCTGAATCAATCAGCGGGCACATTCTTGCGTTAGAAGTCTTTCCTCCTAACGTTCCGCTTCACCATCAGGGAAAACATGGCCGACGCCGCGAATAAATATCCCGAGAACGTACCGGGTAAATTCTATGTCGATGATCAGTGCATCGATTGTGATTTGTGCCGCGAAACCGCCCCTGCAAACTTCAAGCGGAATGACGACGGCGGCCACTCCTACGTTTACAAGCAGCCGGAGACGCCAGAAGAGGAAGGGCTCTGCAAAGAAGCGATGGAAGGCTGCCCGGTTGAAGCCATTGGCAATGACGGAAATGGCGCTTGATTTGTAGCGGCGCTCTCTGAGCGCCGAATCCAATGGGTAAGCAACGCAGTCGGCGCTCACAGAGCGTCACTACAGTCCCGGTCGCACTCACCATCGCCGGTTCCGATTGCAGCGGCGGCGCCGGTATTCAGGCAGACCTGAAGACTTTTGCCGCGCTCGGCGTTTACGGACTGACCGCTGTGACGTGCGTCGTCGCAGAAATTCCAGGGAAAGTTTCGCGGGTTGAAGCAGTCACCCCGAAAATGGTTCGCAAGCAAATTGCGGTGCTGCTCAAAAATTTCGAGGTTGGTTCGATCAAAACCGGTCTGCTTTGTTCGGCTGAGATCATCTCCGCCGTGGCAAGGGAGCTTCAAAGCACCAGGCAACGTATCCCACTCGTGGTCGATCCGGTAATGATTGCGAGCAGTGGCGATCGTCTCCTCGAACCCGCAGCTATTGACGCTTACAAAAACGAGCTGTTTCCGTTGGCGACGCTTGTAACGCCGAATCTGGACGAAGGGAGGTTGTTGCTTGGAACGCGAATCAGAGGACGGCAACAGATGCAGAGAGCGGCGAAGGCGCTCGCGAAGCAATTTGGCTGCGCGATCTTGTTGAAAGGTGGTCACCTTCAAGGGGATGACGCAATCGATTTACTTTTTCACAATGGCCGACTAACGGAGTTTTCAGCGCCGTTTGTGCGGGACGTCGCCACACACGGCACCGGCTGCACCTATTCTGCAGCAATTACGGCTGGTCTGGCGTGCGGTCTTTCGTTAGAACAGGCGGTCGAACGGGCCAAAAGATTTGTGACCAGATCGATCGCGCGGCGTTTCCGTTGGACGTCAAAATCTGGGGACATTCTTGACGCACTCAGGCATTGGCTGTAGCCGCGATCGGTGCTCGCGGCTCCCCGGGGTCACCGACCCCGGGCTACTTTTTCTCCCAACGCCTCCACTGCAACGCTTCGACCGCTGCCGCGGTCTCCGCCTGTTTCTTGCTTCGGCCGCTGCCCTGGCCAAGAATAATTCCCTCCCAGACAACTTGTGAGACGAATGTCTTCTCGTGCTCGGGACCGCTCTGCGAAATTAATTCGTAAACCGGGCTGTGAGGTGAGATGCTCTGCAACAGCTCCTGAAGATCGCCCTTTGGATTGATGTCCACCGGCTCTTCGGCCAGTTTCTGCAAATCGTCGCGGGTCTGCGTTAGAATGAAGTCTTTGGCCACTTCGAGGCCGCCATCAAGGTAAAGCGCGCCGATGAGCGCTTCGAATGCGTCGGCTAAGGTGGACGTCCGCTCCCGTCCGCCACTGGCTTCTTCGCCGCGGCCCATCAAGATGTAACGTCCCAGATCGAGCGCAGCAGCATGCGTCCTCAACGCATCGCGAGATACCAACCGCGAACGCAGTTTCGTAAGTTGTCCTTCCGCTGCGACTCGAAAACTGCCGAACAAATACTCTGTGATCACGAGTTGGAGCACCGCGTCGCCAAGAAACTCCAGACGCTGATAATCGAAGTGATACCGCTGCGCTTCGTGCCCGAGGCTTGGGTGCGTGAGCGCTTCAGCCAACAAAAGCGAGTTGCGAAACTTATACCCGATACGTTCCTCGAGCGGAGTCACGTCGCTGATTCTGAACAAAATCGAATAATTTCGTCAACTGAATAAAGCGCGGGCAAAACGGAACGGAGAGTGGACGCAGAGGCCGTACAAACGAATCGAAGATGGCCTGAGCGCCGTTTATCGTTTCTGATAAACTTCCAGCGAGGTCACGACATCGAGCGCACGCTGTAAAACTGGATCGTGAGGCAGCGGTTTTTCCGGCGCATGGCCGCGACGTTGCTGCGCAGCTTCGGCGGCTTCTAACTCGGGATTTGTCCCGGCCAAGAGCGCAGCTTCATTCATGTGCGGCCGACCCGCATCGTAAATGAATGATTCCATTCCTTTCTCGCTGCTCGACTGAAAAATCTGTCGCTTTTCTGCCAACGACATCTCTACAGGCAAATCCGGGGTTACGCCTTCCGGAAATAATGAATGCCCGTCAGGCGAAATCATTTCAGCCACAGCGACACGCAAAATCTTGCCGCCGGGCAACGATAGATCCGAGTATTCGGCGGCGCGACCCGCAGTGGGTTGGCCGATGATTAGCGTCTTGTTGTAAAAGCGGAGCGCGGACGCGATCGCTTCGACAGCGCCACTAGTGTCGCTATCGGTAAGCACCATTAGCAGACCGCGAAATATCGGCTCACGGTCGGAACTAAATACCCGTTCTTGACGTCCTGCCGGTTTACTTACGGTGAAGATCGGTTTGCCCTTCGGACAAAATCGTTTCGCGAAGTCCGCAGCCAACGACAAATCGCTCGTCGCGGAACTGGCGCGAAGAT
>WNGK01008428.1_pt1 | contig 12417 bp, 12 predicted proteins | sample 5400601 | NCBI WGS metagenome assembly WNGK01 (sample SAMN13153376, study PRJNA577476) | soil metagenome | isolation source: 60 cm soil or saprolite under Garry oak tree replicate 1 | place: USA:California | collected 2016-06-15 | reverse complement strand
CACCGACACGTCGACGTGCGGCGCCTCGGTGTTGCCGTCGCGATCGGCCTGGACCGGCGGCCGGACCGTGATGATCCGGTACCAGCCGTCCTGGTCGGTGGCGCACCGGCCGAAACCCCGGTGCCCGTCGGAACCGACCTGCCACGTCTCGACGAGGCCGTCCGGCACCGGCATGCCAGCCCCGTCCAGGACCCGGCCGTCGATCGCGATCGCGTCCGGGCTGTCCGGTGCCGCCGCGAGCGGGCCGTCCAGCCACGGCAGCACGATGTGCAGGAACGGGCCGACGGTCTGCGACGGTGTGAGCTCAGTCATCGTGATCCGCCGACTCGAACGGGGTGCCGCGCAGCACCAGGTCGAACTCGAACGCCAGCGCCCAGTCCGGCACGGTCCACTCCAGGTCGAACCGCGCCACCAGGCGTTCCCGGACGACCGGCGACGGGACCGAGTTGAAGATCGGGTCGTGCGGCATCAGCGGATCGCCCGGAAAGTACATCTGGGTGACCAGCCGTTGCGTGAACGCCCGGCCGAACAACGAGAAGTGGATGTGCGCCGGCCGCCACGCGTTGGGATGGTTGCCCCACGGGTACGCGCCGGGCTGGATGGTCGTGAAGCTGTAGCGGCCGTGCTCGTCGGTCGTCGTGCGGCCGCCGTCGGCGAAGTTGGGGTCCAGCGGGGCGGGCCAGTTGTCGTTGGCGTGGCGGTAACGGCCGGCCGCGTTGGCCTGCCAGATCTCCACCAGCGTGTTCGGCACGGGCCGGCCGTCGCCCTCCAGCACCCGGCCGTGCACGATGATCCGCTGGCCGAGCGGCTCGTCCGGGAACTGGCGGGTCAGGTCGTTGTCGTTGGCGCCCAAGCGGTCCGCGCCGAACACCGGGGCGGTCACCTCGGTCAGGTTCTGTGGCAGCACCAGCAGTGGATGGCGCGGCGCGCGCAGCACATTCGACCGGTACGCCGGAAAGCTCACCGGCGGGTGCACCCCGTCCGACGGCTCGAACAACGGCAAACTCATACCGCAAGCCCCTTACCCGATCGCCTGTCGTTCCCGGCGTTCCTGTCCCTTCTGCAACGCCCGCAACACCGTCAGCTCCCGCTCCGTCGGCGGCGACGTCGTGCCCAGCCGTGAACTCACGGCCAGCGGCCAGCCGGTCGCCGCCGTCGCCTGCTCGACGCTCGAGCCGGGGTGCAGGCGGGTGAGCACGAGTTCGCACGTGTCCGGATCCGGTTCCAGCACACCGAGATCGGTGATCACCATCGACGGCCCGGCGCCCCGCAGGCCCAACCGGGCCCGGTCGCCCGGCCCGGCGCCGTGGCCGACGCTGGTCACGAAATCCACCCGGTCCACGAACGCACGCGGGCTCTGCCGCACCACCACGATGACCTCACGGCAGGACGCCGCGATCTCCGGCGCGCCACCGGCTCCGGGCAACCGCACCGACGGATGGGCGTAGTCGTCGCCGATCAGGGTGGTGTTGATGTTGGCGAACCGGTCGATCTGGGCCCCGCTCAGGAAGCCGATGTCCACCCGGCCGGGTTGCAGCCAGTAGTTGAACACCTCGGGCACGCTGACCACCGAGTCCGCCGTCTCCGCCAGTACACCGTCCCCGATGGACAGTGGCAGGTGGTCCGGCTTGGCGCCGATCGTGCCGGACTCGTAGATCAGCACGAGATTGGGCGCGTGCGTGCGGCGGGCCAGGTTCGCCGCGGCCGACGGCAGGCCGATGCCATTGTCCCGGATCGAGTATCCGTCCGCATAGGACTGATACGCACCGCCGGGCACCAGCGCGACCCTGCTGACGACCCAGTTCGGCAGCACCACGACGCCCGGCCGCGGCTCGAACTCGGGCACGATCTCCTCCACCGTGACCAGTGACCGCTCGGCGGCCAGCACCGCTTCCTTCTGCACGCCGGTGATCCCCCACATCCGCACGTTGCCGGCGCGGTCGGCCTGCTGCGCGTGGATCACGGTGACGTCCGGCCGCAGCGCCGGTACGGCGGTGAGCACCTCGCCGGTGAACGGGCAGGTCACGGTCTTGATGGTAGGCGTGTGCGCCACGAGATCGGTGCCGGTGTAGCCGCGCAGCACGGCGAACGGGAGCCCGGCCGCGCCGGCCGCGTAGCGGTTGGCCATACCGGCGTGGCTGTGTTCCTCGATCTCCAGTGGCCGGGGCCAGTTGTGCTCCACCGCGTCGCGAAACCGGTGCAGTGAACCGACTCCCGGGTTGCCGCCCCAGGAGAACACCAGTTTCGACACGCAACCGGCGCCGATGAGCTGGTCGTAGATGAGGTCCGGTGTCATGCGCACCAGGGTCAGGTCACGGCGGCCCTGCCGGATGATCTCGTGACCCGCGGCGAACGGGATGAGGTGCGTGAAGCCCTCCAGCGCGATCGTCGCGCCGTCGTGCACCAGCTCCGCGACGGCCTCGTCGAGGGCGGCGAAGGTGGCAACGGGCACGCGCGGCCTCCTTACGGTCGCGTTCGCAGTGCGAACAGACAGCGTCACTTCGAACAGTAGGACCTGCGGCACGGAACGGTCAACCGGACATGGCGCAGGCAGATCCAGTATTGACGCACCTCACACCGGGTCCTATGTTCGCTGCAAGAACAACAGTTCGTCATACGCACAGTGCTCGGTACTGGGAGAGAGACGACGTGACCTGGCTGGACGGCGCACGGTGGGACGGCAGGATCTACCTCGGCGGCTGGGTGGCCGGCGGCGCCGGTGACCGGGTCGTCCGCGCCCCGGCGACGGGCGACGAGCTGGGTCGTGTCGGCATGGCCAGCCCGGCCGACGTGGCCACCGCGGCCGAACAGGGCACCGTCGCGCAGCGCGAATGGGCCGCCCGCCCGTACACCGAACGGGCCGCCGTGTTCCGGCGTGCCGGCGACCTGTTGACCGAGCACGCCACCGAGATCCAGGACTGGATCGTGCGCGAGTCCGGTTCGGTGACCGGCAAGGCCGAGTTGGAAGTGCACCTGACCGCGCAGGAGTGCTACGAGGCGGCCGGCCTGCCCAGCCGCGCCTACGGCGAGCTGCTGCCGAGCGAACTGCCCCGGCGTAGCTGGGCACAGCGTGTGCCGGCCGGGGTGGTCGGCGTGATCGCGCCGTTCAACTTCCCGTTGATCCTGGCCGCCCGATCGGTCGCGCCGGCGCTCGCGCTGGGCAACGCCGTCGTGCTCAAGCCGGACCCGCGTACCGCCGTCTGCGGCGGCGTCGTGCTGGCCAGGGTGCTCGCCGACGCGGGGCTGCCGGAGGGCGTGTTCCACCTGCTGCCCGGTGGCGTGGACACCGGTGAAGCCGTCGTCACCGACCCGAGGATCCGCATCATCTCGTTCACCGGATCCACGGCGGCGGGCCGGCGGGTCGGGCAGCTCGCCGCGACGCATCTCAAGCGCGCGCACCTGGAACTGGGCGGCAACTCGGCGCTGATCGTGCTGGACGACGTGGACCTGCCGTCCGCCGTGGCGGCCGGCGCGTGGGGTTCGTTCCTGCACCAGGGCCAGATCTGCATGACCACCGGCCGCCACCTGGTGCACGAGTCGATCTACGACGACTACGTCACCGCACTGGCCGAACTGGCCGATCACCTGCCGGTCGGTGATCCGACGACCGGGCCGGTCGCGCTCGGCCCGCTGATCGACGCCGGCCAGCGGGACAAGGTGCACAAGCTGGTCACCGACACCATCACCGCCGGCGCCCGGCTCGCGGCCGGCGGCACGTACACCGGCCTGTACTACCGGCCGACCGTGCTGGCCGAGGTCGGCCGCGACATGCCGGCCTACGCGGAGGAGGTGTTCGGCCCGGTCGCGCCGGTCGCCCGGTTCGGCTCGCTGGACGAGGCCGCGAAACTGGCCTCGGATACCGAATACGGCCTGTCGCTTGGCATTCTCACCAATGACGTGAGCAAAGGCCTCGCCCTGGCCGACAAGATCCCGACCGGGATCGTGCACATCAACGACCAGACCGTGAGCGACGAGGCGATCGCCCCGTTCGGCGGCATCGGCGCGTCCGGCACGGGTTCCCGGTTCGGCGGCCAGTCCGCGAATGTCGACGCGTTCACCGAGACCCGCTGGGTCACCGTCCGCGACCGGATCGCGCCCTATCCTTCCTAATGCGAGGAGTGGTCAGCCATGGCCCATCGGTTCACCCGCCGTGACGCGTTGAAGGCCGCCGGCCAGGGACTGGCCGTGCTGGGCGCGGGCGGTGCGCTGGCCGCGTGCTCGTCCGGCCTGAAGGGGTCGAACACCGGCGGCGGCTCGACGACGACGCTGAAGATCGGCTATGTCAGCCCCCAGACCGGCCCGCTCGCGTCCTTCGCCACCGGCGACAAGTACATCATCGACAAGCTCAAGCCCCTGCTGTCCAAGGGTTTCACCGCCGGCGGCAAGACGTGGAACATCGAGGTCGTCGTCAAGGACAGCCAGTCGACCACGACCAGGACCACCGAGGTCACCCAGCAGTTGATCAACTCCGACAACGTGGACATCGTGGTCGCGTCGGCCACCCCGGACACGGCGAACCCGGTGTCCGACACGTGCGAGGCCGCCGGCATTCCCAACGTCACGACGATCGTGCCGTGGGAGGCGTGGTTCCTCGGCCGGGGCAAGAAACCGGGCGAGCAGTTCGACTTCTCCACCATGTTCTTCTTCGGCATGAAGGAGTTCACCGACCTGTTCCTGCACATGTGGCGGACGATCGGGATCAACGCCGGGCCGGTGGCGTGCCTGTGGCCCAACGACACCGACGCCAACGCGTTCCGGGCCGGTTTCCCGCCGGCCATGGGCCCGGCCGGTTACACCGCCCTGGACGGCGGCGCGTATGCCGACGGGACGACCGACTACAGCGCGCAGATCGCCAAGTTCAAGCAGGGCAACGCCGAGCTGTTCACCTGCACGCCGATCCCGCCGGACTTCCAGACGTTCTGGAAGCAGGCCGCGCAGCAGGGTTTCAAGCCGAAGCTGGCCACCGTGGCGAAGGTGATGCTGTTCCCGAGCGAGGCGGTCGCGCTGGGCGCGTTGTCCAACAACATCGCCACCGACGTGTGGTGGAGCCCGTTCAACCCCTACAAGTCGGTTTTCGACGGGACGACGGCCAAGCAGCTCGCCGACGACTTCGCCAGCACCACCGGCTCACAGTGGACACAGGCGCTGGGCTCGGTGTACTCGCTGTTCGAGATCGCCGTGCAGGCGCTGAAGACGGCCAGCGACCCGCGTGACCGCAAGGACGTCGCGGACAAGCTGAAGCATATGAAGATCAGCGGGATCAGCGGCCCGCTGGACTTCACCACCGGCCCGCAGCCCGGTATCGCGCTGCAGAAGATCTGCGGCGGGCAGTGGCGGCCGGGCACGAAGTTCCCGTGGGACTTGACCATTGTGGACAACACGTTCAACCCGGCTGTCCCGGTCAACGGAACCTTGCAGGCCACGAACTGATGACCGGCGCACCGTTGGCGCTGGACGGCGTCGGCAAGCGGTTCGGCCAGGTGCTCGTGGCCGACCACCTGTCGCTGACCGTCGGTGCGGGCGAACTGCTCGGCATCGTCGGCCCCAACGGTGCCGGGAAGACCACGCTGTTCGCCATGATCTCCGGTGACGTCCGGCCGGACGCGGGCGAGATCACGCTGGCCGGCCGGCCGATCACCGCACTCGCGCCGGCCGCCCGCACCCGGCTGGGCATCGGCCGGACGTATCAGATACCACGCCCCTTCGAGCACATGACGGTGTTCGAGAACGTGCTGACCGGCGCGGTACACGGCGCCCGGCTCGGCCACGCCCAGGCACGCGAGTCGGCCCTGCGGGTGCTCGCGCTGACCGGTCTGCTCGGGTTCGCGAACCAGCCGGCCGGTCGGCTGAACCTGTTGGCGCGCAAGCGGTTGGAGGTGGCCCGCGCACTGGCCACCGGCCCGAGCGTGCTGCTGCTGGACGAGGTGGCCGGCGGGCTGACCGTGCTGTGGATCGAGCACGTCGTGCACGCCCTGCTGCGCAGCGTGGATCGCCTGGTGTGCCTGGCGGCCGGCGCGCTGATCGCGGACGGCGCGCCGGCGGCCGTGATGGCCGACCGGACCGTGCGCGAGGTCTACCTGGGCGCGAACGTACGGGGGGTGCCGACGTGACGTTGCTGGCACTGGACGGCGTGACCGTGCGGCACGGGCAGTTGACGGCCGTCAACGCGCTGAGCCTGGACCTGGCCGACGGCGCGACACTCGCGGTGATCGGCGCGAACGGGGCCGGCAAGACGACACTGCTGCGCGCGATCGCCGGCACGCTGCCGCCGGCCGAGGGCACCATCACCTACGACGGCCAGGACATCACGCGCATGCCAGCCCACCGGCGGGCGGCGAACGGCATCCGGCTGGTACCAGAGGGACGCCGGCTGTTTCCGTCGCTGACGGTCGAGGAGAACCTGCTGGCGGGCGCATATCGGCGACGATCCGGTCCGTGGAGCGTCGGCTCGGTGATCGAGCTGTTTCCGTGGATCGGCCAGCGGCGCCGGCAGTCCGCCCGATCGCTGTCCGGTGGTGAACAGCAGGCGGTGGCGATCGGGCGGGCCTTGATGGGCAATCCTCGGCTGCTGCTGCTGGACGAGATCTCGCTCGGGCTCTCCCCCGTCGCGGCCGAAGGCCTCTACGGTGCCATGCCGGACATCCTGGCCGCCGGCACGACCATGCTGCTGGTGGAACAGGACGTCAGCCAGGCGCTGCGGATCGCGGACGAGGTGCTGTGCCTGCTGGAGGGCCGGACCGTGCTGACGGGCACACCGGCCGACCTGACGTCCGAGCAGATCGAGAGCGCGTACTTCGGCCTGGCGGCGGCAAGGGGGAACGGCCCATGATCTGGGTCAACGCGATCGTCCAGGGGCTGCTGCTCGGCGGGCTCTACGCGCTGTTCGCGTGCGGGCTGTCGCTGATGTTCGGCGTGATGCGGATCGTGAACCTGGCACACGGCGATATCGCCGTACTGGCGGCCTTCCTGGCCTACTCGACGATCAGCGCGACCCGCGTCGGCGTGCTCGGCGCCACGCTGATCGTGCTGCCGGTGTTCGCCGTGTTCGGCTACCTCGTGCAGGGCGGCCTGTTGTCCCCCGCGCTCAAGGTCGGGCCGCTGTCCACCCTCCTGGCCACGTTCGGGCTGTCCATCGTGATCCAGAACGCCTTGCAGCAGGGCTATTCCGCCGACACCAGGGCGCTGAACGTCGGCTCGCTGATCTCCGCGTCGCTGCACGTCACCGGTCAGATCTCGGTGGCGTACCTGTCGCTGATCACGTTCGGACTGGCGATCGTCGTCCTGGTGACGCTGCAGTTGTTCCTGTCCCGCACGAGCACCGGCCGGATCATGCGTGCCACCGCCGACGACCCGGAGGCCGCCACCCTGTCCGGCGCGAACACCCGGCACGTCTACGGCATCGCCACCGCGATCGCGTTCGCCACGGTCGCCCTGGCGGGCCTGATGTTCGCCATGCAGTCGTCGTTCTCGCCCAGCATCGGCCCGACCCGGCTGCTGTTCGCGTTCGAGGCCGTCGTCATCGGCGGCCTTGGCTCGCTGTGGGGCACGCTGGCCGGCGGCATGGTGCTCGGGCTGGCGCAGACCATTGGCGCGCAGTTCGATCCGGCGTTCACCCTGCTGGCCGGGCACCTGATCTTCCTCGCCGTACTGGCCTTCCGGCCACAGGGCCTGATCCCGGCGCGGCGGACGGCATGATCGCGGCCACCGACGTTCCCACGAACGTGTCCGTACGGCGGGGCGGCCGGACCAGCGTGTGGGCGGCGCTCGGCTCGACGGCCGTGATCGCTGTGCTGGCCTATCTGCCGTACGCGGTCACGACCAGTGTCACCGGGACGATCGTGACATTCCTGGAACTGCTGGCCATGGCGTCGATGTGGAACCTGCTGGCCGGCTACGCGGGACTGGTGTCGGTCGGACAGCAGGCGTATGTCGGGCTGGGCGCGTACGCGGTGCTGCAACTGTCCGACTGGGGCGTGCCGCCGTATCTCGGGGTGTTCCTGGCCGCGCTGGTGTGCGCGCTGATCGCCCTGCCGACGTCGCTGCTGGCGTTCCGGCTGCGCGGGGACTACTTCGCGGTCGGCACGTGGGTGATCGCCGAGGTGTACCACCTGTCGGTCGAACAGGACAGCGCACTCGGCGGCGGCAGCGGCAGGGCGCTGACCACACTGTCTACTGTGGATCCGGTACTGCGACAGGCGATCACGTACTGGGTCGCGCTCGCGGTCTGCGTGCTGTCCGTGCTCGGCTGCTACCTGTTGCTGCGCGGTCGGTTGGGCCTCGCGCTGACGGCCGTGCGGGACAACGAGGTCGCGGCCAGCGGTGCCGGCGTGTCGGTCGGCTGGGCGAAACGGGTGGTGTACCTGGTGGCGGCGGCGGGGTGCGGCGCCGGTGGCGGGGTGATCCTGGTCAGCCAGTTGAACGTCGCGCCGGACTCGATCTTCAGCGTGCAGTTCACCGCGTACATGATCTTCATCGTGGTGGTCGGGGGCATCGGAACCCTGGAGGGCCCGATCCTGGGAGCGGTGGTGTTCATCGTGATCCAGCAGTTGTTCGCCGGCGCCGGCGTGTGGTATCTGATCCTGCTCGGCGCGCTCGCGGTGATTGTCGCGATTCGATTGCCGCATGGCCTGTGGGGCACGATTTCCCGACGGTTCGGCATACGGTTGTTCAATGTCGGATACACGGTTCGTGATCTGGATCGGCAATGAATAGGACCCAGGTCGGCATCATCGGCGCCGGCCCGGCCGGATTGTTGTTGGGCCGGCTGCTGGAGCGCGACGGCATCGACAGCGTGATCGTGGAGAACCGCGGTCGCGAGTACGTCCAGGCACGGCAGCGAGCCGGCGTGATCGAGCACCGCATCGCCGAGCTGTTGCGCCAGGCCGACGTCGGCGACCGGCTCGACCAGCTCGGCCTGATCCACAACGGCATCTACCTCCAGTTCGACGGCGAACGCCACCACATCGACTTCCGCGAGCTGACCGGCCGCACTGTGACGGTGTACGCCCAGACGGAGATCGTGAAGGACCTGATAGCGGCGCGGTTGGCCGGCGACCAGCCACTGGAGTTCGGGGTCACCGACACGGCGGTGGCGGACGTGGACACCGACCACCCGACGCTGACCTACGTGGACGCCGCGGGCAGTTCGCAGAAGATGACCTGCGACCTGATCGCCGGCTGCGACGGCTTCCACGGCATCAGCAGAGCCGCCGTGCCAGATCGCACCGAATGGCAACGCGACTTCCCCTACGCATGGCTCGGCATCCTCGCCGACGTCCCACCGTCCACCGACGAGCTCATCTACGCGAACCACCCCAACGGATTCGCCCTGCACAGCCTCCGCTCCCCCACCGTAAGTCGGCTGTATCTCCAGGTGCCCCCGGACGAATCACTCGAAAACTGGCCACACGACCGCATCTGGGACGAACTGGCGACCAGGTTCGCCGTGCCGGGCTGGACGCTGGAACAGGGACCGATCACCGACGTCTCGATCACCCCGATGCGCGTCTTCGTCACCAGCCCCATGCGCCAGAGCCGCCTGTTCCTGGCCGGTGACTCGGCCCACATCGTCCCCCCGACCGGCGCCAAGGGCCTGAACCTGGCCCTGGCCGACGCGGCCCTGCTGGCCGAGGCGATCAGCGGATACCTGCTGGAGGGCCGGACCGACCTGCTGGACGCGTACTCGTCGCGGCGGCAGCGACGGGTGTGGCGGGCCGTGCACTTCGCGGTGTGGATGACCGAGATGCTGCACACCGCCCCCGACCGCGACCCGATGACCGCCGAGCTGCAGAAAGCCCAGCTCAGATACGTGGCGTCGTCCCGCGCCATGGCCACGTCCCTGGCCGAGAACTACACGGGCTACTGACCCGCGTTACTCCGATCGAGTGAACTACTTTCGGGTTTGTCTCCCACGATCGGGCGAGACTCTCTTGTTTCGCATCACCGGTGCGGCCCTGGCGTGTCCCGGTAGCACGAACCGAGACAGGGAGGCCAGCCATGACCGCCACGACCATCCACCACGAGCACGTCGCCGCGCTGCACACCCAGGGCGAGCCGGTGCCGGTCAGCACGCGCTGGACCTACCGCGCCGACGAGCCGTTCGCCCTCACCGTCGCCTTCGCCACCGAGCGGGGCCGCTGGGTGGAGTGGATCTTCGCTCGCGACCTGCTCATCGCCGGCCTGGAATCGGAGAGCGGCGAAGGTGACCTGCGCATCGCACCGCACTTGGCGGACGAGGACATCCTGCTGTTGGAGATCCGTTCCCCCAGCGGCAGGGCCACGTTCGAACTGGACCGCGACGACACCGAGGACTTCCTGGCGCACACGCTGGAACTGGTCCCGGCCGGCACCGAGAGCACCCACTTCGACATCGACCGCCTGCTGGCCGACCTGACCACCGGCTGACCGCCGGATGGCCGGCGTCGGGCAGACTGCGGGCATGAGTGGCGCGGTACTGGTGTTGGGCGGGCGCAGCGAGATCGGACTGGCCGTGGCACAGCGGCTGGTCAGACACGGTGCCACCACCGTCGTCCTGGCCGCCCGCCGATCCGACGACCTCGCGGACGAGACCCAGGCCCTGCGCACGGCCGGCGCCAACGACGTGCACCCGGTGGAGTTCGACGCCGACGACATCGCCACGCACGAAGCGTTCCTCAACGACGTCATGAAACAACACGGCCCGTTCGACACCGTCGTCACGGCGTTCGGGATTCTGGGCGACCAGGCCAGGGCCGAGCAGGACGCCGAGCACGCCGTCCAGATCGTGCACACCGACTACGTTGCCCACGTCAGCATCCTCACCCATCTCGCGAACCTGTTGCGCGCCAACGGACACGGCCAACTCATCGTCTTCTCCTCGGTCGCGGGCGTGCGCGTGCGACGGGCCAACTACGTCTACGGCTCGGCCAAGGCCGGCCTGGACGGCTTCGCCAGCGGCCTTGCCGACGCGCTGGCGACAACGAACGTCCACCTGCTCCTGGTCCGCCCCGGCTTCGTGATCGGCCGGATGACGCACGGCATGTCACCGGCGCCGTTGTCCAGCACACCGGACCAGGTCGCCGACGCGACGGTGGCCGCGTTGCGCAAGGGGCGCGGCGAGGTCTGGGTACCGGGCGTCCTGCGGCCGGTGTTCGCCGTGATGCGCCTGCTGCCTCGACCGATCTGGCGCCGGCTGCCACGCTGACGCACGTGCGCATCGACGGATTCGACGGCGAGATCACGACGGACCCGGCCGCCCTGGCCGCCGCCGCGGACGATTTCGGCCATGTGGTGCACCGGCTGCCGATGGCGGTGGCACGGCCGCGCAACCAGGCCGATGTGGTCGCGGCGATCAGGACCGGGATTCCCGTGGTGGCGCGCGGTTGCGGGCATGCCACCGGCGGGCAGGCGCAGGTGGCCGACGGCATCGTGCTCGACATGACCGATCTGACCGCCGTCCACGACGTGACCGAGGACCGGATCGTGGTGGACGCCGGCCGCACCTGGCGGGACGTGGTCGCGGCGGCACCGGGCCGCACGCCGCCGGTGCTGACCGACTATCTCGGCGTGACCGTCGGCGGCACGCTGTCCGCCGGGGGCATCGGCGGCACCAGCCACCGCTACGGCGTGCAGACCGACAACGTGCTGGCACTGGACGTGGTCACCGGCGACGGCCGCGTCGTGACCTGTTCGCCGGTCGCCGACGTCGACGTGTTCCATGCCGTGCTCGCCGGTTACGGACGTGCCGGGATCATCACCAGAGCGACACTGCGACTCGTGCCGGCACCGACCATGGTGCGCCGCCACCTGATCCGCTATTCGACCGCCGAAGCCCGCGCGGCCGACCAGCGTCGGCTCATCGCGGACGGCCGGTTCGCGCACGTGCAGGGCCAGATCATCGCGGGTGACGACGGCTGGCTGCACCTACTGGAAGCCGGCGCCTACGACCCGCCGGACGAGCCGACCGATCTGCCGCCCGCGGAGATCACCGAGCTGACCTACGCCGAGTTCGCCGACCGACTGGCCGATGGCGAGGCATTCCTGCGCCAGACCGGCGAATGGCTGCACCCGCACCCCTGGTGGAACGCGTTCCTGCCGGATTCGACCGTTGACGACTTCATGGCGCGCCTGACGCACCACCTCACCCCGGCGGCCCTCGGCGCGAGCGGTCTCGTGCTCACCTACCCGATTCACACCGCACCCCTGCACACACCGCGGTTCCGGGTGCCGGCCGAACCCGTCGTCTGGCTGGTGGCGCTGCTGCGCACAGCTCCGCCGGACGACCCGACGGAGCTGGCAAAACTGTTGGCGGACAACGACTACTGGTACGACCAGGCCATCGCGGCCGGTGGCACCGTCTATCCTATTGGGACACCGCGACCAACTGCACCGCCAACACCGTGATCAGGGCACTGGCCGCCAGCGCGGTCACCAGCCGCC
>WNGK01006370.1_pt1 | contig 12417 bp, 9 predicted proteins | sample 5400601 | NCBI WGS metagenome assembly WNGK01 (sample SAMN13153376, study PRJNA577476) | soil metagenome | isolation source: 60 cm soil or saprolite under Garry oak tree replicate 1 | place: USA:California | collected 2016-06-15 | reverse complement strand
CGTCCGAATTTGTGTTTTCGAGAGCAGTATAGCACAATCAGCAAGGTCTTTGTCTCGTCCTGCGGCGATTTTGAGGGCAAGAATGTATTCGCGGGGCGGTGCATAGACATGAAGCGGGCCAAAGCGCTTCCAAAGCTTGCCATCAGGCACGATCACTTCATCGTACATCAGCATCTGGGCCAGGTAGTTCAACCAATCGGCATCGAGGTTGTGCCTTTGCTTGATAATCTGGACACTCTCACGTAGAGGTGCGTAAGCTCGCTGAAGCCCATCTTCATCCAGCCAGAAAATGTCAATGTCTTTGGTGGAACGGGGCGCATTTGCAAGCAAGAGCATATATGCGCCTCCTATCAGGAGAACGCGCACGGGCTTGTTGAGTTCTCGGTTTTTTAGTTCTGTCCCTAACTCAGCAAGGTAACGCTCTATGTCTTCTGCTTCCATCTTTGCCTCCCGGGTGATCTGTTACAAAAAAAGATTGGCTTAACTATACCACGGTATGGCATTTCTTTCCCTCTTTTTGGCCGAGCAGCAAGATTCGATTCAATCTTTCTCATCCAGGATGCTGTAGCCTCTCCATCACCTGTATTGGCTGCCTGGCTGTACTGGCTACGTCGCATATCTGTTCCAAAAACAGGATGAGAGAACAGCTTCTGTCATACTACAACCACCTACAACTCACGGCAAGCTTATGCCTTCTTTTTGAACTTACGGCAATTATATGAGGGGAGACAGCAAAATCTTCCATTTTTCATTTCCGACTTCGTGCTCGAAATAAGATTTTTGCGGTAAGGTTATGGGTTTAGAGGCGGCACAGAAATGAGTATAGTCGCAACTCAACAATATGATGACCTACAGTGCTTCTCTGATAGTCCTGACAGCGCTTCTTTTCTCACTATGAACACAGAGCACGTTGTCCCCACTGTTTAGTGTTATTCAGAACTGTTCAGATTTATTCAACTGATAAACTGTCAATAAACTGTCAATGCTCTCTGCTTCACTGCCCTCGATTAGCGGAAATGACGATACAACAAACTGTACTTTTGCATTTTCGCGAGCTTGACCATTTTGACGAAACGTATTTGTACGCTGATCTCGGTTGAGAAATCATGCCTCCATCACTTCGAATGATGGCATCTACATCAGAAACTGACTTATGAAAGAGCAGAAGCTTGTTTTCACTGCACATATGCAATTGGATGAGGGAGGGTCGTGCTCCCGTATCGCGATTTTTGACCCTCTCCAGGTCTGTCTTGAGGAAGTCCAGGACATTTAAATAGCGGATGCACTGTTGGTCTGTGTTCTTCCCTGATCGTCTGAAATCATTTGCGTTTCTGCCAGAATTGCTGCCGCTATTTCACTAGGGGAAAGCTATAACAACTGCATTTGGGATGGGAACGAGTGTTTCCAATCCGGATGTTCAAGATTCTGACGGGAGCAGACTCCGAGAGCCTAGATCCTCATCCTCTCGTGTTAAGTTGTATTGCAGAGTTGTGCTGAGTATCACCAGTTGAGCTGTCAACTTTGCTGTTAGGATGTTGTCAGAGAAGTATGTTCGGTGCTACCCTGACCACGTCGAGTTGGCGGGGACATCGCCGGGGACATCGCCGGGGCGCGTGGTGTTGGGGCCGACCGGTGATACGGCTATTGTGATCGGTGATGGGGCCGTTTGCTTGGAGCCGAACGTATTGTGGTGCTGGGACATCAGCCATTACGCCTTGAACTGGCTCGGCTGTTTGGCGCGACTGATGTGGTGACAACGCGCGGGACAGAGGCCATCAGCGAGGTGCTCGAACTCACCAAAGGAGGAGGACATGCAGTCCTGGAATGTGTTGGAAGCGAAGAGGCACTCAATTGGAGTACCGCATGGAAGCGGACAGGTTCCCATGCAACGGATGTTTTCCAAAAATATTGGTCTGCGTGGTGGGCTGGCTCCAGCGCGCCTATCTGCCAGAACTGCTGCACGAGGTCCTTGCGGGTCGGCTCAATCCCTCGCCCATTTTGGATCTCTCGGTCAGCCTGGACGAGGTCGCCACCGGCTATGCAGCGATGGATCAGCGACAGGCAATGAAAGTGATGGTTCGACCTTGACGAGCCACAACGCGAGCAAATAGTGATGAGATGATCTGACATAGTCTTCTCATCCGTCAGATCATCTTACAGCTGATTCTTCTTGATTGTCCTTGACACATCCGTGGGAGCCCCCTCTAGCCTGTACAATCTGGATGCTGAGTTCGCGCTGATCAAACATGGCATCTCCAACAACCTGTTGCTCCATCGCCTGTACTCGTGTGCGAACATCGTCTGAGATACCGAGCATCTCGACTGCACTCTGCACGATACTCGAACTCCTCAACTCGGTGGTCGAGATCCATCCTTACCCGGCATATCGACATGCATCATGACGATGGAGAGGAGCCAGGAATTGTACCAGCACCCATCCTCCTCAGACAAGAGTATCGAAGGAGGCTCTGGAGAAGTCACTCTCTATCAAGTGGCTTGTCACTGCCACTTACTTTCCTTCGGGAGTCAGACAACAGGTGATCGTGGGCAAGAGACTAGTCATTGTTCAGAAAATCTGGTATTCTACAAGAAGAAGTCACAGGAAATAAAGTAGGCATATTTTTATCGCAACCTTGACGAGTCAGCACATCTAGTATCATACAAGAGTGAAGTCAAAGGGAGCGTCTGGAGTCTTTCGCCATTCCCAGATCCCCCCATCAACGTGGACCCGCCTCGAGCGCATCCAACACCTAGCAGTATACGGGGAGTGCCTGGGGAAGACAGCCTGCAGCAGTTGGCATGTTCCCTCCCATTACTTTGCATTGCTGGCGTGATGCCGCCGGGTCACGTGCAAGGAAAAGAGCACGCCGATGACGCGGCACTCCTACCGGGAGCGCGACTATGCCTTTGGGCAGGTCATGCTCAAACTGCGCACCAGCATTGGCCTGACGCAAGCCGGCCTGGCCCACCTGCTGGGGGTCTCCCGCCGTGCGGTCGGCGAGTGGGAGGCCGGCAGCAACTATCCCAAAGCTGAACATCTGCAACACTTTCTTGGGCTGTGTGTGCAGCAGCACGTCTTCACAGCAGAGCGGGAGGAAGAGGAGATCCGCGCCTTGTGGAAAACGGCGCATCAACGAGAGCTCCTCGATGAGACCTGGCTCTCGGCCTTGCTCAGTACGCCCACTATGTCAGTGTTCACTTCCACCACCGAGGTCCGTGCTACCCCAGGCCAGGCTCCTGCGATGCAATCAGCAGCTTTCCCACGCGTTGATTGGGTCGGAGCGCTGGATGTGAGCCGCTTCACGGGTCGTGAGGTAGAGCTGGCTGAACTTTCGCAATGGATTGTGCAAGAGCAGTGTCGGCTCGTGGCCATCCTGGGGATGGGCGGCATCGGCAAGAGCGCGCTGGTCTCGCTCCTTGGCAAGCAACTTGCCCCCCAGTTCGACGCCGTGCTGTGGCGCTCCGTCAGGGATGCCCCCTCCTGTGAGGACCTGGTCGCCGACTGCCTCACCTTCTTCTCGGAAACCCCACCCGCCGAGTTCCCCCCCTCGCTGGAACAACGCATCAACCAGTTGATCGGACGCCTGCAAGAGCGGCGCTGCCTGCTCGTCCTGGACAATCTGGAGACGCTCCTCGAGGTGGAAGACCCCGAGGGCAACTACCGTCCCGGCTACCAGGGCTACGGACGACTGATCGAGCGGCTTGGTGAATCCACCCACCAGAGCTGTGTGGTGCTGACCAGCCGCGAGAAACCCCGCGAGATCGAGGCCCTGGAAGGGCCGCACGGGCCAGTCCGTTCTCTGCGCCTGGTGGGCCTCTCTGAAAAGGCAGCACGCTCCCTGCTCCAGGATAAGGACCTGCGCGGGGAATCCGCCGCCTGGCTGCAGCTGATCACCACCTACACAGGCAACCCGCTCGCGCTCAAAATCGTGGGACAGGCCATCGTCGATCTCTTTTCCGGCGAAATCATCCCGTTCCTGCACTCGGGGGAACTGATCTTTAATGGCATCCGCGTGGTCCTGCGCCAGCAAGTGGCACGCCTGACGCCGCTGGAGCAGACACTGCTCACCTGGCTGGCGGTGGTCCGCGAGTGGACGTCGCTCGATTCTTTGCTCTCCCTGCTGGTCAAGAGGCCGACGCGCGGACGGGTGCTGGAGGCGTTGGAAGCCCTCTCGCGACGGTCCCTGATCGAGCGGGGAGAGGGAGTCAGTTTTACGCTGCAATCGGTGGTGATGGAGTACCTCACCGATGCCCTGCTTGAGCACCTGAGCGAGGAGATCAGAACAATGGCGATGGACCACCTGCACCGGTATGCAGTAGAGCAGGCGCAAGCGAAAGACTACGTGCGCCAGACCCAGGTGCGTTTGCTGGTGCGTCCCCTCGTGGAGCGGCTGCGAGCCGAGCTTGGATCGGACGCGCGCGTCGAAGAGCAGTGCCTCTCGCTGCTCACGCGCTTGCGCACGGAAGACGGCAACAGCCAGGGCTATGGTCCGGCCAACGTGATCGCTCTGCTCAAAGCGTTGCGGAGCGACCTGCGCGGTCTGGACCTCTCACGGCTCGCCATTCGTGGGGCATATTTGCAAGGAGTCGAGATGCAAGACGCGAATCTGTCCGGGGCCGTGATGCGTGAGTGCGTCTTTACTGAGGCCTTCGATGCCATCATCGCAATGACCATCAGCCGCAGCGGGCAGTACTGGGCGGCAATCAGCAGGCGGGGAGAAGTGCGGGTGTGGCGCGAGGAAGGCAAGCTCCTACACCTGGCCTGGCAGGCCCATACCGACACGACATATGCCCTTGCCTTGAGCCCGGATGAACACACGCTCGCCAGTGGGAGCGATGATGGCAGCGTCAAGTTGTGGGAAGTAAAGAGTGGTGCCTTGCTCTGGTCGGGCTGGCGTACGCAGAGCATCATGGGCTTGGCTTTTTCCCCCGATGGAAGACTGCTCGCCAGTGGGGGAGTTGATACGACCGTCCGGATCTGGAATGCGAAGCTGGGCACCCTCCTGGAGGAATTGCCGCATCCCAGTTCAGTCGTCTCGCTGGCTTGGAGCCCTGATGGGCGCCTGCTCGCAAGTGGCGACTTCGCGGGCACGATCCGGCTGTGGGCGATCCCACCCAGTGGGCCAGCAACCTGCGTGCAGACGCTCTCCGGGCATCGCATCTGGGTGCCGCGACTGGCCTTTGCTCCCGATGGCAGTCGGCTCGCCAGTGCAAGTTGGGATACCACCGTCAAGCTGTGGGAACTCGCCAGCGGACGCTGTCTGCAGACGCTGGTGGGGCATACGGAGCGGGTGCAAGCCCTGGCCTGGAGTCCGGATGGAGGCATGCTCGCCAGCGGCGGCTTAGACCACACGATCCGGCTGTGGGATGGAAAGCTCGGCCGCTCACGGGCGGTGCTGCAAGGACATAGCGGCGATGTGCACAGCCTGGCCTTCACCCCCGATAGCCGTCACCTGCTCAGTGGCAGTGACGATGGCACCCTGCGGCTGTGGAAGGTCGTAAGTTCGCAGTGCGAGCGTGTGATGCAGGGCTCCTTGGCCTCCCTCTACGACCTCGACTGGAGTCCAGACGGCACACAGTTGGCGAGTTCCGGTACGGATACGCTGGTCACCATCTGGGATGTGGCCGGAGGACGAGGGGGGACGCCACCCAGGGTGTTGCGCGGCCATCGCCAGGATGTATACGGCGTGGGATGGAGTCCTGATGGGAGCCTGCTCGCCAGTTGCGGGTGGGATCATACCATCCGGCTGTGGGACCCAGCCAATGGGAGCTGTCTCCAGATCCTGGGGGACCCCGACAACCCCGACACCGTCTTCTACGGCCTGGCCTTCAGTCGCGATGGAAAGCTTCTAGCCAACGGCACCTTTCTGCAAGGCGTTCTGGTGTGGGACATGTCAACCCGTTCCCTGCGGTGGGCAAATCGTGCGCACGCGACCTGGCTCCGGCGCGTAGCCTGGAGCCCGGATGGCACGCGGGTGGCCGGCGGGGGTGATGATGGCTCCGTCTCTCTGTGGGATGCGACCGATGGCACGCAGCAGCAGCAGCTGGCGGGACATCAGGGAGCCGTGATGAGTGTGGCCTGGAGCCCCGATGGGCGGCGGCTGGCCTCTGGTGGCAGCGGGAGAGAGGGCGGAGAACTCTTCGTGTGGGATGCGGACAGTGGGCAGCGTGTGCATGCCTTTGAAGGGCATCCGGGGGTGGTCTCTGCGCTGAGCTGGGTTCCCGGTGGGGATCTGCTGATCAGTGGAGGCAGTGACGGCAGGCTGCGCTGGTGGGAGGTGCAGAGTGGAGAGTGTGTGAGGGTGCGAGAGGCGCATCAGGGAACGGTGCAAGCGCTCAAGTTGAGTCCCGATGGCAGCAGGCTGGCCAGTTGCGGGGATGACGGGGCCATTCGGCTCTGGGATCTCGAGAGTGGCGAGCCGCTGCAAACGTTGCGGCGGGATCGACTCTATGAGCGACTCACTATCACGGGCATCCGGGGTCTCACCGAGGCACAAAAGGCGGCGCTGCGCGCCTTAGGGGCGTTCGAAGAAACGAGCGCTGGCAGGTAAGGAAAGGACAAAACAATGGAACAACAGCACGACTCAGACCTGGTCAAGCGCCTGGAACAATTTGGAATCGAAGTAGAGGTATCGGCCACAAGAACCACCCTCACGTACGAGCAGATCTACACCAGTGGTCCCACTCTTGAGGAGGCTTTACTCACGTTTTTGGGCGAGGCTTTGAGCAGGTACGAGGCATTGCGCAAATGGAAAGCTACTATGAATGATTGCTAGTTTCCTGCCATGTGCGTCTTATGGGATAATTGCTCGCTACCTGCACCGCCCCGAGTGTTCTGTCCCCCATTCAGGATGGCAAGCACCTGTTCGCGCTCGAGGATCTCTTCTTGCAGCAGCGCCTGCGCCAGGCGGTCCAGGGCATCACGGTGCTCGGTCAAGACACTTCGCGCCTGCTGATGGGCTTGCGTTACCAGCCGCTCGACCTCGGCATCCAGACGCTGGGCCGTCACCTCCGAGTACACACGCTCGTGACCTTCGAGCGGTTGCTGGCTGAGGGAAGGACTCCCGTCCGATAGGTCATAGATCACCGGGCCCGTTTGCTCGCCCATGCCCCACTCGCTCACCATGCGCCGCGCCAACTGCGAGGCTTCCTTGAGGTCGTTCTCCGCGCCTGTGGTAATGTCTCCCAGCGCGAGTTCCTCTGCACTGCGACCCCCCAGGGCCACGGCCAGCCGCTCGATCAGATAGGTGCGCGGGAGGTTGCGCCGGTCATCGTCTGGCCGGAACTGCGTGACCCCCAGCGACCGCCCGCGTGGCATGATGGTCACTTTGTACAGCGGATCGACATCGGGCAACACTGCCGCCACCAGCGCGTGTCCCCCTTCATGGTAGGCCACGATCTTGCGCTCCCGTTCATCCATCAGCGCTTCCCGTTTGCCGCCCAGCAACAGTTTGTCGAGCGCATTGTCGAAGTCCTGGCGACTCACCTGCGTCTTGCCTCGTCGTGCCGCCGCCAGCGCTGCCTCGTTCACCAGGTTCTCCAGGTCTGCTCCCGCGAAGCCGGGGGTCCCACGTGCCAGGTCCGCCAGGTTCACATCAGCAGCCAGGGGGACAGTGCGCGTATGAATGCGCAGGATGGCTTCACGCCCACGTCGTTCAGGCAGATCGATCGTGATCTGCCGGTCGAAGCGCCCCGGTCGCAACAGGGCCGGATCGAGCACGTCAGCCCGGTTCGTGGCCGCCAGCACGACGACAGCTTGATGGGGCTCGAAGCCATCCATCTCCACCAGCAATTGCTCCAGCGTCTGTTCTCGCTCATCGTTGCTCGCAAACGACGCGGCGCCACTGCGCGTGCGTCCAATCGCGTCGATTTCATCGATGAAGATGATGCACGGCGCGTTCTTCCTGGCCTGCTCAAAGAGATCGCGTACGCGGCTGGCGCCGAGCCCGACGAAGAGTTCTACGAAGTCACTGCCACTGGCGCTATAGAAAGGGACGCCTGCCTCGCCTGCAACGGCACGAGCGAGCAAGGTTTTGCCGGTCCCCGGTGGGCCGACCAGCAGCACGCCTTTAGGAATATGGGCTCCAATGGCGAGGTAGCGCTGTGGCTCGCGCAGGAAGTCGATTTCCTCGCGCAAGTCGGCCTTGGCTTCGTCGGCTCCTGCCACGTCGGCGAAGGTGGTGGAGGGACGCTCCTCGTTGTAGAGTTTCGCACGGCTGCGCCCGATGCCAAAGAGGCCTCCTGCTTGCTGCGACTGGCGGAGACTCCGCATGGCCATGTAGCCAAAGTAGACCAGCAGCAGGAGGGGTAACGCATTGAGCAGGATGGTCAGGGCCGTCTGCCACCAGGGAATTTGCACCGGCTGAGCGGTGACCTGGACGCTATTTTTCTCGAGCGAGGGAAGCAAGGTGGGATCGCCCGTCTCCGGCACATAGCTGGTGAATTGGGAATACGCAGCCGTGGTGTTCCCGGTGCCGCTTTGCTGCTGGTGAAAGGGTGTTTTGAAATCCCCGGAGATGGCATGGCCGGTGAGCGTCACATCCTTCACATTGCCCTGCTGCACCTGCTGCAGGAAGCTGGTGTAAGACAAGGTGATCGTCGGCTGCTGCCCACTCAATGAACCAAAGAGGAGCGGAGCGTAAAAGAGCAGGTTGATAACGATGATGAAGATGAGCCAGCGCAGCCAGGAGATCCGCCTGTTGGGGGACGTTCCTTGCGGTGCAGACCCTCCGGGGCTTCGGTTTGATCCATTCGAGCTGTTTTGGGTCAAGCGAGATGCTTGACCCGTTTCGCGTTGGTCAGCGCTTCCCGTGGTTCTCGTGTTTTGCAGCATACAGCCTCCTGCGTTAAGTGATAATGTGAATGGACCAGCCTCGTAGTAGGCGACCTCCACTACCCTTCTTTAATTTGAAGGACACGCACGCCACGCATATCCAGCAAGTAGTGTCCCCTGACCTGCGCCACGCGGATGAGCGCCGTATCGCAGGAGGGGCAGCGGATCACCGTCCCCATGCCATGCATATAGGCGGCAGTCGCACCAATCACATTGGTGGTACCGCAGCCCGTACAGGTCGCCCCCACCATCGTCATTTCAAAAGGGAAGATTGCTTGCAGAGTGCCTGCGGCCGCGTTGCCATCGAGCTTGTTTTCCATCATGTTTCTCCTGTCGGTCCAAAGCGTTCGGTCCTGATGCGTGCTGGCCCATGTCCCAGGTCCACCAGACTGGCTGCGGCTGTTTCGACGAACGGGGTGGGGCCACAGATGAAGGCGAGGGGGCGCTGCTCGACTGACCAGGCCACCTCACGAAGCATCTGGGTGTCGATGCGGCGGTCATAGCCCGTCCATCCGGTCGGCTGCGTACGGGTCAGCGTCTGCACCACCTCGAGCATCGTACCGTTCTTCACCAGGTGATCCAGTTCGTCACGGTAGATCACGTCCTCAAGGGAGCGCGACGAATAGAGTAAGCGGGTCGGGACGGTACTCCCTACCGCAGCCCGATGGCGGATCATAGCCATCAGGGGTACGATGCCCGAACCTCCTGCGATCAGCTGGAGCGGGCCGCCCATCTGCGCCTCCCAGACGAAGTAGCCCCCGATGGGACCGCGCAGCTCCAGCTTATCACCCACGCGCAGCTCCTCGGTGAGGTAGGGCGACACTTCCCCGTCATCGAGCCGTTCGACAGTGAGCGTCACGCGCGGTGCCTCCTCGGGTGGCGTAGCGATCGAATAGCTCCGCTCGGCCTGGTAGCCGTCCTCGGCGGTGAGACGCACATCCACATGCTGCCCCGCTCGATGCCCCATCCAGTTGGGCAGAGTGAGCGTGATGCTCTGCACCCGTAGCGTTTCTGGCCGAGTGGCGACCACCTCGCCGCGTTGCCAGCTTAGTCGCCCCAATAGCGTTCTTCTTTCCATGGATCACCGTGATTATTGTAGCCCAGCGACTCCCAGAAGCCCGGTTCATCCTCGTCGACCAGGCGCAGGCCCCGTACCCACTTGGCGCTCTTCCAGAAGTACAGGTGTGGCACCAGCAGGCGGGCCGGGCCGCCGTGTTGCGGCTCCAGCGGCTGGCCTTCATAGGTATCGACCACCCACGCCTGCCCGTCCAGCACCTCGTCCAGGGGCAGGTTGGTGGTATAACCCCCATCGCTGAAGGCAATCACGTAGCTGGCGCTGGTCTTGACCTGCGCGAGCAGGGTATCAAGGGAGACGCCTTCCCAGTGCGTGTCCAGCTTCGACCACTTGGTCACGCAGTGGATGTCCTTCGTCACCGACTCGCGTGGGAGAGCACGAAACTCGTCCCAACTCCAGCGTTTGGGCTGATCGACCTCCCCCACAATGGAGAAATCCCAGTTCGCCAGTGGTGTATGCTGCGTCGGCCCTGCCGAAAGCACGGGAAAGCCGCGCTCCAGATATTGACCTGGCGGGATGCGTCCGCTCTGGTCGCCAGGCTTGCGACGACCGCGAAACCCGCGCGAGATGAATTCTTCACTCATGTCTTCACCTTCTGTTCTTGTGTCGCTTTGCTCCTGTTATGTACCATTCTATCATATGCAGACATTTGTCAACGTCACTGCCGTGAGCAGCACCCGGAGGTCGTCCATCGATGCGCGCGCGAAAGCGCACGGACGTTCCCCGCACTGCCGGTCTCATGACCAGATGCAGATCGCGAGCGTGAAAGCGGTACGCGATGCGCCCGTTGGCCTCGTTCAGCACCGTGGCCTCTCTCTCCACCGTCCACTCACCCGCAAGGGCCCACTGATTGAGTCTCAATCGCTCAGGGATAGCATACAGGTGACGCTTGTCCAGGACTGCTCCACCGGGATACGCAAAGTTCTCGGTGCGCGCGTCTCCGACATAGGTTTCCGGAGACCTGAGGCTGCCCCAATCGGCGGCAGCTTCAGCACCCTGGGCATCGACCGAGACCAGCTCATGAGCGATGCCGCCAATGCTGGCCTCGGCCAGCAACTGTTGAATCATCATTTCCGACAGTTCGTATGCGCCCTCGCCGAAGTGATGAGAGCGAATATGCCCCTGTGCATCGACGAGATAGAGGGCAGGCCAGTAGTGGTTCGTGAACGCATGCCAGATCGCATAGTCGTTATCGATCGCGATCGGATACGCTACCCGCATGTCCCTGGCGGCCCGGCGCACGTTCTCGAGGTCGTGCTCAAAGGGGAACTCGGGCGCGTGCACGCCGATCACCACCACTCCGTGTTCCCGGTATTTCTCGGCCCAGGCGCGCACATAGGGCAGGGTGGGCAGCCAATTGATGCAGGTGTAGGTCCAGAAGTCGATAAGGACGACCTTTCCTCGCAGGTCGGCCGCCGAGCGTGGCGGCGAATTGAGCCACGCGGTCGCGCCACTAAGAGAAGGCAGCTCACCTTCAAAGGGTAATGGGACCGCTGCGGGGTGTCTCGTCGCGAGCAAGAGCTTGTTTGCTTTCATGATGAATACCTTTCATACTAGCGCAGGGATCGGAACGCCGCGCGAACCTCTTCTGAAAAGAGTTGCGGCTGCTCCTAGGCGGCGAAGTGACCACCCTTGTCGACCTCGTTGAAGTAGAAGAGGTTGTGGTAGGCCTTCTCGGCCCAACTCCGCGGGGCTTGATAGAGCTCGCCAGGAAAGACGCCCACGGCAGCCGGGATGGAGACGTTGACGGCGTTGAAACCGTGACGATTCACGTCGGCCGGGGTGAAGTTATTTTCCCAATAGAGACGAGACGCAGAAATCGCCGTGCTCGTCAACCAGTAGAGCGTGATGTTGTCGAGGATCTCGTCTCGTGTAAGCTCGCCTGCCGGGTGTCCGTCAAAGGCGTGTGAGATTTGCTCGTAACTGTACGCGTCGTGGTCAAGCATAAAGGCTGCTAGGCCGACGGGTGAATCCGCCAATCCGTATAACGTTTGCGGGCGCGTCCCCATCTCAACTGCGTAGCCAAAGTGCTTCTTAGATACGTCGGTCACCTGCTCGTACGCGCGTCTTTCGTCGGCTGAGAGACCGGATGGCGGCGGGTCGCCGGACCGGAGCGCCTTTGCAACGTCGGGTGGAACCGTGGCAGGCATGTTGGAGTGAATGCCGAGCAATTCCGGAGGTGCCTGTTCAGCCATCATATCCACCACAAACGCACCCCAATCGCCGCCTTGCGCCACAAATTGCGTGTATCCAAGGCGTTTCATCAGCACGACCCAGGCACGTGCCATGCGGGCGGGGTCCCAGCCGGTCGTGGTCGGCTTGCCTGAAAACCAGTAGCCCGGCAGCGACGGAATCACGACGTCGAACGCGTCCGATGCGCTCGCGCCATGTGCCGTGGGATTGGTCAGTGGATCGATAATCTTCAGCTGCTCGATGACCGAGCCGGGCCATCCATGCGTGACGATGAGCGGCAACGCATGCTCATGCTTCGAGCGTACGTGGATGAAAT
>WNGK01006366.1_pt1 | contig 12421 bp, 7 predicted proteins | sample 5400601 | NCBI WGS metagenome assembly WNGK01 (sample SAMN13153376, study PRJNA577476) | soil metagenome | isolation source: 60 cm soil or saprolite under Garry oak tree replicate 1 | place: USA:California | collected 2016-06-15 | reverse complement strand
CCGTAACGGAGATCGCAAACGCGCGCGTATTCGGTGGCATTCACTTGCGAGTCTCGTGTGTGCGCGGTAACGCGCTGGGACAGGCGGTCGCAGCCTACGTAAAAGCGCATTCAATGCGCCCCGACGAGTAGAACGAAAGCCCGCTGTCCACATGCGGCGACACAGCGAGGGGTGCCCACAGAGTTGTTATCCTGAGCGAAGCGCTTTTCAACGGAGCCGAAGGACCTGCTTCTGTCTTTGCGGTTGTCTTTGCTTTTGCCTTTTGCTCCCCACCCCAAAGACTTGTCATCCTGAGCGAAGTGCTTTTCAACGGAGCCGAAGGACCTGCTTCTGTCTTTGCATTTACCTCTCACCCTCCCACAGAATTGTCTTCCTGAGCGGAGCAGCGCGCTTTTGCGCTGCGCAGTCGAAGGACCTGCGGTTGCTCTTGCTTTTGCCTTTCCTCCCCTCAGCAGAATCCAGGGGTGCCCCAGGTCTCGATTCTGAGACCTGGGATACATTGCCCCTCACTCACCCAAAAAACTTGTCATCCTGAGCGGAGCGCAGCGCAGTCGAAGGATCCGCAGTTGTTCTTGCTCTTGCCCTTCTCCCCCTCCCCACAGAAGTGTCATCCCGAGCGCAGCGTTTTTCAGCGGTGCCGAAGGACCTGCTTTTCGGGATGATAGTTCTCCCACGAAACCTGTTTTCCTGAGCGGAGCGCAGCGCAGTCGAAAGACCTGCGGTTGCTTTGTTCTTGCTTTTCCGCAGCCAACTCACCACAAACCCGGGGTGCCCCAGGTCTCGATTCTGAGACCTGGGATACCTCGCCCCTCACTCACCCAAAAAAACTTGTCATCCCGACTGAAGCGCAGCGCAGTCGAAGGATCCGCAGTTGTTCTTGCTCTTGCCCTTCGCCCGCTCCCCCAAAGAATTGTCATCCTGAGCGAAGCGTTTTTCAGCGGAGCCGAAGGACCTGCTTTTCGGGATGATCGCTCACCCACCAACGTGTCTTCCTGAGCGAAGTTTGGCGCGTTTCACGCGCCAAGCGCAGTCGAAGGATCTGCGGTTGTTTTTGCCGTTGTCTTTACCAACGCAAACTCACCGCGAAACGGGGTGCCCCAGGTCTCGATTCTGAGACCTGGGATTGCACGATCTCAAGCATTATTGAATGGTGACCCCAGATCCCAACTCTAGTTTTCTCTCGGCCTTTTCTTTCCGCTTCAGGATGCCTGTCATCACGTTGGACTGAGCGTCGGGAAATCTTGTTACGAATTCATCCACGGCATTTACAACTTCTTCGTAGCGGCCTAACTTTCCCAAGACGAGCGTCAATCGGTCGAGGATCTGGTCATCGCCACGACAGCTGTAAATCAATTTTTCATACTCGTACATGCGAGTCATCGCCTCTCTATATCCCATCACCGCCAATTTAGGGTCGGTCGTCTCGAGGGCTCGTGTCTCTTCAACAAAGGCTCGATTACTATTGCGTTCAGCGCTGTGTTTCGCTGCTACTCGCGAATCCACCCTTGGGACATCCCATACGATCCTTTCACCAATTTTTGTTACGGAAGCCGTAAAGACAGGTATTGTGCGCTGGCAGTCTCCGAGCGCCCGGTGGGTATTCTCATCAGAAAGTTTGCCCTGCTTCGCGAGATCAACGAGCCGATAGCTTGGCAGGCCAGGGTATGCTCGGCGCGCCATTTTTAAGACACACGCATAACGATTATTTATCGGAACACTATGGCTTCTTGCCGCCATCCAAATGAACCCCATGTCGAAGGCTGCGTTGAATGAAACGATTGGAAGGTCTCCAATAAACTCTTTGAACTTTATCAATACCTCTGAGAGCGGAAGACCGTCCCTGTCCACCATCGATTGGGTGATTCCGGTGATCTGGGTTATCTTTCTCGGTATTCTTTCCATCGGCTTGACCAGTGCTTGGAATGCGGGGTGTCTATCGCCATCACGATTAACGCGAATCGCACCAATCTCAATGATTTCGTTCATCTCCGGGCTAAGCCCAGTCGTCTCTAAATCGAGGACAACGAATTCTTTGGGGACAAGCGAGAGGTCGACCGTACTTTTGATTGCCAACGCCGCTGGCTTGGGTTCTGCGACAGGGTGCTCGCAGGTTAGCTGACTTTCCTCTGGAGCTTCGGATTCAGTGAGATTGAGAGATTGGGGTTCAATATCCACCCGGGGCGGTGAGAAATGGCGCACCAAGAAAATGATTGTTATCAAGACAACTGTCGTAACTAGAACTACGGTTCCCAAGTGGCCCTCGCGTTGCTATTGATTTCTTTACTGCAAGAAGAAGCAGCGAAATTGTGATGTTTGCAACTATCGTACACGGCTCCGCTCGCGAGCCTTCTAACTCAGGTGCCTAGTCTGCGGCTGGTCGGCGTACAAATAGGGGACCACTCGAGCCCTTGGTCAATGAAAAGCCATCCGAGAACTCCATTCTGCCTTCGCAGTCGATGAATATGATCAACCGGTATTAGACTGATGCCATGAAAAACCTCTTCGAATCAGCAAGCGTGCAGGAAGTGAAGGCTCGCATCGCGAACCTCAAGCCGGGCAGCCCGGCAGAGTGGGGCACCATGAGTGCCGCGCAGGCGATGGCGCACTGCACCGGCGGTTTGGAGATGGCGCTTGGGGACAGCACGCCGCCACGGGCGTTGATTGGCCGCATCATTGGCGGGATGGTCAAGCCGATGGCGCTCAAGGACGAGACGCCATTCCGCCGCAATTCCCCCACGGCCAAAAGTCTTGTGATTCAGGACGAGCGCGACCTGGCCAACGAGAAGGAGCGCCTGACCCGCGTCATCGACCGCTTCGCCGCGGGCGGCCCCGCCGTCTGCACACCGCATCCCCACGCCTTCTTCGGCAAGCTCACCCCGCAGGAGTGGGCGATCCTGATGTATAAGCACCTCGACCATCATCTCCGCCAATTCCGCGCCTAGATCGTGTTTGACGAACCCCGGCACTGAAAACTGATGGCTGAGAGCCAAAAGCTACCGGCTACAAGCTTCGAGCTACAAGCCTCTCCCCGGCTCTGTGGAAATCTTGTCAAGCCCCTGGCCTGTGGAAAACGTCGTAAACCGCTGAAGCCACAACGAAAATAAATTTCAAAAAATTAGGGATTAATTATTCGAACCTGCCATACTTATATTAGTAGTCCGAAAACGCCCGCCAATTCGGCGGGCGTTCGCATTTCACGGCAGTCCACTAGCCAGTCAGGAGCAAGTCATGGAGCAATCGCCCACCAACCCGGCCCGTCTACCCGGGATCCCCAGCGATAGCGGGTACCCTCTGGGTGCGTCGCTGGGGTGGCTGGTCCCTGATTCCTGTTCCGCGGAGCCCTCGCTTTTCTGTCCACTGTTCACTGTCCACTTGTGCTTTAAATCACATTCAACGCAAATTCCCCCCAAAACCACCTCTAATCCCATGAACCAGAAGGACATGGCCGTTTTTTATTTTGCAACGAAAGTGCTTTTTGCACGCAATCCAGTGCAGAAAAACAGCCTGTTCTGAGGGTCCACAAGCCCATCCAGATGCCGTAGCATTGTCGAACAGACAAGCGAGGTTTTCATGAGCGATACCGTAATTACCCCCAGCTTGAGCGCTCCCATGAGCGGCGAGCAGATCGGCCAGTTGACGCGGGAGACCAACTACGGCACGTGGCGCTTCCAGAAGACATGGAAGCCCCTGACCATTACCGACGCCGAAGGCTGCTGGATCACCGACGGCAACGGCAAGCGCTACCTGGATTTCAGCGCCCAGCTGATGTGCGTCAATCTCGGCCACAAGAATCCGCGCGTAGTAGAGGCGATTGCCGAGCAGGCGCGGGAGTTGGCTTACGTGGCTCCGGGATACGCCACCAGCGCCCGCGCGCGGTTGAGCGCCAAGCTGCTGGAGGTGCTGCCGGCGGGCCTGGAGAAGTTCTTCTTTGCCACCAGCGGAACGGAGGCCAACGAGGCGGCCTTCAAGATTGCCCGCATGGTCACCGGCAAGAACAAAATCATCTCGCGCTACCGGTCGTACCACGGATCGACGACGGGCTCGATTGCCGCGACGGGAGATCCGCGCCGCTGGGCAATGGAGCCGGCGGGCAAGGCGAGCGGCTTCGTGTTTGCGCCGGAGACCAACTGCTACAACTGCCCCATCAAGCACACCTATCCAACGTGCGGGATTGCGTGCGCCGACTACATCGAGCACATGATCCGCAACGAGAGCGACGTGGCGGCCATCATCATGGAGCCGGTGGTGGGCACGAACGGCGTGCTGGTGCCGCCGCCAGAGTATTTCCCCAAGATTCGCGAGATCTGCGACCGCCACGGCGTGCTGCTGATTGCCGATGAGGTGATGGCGGGCTGGGGGCGCACCGGCAGGTGGTTCTCGCTGGACCACTGGGGCGTGAAGCCGGACATCCTGGTGACGGCCAAGGGGATCACCTCGGCGTACGTGCCGCTGGGCCTGTGCGCCACGACGAAGAAGATCGCGGACTACTTTGAGGATCACTACTTTTCGCACGGCCACACGTACGAGGCGCACCCGATTACGCTGGGGCCGGCGGTGGCGACCATCGAGGAGATGCAGCGGCTGAAGCTGGTGGAGCGCGCGGCGGAGCTGGAGCCCTACGTGCGGCAAAAGCTCGAGGCGCTGAAGGAAAGGCATGTTTCTGTCGGCGATGTGCGCGGGCTGGGGCTCTTCTTTGCCGTGGAGATTGTGAAGAATCGCGCGACCAAGGAGCCGTTTAACACCATGCGCGACAAGGTGGAAGGGAAGCCGCTGGTGGTGGACCAGATCGCCGGCAAGATGATGGCGGACGGTGTGGCGCTGCAGGCGTGGGTGAGCCACTTCGTCATCGCGCCGCCGCTGATCGTCACCAAAGAAGAGATCGACCTGGGGATCGACGCGCTGGACCGGCATCTCGGGATCGCCGACGCCTTGGTAACCGCGTAAGCTTGGCGGTCAGGGCAGGCGCCAACTGCCCTGACTGCGATTGCATTCCAGCCTACTGCACGATGAGGGTCAGCGTCGTTTTGTGGGTGAGTGAGCCGGCCGTTGCGGTCACCACCAAGTTGTAGGTCTGGGGTTGAGGGGTCGTGGTCTTAGTGCCACCCCCGCCGCAGCCGTTGATGGCAACCAGGCTGCCTGCGCCGGCAAGGGCCAGGATCAGAAGCAGCGCCTTACTGCCCAGGGCGCGACGGCCTCGACGCAATCCCAGCAAAGGTAGAACGAGAACGCCAAGGGCCATGGGGATTCTCCCCGCGACTGAGGGCCGGGCATTGCCCGCCATGGCGCCTTGTGCTCCGAAGGCGGCTCGGACGGCGGCCCGGACCGCGGCTGATGCGGGAACGCTGACGGTTAGCGTAACGTTGGTTGGGCCGGAACCTGCTGCTACCGAGGCTGGGCTGAACGTCGCTGTGGCTCCCGTGGGAACACCCGTGACCGCGAAGGTGATGGCGGAGGCGGAAGTGCCTCCGCTGGGCGGGGTGACGGCGAGCGTATAAGTGGCGGTGCCGCCTTTCAAGATTGTGGCGGAGGTGGATCCGCCGCTGGGTGGGGCGAAGGTGAAGTCCTCGATGGTTTGGGTAAGGGCAGAGCTGGTGACGGGTGCGAAGTTCGTGTCGCCGGCATAGGACGCGGTGATGGAGTGGGTACCGGCGGCCAGGGACGAGGTCGTGTAGGTGGCGATACCCGCGCTGAGGGTTCCGATGCCGAGCTGGGTGGAGCCATCGAGGAACGTCACGGTGCCCGCAGGCGACCCGGCGGTGGAAGCTAGGGTGGCGGTAAAGGTGACAGGGTTGGAGACAAAGGCAAGGTTGGCGGAGGAGGTCAGCACGTTGGCCGGCGCGGCTTTGGTGACCGTGATGGTGGCCGAGGCGGTGGCGGTGGTGTAGCCCACCGTGTCGGTGGGGGTGAACGTTGCCGCGAGAGCGTGCGAACCGACAGCGAGCAGGGTCCCGGCGGCCGGCGAGTAGGCGAAGGATCCGGCAACGATTGACGTGGCATTGAGTTGGGTGGCCCCAAGGGCCGTGCCGTAGGGGATTGGAGCGGGTGCGGACCAGGAGACGAAGGGCGTGGCCTGGGTCGCAGTGCCGCTCAACGCAATCGTCTGCGTCGGGGGATTGGACGTCGTCCCCTGTGAGGCATTGTCTGTAATGATCACACTTCCGCTGATGGTTCCAACGGACTCCGGAATAAAGCTGACTGACAGCTGGCAGGAACTTCCTGCCGAAAGGTTCGCCGGCGAACCTGCGCCTGCATTGGTAGAGGGGCAAACGGAGGGCGCGTTGGCGTCCAGGACGAAACTTGTCGAAATAGTCGGATTGCTACCGGAGGTAGGGGCGAGCAGAGTCAAGGCACTATTGCCAGTGTTCTCGATGGACACGGTCTTCGGACTATCTGCGCTCGTAGCCTGAAATGCCGTGCTGGCGAAAGTGAGACTGGGCGGGTCGGCTGTATCCAGCTTGAAGATGCTGCCCGTCCGAGTTTGGGAGTAGGTGGAAACGTAGACGTTTCCGGCGCTATCGACGGCCAAGTCGGCGAGGTCGGTTTGGCTGATTGGGATCTGAGACTCGACGTAGCCATTTGCCGACTGGGTCTCTTTGAAAATTTGCCCATTCGACGAGCCATACGTCAAGCCATACAGATTTCCCAAGCTGTCGAGCTTGATGCGAGAGAACCCCCGGCCCGAACCGATAATGGTCTCGGTGTATCCTCCGGCGGACAGCGCTTCCTTTCGGATGCCGGTGGTCGAGCCATCGATGACGTAGATATTTCCCACGCTATCCACAGCAATCGAGCCGCCGTAGAAGGTGTAGAAGATTTCTGAGCCGGTATAAATACCGCCGGAGAGCGTCTCTTTTTCAACGCCGATGCCTCCGCGTCCGATATACACATTTCCTGCTCCGTCGACGGCCAGGCCAGCGACCGTGCCGAGAGTTCCATCGACGACGCTCTGTTTCCATGTGCCGCCAGGTCCCGGAGTCTCCTTGTAGACGGCGAAGCCGTCCTGGTCGGAGATGTAGAGGTTTCCCGCCCCGTCGACTGCGAGGGCGGTTGGATAGCCAAAGCCGGTTTTGATTGTGGACTGGGTGTAGCCGGTCCCGTTCCAGGTCTCCTTGACCACGGCGTTCGCGGGGTCATAGCCGACAGATGTTTCAGTGGAGTAGAGATTTCCTGCGCCGTCCATCGCAATGCCCAAAGGGCCGACGAGGTTCGGCAGGGAAAGCGAATTCAGAGTGCCCGGTGGGAAGCTCACCTGCGGTCCGACGCCGGTGCCCTGCACATAGCCGGTAGCGATCGCGTTTGCGGAGAGGTCTGTCAAGACGGCAGCGCCATAGCGCGCCCCAGGCGCGATCGGCGTAAAGACAACGTCGACGGTACAGCCGTCGCCAGGGTTGTAGGAGTGGTTTGTCCCGTTTGTTGTGCAGGATCCAGTTCCGGCGTCTTTGTAGTCAAGGCCTGTTGCTCCCTGTGTGAGTACCTGGGGTAGGCCGATGGTGCCAGCGGTATCGAAGGTGAAGACCATGCTCGTGGTGGAGCTGACACCGAGATCGGAGGCCGGAAAGGTTCCAGCGGCCTGCGACAACTTGAGGATCTTGCCTGCGCCAGGGTCATTGAAATAGAGGTTCTGGCGGGAATCGATGGCGATGGCCTGAGGCAGGCTCGAAACGCCGGCTTCGATCAAGGATTGCACAAAGCTGGAGCCGGACGGAGTCTCTTTGAGGATGCGGTTACTGCCGCTTTCAGCGATGTAGACAACACCGAGGCTGTCGACGGCAACTCCATGGGGCAGGCCAAGGCCGAATCCAACATAGGACCACGCGTAGGCATTGCCGGACGGGGTCAACTTGTAGACGTCTCCGTATCCGTAAGCGGCGAAGTAGATGTCGCCGCTGTTGTCGACTACGATGCCATCGACCTGGGGCCCACCGAAGATAAACCTTTGCGTGTAGTTCCCATTCGAATACTGCTCTTCCACGATCTGCGCGTTCAGAGTGTCCGCGATGAATAGATTTCCGTTTGCATCGACCGCGACACCAAGCGGCAAATTCAAACCTGTGGTGGGCACTACGCTTTCGGTATACGAACTGCCGGAGAGGGATTCTTTCAGAATCCGATTGTTGTGCGAATCTGCGATATAGACGTTTCCGTTGGCATCGACCGCAACTCCGGCTGGCTGGCTCAGGCCGCTTGATGCTACGACGCTCTGGGTGTATCCACTTCCCGTGGGAGTTTCCTTCAGGACGCGATTGTTGCTCACATCCGCGACGTAGACGTTTCCGCTTGAATCCACTGCAATGCCGTGTGGATTGGCCAGTCCGGCGGAGGCGACCGCGGTCATGGCTCCGCTGTAGTGCGCTGTCTGGGCATCGCAGATCGCGGTTTCGAGGGCGACCGCAGCGGTGAGGATGAGACAAATCTTCGACAGCCAACCCAACTTTGAACGAACTATCACGGAGGGCGCGCAAGAAATTACCGAGGCAGGGATCGTGACACACGTGTGCATTGTCGAATAACTCCAGAAGCAAGACCGGCCACGCGCAGACGATGCCCTGGACCGGTCCGATTACCAGAGACGTCTCATTGCTCCCGTCAAGCCATTGGCGCGCTTTGCGCGGGAACTGAATTCATGGGGAATTAGGAGAAGTCTAGCACAGCATTGTGAATACACACTGTGAGGTGCAGGACCGTGGTGTTATCAACACTACCCGGCCAATGAGTTCGAGCAGAATCCTCGCAAGAACGAAGCGTAAGCGGTCGAGACGGGGCGTGCAGGTGAGGTGGTTGAGGTGCGCCGCCGGCTTTCAAAACGCGCGGTGCCAGAGAGCAAATTGCAGTGAACCGGGAGCTCTGATTCGACTGTGCGGGGTACTGCTGTTCAGCGCGGATCGAAGATTACGAAGCGGTCGTGATTGCTGATAAAGACGCGCTTGAAAAGGGTGATCGGCAAGAGGCCATCCTCGCCGGAGCGGGGTGCTGTGTCTGTGGACGAGGCGGGAGTGAGGAACGTTACGCGATGCAGCCGGCGTTTGCCGATGACTACGTTGCGCGGCGACATGGCACGGAACGGCAGGGTGGTCCGGCGGCCCAGGGCTGAACCCTCTCGAATCTTGTCAGGACCGGCGCGGCTGTGCTGCTTGTCTTGAAAGGGCAAGGGGTTCTGATCGGGCGCGGCGGTCAGAGAAAGCACAGGGCTCTGGGAGGGCAAAGGCTTCTGGGAGAGCACAGGGCTCTGAGAAAGAAGGGGGCTGCGGAAGAGCAGGGGCACGTTTCCGCCGCAATAGAGTTTCAGGACGGCGGGGACAGAGCCATTGCTTTCAGGGCCGGTGCCTTTCAGATCCGCTGCCTTCAAGGTGGGCGGCGATGAGGACGGGTTCCGTGAAGGGCAGGGCAGAGGAGGCGGCAGGGGGACCTCAGTAGCGGGATGTGTTCCCCGGCTAATTGGCGTTGCGTGCGGCCGGTCTGGTCGAAGCAGAGCAGCATGTGCGGCTGATCGATGAGCAGGTCAAAGTGAGCGAGAAAGTCCTGGCCGAGAACGCCGCGGACTTCGGGATTCAACCTCTGGATCGCCGCGAGATCCAGGACGGCGACCTGGGGGAGACGAACCTCGTTTGTGCCGACGCGGATGCGTTCCACTGCGGCGAGAGTGGCCGTTGCGTGCGCTGCGACCGAGACGATGCCGATGGAGCCAACGCTTTGGAGCTCAAGCTGCTCCGCCAAAGAAGGTTCGAGGACCGTGAGCTGTGAGCCGGTGTCGAGCAGGAACGTGAACGGGCCGGTGCCGCTGATGTCAACTGGACTGCGATCTGCGCTGGTTCGAGTGGAAGGATGCGGATGGCGGAAACGCCCCCGGGGCAGCCAGGGTCGGCTTGAGCCGGAGTGGCGGCGAGGGCCAGCAGAACTGCGAGGAATGCGAGCCGCGATGCCACATCCTGCCTCCCGAGGAAGCGCTACAGTTGGATTTGGCCAGGCTCGCGTCGGTCCGGCCCTAAAGGCCCCTGCTCCCTCCTGAACCGCTGTCTGTAAAGGTCCCTGCTCCCTCCGGAACCGCTGTCTGTAAGTGCAGGACTAAAACGCCTGCATGACTGGATGCCCGGAGGTGCGGTTGCGGGGGAGAGGCTGTGGAGATCGCGCCGATAAGAATTGCCGGTGCAAAAGGCTGGGTGGCGGTGCCGATGACTGGAACGGCTTGAGGAGAGAATTTGGGTCGTTTGGATGGCGGCGGCCATCTTTGGAAGAGGGGTCACTGCGGCGTCACAGAAGTGGTGCGGCCCGTACAATGGATGGGTGACTCGAGCCAGCCGATGACCGCTAAGAATGATCCCCAAAATAACGGAGCACGGGCGGGCGCGGCGGTGCGGGCGGGCGACGCCGTCGAAGTGCGGAAAAACGGGGCGGGGAAGGATCCGGCTGGGTTAGTTGGTAGCGATCCCAGGTCTCAAAATCGAGACCCTTCGGCAAGCTCAGGGCAGGCTCTGGGGCACCCTCAGATCGTGGAAAAGGCCGCTGAGGTTAAGGCTGCCGACGCGAAGACTCGCGAGGCTAAGGCCGTCGCCAGGAAGGGCGATGAGGATCCGGTTGGGAAGGTTTATGACTCGGTCCTGATCAGGCGGCTGGGGCGGTACCTTAAGCCTTATTGGGTGCAGGCGGTGATCTCGTCGATCGCGGTGACGATGAAGTCGCTGAGTGATGTGGCGGGACCTTACCTGATGAAGGTGGGGATCGATCGCTACCTCACCGGCAAGCCCGGCGCGGCGACGACATGGCTGGCGAAGAGGCTGTCGCCGGACCCGTGGCATGGGATTACGCAGCTTGCAGAACTCTATCTTCTGGCGGCGCTGTCGGCCTACTTGTTCGAGTTTATTCAGACTTATCTGATGCAGTGGGTCGGGCAGAAGATCATGTTCGATCTGCGGCGGGATATCTTCCGGCACATGCAGCGGCTGCACGTGGGCTTCTTCGACACGCACGCGGTGGGGCGGCTGGTGACGCGGCTGACGTCGGACGTGGATGCGATCAACGAAATGTTCACGGGCGGGATCCTGGCCATTGTGGACGACTTCTTCACGCTGACAATCATGGGCATCGTGATGCTGAGCATCAACTGGTGGCTGGCGCTGCTGGCGTTCAGCGTGCTGCCGTTGATTCTGATTGTGACGCGGCTGTTCCGGAACTCGGTGCGCGAGAGCTACCGGCGGGTGCGGGCGGCGATTGCGCGCATCAACAGCTTCACGCAGGAACATATCTCGGGCATGAGCGTGGTGCAGTTGTTCAACCGCGAGGCGAAGGCGTATCGCGACTTTGAGGATGTCAACCGGCAGCACATGATCGCGTTCAAGGACACGATTTTTGCGTACGCGCTCTACTACCCGGCGGTGGATTTGCTGAGCGTGGTGGCTGTGGCATTGGTGATATGGGTGGGCGGCTGGAGCGTGATCGGGCACGGGGCCGTGACGCTGGGCGTGCTGGCCATGTTCAACATGTATTCGCAGCGGTTCTGGCGGCCGATTCAGGATTTGAGCGACAAGTACAACATTTTGCAGGCGGCGATGGCGGCGTGCGAGCGGATCTTCAAGCTGATGGATACGCCGGCGGAGATTGTGAGCCCGCCGAATCCGAAGGTGGGCGATGGGTCGAATCGGATCGAATTTCGCAATGTGTGGTTTACGTATCAGAAGCTGACGCGGGAGCAGACGGAGGCGGTGCGGGAGATTGCAGAAGCGGCGAGGGTGGATGAGGACCGGTCGCATCTTGCCGCGCACTTCCTGGCGCTGAAGGATGTGGAGTGGATTCTGAAGGATGTTTCGTTCGTCGTGGAGCCCGGGCAGACGATTGCGATTGTGGGGCACACGGGGGCGGGGAAGACGACGCTGACCAGCCTTATGATGCGGTTCTACGACGTGACGGCGGGGCAGGTGCTGGTGGATGGCGTGGACCTGCGCGAGCTGGATCTGCGCGCGCTGCGGGAGCACTTCGCGGTGGTGCTGCAGGATCCGTTTTTGTTTACGGGGACGATTGCGGAGAATATCCGGCTGGGGAATGCGGCGATCACGGAGCGCGAGCTGGTGCAGGCGGCGGAAGACGTGAACGTGCTGGACTTCATCGAGAGCCTGCCGGGGAAGTTCGACGAGCCGGTGCAGGAGCGGGGGAACTCGCTGTCGACGGGGCAGAAGCAGTTGATCAACTTTGCGCGGGCGCTGGCGTATAACCCGCGGATATTGATCCTGGACGAGGCGACGTCGAGCGTGGACACGGAGACGGAGCTGCGGATTCGCGGAGCACTGGAGCGGATGGTGCAGGGACGGACGAGCGTGCTGATCGCGCATCGGCTGTCGACGGTGCAGCGGGCGGACGCGATCCTGGTGATGCACAAGGGGCAGCTGCGCGAGATGGGATCGCACCAGGAACTGCTGGCGATGCGCGGGCT
>WNGK01072930.1_pt1 | contig 12427 bp, 7 predicted proteins | sample 5400601 | NCBI WGS metagenome assembly WNGK01 (sample SAMN13153376, study PRJNA577476) | soil metagenome | isolation source: 60 cm soil or saprolite under Garry oak tree replicate 1 | place: USA:California | collected 2016-06-15 | reverse complement strand
AAATTTTCCGCTGGATTGAGTTTTGTGAGGAATTCTTAAGTCGTTTGGATGCTAGGGGATAGCGGAGAAGGAAAGACGACAAAGATGCGCAAGCGTGGGACCAGCGCATGAGGTACAGGCGAGGTAACGTAAGTCCGTGATGGCTGTCACTGACAGCGGTACCAGTTCGCCTGATCCTTTTTGCACTGCGTTTAAGGATTGGGACATGGCTTTGGCGCAGTAGAATAGCTGCGAGCCAAGCCGGCGACGTAACAGGCTATGTTTCTTCGCGATTGCGTGCGGGACCTCCGTTATAGCTGGCGACAGTTCGCCGCCACGCCCTTGGTGACCTGCGTCGCCGTGCTCATTCTGGCCATCGGAATTGGCGCCAATGCGGCGATTTTCAGCCTGCTGGACACTGCGCTCTTGCAAACCCTTCCCGTGCATGACCCTGGGAAGCTGCGGACGGTCGAGGTGGTGACGCGCTCGGGCGCGCAGATGTCCAATGTCCCTTCTGAGTTTTTCAACGAGTTGCGCAAGGACCCGCAATCTTTTTCCGGCGTCTTCGGATTCTATCGAGAGGAAGCGAATTTCGACGCAGGCGGAGACATCGACCGGGTTCTGGTCCAGACAGTATCGGGCGGCTACTATTCGACGCTGGGCGTTCCCAGTTTCCTTGGGCGCACCATTGACGAGCAGGATGAGAGAAACCGCCAGCACGTCGCGGTGCTGAGCTATTCCTTCTGGTCCAAGCGCTTTGGCAGCGATCCGGCGATCGTTGGCAAGACCATTAACTTAAGCGGTGTCCCGACTGAAGTCATCGGGGTGACGCCGCCGGCATTTTTTGGCACAGACGAGGGCATTTCGCCGGATATCACGATTCCTTTCGACAATCCCATTGAGCTTGCGAATGTTTGGGCCACGGTGAGGCTCAAGGCAGGTGTCAGTGACAAGCAGGCGCAAGCCGAGGCGGATGTTGCTTTGCAGCGGGCGCTCGAATTGATGCGCCCAGGCTTGGCGAACTATCGGGAGAGCGACCGGGAAGAAATATTAACGCAGCGCGCCGTTCTAACGCGTGGGGATAGAGGTCTGGGGGATGCACTCGACTCGTATACGGCTTCGCTGCAAACCCTGATGCTGCTTTCCGGCGTCGTGCTGCTCATCGCTTGTGTGAATATAGCGAACGTACTGCTCGCGCGCTTCACCGCGAGGACGCATGAAATCGGCGTTCGGTTGGCTTTGGGCGCCAGCCGGCGACGCCTCGTACAGCAGTTCCTGGTGGAGAGTGCTTTACTTTCGGCGATGGCGGCGGTGGCTGGGTTTGTGCTCGCGTTTTGGATGCAGCGGGCCCTGGTTTTGCTGTTGATGGATGATGAAGCCCGCCAAGCGATCCACTTTACGCTTAACGCCCACGTTCTGGCATTTAGCGGAGGCGCGGCGATTGTCACGCTGCTGCTTTTTGGGCTTGTGCCCGCGTTACGTGCCACGAAGGTTGAGGCGGTGGCTTTGATGCGGCAAGACTCGCATGGGGCTCGCTGGTCGCGTTCCGTTTTGGCGAAGGGACTCATCGTAGTCCAGATCGCTGCGTCTTTGATGCTCCTTTCCGGAGCGGGCTTGCTGGTACGAAGCTTCAGCAAACTCACTGCCCTGCACATCGGCGTGCCGGTTGAAAAGATACTGATCATGACAATTGGGTTGGGCTGGCGGGAGTATCAGCAGACGTATCCCTCATCGGTGTATCAAGAAATCGTAGAGCGCGTACAAGGGGTGCCCGGCGTGAGGTCCGCTGCACTAGGCGCGAATTCCGTCTTCTCCTCAGGCGATTGGGTGAAATCGGTCTGGGTGGAAGGACAGCCGCCTGAGAAGGGACAGATTGCTGGGTTCAACGTGGTGGGGCCAGGCTTCTTTTCAACCGCGGGAATCCCCCTAGTCCGGGGACGCGAATTTTCACCGCGCGATGCCGTAGGCGCGCCCAAAGTCGTCATCATCAATGAGGCATTCGCGAAGCAATATTTCGCGGAGCAAAACCCCATAGGCTGGCATTTGGGGGATGAGGGCGAAAAGTCTACGTTTAAGTACGAAGTCATCGGGGTGGTGGCGGACACGCGGAACATGTTTTTGAAGAAGGCCCCGGGGCCGGTGCTGTATCAGCCGTTGCTGCAAGATGAGCATGGAGATGCAGGTAACGTGGTCTTGCATGTCCGCACGAGGGGAAATCCGAAGCTGATTCTGGATCGTGTGCGGGGCGAGATTCGCGCGCTGAATCCGCACGTTCCGGTGCGCGACGTGATGACACTAAGCGAACGGTTGTCGCTGGCGCAGCGGCCCGACCGCATGATGGCGATCCTGGCGAGTTTTTTTGGCTCGCTGGCGCTGCTCCTGACGGCGATGGGAATCTACGGAGTGATTGCTTATGCGGTGGGACGCCGGACGAAGGAGATCGGAGTGCGTTTGGCCCTGGGGGCCACGCCGGCCAATGTTCTGGGGATGATTGTGCGTGAGACGCTCATGCTTGTCGCGGCGGGGGCGGCATTGGGACTGCCGCTGGCGTTAGTCTGCACACGCGTACTGAAGAGCATGCTGTTTGGCGTGGAGCCGCAGGATCCCATCACCGCCGCGGCCTGCCTTGGCGTGCTGCTGATGGCCGGGGTCGCCGCAGGTTATTTGCCTGCCCGACGAGCCGCGCTGTTAGAACCTGTCTCCGCCCTGCGAACAGAATAGCAAAAAGAAAAGTCAGAAGGCAGAAGAACCTCAGGATAAAAAGCAGAGAGATTCCTCGACTGCGCAGGCCGACGAGTTCGCGGAAGAAGAAATCGGCCTGCTCCGCTCGGAATGACAGTGTGGGGGTGGGTTGGGGATATCGGAGGAAAAGTCGGCCTGCTCGGTTCGGAGTGCGGAGCACAAAGGGCAAAGGATCAGAAGTGGAAGACGAGGCCGGTGGAGATGCGGGCTTGGTTGCGGAAGCTGAGGCCGGAGTTGGCGCCGACGTAGTCGAACTGAACGAGCCTCATTCGCACACGTTGAGTCACATCAATGTCAACGCCGCCCCCCAGGGCTATGGCGAAGGCGGTAGTGGAATGCGCGGGGAAGAAAGTGGTATTGGTTCCTCCGTTGCCAGTGGACTGATGCGCGGCTCCAGCCAAAACATGCACAAAGGGTGAAATTCGCCCTGGAAGGAAGACTCTAGGCCCGAACAGATAGGTGTTGTTGTGGAAGCTGCCGCCGCCCGAACTGTTAGGAAGGGAACCGTAATTACCTCCGAAATGCGCGCAGCGAAGCAGCGGAGAAGAGAACAAGGAGCAGAACAAAGATCATCCCGGGAATTAGCCGAACTGTTTTCACGCATCACCCGCCTAGAAATTGTAGCATTTCGCCACGTTGTGATGCGCCGCTGAGCTCGGGAAGTTGCAAGTCTAGTTCGCTCCGCCGGCGCGAACTTCGCGCAGGGAAGTAAAACGCACGGGTCTAAAGACCCGCCACTACGCATGAGGAAAACGCACGGGTCTGGCTTCGGTGAGAGCTGAGCCTAAAGAAGACTCGCAACCCACGGGTCTAAAGACCCGCCACTACAAAAGGCACGATAGAATGCGGGCATGGGGAAGCTGGAGGAGTACAGACGGAAGAGAAAGTTTGACCGGACGCCGGAGCCGGCGGGCGAACCGGAGGAGCCGAAGAAGGGTGAGCCTCCTGGTCCAGGGCCAGCACGGAGAGCAGGCACGCGATTGCCGAAGCCGATGCCGAAGCTGCGGCTGGAAGTGCGTCCCGCCGACGAGTACGGAAATACGTTTGTGGTGCAGAAGCATTCTGCGACGCGGCTGCATTACGACTTCCGCCTGGCGATTGATGGAACGCTGAAATCGTGGGCGGTGCCGAAGGGGCCTTCGCAGAGCCAGGCGGACAAGCGGCTGGCGGTGCAGACGGAAGATCATCCGCTGGAGTACGGCGGCTTCGAGGGGAAAATTCCCGAAGGTAACTACGGCGCGGGAACCGTGATGGTGTGGGACCGCGGGACGTTTGTGCTGGAAGGTGATCCCGGCAAACCACAAGCGTCGGCGCTTGACGCACTACAGCAACTGGAACGCGGCGAGATCAAGTTCGGTCTAAATGGAGAAAAGTTGCGCGGGAGCTTTGTGCTGGTGAAGATCAAGCGCAGCGAAAAGGGCAACGAATGGCTGCTGATCAAGCATAAGGACGCGGCGGAAGATCCGAAGTGGAATATTGAAGAGCATGACGGCTCAGCTTTAACCGGACGAACCCTCGCGGAGATTGCGGAGCAAGCGCCGCCGAAGCGCGAGCCAGTGCCGATTCGCGCGGCCGAAGTGCACGGGGCGCGCAAGAGCTCCATGCCGTAGCGCGCGGAACCGATGCTGGCGACGCTGGCGGAGCAGCCGTTTTCCGATCCCAACTGGCTGTTTGAAATCAAGTGGGATGGGGTCCGCGCGATGGCTTGGATTGCGAATGGAAAGGTGACGCTGCGTTCGCGGAACAACATTGACATCACTTCGCGCTATCCGGAACTGGGGGCGCTTCCGAGGGCGCTTGCGGCGCGAGAGGCGGTTTTAGACGGCGAGATTGTGGCGCTGGATGCGCACGGGCGCGGCGACTTCCAGCGGTTGCAGGAGCGGATGCACGTGCGTGCGCCGGGAGAGAAGCAGATTCGCGAAGTGCCGGTGATTTACTTTGCGTTTGACTTGTTTTTTTGAGATGGAGACGACCACCGAGATGTGCCGCTGCTGGAGCGCAAGCAGCTTTTGCAGCGGATGCTGCACGCGAACGAGCGCTATCGCTACGCGGACCATCAGATCGAGCATGGAAAAGAATTGTACGAGTTGGCGAAAGAGAGCGGGCTGGAAGGGATTGTTGCGAAACGGGTCGACAGCCGTTATGTGGGCGATCGCAGCACGAGTTGGGCGAAGCTGAAAGTGAGCCAGACGCTGGACGCGGTGGTTGGCGGATGGACGGAAGCGCGGACGGAGGCGATTCCATTCGGTTCGTTGCTACTGGGATTGTACGAAGGGAAAAAGCTGCGGTTCATTGGACATGTCGGCAGCGGGTTCGACGCGAAAAAACATGCAGAGTTAATCGCGAGATTGAAAGAGTTGAGGACGACGGCTTCTCCGTTTGAAAACGTGCCGGAGACGAACGAAAAGCCGTTTTGGGCGAAGCCGGAGCTGGTGGCGCGCGTGAAATTCGGCGGATGGACGCAGGAAAAGTATCTGCGGCACCCGGTGTTCCTCGGATTGCGTGAGGACCTGAAGCCCGAGGAATGCAAATGGGAAAGCGAAGTTGCCGCGGCTGCGCCAGCGTTGGTGCGAGCGCCGGAAGTAGTCGGCAAAGTGATCAGCGCAAAAGCGGAGATCGAAGCGGAACTGTTTAAGGGTCGAGCGGAAACGGTCACCATCGAACTGGAAGGGAAGCGGCTGCGGTTCAGCAATCTGAACAAAGTTTATTTTCCGGAATCGGGCTACACCAAACGCGACCTGCTGGCCTACTACTACCGGATGGCGGATTATATTCTGCCGTTTTTGCGCGGACGGGCGCTGGTGCTGCGGCGCTATCCCGACGGCATTCAAGGGCAGGCGTTTTTTCAGAAGGACGTGCATGAGGGTTTGCCGGAATGGTTTAAGACCGCGCCGATCGATTCCGAAGAGCGCGGGAAGGTAATTCACTATGCAACCGCAGATGACCGAGCATCGCTCTTGTTCTTAACGGGACTGGGCTGCATTGACCACAACCCGTGGTCGAGCCGATTGGAAGACCTCGAGCACGCGGATTATTTCTTCTTTGACCTGGATCCGTCGGACGGAACGGAATTTTCCGTGGTGGTGACGATTGCGCGGGCGCTTCATGAAAAGCTGGAAGAATTGGGGATCGTGAGTTTCCTTAAAACATCCGGCGCGACAGGCTTCCACATCTTCATACCAGTGGAGCCGCTTTACACCTACGAGCAATTGCGGACCTTTGGGGAGATCATTGCGCGCACGGTGACGGCGCAGCATCCGAATCTAGTGACCAACGAGCGGTCGGTGGCGAAAAGGCCGGCGGGGCGCGTGCTGATTGATGTGCAGCAAAATGCGATGGGCCGGCCGCTGGCCGCGGCTTATAGCGTGCGCGCGTTTCCGAAGGCTCCAGTTTCGACACCGGTGCTGCCCCGGGAATTGAAGCCGGGCCTCCGTCCTGAGAATTTGAATATGAAGACGATTTTTGCGCGCCTGAAGGAGAAGGGCGATCTCTGGAAAGATTTTTGGAAGAGCCAGCAAAGAAGGCCTGCCTTTCGCTGTGATTAAATGTTTTTTCTTGGAGGTGGGTCATTTTTTTCACTGGTCAGTTGCGCGTCGGCACATCGGGATACTCGTACAAGCAGTGGAAGGGGAATTTCTATCCCGAGAAGCTGCCGGACAAGGAGATGCTGCGGTATTACGGCACGCAGTTCTCGACGGTGGAGATTAATCACAGCTTCTATCGCATGCCCACCGAGAATTTGCTGCTAAATTGGGCGAAAAGCGTGCCGGAAGGATTTCGTTTTGCGTTGAAGGCGAACCAGCAGATCACGCACATTCAGCGATTGCGCGGAAGCGAGAGCACGCTGAAAAGATTTTTGGAAGTGGCCAGCGTGCTCCAGGAAGGCGATCATCTCGGACCGATTCTCGTGCAACTTCCGCCGTCGTTTAAGTTTGACAAGCTGTTACTGGAGGACTTTCTGGCGCTGCGGCCACCGGCTTTTCTGTTTGCGTTCGAGGTGCGGCATGCGTCGTGGTACACGGATGAAACGTATGCGGTGCTTCGCAAGCACGAAACCGCGCTGTGCATAGCGGAGACGGATAAGCAGGAACCTCCGGAAGTGCTGACGGCGAAATTTACATACGTGCGGCTGCGCCTGGAAAACTACACGCCGAAGCAACTGGCCGCCTGGAGAAAACGTTTCGATACGTGGATGATCCAGGGCGTCGACGTGTATGCGTACTGCAAGCACGAGGACGAAGGCAAGGCCCCCGCTTATGCCCGCAAGATTTTGGGGAGCGATGGTTTGGCGCCAATGAAATAGTTAGGAACCGCGCAAGAACCAGCTTCGCTTGCGGCTGTCACCCATGTCTCCGGTACGTTGTGTTACCTAAGTGTCCGGGCTGAACCGAGGTTAAATGGCGCGCCCGGGGAGACTCGAACTCCCGACCCTCTGCTTAGAAGGCAGACGCTCTATCCAACTGAGCTACGGGCGCGCAAGTTCATTCTAAGAGATTTGCGCCTCTTGCGAGGATATTTTGTTAGGGTGGATTCTGCTACGCGGTGAGGTCAGCGCAGTCGCGCAGAAAGCTAAAAAGTTCAGCCTGCGTGATGACCGTTCATGGCATCTTTGCCGAGATTTCCAGATCGGCTGCGGCTGTGAATTGCCGGCGGCGCACTCGAGTTGGCGTTCTGGACGGCATTGGTACCGCTGGGCGTGCGCGGAGCCTCGGCAGCAACGAAAACTCCCAAAACGAGGAAGACGAGAATGGCAATCAGCACTGTATTCCAGCGCCGAAATTTTGCAGCAGTACCCGGCGCGGGCGAAGCCAGGCTCCGCTGAAGGGGCCCATAATCGCTCCTGTGAATTCGGAGTTCCCCTTTGTTAGGCCCGGCGTTCACAAATCCTCCAGTGCGGCGGCGCCTCCAGCTTCTGTGTGAGCCGCGTCCGGCACCTGCTGGAGGCTCTATGAACTCCGCACTTCTGGATCGTTCCACTGCCGCACATCTGAACCGCCGCGCTTTTCTGAAAGTTTCGTCCGTAGCAGGAGGCGGCTTTCTCCTTGCTTACTATCTCGAACCACCCAAGGCGTTCGCCGCTTCCGCGCAAACTGCTGCGCCACAAGCGCCTGCTCCTGCGTTTCAGCCGCTGGCCTTCGTGCGGGTGGCTGCCGATGGCGCTGTCACCATCATGGGCAAGAATCCCGAGATTGGGCAGGGCGTCAAGACCAGCATGCCCATGCTTATCGCCGAAGAATTGGACGTCGATTGGAAAGATGTTCACATCGAGCAAGCTGACCTCGACGAGACCAAGTACGGTCCACAGCGCGCCGGCGGCAGCACGGCTACGCCAATCAACTGGGACCCGCTACGTCGTGTGGGCGCGGCGTGCCGCGAGATGTTTGTCACGGCGGCCGCACAGACCTGGTCCGTGCCGGAATCCGAATGCATGACGTCTTCCGGCCGCGTGATACATTCCCCCACCAAACGCACGCTTAGTTACGGCGCGCTCGCAGAAAAAGCGGCGGCTCTGCCGGCACCCGACCTGAAGAGCGTGAAGCTCAAGGATCCCAAGGATTACAAAATCGTCGGGCGTTCCACGCCAGGGGTCGACAATGCAAGCATTGTCACAGGCAAATCTCTTTACAGCATTGACTTCAAAGTTCCCGGAATGCTGTACGCGGTCTACGACAAGTGCCCGGTGTACGCGGGAAAGTGCATGGGCGCGAATCTCGACGAAATCAAGTCCATGCCCGGAGTGCGCCACGTCTTTGAAGTAGAAGGGACACAGGATTTGCTGGGCTTGCACTGGGGCGTCGCCGTGGTTGCCAACACCTGGTGGCAGGCAAACGCGGCGCGCAAAAAATTGCGCGCGCAATGGAACGAAGGCCCGACCGCGCAACAAAGCAGCAAGGGTTTTCAGGAACGTGCCGACGAACTCTCGAAACAGACGCCCGCAATTACGCTGCGCAAGGACGGTGACGCGGACGCCGCGCTGCAATCCGCGGCGAAAACTGTGGAAGCGGCTTACTCTTATCCGTTCCTCGCGCATGCTCCGATGGAGCCGCAAAACTGTCTTGCGCATTATCACGACGGGAAGCTGGAATTCTGGTCCCCCAGTCAGACTCCGGAATCCGGGCGCCTAATCGTTTCCAAAGTTTTGAACATTCCGCACGACGATATCATCGTGCACATGAAGCGTGCCGGCGGAGGCTTTGGCCGCCGGCTCACGAACGACTATATGCTGGAAGCCGGCGCTATCGCCAAGCAGATTGGGTTGCCTGTGAAGTTGCTCTGGACGCGCGAAGACGACTTCCATCACGACCATTATCGGCCCGCCGGTTTTCATTACCTGAAGGGGGGCATAGACGCTTCCGGGAAACTCGTGGCCTGGCGTAATCACTTTGTTTCTTTTGGCGAAGGCGATAAATTCGCGCCCTCCGCCAACATTCCCGCCAACGAATTTCCCGGCACGTTCCTGCAGAACTTTTTCTTCGGCGCTTCGTTGATGCCGCTCGGCGTTCCTACTTACGCGTTGCGCGCTCCGCGCAGCAATGCGTTTTCGTGGGTCTTTCAATCGTTTACCGATGAGCTCGCGCATGCTGCCGGGAAGGACCCCGTTCAGTTCCGGCTAGATTTGCTAAGCTCTCCGCGCATTCTCTCCGCTGCGCCCTCGAGCAGTCCGGCGGAAACCGATTTCGACGCCGCGCGCATGTCTGGCGTGCTGAAACTGGTCGCCGAGAAATCAGGCTGGGGTAAGCGCCAGCTTCCAAAGAATACGGGAATGGGAGTCGCGTTCCAGTTTTCTCATCGCGGCTATTTTGCGGAAGCAGTGGAATTACACGTGGATGCGGACAGCAGGATTAAGGTCAACAGAGTCTGGGTGGCCGGCGACGTCGGCAGCACTATCATCAATCCAAGCGGCGCGGAAAATCAGGTTCGTGGTGCGGTGATTGACGGCCTCAGCCAAGTCATGTCTTATGAAATCACTATTGATGGTGGGCGGGCTGTGCAAAGCAATTTCCACGAATATCCGCCGGTGCGCATGAACCAGGTGCCGGCGGAAATTGAAGTGCACTTTCTGAAGACCGACAATCCCCCGACCGGGCTAGGGGAGCCCGCGCTTCCGGCTTTTCGTGGGCGTGAAACGGTCTTAATCGAATCGCTATTTACGCGAATTCAGGCAGGACATTGCGCCGACTTTTTCTTCCGCGGTTTCGTAGCTCTTGCCGTTCGCGTCTTTCATCGAGAGAAACACCCAGTCGCTTTGTTCTTCCGCCGTTCGGCTGAAGTCAAAAATGTAAGCTTCATTCCGGGTGATTTGATAGGTCATGGTGCGCATCAGGATCGGATACAAATTGCGAGTCGTGTCTTCCGCGGGCTGCCCGCAGCGGGCGAGCAAATGTTCCGGAGTCACGCTGGCCACCGCTTGTTCGTGCTTGCGCTCCCGCGATTTGCTGAACCACGCGAATCCGCGTTGCGCCAGAGTAACCAGCAGGATTAATCCGACAATCGCTCCCACCACCATCAGCCAAACCCGCTTGGTCTGCTTCAGGAAGTCCACGAAATCGCTCGCGGGCGAGGACTCGCGCGCCGCGCTCCCCGACACAGTCACTGGAGAGTAGCGCGATGCTTTTGCAGGTCCTGCGGCACGTGCGCCGGCAATGGACTCCGCAATCTCTTTTGCTTCGGCCTGCCGCTCGGCCACGGCAGCCGCGGTGACTTCTCGGGAGGAGGGTTCAGCGTGTTTTGTACGATCCATATTCCCCGCCTTTGGGCTGTACCTTCATCATGACGCTGTTCGCCTCCGCTACCCGCGTATTTTTGCGAGGTATTCCCAGAGGGTAAGCCTGCACTTTCGGGCAGGTGTGCCCTCGGTAGATGATGGGGCCCCCTCTGACGCTAGGTGCCGTTTCGCAATTCCGACAATCAGCCACAAAGCTATGGCATAGATCGCATACCACATCGCTTCTTGCGCTGGCGTTGTGCGGCTTGGGCTGAGCACCACGAGCGAACCTGTCGAGTTGGCGTGCATCAACTGCGCAAGGGCCACACTTTGGGTGTTTGCGTAGATCCAGCCAATCAGCACACGCATCGCCGTCATCGCCCCGGTGAACGCCAGAAAATACGGCAGCCAATAGGCGCCGTGCGGCGTTGCCGTTCCCAGGAAGTCGATCACCGGAATATGCCAGCATCCCCACAGCACACCAAGGGCGAAGCCCGCTACTAGCGTGTTTCCTGTTCGCGCCATTTTTGGAAACGCGTAGCCCGTCCAGCCAATCTCCTCAAAGAATCCCGCCACGATTCCGAAGGAAAGTCCAACGAAGAACCGGTTCGGCGCATATACTGGCGAAACAAAGGTCCTCATGAAAAGAAGCACGAAGAGAATTGTTAGAGGTGGAATGACCAGCGTCGCGTACCACTGAGCGCCTACGCGGATCCGCCACATCCGCGAAAAAAGGTTGCGCAGACCGCTAGTCCCATCCACCACGCGCGTCAGCAGGATTCCGCTAGCAACTGGTCCTAGCAGCATCACAGGGAACATCAGGATTCCACTGAATTTGGGTATCGTTTCTCCACGCAAGAGTCGTGGCGCCACCACGGTGAGCGCACCCAGCCAGGAAATGGCAAACGTCAGGACAAAATAGGAGGTCACGGGTTGCCGCTTTACAGGATTCATGCTCTTTTCGGTTTCCACTATTTCACTCACCTAAAGTCACAAAACGCTTAAACTCCCGGCGCTGAGGGGGGCAGGTAGTAGAATCTCGTTTCTTCCTGGCCTTGGCCTCCGTAATCTCTCGGGCGCAAAGAGAGTACACCAGGAACCCGCCGACGGCGCGCAGGCGCGTAAGGAGACGGTGATGAAGAGGAAGCAGATTGCGACTTGGACCGCGGGAATCATGCTGGTGTGCGCGGTGATTGCGGTCGGTGATACTCCATTTGCGGTGAAAAATCTGCGGTGCGAATACAAGACGGATCCAATGGGAATTGATGTGCGAAAGCCACGGCTAAGCTGGGAGCTGGTTAGCGCCGAAAGGGGAGCGCTCCAAACGAGCTACGAAATCCGCGTGGCTGCTTCGGAAGCGGGACTCGCCAAAGAGAAGACGATTTGGGAAAGCGGCAAGCAAACTTCAGACGCGTCCAACCAGGTCGAATACCGCGGGCCCGCGCTCGAAAGCCGCAAGATTTATTACTGGCAAGTGCGCGTCGCCGACAATCACGGGCATTTGTCGGAATGGAGCAAAGCCGCGCATTGGGAAATGGGGTTGCTGGAGCCTACGGACTGGAAGGCGAAATGGATTACTCCCAATCTTGCCGAGGATGAAACGAAGTCGAATCCAGCACCGCTTTTGCGCAGGGAGTTTTCCGTAAACAAGAAAATCGAGCGCGCGCGCTTGTACGCTACGGCGATGGGGCTCTATGAAATGTCGTTGAACGGCAAGCGCGTGGGCGAAGACTACTTTACGCCGGGGTGGACCTCCTACGATTTTCGCTACCAATATCAGACTTACGACGTGACGAACTCTCTGAAATCGGGGGCGAACTGCATCGCGGCAATTCTAGGCGACGGATGGTTCCGCGGAAGGCTGGCGTGGGATGCCAAGATGCCTCGGAATCGTTACGGTAAAAAGCTTGCGCTCCTGGCGCAACTGGTCGTTGCCTATGAGGACGGCTCTCAGGAAATCGTCGGCAGCGACGAGCAGTGGAAATCCGCGACCGGACCAGT
>WNGK01018676.1_pt1 | contig 12427 bp, 10 predicted proteins | sample 5400601 | NCBI WGS metagenome assembly WNGK01 (sample SAMN13153376, study PRJNA577476) | soil metagenome | isolation source: 60 cm soil or saprolite under Garry oak tree replicate 1 | place: USA:California | collected 2016-06-15 | reverse complement strand
AGGCGTACAGGGCGCTCAGCACGACGGCTGGGATCAGCATCAGGATCAGCGAATAGAACGGGACCTTGCGCTTCTCCGAGACCTCGGCCGCGCGGTCGGGCAGGATCCGGTCGAACGCCGCCGCGAAGATCACCCGGGTTGAGGACAGGAACAGGGTGCCCACCCAGGCGAGGAACCACAGGAACATGACCACGATCAGCACGACCTGGAAGATCTGATTGTGTACCAGCCAGCCGACGAACATCACCGGGTACGGCCAGATCGGGATCGCCGCCGGCACCTTGCCGCCGTAATAGGCGCTCCAGTACAGCGCGCCCGAGTTGTTGTAGAACGCCTGCCCCATGGTCTTGTTGACCAACAGGAGGAACAGCACGGACAAGATCACGGTGATCCATAGGCCGCCGAACATGCCGGCGAAGACCCGCCGGAAGTCGCTGGCGCCGCGGATCTCGCCGTACAGCGTCGATCCCCAGTTCGGCCAGAGCAGGTAGAACATCATCATCGGGACCAGCAGCATGCTGGCGCTGATCGGGCTGAACCCGAACGCCGGCGAGACATAGCCGACCTTCGCGGCTCCGGCGTTGGTCGCCTGGTAGGCGTTGTGCACGCCGAAGATCTTCTGCGCCTCGAGGTTGAACGAGCTGACGAAGCTGGCGTGGCTATTGATCGCGAGCAGGATCAGGATGACGCCGAAGCCAAGCAGCCCGCCGTAGAAGCCCCACTTCTGGATCCTGGCGTAGCCGGCCATGCCGAGCGAGACGAAGATGCCGGCCAGCGCGATCACGATGATCGAGATCACGAAGATGCCGGTCGGCTTGCCGAACCAGGTCGCGGCGCTCGGGTGCCCGAGCGTTGCCAGCAGCGGCTGGAAGAACTCGGCTGACAGGACGTTGCCGTAGATCGGCGCCCAGAGCCAGAGCGTGAACCACCAGCCTGTGACCGCCACCACGAAGCCGAGCCCGCTGCCGAGGATGCGGGTCTGCCAGACGTAGTCGCCGCCGGCTCGCGGGATCGTCACGATCAGTCCCGCGTAGGCGATGACCAGGAAGGAGACCCAGACGGCTGAGACGAGAACCGCGGTCAGCAACTGACCCTTAGGGAAGAACGACTGGTAGGAGAACTCGAAGATGCCCAGCGTGACGACGTTGGTCGACAGGCAGGCGTAGATCATCGAGTCCCGGACGGACCAGCCTCTGACCAGGCCGGTCGCTTTCCTCAGGAAAAGTGTCGGCGTCTCCTTGCCGAGAGCTTCAGCTGCCATGTACTACTCCGCCTCCAGGTACTGGGTGAGGGCAACGCTTCGCAGCACGGCCGCGGGGATCGGGCCGGTCATGCTGACCGGTTGCGCGAGGCCGGTCAGCCATGGTTAGTGCGGTACGTTACTTTCCGTATACTGTGTCACTTCCTGCACGTGCTGTCACTCGGGTTGGGCAAGTGTTTCTTTGGCCTTTCGGATGGTCGCAGGGCCGCCCAGCCGAGCCGTCTTTGTGGGCGTCGGCGGGTACCACGGGCTATCCGTTCACCAGCAGATATCTGCTGATCTTGGCCTTCTTGGCGTCCAGTTCGATCAAGGCTCCCTGGAGCACGCCGTCGCCATAGACGCTGCCCGGGTTGAGAGCCAGCGTCCGGCCCATCTTCTTGACGCCACGGCTCTCGTGGATGTGCCCGTGCACCGAGAGCAGCGGCTGATGCGCCACGATCGAGTCCCGCACGGCTAGCGAGCCGACCGGCTTCATGACCGCGCCCCCGTGAATCGGGCGCAGTGTCTCGTCGAGCGCCGGAGCCTCGTCGAGCCCGGTGCCATAGGGCGGGGCGTGGAAGTTGAAGATGGTCCGCCCCATGTCCGGCACGTGCTGTGCGACCGCCTCGATCTTCGCCGCGAGCTCGTCTTCCGGCGCCTCGCGGAACGTGTCCCACGGCGTCGGGTTGGTCCATCCCATCGAGACCAGGCTGAAGCCGCCGAGGTCAAGCACCTTGCTCTCGGCGAAGGTCACGCACGGCGACGACTCGATCATCTCGTCGATCTCGAAGATGTCGTCGTTGCCGCCGTTGAGAATGCAGCCGATCTGGCCGCCGCGGAGCTTGCCGTCCGCCATGTCGAGCCAGCGATCGAGGGAATGCATCATCTCCCGGCTGAACCGGCGGTCGACCTCGCCATCTTCCTCGCTCAGGTGCTGCAGCTCGTCCGGGCTCACGATGGCCGGATAGGAGCCGCGGTTCCTGATCTGCTTCTCGACCTCGGCCAGGGCCTCGCGTGACTCGATCCGCTGCGACTGCCCGCGCAGCGTGACCTGCCAGTAGCCGTTGTGCTTCACGATCGGGATCATCACCTTGCCGGTGACATCACCGCCGAGAATGACCATGTCAGCCTTGTAGAAAGCGGCGGCATTGAGGAACTTGCGCCAGCAGATTTCCGACCCGTGGATGTCCGTCGCAAAAAAGATCTTCATCTGACGTAAACCCCGCCCCGTTGACTATCGCCTACGCAAGGGTGTAGCAGCCCGCGTAACTGGGCGTCAAGTGATGGTTTGTTACAAATCCGAAGCGCGGCGGCACAATCCGGCGTTTGGCCTGCTCGCGATGCCATACCGCTCGTTGGCCCCGGCTCAGTGGCCTACTTCCTCAGGAAGCTCGTACCAGCGGACCTTGTCCCCCACACCGGCTCGCATCTTCCACCTCATGCTCTTGGGCGTCGCGTCGGCGAGCTGCCGCAGCGTGGCGGCCTGCCGTGCCGGGGCGAATGGCATGCCGGGCTGAGCCAGGTGCGGACGCTCCGCGATCAGCCCCGGCAACTTGTCCAGGTTGCGGGTGACCGTCCGCCACCAGCCCCAGTCGGCTCCGAGCACGGCGCCGAACCGGCCCGAGTCGATCGCCAGCGCGTCCCCGGTGGCCGGAGCGATCGGCATGCAGGAGAGCAGCTGGACGATGTCCCTGGCGTCCTTCTCGTTCAGCTCGACAATCTGGAGCTTGGACAAGAGCAGGTCGACCACGTCGACGGTGTGCGGCAGCCTGCGGAACGACGGGCGGAAGTCCAGCACATGGCACATCGTGAGCCGGTCGACCATGACGTCGATGGGCCGGCCGGACGGAGCCGTGAAGTACATCTGCCGGTCGCCGTTGAGGTTGTTGAACCGGCGGTCACCCTCGCAGCCGGCCTGTTCCAGATAGGCCGCGACCGCCTTGCGCTCCTTGGACAGGCAGGCGAAGTCGATGTCCTGGTCGCGGCGGAGCCTGGGCGGGTAATCCGGGCAGACCACCCGCACGCCGAGCCCGCCGAGCAGCTTGAGGCCGACGCCGGCCGCCGTTGCGCCGTGCGCGATCCGCATCGCATCGGTCAGCGGATCCGCCGCCGATCCCGGCTCAGGATGCGGGACGGCGTTCCCGCGGTGGGCAGCCTGCTGCTGAGCCGGACCCGATACGGACATGTCCATGCGTGACTCCCTTATGACCCGGGCGGTGCCCCAGTCTATGGCTAACAGCGTCAATAGCCCACCGCTGTTCGGCAACTGCGCCGCTGTCCTATTCGCCTTGGCCGTCTGACTCCCGGGCCGCGCGGATAGGGTCGGAGAGCTGGCGCTGACCGGGAGGAGAGCGGCATGGCGACTGAGCTGAACGCCCCGATCACGGCCGTGACCGTCTTTCGCGACGGTGCGCGCGTGGTCCGCACCGGCGTCCTGGAGCTGACCGCCGGGCTCCGGCCCGTCGTGGTCCGCGACCTGCCGGCCTCGGCGGACCCGGCCTCGGTCCGGGTCGCTGTCCGTGGCCGCGACGCCGCCCTGCTCGAGGTGGAAGTGAATCGGGAGTACGGCGCCGACCCGGTGCGCGCAGAGGTGGTGCGGCTGCGGTCGGAGGCCGAGAGCTGCCGCGACGCGGTGCAGGCGCTCCAGGACGAGGACGCGGCGGAGCAGGCCAGGCTCGGCTTCGCCCGGCATCTGTCCGAGGCGGCCGCCACCGCGCTGGCGCGGGCGGTGGGGTCCGGGCGTGCCGGGCGTGACGAACTGGCCCAGATGGCCGATCATCTGGCCGCCAGCACGGCGAGCGCGCTGGAGCGCCGCCGGGATATCGCCGTGCGCAAGCGCGTCGCCGAGCGTGAGCTGCAGGCCGCTGAGCAGCGCCTGGCCGATGCCGAGCGGCGGGCGGATCCCGCCGAGTTCACCGAGGTAACCGCCGCCATCGAGGCAACGGCCGACACCAGGGCCGAGATCGAGGTGGCTTATCACGTCTCGGGCGCGTCCTGGCAGCCGCTGTATGACCTGGGCCTGAACGCCGAGCTGCTGACGGTGAGCTACCTGGCCCAGGTGATCCAGCGCACCGGGGAGGACTGGCCCGCGGTGCCGCTGGTGCTGTCCACTACTCGCCGCGGCCAGCACTCCGAACTGCCCGAGCTGCAGCCGTGGTACGTCAGCCGCCGCTCGCCTGTCGGCCGGCGGCCCCGCCGAGGACGCCGGTTCGGCGCGCCTCGCGGCGGACGCTCAGCCAGTCAAGGCGCCGCAGGCCGCTCCGCTGACCGCCGAGCTCGCTGAGTCAGCAGCCGGGCAGGTCTACCACGTGCCGCGGCCACTGGCCGTGCCCGCCGACGGTAACCCGCACAAGACCACGATCTCGCGGTTCGACCTCGACGCGGCCCTCGACCACCTCGCGGTGCCGGTGCTGGCTCCCGAAGCCTACCTGCGGGCCACCATGACGAACACCTCGCCACTGCTGCTCCTCGCCGGGTCGGCCAGGATCTTCCACGACCGCCAGTTCGCCGGGGAGACCGCCCTGCAGACCGTCGCCGCGGGCGAGGAACTCGAGCTCCAGCTCGGCGTCGACGAGCAGATCAGGATCGAGCGGAAGCTGCACCGCCGCGCCACCAGCAAGGCGGTTCTCGGCGGGACCCGCACCGTCGACATCGCGTACGAGACGACGGTCGAGAACCATCGGGCGGGCCAGGCCAGGATCAGCGTGCACGACCACATCCCGGTCTCCGCCGACGCCGAGATCAAGGTCAGGCTCCGCGAGACCAGCCCGAACCCCTCCGACCAGACCGACCTAGGCGAGCTCACCTGGAAGCTCACGCTGGAACCCGGCCAGTCCGCCACGATCAGGCACCGCTTCACCGTCGAGCATCCCGCGCAGGTGTCGGTCGCCGGCCTGTAACACAGTCCTGCGGGAGGCGGCATGGACGCGATGCCAGCCGTTGCGCCAGCAGGCGGCAGCGCGAGCGTACCGGCTCCCGCCCCCCGGGAACGGGCTTGACTGAGGCCTACCGCACAATCACCTGAAAGGTCTGCAGCGAAGGATCCGCCGCGTACGCGATCCGCCCTCCATCCGCCCGCACCTCGCGCAGCGACTCGATGGCCTCGGCCGTGATCAGCTCGCCGGGCGCCAGGACCGGCACGCCGGGCGGATACGGAGCGATCAGCTCGGCGCTCACCCGGCCAGCCGCGGCACGGGCGGGAACGGTCTCGTTATCGGCGAAGAAAGCCTCGCGCGGCGACAGCACGGTCTGCGGCACGACGGACCAGGAGGCGGCGATCTTCGGCGTGCGCGGCGTGCCGCGGTGCCGCTCGATCGCCGCGATCAGGACGTCGAGGAACGCCGCCACGCGGTCCTCATCGTCAGCGATCGTCACGATCGGGATGACCGTGTCGCGGTCGGCGCTCTCGACCGGCATTCCCGCCGCGACCAGGTCAGCCTCGATCGCGTAGCCGTGCGCGCCGGTACCGGCCAGCAGCACGACCAGCTTGGTCGGCTCGACGCCCGGCCCGTCCAGCACCCGGATGCCCGGCACCTGTGACAGTTGCTTCTTCGCCCCGGCGACGCAGCGGAGCAGCCGCTCGCACAGGTCACGGCCATCCCTGGCCAGCAGCGCCCGGGCGGCGTCGATGCTCGCGGCGATGGAGCCGGCCGGGCTGGTGGTGTGGGTCGCCTCGAAGGCCCGGTTCAGCCGCGCGGCCTGGAGCCGATCGGTCCTGGCGAGCACGATCGCGCCCTGCGTATAGGCGGGCAGCGCCTTGTGCGCGCTCGTCACCAGCGCGTCGGCGCCGGCCTGGATGGCGTGGGCCGGGAGGCCGGGGTGGAAGCCGAGGTGCGCCGCCCAGGCCTGGTCGACCAGCAGCGGCACGCCCGCTGCATGCGCGGCATCGGCGTGCCCGGCCAGGTCGCCCGTCGTCCCGACATACGACGGGTCACCGAGGAACACGCCGCAGGCGTCCGGGTGCTCCTGCAGCGCGGCGCGGACCGTGGCCACCGCTACGGCGGCGGGCAGCCCGGTCGCCTGGTCAAGCTCGGGCCTGACCCAGACCGGGCGCAGCCCGGCGAGTACCAGGCCAAGCAGAAGCGAGCGGTGCAGGATGCGGGTGACGATGATTTCCCGGCCGTCGCCGCCGACCGCCAGCGCCAGCGCCTGGTTGCCGTGGGTCGAGCCAGCGACCGAGAAGCGGCACCAGTCGGCGCCCCAGAGCGCCGCCGCCCGTGCCTCGGCGTCGGCCAGCGGCACGTCGGCGTGCTTGATCGAGTCGACGCCGCCGTAGAGCGGAGCGTCCCCGGCCACCACGGCCCCGGTCAGGTCCTGCCGCTGCTTGTGCCCCGGGACGGACATCGGCGTCAGCTCGCCCGCCTCCGCCTGGGCGGTGAAGGCGAGCCAGCCGTCCAGCAGCGGAGCGTCAGATCGCAGGCCACGCGGGTCGCGCGGGTCATACGGCGGTGCATCAGAGGTCACCGGCTTAGTCTGCTGCACCGCTCCAGCCCAGTTCGCCGCCGGGGGCGGGCCCCGCGACCGCGTGCCCGTCAGTTTCATGATCACGGAGACGAGTCAGCAGAAACTGCCGACAGGCTTCCGCGATCATGCCGTAGCCGGCGCCTGACTCGCCCGCCGGCAGCGGCCAGCCGTCGACGGCGCGACGGCGGCGCGACGGCGGCGCGCCCGGCGACTGATTCACCTCGGGCGGGGTAGCAGGACACGAGCGTGCAAGGATCGGAGCGAGCCGACCATCGCCGCGATCGGCCAGACGGGAGTGCATCCAGAATGCGAGCTGCGCTCTATGACCGCTATGGCGCGGGCATCGAGGTACTGCGGGTCGAGGAGATCGAGCGGCCTGAGCCCGGCCCTGGCGAGGTCCGGGTCAAGATCGAGTATTCCGGCGTCAACCCGACCGACTGGAAGTCCCGCGCCGGCTCGACGCCGCGGCCGATCGACGGCTTCCAGGTCCCGCACCACGACGGAGCCGGGGTGATCGACGCGGTCGGCGCCGGCGTCGATCCTGGCCGGATCGGCCAGCGGGCCTGGACCTACATGGCCGCGGCCGGCCGCAAGTGGGGAACGGCGGCGCAGTGGTCCGTCGTCCCGGACAAGCACGCGGTTCCGCTACCTGACGGGGTCCCGGCCGAGCTCGGGGCTAGCCTCGGGGTGCCGGCGATGACCGCGCACCGCTGCCTGACCGCCGACGGTCCCGTCGAAGGCAAGACGGTCCTGGTGGCCGGCGGCGCCGGCGCGGTCGGTCACTTCGCGATCGAGCTGGCCAAATACCTCGGCGCGCGGGTGATCAGCACGGTCAGCGGCCCGGAGAAGGCTGAGCTGGCCAGGAAGGCCGGCGCCGACCTGGTCGTGAATTACCGCGAGCCGTCGGCGTCGGAGGAGATCAGCTCGTTCGGTCCGGTCGACCGGGTCATCGAGCTCGCACTCGACGCGAACCTCCGCCTTGACCTCGCGATCATCAACCCTGGCAGCCAGATCGTGACCTACGCCGCAACGGCGAATGATCCGGTCCTGCCCGTCCGGGCGTGCATGAACGCTAACGTGGTGCTGCGGTTCGTGCTGCTCTACGGTGTTCCCGCGGACGCCATGCAGCGCGCGGCTGCTGACGTTACCGCGGCCCTGACCAGCGGCGCGCTGACAGAACTGCCAGTGCATAAGTTCCGCCTGGACGACATCGCCGCGGCGCAGGACGCGGTCCGGGCCGGCGCGGTTGGGAAGGTGCTCGTCGTCCCTGCCTAAGACTCCGGCTCCGGGGGGACGGAGCGGGTGATCGGGCGGGATCGCGGTCGGCACGTCAGGCGGCCGGCCGCACTGGCGGGTGCGACCCGTTGAAGCTATGCCTGTCTACTCGGCGGGCGCGGCGACCTCGGAACGGTAGCTGCCTGGCGCGCTCCGGTAGAACTCCGCCTCGGACGGCGCGAGCGGCTGGTTGCCCAGGATCAGGTCGGCGGCCTTCTCGGCGACCATCATCACCGGCGCGTAGATGTTGCCGTTCGTGACGTACGGCATCACCGAGGCGTCCACGACCTTCAGCCCGTCGATCCCGCGCACCGCCATGGTGGCCGGATCGACCACGGACTTCTCGCCGGTCCCCATCGCGCAGGTGCAGGACGGGTGCAGCGCCGTCTCGGCGTCGCGGCGGACCCAGTCCAGGATCTGCTCGTCGGTCGCGACCGACGGGCCGGGCGAGAGTTCCCCGCCGTTGTAGGGCGCGAGCGCGGGCTGACTCAGGATATCCCTGGCCACGCGGATCGCCTCGGCCCACTCGCGCCGGTCGGTATCGGTCGACAGGTAGTTGAACCGCAGCGCCGGGTGGACGGCCGGGTCTCCCGAGACAATCCTGACCGAGCCGCGGGCGTCGGAGTACATCGGGCCGATGTGCACCTGGTAGCCGTGGCCGCCGGCCGGCGCCGACCCGTCGTACCTGATCGCGATGGGCAGGAAGTGGAACATCAGGTTCGGATACGCCACGTCATCGTTGGACCTGGCGAAGCCGCCGCCCTCGAAGTGGTTCGTCGCCCCTGGGCCGGTCCGGCCGAAGAGCCACTTGGCGCCGATCATCGGGCGGTTGCGCCACTTCACCGCGGGGGCCATCGAGACCGGCTGCGTGCAGGCGTACTGGACATAGACTTCCAGGTGATCCTGCAGGTTCTCGCCCACGCCGGGCAGGTCGGCGACCACGTCGATGCCGTGCTCGCGGAGCAGCCCGGCCGGCCCGACGCCAGAGATCTGGAGTAGCTGCGGCGAGTTGATCGCGCCGCCGCACAGGATGACCTGGCCGGCCCGGACTTGCTTCGGCTGGCCCCCGCCTGCGCCGGGGCCGACCGGGCTGTGCTCGCGATACTCGACGCCAACCGCGCTGGTGCCCTCGAACAGGATCTTCGTCACGAACGCGCGGCAGCGCACCGTCAGGTTCGGCCGGCTCATCACCGGATGCAGGTAGGCGCGGGCGGCAGACAGCCGACGGCCGCGGTAGATGGTCCGGTCGAAGGGGGCGAAGCCCTCCTGCCGGTACCCGTTCACGTCGTTGGTCAGCGCATACCCCGCTTGCTGCGCGGCCTCGAAGAACGCGGTGAACAGCGGGCTGGTGGCCGGCCCGCGCTCCAGCAGCAGCGGGCCATCGGTTCCGCGGTACTCGTCCCCGCCTGCCAGGCAGGTCTCCATTTTCTTGAAATACGGCAGGCAGTGCGCGTAGTCCCAGTCCGCCATCCCGGGATCGGCAGCCCAGCGCTGGTAGTCCATCGGATTACCGCGCTGGAAGATCATGCCGTTGATGCTGCTCGACCCGCCGAGAACCTTGCCCCTGGCGTGGTAGATCCGGCGGCCGTTCATCTCGGGCTCAGGCTCGGACTCGTACTTCCAGTCGTAGAACCTGCTGCCGATCGGGAAGGTCAGCGCGGCGGGCATGTGGATGAACACGTCCCACTTGTAGTCAGGCCGGCCGGCCTCGAGTACCAGGACGCGGTTCGCGGCGTCGGCGGAGAGCCGGTTCGCGAGCGCACTGCCCGCCGAGCCGCCGCCGATGATGATGAAGTCGTAGCTCGCTCGCGCCTGCGCCACTGCCGGCTCCCTCGCTCACGTCCGCGGCCGGCCGCGGCGGGCCGGCTGTTTCGGGCCATTATGCACGGCTACGCCGTGCCTGGCCCCCGGTCCGCTGGCCGTATACCCCCCAGTAGTATGTTCGCTGGCGACTGACAGGATGGCGACGGCACCGGCAAGGGAGAGCGCTGTGGAGCGTGGTTACATTCGCTGACGCAGGCGGCGGCGCAGGACGGAGGTCCGGGGACGCTAGGCGACGGCCGGCTCGGGCGAGGCGGTCCGGGGACGCTAGGCGACGGCCGGCTCGGGCGAGGCGGTCCGGCGCCGTGAGCCGATCAGGGCGATGACGGCCCGCGCCGTGGTCACGGACATGACCGCCGTGACGACCAGCCAGCCAGCCGCGTCACCGGGGTGGACCTGGCTGGCCCGGAACGCCAGCCCCCAGACGATGGTCGCCCCGGTGCCGACGAGCATCGCCGCGGCTATCGCGGCGGCAGCGCCCGCGCCGATCCGCCAGGTGGCCCGGCTGAACTCGGTAGCGGCGACGATCTTGCTGATCGCCTGGATGGAACCGGCGATGCCGGCCAGGCCGAGCAGGAACCAGAGCAGGGCGACCGTCAGGCGCCCGGTCGTAGCCGAGCCGCCGGAGGTGACGTGCAGGCCGGCGAACCAGACGACCGCGACCACCGGAGGCACCGCCATCAGGCCGAACGTCGCGTTCTGCCGCTGCTTGCGCGCGTAGCGGGCGGCCTCGAACGCGAAGGGAACGGCCGCTATCGCGGTGACGGTGATCCCGACGGCGCCGACTCCGACAAGCACATGAAAGGCGTCCGGCACGGCCGGGTGAGCCGCCGCGATCTGCTGCGCGGCACCGCGGCTGGGAAAGATGCCCAGGTCGTGGCCGAACCAGGCGGCAGTCGCCGCGTAGCCGACCCAGGACCACAGCACGGTGATCAGCGCGTTGCGGGAGCGCTCGGACATGGCGGATCCTCTCGTCTTCCTGAGCCACGCAGTGGCCGCGCCCCGGAGCAGGTCGAAGGCCATCGGCGCAGGCTTGCGGCCTCCATCGCGCAGATCGCTGATGAGCAACTCGAGTTCGCCGCCGTACCGAGCCCGCCAGTCAGCGGGATAGGCGAGCAGCAATCCGGCCGGCCACGGCCGGAGCCCGAATACGTGTCGCCGGCTCATCGGGCCGGCCTCAGCTCGAGCCGGTGCAGGCCGGTGGACGCGACCTGCTGGGCGGTCGCCAGGTGGGCCGCCAGGTTCTCGGCACCAGCGGCCGTGATCTGGTAAGGCCGCCTGCGATCGTCAGCCGGAAGCACCTCGATCCAGCCCCGGTCTTCCAGCCGGCTCAGCGCGCCGTACAGCGTTCCCGGGCCAAGCTTGATGCCGGCGAACGCCTCAATGTCCTTGGCCAGCGCATATCCGTGCTTCGGCCCGTCGGCGAGACTGGTCAGTACCAGGACGACCGGCTCGGTGAAGTCCATTCTTGCTCCCGCCGGCTGCGCGGCGCGGCTGGCGGGCTGCGCGGCGCGGCTGGCGGGCTGCGCGGCGCGGCTGGCGGGCTGCGCGGCGCGGCCCTGTGCGGACCGCGCGGCCAGCCCGTGCGGACAAATCATCTTGCAAAGTATCCTTTGGAAAGATAGCTTTGCATGCATGGCAGAGAACTCCATCGCCGCGGGCGGCCCGCGGTCGATCAAGCGGATCACCGATCCGAAGGCCCTGCGCGCGCTCGCGCACCCGATCAGATTGTCGCTGATCGGACTGCTGCGCACCGAGGGCCCGCTGACCGCGACGAGGGCGGCGGAACTGCTCGGCGAGAGCTCGGCAACCTGCTCGTTCCACCTGCGCCAGCTGGCCAAGTACGGCATGGCCGAGGAAGCAGGCGGCGGCCAGGGCCGCGAGCGGCCATGGCAGGCCACCACGATGTCAACTGACGTGCCCGACTTCCCTGAGGATCCCGAGCTGGCCGTGGCCGGCGGGCGGTTCCGGGCCGTGCTGGCTGAGCGGTACTTCGAGTGGCTCAGGCGATGGCTCGACCAGCGGCCCGCTGAACCCGGCGAATGGCAGCGGGCCGACCAGTTCGGCGACAGGCTGCTGTACCTGACGGCGCCCGAGCTCGCTGATCTCGGCCAGCGGATGCGTGACCTGTTCGACGAGTACGTCGACCGGACCGCCCGTCCCGAGCTGCGGCCACCGGACTCTCGGCTTATCGCCGTCCTTCAGTTCGCGTTCCCGATGATCGGCCACCTAGGCGGCGGGCCCAGGCCGTCAAGCAGCGGACGCCCGGCCGCGAGAATTGCCCCCGACGACCCGGGCGGCCAGCGATGAGGCTGACGGTGCCGCGCAAGCACTCCGATCGCCCGCCAGGGCCGGGCGGGCGGTCTGGGCGGCCCGCCGGCGCGAGCGGCAAGCCCGGCCGGGGCTCCCGGCTGGCGAGGCGGGTTCCCGGCCTGCTGCACGACCGTACGTTTCGGCGGTACTGGAGCGGCCAGACAATCTCGCTGTTCGGCGACCAGATCTCCTCGATCGTCCTCCCCCTCGTCGCGGTCCTGCCCCCGCTGAACGCGAGCCCGGCGCAGATGGGCTTCCTTGCCGCCCTGGTCTGGCTGCCGAGCCTGCTGTTCGGCCTGCACGCCGGAGCGTGGG